>Ga0074193_1000857_pt1 | contig 44822 bp, 37 predicted proteins | sample EPASupsiteHSE605_FD_64523 | JGI IMG/M metagenome (GOLD analysis project Ga0074193, IMG submission 64523) | Bioremediated contaminated groundwater from EPA Superfund site, New Mexico - Sample HSE6-05 | ecosystem: Environmental > Aquatic > Deep subsurface > Groundwater > Contaminated ...
AAAGGAAGCATCCCCAGAACATAGACGATAAGGTTATTGATGCTGAGTTTAAGGAGATTAAGGATGAATGATGGTAAGGATATGATCCCACTTCATTACATCAGAGTCATGATCTCCACAACCCAGGATCCCCTTAGTACAACCATATACTTGATATGATAATACTATTGAAGATACAAGATAAGAACAGATAAGGCTTGAATCTTAGATTAAAGCCCTATCATCATTATTTGATTTTATATACTATTTCTTAATTGAATACTTGTTCACCATACTGGTGGATACATTGAATAACATTCAATACGTTTGATTAAATTTTGAATTAGAATTTAGTTTCAAAAGAGTATGGGTGGGCCCACCCCATGGGGGTACCACCCTTTCAAAACCGGAGAATTTCGCCCCGTGCTCTGATGATACTAGACATAAATTTTTTTTAAGCCACAATCTCCCTGTTTATTTGAAATAAATTTCCTTTGTTTTTTGGTGGCTAATGGGAGGTTTAGAGATTAGATTATTTTTGTAAAAAAAGGATGAGAGGTGTTTTTTTATGGTAGATATTGTAAAAAAAATTGAGAAAAAGTTAGATGTTTTGCGTAGTGAGAAGGATTCTTTGGAGAAGGATGTTGGGGATGCTAAGAATGAGATTAAAAGGTCAACCCCTGTCTTGGCTAAGTTGAGGTTGCAGCGTGTTGCTCTTGAGGAGACTTTGAAGGCTGTTGGTGATGATCCGATGTCTGCTCCTGATTTTAAGCTGATTGTTTCTCGTGAGAAGGTTGTGGCTGATAGAGTAGCTAAGAGTGAATCTTTCTTGGCTGAGGCTGAACCTCGTTTAAGTGAGATTGGTCCTGAGATTTTTAAGTTGAATGATCAGCGTGGTTTCTATGAGTATGTTGCTCTTGAGGCTGAGAGGTTTAAGATGCTTAAGAAAGGATTGGATAAGGGTCTTTCTAAGAATGATGAAAAGAAGCTTAGGGATGTTAATGGAAGTCTCATTAAGTTTGAAAGGTACAACAGGCTAACGGGAAATAAAAATCGTTTCATGCAGTTGATTAAAGAGAATCGGTTTAGTGTTTTGAATTTGGAAATTTAGTTTTTCCCTCTGGCCAATGATGGGGGGTTTTCTTGTCCCTGGAGGCTTAATCGATACACTTCGATCAATACAGTGTTCTAGTGTGGGCTTTTTGGTTTCAGTGAAATGGCTTTGTGTTATCTCCCAAACCTGGTTTGTCAAAAAGCCCTACTCTTTTACTTTTAATCTCTTAATGGAATATCGAAAATGAGAGCAGATCAAGCCCATTATTATCAAATAATGAGAATAAACTTACCACCATATATCATGAGGTTATGGATAAAACAGATGAAAAAAGAGAATTAATAAGGTTCATAGATTAATAACTTATTAATTTTCCTCTTTATACAACCTCATTAGTTCTTTAATAAATGCATCCTCACTTATTCCTCTATTTACAAAGCTAATACGCACATTTTCAACTTTTTGGATATAACTCATTTCTTTATCATAATCAGTCTGAGCTTCCGCTTTGTTAGTATCATTACCTGTAGATTGAGCAGCAGAAACCATAGCATCATACCCTCGTTTGGCACCCAGCCTACCAATTTCTGAATTTTCTTTTATATAAGGTATAAGACTATCTGCGGACGCACCATCATTAACCGACTTAATAAGTGTACGATCAAATTCAGTAACTCCCGGAGTACTAATTAAACTAAGAACTACAACAGCTAAAACAATAAACCCCAATACTCCCAAGCCAATCTTTGTGAATATGTTAATTCCCTTTTTACTCTTTTTAGTTTTTATTTCAGCCCCGCAGTTCTGGCAAAAAACAGCATTATTCTCATTTTCAGTACCACATTGATTGCATTTCAACATTAACCCCCCATTACAATTACCCATCTATGTATTACTCCTAATAATGTTTTTCATTTTACTTATAAGAAAAATGAAGGTGATTTTTGAATGGATAAAAATACAGACAATAAAAGAAGAGTTTTAAGACGTTTAAGGATGACTGAGCAAATGGAAAAACAAGAGAAGAAGTTATTATCCGATTTAAAGGACTCCCTTGAATCTGGAAATAGTGAATTAGACTTTGAAATAATCAATTTAAAGTTAGAAGGCATCCTAGAGGAGAAAGATAAGTTGGTGTATTTCATCACTGATACCATCAGGATCGTGGAAGAGGGAAAACTAAAACGGGTTGATAATTAAATGTAGGCACATTTTTAAATCATTCACGTCTTTTTGGAGGTGTTTTTCTATGTCTCTGGTTAAATTTAAGACTAAAGAGGTTAGGGATTTGTTGAGTAAAGTAAAGAACAATAAGAGGATTATAACTGAAAAGTTGATGAATTGTGAGGTTTTGGCTGATTATGAAGAATTAATTAGTTTGTACAGGAAGTATGAAGAATTAGAAGGCAAAATACACGTTAGAATGAAAGAAACCCTGAGAATGGGACGTTAATTAAAATGGAATTGTTAAACTACATCAGGAAAGGGAGCGTGAATGATAATGTTTGGATTAGAACAAGATGAATTGGTTAGACTTATAAAAAAAGACAACAAAGAAGAAAGTGAGCGTGCAATAAAGGACAATGGGTTAGAAAAGAAAGATAAAAATAAAAAAGAAGTTGATGGTTTAACCGTTAGGGACATACTAAAAGTTACTGGGCGGATTTAATCCATCATAATTTTAAATTCATTTTATTTCAGATATGGAGTTAAATTTTAATTTAAATGCTTTTTTTAATTAAAGGAGTGATGTTTTATGATAGATTTTAACAGCACAACTAACCGTTTGAAGGATTTAAATGATAAATATGAATACAATAAAACAAAAATGGAAGGGTTTAATACAAATTCAACTACTTACCGCCAATTATATGAAGAAAATGGAAAAATTGTAGCTGAACTTAAAATATTACTTGGAAGGGGGTATTAACCTGGTGAGGGTGTATGTTCATAATCAGCTACTTTATCTTCAGCCCTTTTTCGTTCCATTGCATCCACTGCATCTTTAAGTTCTCTGTTTTCTCGTCTTATTTCTGCCATTTCATTCTTCATTTCCCGTACTTGATCATCTTCTATTACCTCAACACTGGTATCTTTTATGCTCAAGTAAGGTATGAGGCGACGGTACTCTCGTTTTAAACTTTCAACATCGGATTTGAAATAAGCTTCAGTGACAGAATCAATTTTATGACCTAGTAACCAGTGGCTGAATAACTCAGATACTCTTTTTGTGGTTAATGTTGTAGCGAAAAAACGTCTTAGAGTGTGCGGATGGAAAAAGATGTATTTTCCACTTTTTCCCCATTCTAATTTGTTGTTTAATTTTGTGAAGTAAACCGCTATACTCTGATCACATATCATAGTAGAATTGTTTTTTTCCATCTGGAAAGGGATGAATAATTTAGTTTCGGGATCTTCAGGAGGTTCTTTATTTCTGTACTCTCTTCTGAGATATTTGTTTATATATTTCATTGCTTCAGGGGTGCAGAAAGTGGTATATTCCACTCCAGTTTTTCGTCGTATGATTTTATTGAATGTTGGAATGGTGTTAGCGGGAACATGTTCGTTTAATTCTCTTATAATGGATGGATCATATTCTTTCATCCCCAATGCTTTGTAATAGTCATTGAGTGTTAGGTGTCTCATTTCATTTTTACTCATCCCAGAGCTTGCCAGAAGAAGGATCATTGCAGAATATTTGGGGTTTGAGTTTTCCACTGCCTCCCTTATGTGGTCAATGGTGGGAATTTTCTGTTCTTTGGCTTCATTCTTCTCATCTGGAGATTCCTTTACCTTAATTTTAGGTAAAACTATTTCAAATTCATTGTAAAATGTGCGGACAATCCCCATTGACAGTTTCCTAGTTTTGTACGTAAAATCAGGTTCAATATGTTTGTAAAATTTCATTAACCGTATTGGTAGTTTTCTTTCGTCCATCCATCCAAATTTTACCTGTTCAGATCTTGCTTCTTCAATTAATTCGGTTGGAGTCATTTCGTTAAATTCACAATATCGGCGAATGTGCGTTAAATAGGATTCGGCAGTTCTTTTTTTAAGATCCCTTTTTTCTAACAAGTATATTATTCTTGGATCTTCTGATATCTCTACCATTTTCATGTTATCATAATATGATTGTCTTACTTTATATGTTTTATGTTAATACTAATTATAAGAATTTAATATAACATCAGTCTATTCTATAATGTTAAACTTATTAAGATCATACTCTTATTAATACTTATCCCATGACTTATCGTATGTAGAAGGGGGAGGGGGTTAACATGAAAGAAAATCAAAAGGCGAAAAAAAGAGATGAACAGTTTGTTTTACTGGTGAAATTCGAAAACAATGAAAATTTTGAGAACGATGGATTTAAAAAAATCAATCCAGAAATCAAAGGACAACAAGAGTTAAAGAAGGTATTGAAAGCTATGGGAGTATGGTTTTATATTATGGAATCGGAGTTTTATGATACAGTTACCGTAGAACTTGATGCAGAACCATTACAAGTCATAAAACAGTTCAGGCAAACTCCAACTGTGGCCATAAAAAGTATAGTTCCCCTGGATTCTGTGGTATCATCCTCCAGTGATGATTTGATTACCGCCATCAGAAAACTTGCATCGGTAAAAATAGATAAAAAAGAATCGTTCACAGTACGATTATGTTCCAATGGTGAGAAATTTGAAGGTATGAGTGGTATAAAATCCCCAGATAAACTTACCCATGGAATTTCCCATGAGTTATGTGATGGATTAAGCCTACAGTATCATGATGAAAACACCGATTGGATAATCCAGATCGAAGAATTGGGTGAAGATAAAGGAATTGCCATTTGCAGGCCTGATGAAATTTTAATGAAATAGTTTCGGCCAATTATACCGCATATCTTGAATATGCGGTTTATTTATTTTTTTAACATTCAATTACATCTTCATTTTTAAGCTTTTTATTAATAAACCTTAAACAAGTAAAACTCCTTTTATAAGTGAAACATTAAAGGAACACCCATATCTGCTTAATTATAAAAAACCATTGATATTTTTCACCCGTTTTAATTCATTTAATCCCCCCTTTAACCAGTAATAGTAAGAATTTACCCTTAAATTTTATGGATTAGTTACTCGGAAATTTTATGTACAACTCCGGCACGATATATAATAATCAGAGGATTATGTACAAGATATTACACTTCAGTGGTGGGGTTTACAAGTTCGATCTCCTGGCAGAGCATGTGGATGATGTGGGGGGCTTGTTAATCCAGGAAAACTATCTCCAGAAGAGTAGAGGATCTTATTTTTTATCTGAAGAGATTCAAGTAATCTTCATTGTGCCACCCAATGAGGTGTCCAGTATTGAATTACTGGCCAGTGAAATAAAAGGAGAAATCAGGGAAGTTGAAATGGAAGAAACCCTGAAAAATAACCTTATAAATTCAATGAACATCTACAACATCCTGTGTAAAGCTGGGGATTGGATTACCACTGATTCAATTAGAGAGTCAGAGGTGAATAGTTTGGAAATTGACTACTGGTTAGAAAGGGATAAATCCCATTTAAATAATAATTCAAGTTCAGGTAAAGCTAATCAACAACCCAGTAGTATAGAGGATTGTTTAGATCTGATGCTATCCCTTAAACTCATAGAAAAAAGAGAAAATGATGATGATAAAGTGGAATTCCGAATTTTAAAAGATGATAAATGATCTTAAATCTTAAAATACTTTTAAACAATATAATATCAAACATAGTTTTACCACTACGAATTCAAAATTTAAGAGATTATACTCTCAATTAAAAGGATAACGTGAAAGAGCATGATCAAGGGAGAAACCATTATTTTTATGGGTATTGCCGCTGTAATTCTAGGTATACTGCTTATCTTCATTGGCACGGCCTTCCTATCCTCAGGTAAGACTGAAGGCAGTGAAGGTGGGAAGGTGAGTACCGGGGGTGTGATTTTAATCGGCCCTATCCCCATTGTCTTTGGCAATGACAAAAGCATGGTTTCCATTGCAGTACTGGGTGCCATCATCATAATGGTACTGGCCTACATCTTCTTTTACCGTGGCAGTCCCTAAAAAATAAATAACACTCTTGAATATTTAAAAAAACCTTAACGATATCGCCCTTACTGGTAACTCATTATCATTACCAGAGAATTCCCATAATTTAATAATGCGTATCATTATAAGAAAATTCATATTATAATTAAATAATTCCTATTATGATCTGATTTTTCCTATTATGATCTGATAATTCCTGTTGTTATTTAAATACTAAAATAAACAATTATATCCAATAATAATCCGTTTTAATGGTGAAAATCACATGGATTACAGTCGAGTTTACAATAAAAGAAATATAATATTCTTACCAGCAATAGCTGCTCTTATCATCGCCCTAATCCCCACCCTTAAATACCAGTGGCCCCTGGGATGGGATATTATTTACCATATCCAGTATGCCCAGGTTTACGCCCATCAGGGATTCACCACTATCACCCCACTTTTAAACGCCCCTACTGGTCAGAAAATTGGTTACCCACCATTATTCCATTTCCTCATCGCAGCCATTGGCACTGGCCTGAATGTTGACTTCTTCCAGGTGGCCAGATTCCTGCAACCAGTACTAGCCGCATCCATTGTGTTATCAGTTTCATACGTGGCTTACAAGTTTTACGGGAATATTGCCGGACTGGGTGCTGGTTTTTTAATGTTATCCAGCATGTTAATGGGACGGATGATCCTCACCCTCCCTGAGAACCTGGCTCTAGTCTTCCTGCCCCTGGCTGTATACTTTTATTACCGCTCCCTCAAGGAGAAAGACTATAAAATAGCTATTCTGGGTGGAATTTTGTTGTTGCTGGTTATGGCCACTCATCAGGCAGCCACCCTGTGCCTGGTTCTGGCTATCGTCAGTATCACCATCATGGAACTGGTTGTTTACCGGAATTTTAAGGCCCTGGGGAACTTTTTATCCTTTTTCCTAATATTAATAGTACTGGGGATTTTGGGGGTTATTGGTCTCCTGGTGGTTGCCCCCCAGGTTGTGGAAAGCCTGTGGCAGCAGGGAATAACTGCCATTACCGGTATGAGCACATCCTTAACCTTCAATCGCCCCCTGGGAATTTACAGTTACCTGGGTAATCTGGGAATCATGGTACTGGTCTTTGCCACCATTGGCGGGATATTCACACTTAAAAAACACCAACAGAAAGACAACGTGATCCTGGCCTGGATCATTTCCATGATCCTCTTAAGCAATGCTTACTGGTTCGGTATCAATGTTATCACCTACCGGGTGCTCATATACCTCCTCATACCCCTATCTATACTGGGAGGATACGGAATACACATCACCTGCCAGAAACTCAAAAACTACCCCCGATTCTCCTCTAAAAAAGTTCGAACCACAATTTTAATAGCTATCTGTGCCCTTTCAATGGTAAGCAGTGTGTTAATAGTTACTGATCCGGATATTTCAGTATTCAGTGTTAAAAACGAGTTTGGTAATGTTCAGATAGCCCCTCCCTCAGATGCAGAGGTGGATCTGGCCAACTGGTTCAATGAAAACGGGAACAAAAGCCGTTCCCTGGTGATCTCTAACCAGTTCACCGGGATGTTCCTAACCAGCACGGCCCAGATGCCCATGAACTACGGCTTTGAATTCTACTCCACCAAGACTTATCCCAACATGACCCTGGAAACCATTAAAAAAGATGGGGTTGGATATCTAGTTTACGATAAGAGACTGGTGGTTCCAGAGGAGGATTCATGGTTAAGGGTAATGAGTATTACATCAGAATTCTTCCCCCTATACTACTTCAGCCAGAACATCACCACCCACTTTGACCAGATAAAACCAGACTACGCCACCAAAATCTATGAAAACCAGGATTTCATAGTGTGCAAGGTGGATTATTGATGGTTTCACCCTGGAATTTTTACAGGGAATAATAAAATATCCCCCAGGATTGTAATTCAATGAATATAATATAAAAACAAGTTCTATCCATTATTAGGTAAAGAGTATAATAATTATATAAGATGAAAAACTAAGTTAAATAATCTTTTTAATAATTGTAAAGTGATTCTATGAAAGTTTCTGTTGTTATCCCCGCTCTTAATGAAGAAGGAATTGTGGGCAAAACTGTCCGAACAGTGCCCATCAAAAAACTCAATGATATAGGACTAGAAACAGAAATACTAGTCGTTAACAATGCATCTACTGATAATACCGCTGAAGAAGCTTCTGAAGCCGGAGCCCGGGTTATTCTGGAAACCAAACGGGGTTATGGTAATGCCTACCGCCGTGGTTTTAGAGAAGCCCAGGGTGATATAATAGTTATGGGGGATGCAGATGGAACCTACCCCTTTGATGAGATGGCCGAATTCATCCAACCAATTCTTAAAGGTGATGCCGAGTTCGTTATGGGCTCCCGGTTAAAGGGAGACATAAGACCCGGTGCCATGCCCGCCCTTCACAAGTACATAGGTAACCCCTTCCTCACCTGGGTTTTAAACGCACTCTTCCACACCGGGATCTCAGATGCCCACTGTGGAATGAGGGCCATGACCAGGGAAGCCCTCCATAAGATGGATCTGAAAACTGCTGGTATGGAATTTGCCTCAGAAATGGTTATTGAAGCCTCCCGTCAGAAGCTCCAGATAGCCGAAGTCCCCATCACCTACTACCCCCGTGAGGGTGAATCAAAACTCAGCTCATTCTCTGATGGATGGAGACACCTCCGGTTCATGATGTTATACCGGCCCGGTCCCTTCCTCTTAATACCAGGTATTATTGCCCTCATCGTGGGGATTGTACTTACCCTGGTGGTGTGGGTGCAGGGAATATCCAGGATGCACTCCATTATCCTGGGAGGTATGTTACTCATCATCGGATACCAGTTACTCCTATCCTGGCTATATTTTGGAGCCTTCGGAGCAGCCTATGGTTTCTCACGAAGCTCGTCCCTATCCCAAAAACTGATGAACTACCATTCCCTAGAGAATGAACTATTACTGGGTGTGGTTTTCCTGGCAATCGGGGTAATAATGGGCTTATACGTTATTTACAACTGGACCACCGGTGGATTCGGACCACTCTCCCAGGTGCAAACCACCATGATGTCCATGATATTCTCCATACTGGGAATCCAGACCATATTCTCCGGAATGTTCCTGAGCCTACTGTTACTGAATAAAGAGGAAAAAAAGGTTTAAAGTAAGGAAACCCTTTACCAGTTTAAGGTGAAAAAACCATTAACCCGTTTAAGGTAAGGAAACCTTTTACCCGTTTAAGGTGAAAAAAACCATTAACCCGTTTAAGGTAAGGAAACCCTTTTCCCTTTTTCTGGTAAGTACCAACCTTTTTTAGATGTTTATATTAAGCAAAATCTTTTAATAATAAAATAACTTAAATAACAATAAACCTATTTCTATTAATCCACTATATTTGAGGTTAATTATGAAGATCGCCTTTATCTATGATGCCATGTACCCATGGGTCACCGGAGGAGCAGAAAAAAGGGTGTATGAACTGGCCACCCGTTTAGCCCATCAGGGACACGAGGTGCACTGTTACTCCTGGGGATGGTGGTGGCCAGACGAAGGTGAAGGTGACCTGATCTATGATGGAATACACCTCCACGGTGTGGGCCAACCCATGGAACTCTACCAGGATGATAAACGATCAATTAAGGAAGCCCTCTTATTCGCCTGGAAACTCTTCCCGGTCTTAAACCGGGAAAACTTTGATATTGTGGACTGCCAGGGATTTCCCTTCTTCTCCTGTTTCGTGGCCAAACAGCACGCCATGCGTGGTAAATCCAAGCTGGTGATAACCCTGCTGGAAGTATGGGGTGACTACTGGTACCAGTACCTGGGAAAGCTGGGTTTCTTTGGGAAATTAGTGGAAAAGGTAACCCTGCACCTGAGTAACCGGCTCATCAGCATCTCCCCCAAAACCGATCGTGAGCTGCAGAAAGCTCGCAGAGTGGAAGATGCGGTGATCATACCACCAGGGATAAATTTCCAGGAAATCAGAGAAATTAAAGGAGAACCCCAGAAAGAAGTAGATGTGATCTATGCCGGAAGGCTGATCAAGGATAAGCGGGTGGATTTACTCATCAATTCCTTAACCCATGTTAAAGAGTCACTGGGAAAGATCAACTGCCTCATTGTGGGTGAAGGGCCAGAAGAGAAGAAGTTAAGGGAATTAACCAGACAACTGAGCCTGGAGGACTGTGTGGAGTTTAAAGGATTTTTAGATGAACACCACGATCTTATTTCGTGTTTTAAGTCTTCCCAGATATTTGTCCTACCCTCCCAGAGGGAAGGTTTTGGTATGGTGGTGGTGGAGGCCAATGCCTGTGGTTTACCAGTGGTGGTTATTGATAACCCCCTTAATGCTGCGGTGGACCTAATAGAAAATGGTAAAAATGGCTTCGTTGCCCATGCCAGTCCCGAGGATCTTGCAAATAAAATAATCAAATCTCTCCAGCAGAGTAATGAAATGGAAGAACCCTGTATTGAGTCTGCCCGGCAATATGACTGGGATGAAATCATCCAGAATCTGGAGAAATTCTACCAGGAAAGCCTGGAAACTTAAAAGAATATATGGGCAACGTTTTAGAATAATTAAACACAATTTTATACCCAATTATAATAAAATTAGATAATTTATAAATGAAATATTTAACATTCACCAGAAGCCCTTTAATATTGGATTAGAAGAGTAAATGGATAATAAGTTCAAAAGGGATTAGATCATTAAAGGGATGGAAGATTTAAGGAAATTATAAGACTTTTAAGGAAATTATAAGACTTTTAAGGAAATTATAAGACTTTTAAGGAAATTATAAGACTTTTAAGGAAATTATAAGACTTTTAAGGAAATTATAAGACTAAAGGGATTGGAAGAATAAAAGAAATTAAAAGATTAAAAAAAAATTATAAGATTAAAGGGATTGGAAGATTAAAGAAAATTAGAAATTATAAAGAGATGAAAGAATTAAGGAGCAGGATATGAAGATATTACAGACACCAGTTAGGTTTTATCCATTCATTGGAGGGGTGGAGAACTATGTTTACCACTTATCAGAGGAACTGGTTAAAATGGGACACCGGGTAAAGGTAATCTGTGCCAATGAACCTCATTCACCGAAGGAAGAGGTTATTAACAATATAACAGTGGAAAGGCTTCCCTATATAGCAAAAATTGCCAACACCAACCTAACACCAACCTTACCCTTTAAAATCCCTGGGGAAGATTTTGATATTCTGCACACCCACCTACCCACACCCTGGACTGCAGACTGGAGTGCCTTCTACGCCAAACTAAAGGGTAAACCACTGGTACTGAACTACTACAATGACATTGTGGCCAGTGGAGCGGCCAGTAACATTGCCAGCCTCTACAACAAAACCTTCCTGAAGTTCCTGCTTAAACAGGCTGACCGTATCATAATAATCCAGGAGGATTACCTTAAAACATCCCCCTACCTATCAAAATATGCTGATAAAGTCCGGGTCGTACCCGTAGGGGTTGATGTGGACCGTTTCAAACCCCTGGATGTGGAAACAGAAAAAAACAGTATATTCTTCCTCAGCCTACTGGATGAATACCACCTGTATAAAGGTCTGGATTACCTTTTAGAATCAATAAAAATTGTAAAAGAAGAAATAAAGGATATAAAACTTATAGTCGGTGGGAAAGGGACCCTGCTGGAACATTATAAATCCAGGACTGAATCACTGGATATACAGGATAATGTGGAGTTTCATGGTTTCATCCCTGAAGAGGAGATCGTAGCCTACTATAACCGTTGCCAGATCTTTGCCCTCCCCTCCATCTCCTCGGCCCAGGAAGGGTTTGGCATAGTGGCCCTGGAAGCACTGGCCTGTGAAAAACCAGTGATCACCACTGAAATCGTAGGGGTTTCCGATGAAATAGCAAAAGAAGGTTTAGGTGCAATTGTACCACCAAAGGATGCTAATGCTCTTGCTGAAGGGATTATTAAATTGTTATCTTCCCCTGATCTTCGGGAAATGGGGGAAAGGGGAAGGGCTGTGGTGGAGGATAAGTTCACCTGGAAGAGGGTGGCCATGCTGACTGATGAGATTTACCAGGAGTTATTATGAAGATCTGTTTAATATCAAATCTTTACCCACCTGATGTTATTGGTGGTGCTGAAATTACAGTTAAAAAGACAGCTGAAGGTCTTGTTGACCTAGGACATCATGTGTCTGTGATCACCACCAGTAGTAATGGTTACCATGAAGAAATGAAAAATGGAGTTAAGATATACAGAATAAATCCTATTAATGTTTATAAAACCTATGAACATGAAGATAAATCATTATATCTGAAACCTATATGGCATGGAATTGATTTATGGAACATAAATGTTTATAAAACTGTTAAAAAGATTCTTAAAATAGAAACACCAGATATTGTGCATATTAATAATTACAAGGGTCTTTCACTTTCAGTTTTCTCCGCTGCCAAACACTTTGATATTCCCGTAGTGTTCACAGCCCATGATTCCTCATTGATATGTCCCCGAGCTAACTTATTACATGGAAATGGTCAGATATGTGATAATCCTGGTAACATGTGTAAAATTTATATTAAGCTGAACAAGATGCTCATTGATGGAAAAGTGGATGTTCTGGTTGCTCCTTCCAATTTCATCATCCACAAATTGAAGTCATTTGGATTTTTCCAACACACTGAAAATGAAAAAGTACCCCTCGGAATAGAAATTGATGGTAAGGTTGGAGAAAAGGGATACAACACTATTAACATTGCATATATGGGTGGTTTGAGTAAAATTAAAGGTGTTCATGTTTTAATTGAATCATTTAAACAATTAAAAAATGATAATATCAAATTGCACATTTGTGGTAAGGGTGCTGATGAGGAGGAATTTAGGAGTATGGCCAGTTCAGATCCCCGGATAACCTTCCACGGATATTTGGAACAGGAAGATTTAATGAACTTTTATAAAAAAGTCAATATCAGTGTTCTTCCTTCCATTTGTTACGATAATTCCCCTATGATGATTTATGAAAGTTTAATGAACAGTATTCCAGTTATAGGTAGTAAAATTGGAGGAATACCTGAATTGATAGAGGATGGATATAATGGATTCCTTTTTGAAGCTGGCAATGAACAGGAATTGAATAATATTATTGAAAGTCTCATAGATAACCCTGAAAAACTAAAAAAAATGGAAAAAAATGCATATCAAACATCATTACAATATGATATTTTAAATCACCTGAAAAATCTGGAAGAAATATATTCCAAACTAAAAAACAGATAGCCTTATAAACTTAAGCTAAAATGAAAAGCTGATATTATGCTCACTAAAATTAAGAAATTCACTCCAGGCCAATGGCTCCTATGCCTAATAGCCGCCCTGATAATTACCGACATTATTATACTATTAGATTTGCCTTTACTAAGACAATCTATACCATTCTTATTCTTTATTCTAGTACCTGGAATGATAATTAGTAACATTTTAGGACTTCAAAAGATGGAATTCCTTAAAAAAATATTGGTAAATATAGGTTTGAGCATTGCATTACTTATATTCACTGGATTAGGGCTTAACATCATTTATCCAATGCTAAATCAACCATTATCACTCTGGCCAGTGCTGACTGCCTTAAATGTGATCTTTGTAATATTAAGCCTTCTGGATTATCAGTTTAATAAGGAAAAGTTTGATATATGTGATGTATTCAATTTTAAATTCAATTTAGGTGATAAACTACTTTCCATACTTCTTTTCCCATTTATTTTCCCAATATTAGCCGTTGTGGGAACTTATGTAATGAACAGTTATCAGAACAATATTTTCCTGATGACAATGTTTCTTTTGATCCCCAGTTACCTGGTGGGTCTGGTAATTTTCAAAGAAAGAGTTCACAGATTAACCTATCCTCTTTCAATCTGGTTAGTGGGTCTAAGTCTTCTCTTAATGCATGGACTAACCTCCAACCATATTATAATGGGTCTGGAGCCCTCCATGTATCATGATGGTCTGGTATTTCATGCAGAATACTACTGTTATCAGCTTACTCTCAGCAACTTCCACTGGGATATCAATAGTTTCCGAAACCCTTACAATGCCTGTCTGAGTATAACCATCCTCCCCACCATATTCAAAGTATTAACCAATATGAACAGTGAATACATTTTCAAATTATACTACAGTCTGATTGGTTCGGTTGTTCCCCTGGTACTGTTCTCCATTTTCAATAAATACCTCAAAAAACAGTACGCACTATTCGCAGCACTCTTATTCACCTTCCAGATATTCTTCATTCTAATGATTGGATCTGCTAGGCAGGAAATAGCCATTCTCTTCTTCTTCCTGGCAGTGATGGTCCTATTCGATGATTTCAAAAAAGGAACCATAAATAAGAAAGTTCTGTTCCTTATTTTCATATTCTCCACCATTGTATCCCATTACAGCACTTCATATGTTGCTTTAACCCTCATAATACCCATACTAGGTTTACCATTCCTGAAGAGTTTAGTGAAAGATCGGAAATTAAATTTCAAAAATTTTGATGTGATATTCTGTTATCTGCTGTTCCTTTTGGTATGGTTCATACTCTATGCCAATGTTCAGTTCATGGCTGGTGCAGATGTGGTGGCCAGTGCCAGTACCGCTACCAGTGCCGGTGACGCGGGTAATTCAGCAACCAGAGATGCGCTGGTTTTAAGTGTGCTGGGTATTGGACTCAAATCTCTCCCCAATACTTTGAGTGCCCTGGTGAATGATCTGATCTTCCTGATCATGGGGCTGGGTCTCATAAGTTTAATATTCAAATACCGGAAAAAAGAGAAACTCTTCGATAGTGGATACACCCTGGGGATAATATTATCCATTGGAATGCTGGTGATGTTCCTGGTTTTCCCATCAGTATCCTTAATGTACGGTGCAGACCGACTGTTCTTCCAGCTTCTAGTATTCACTGCACCACTATTCATCCTGGGAATTATAGCAATTTCTAAGAAGATTAAAAGACCATCATGGAAATCTGCCATCTTCCTGGTGATGTTAATATCCCTCTTTATAACCAGTAACCACTTGCAGTATCATTTTGCAGGTATACCCTACTCCTCAGAGTATGATACTACTGGATTGATTCGGGGACAGAATTATATTTATGATCAGGAAATAATTGGCGCTCAATGGATTAATCAAAATGGTCTGGAGGAGTATAATGTGACCACAGACTCGGTTGCCGGCCCCCGACTGATGCTAGGTGGTTTCGATTTATCCCGAGGTCAAAGGATAATATTCGACAAACAAAACACTACCATGCCAGGATACCTGTTTATGGGTTATGTGAATGTGCAGGAGGGAAACCTGTATAAAACTCTGGATATAACTGGAAAATGGAAGGACTACTACCATATATACCAGAATAAAAGCAGGATTTACGACAATTCATTTGTGAACATATACTTCTAAACGGATATGGTAAAACTAAACCAGACGGAAATAAGTCCTGAAATTCAAGACATAGTATATACTAAAAGAATATGGGATATTAAGGGATATCGTGGATACATGGAATTGAATACAACATAACCCCTAGGATAAGAAGTTAGCCCACTAATTAGAACTAGATTAAAAATAGATTAAAACTGTAAATAAATTGGATTAGAGTTGTATATTCATGACCCGGATATTATTCATCCACAACACCGCCATGTGGTATCGTATACCCTTTTTCAGGGCCCTTGACCAGATCTATCAAATTGAATATCTTTTCACCCATATGCAAGTATCCAGGGATATCTACGGCCTGGAAGATCACGAGAACATTGAGGGTATGGAAGATATTAACCAGGTCATCCTACCAAATCACCTGGGAGTAGCATGGGGGCTGATTAGAAGAGCGTTCCATAGATATGATGTTATGGTGGGTGGTAGCTGGGACAGCATCCCCGAGATATTGGAAAGTATTTATGTTTATACTGTGGCCTGGCTCCGGAGGAAACCCATTATCCTCTGGAGGGAGGACTGGGCCTGGGAAGACACATCCTCTAAATCCAAACTTATCCAGCCACTGATAAAGTGGATGGTAAGAACTTCCAGTGCCATTGTGGTGCCGGGGAGTAAACACCGGGAATACTTCCTCCAATTAGGTTCAAACCCTGAGAAAATATTTATAATGCCCAATGTAAGTAACCAGACCCTCCATGAAGACGACCCTCAAAGAGCAGAATATCTGAAGGAAAAACTGGACCTGGAAGGTAAGAAGGTCATCCTCTATGTTGGCCGGCTCATAAAGAGGAAAGGAGTCCAGTATCTGCTGGAAGCATTATCCAGGATCCACAGTGAAGCAATTCTCTTGATTGCCGGGGAAGGGGAATGCCGGGAAGAACTTGAAGGCATGGCCCGGGAACTAGAACTGGATGATAATGTGATATTCACCGGGAATGTGGCCCAGGAAGAGTTAAATTCCTATTATATGCTGAGTGACCTGGTAGTGGTGCCCTCCATAACCTACGGGATTGGTGATCCCTGGGTGCTGGTGTTAAATGAGGCCATGTACTTTAAAAACCCGGTTATTGCCACAGATGCAGTGGGTGCAGCCAGTGATATGATCCATAACGGTGAAAATGGGTTCATGGTACCTGAAAAGGATGCCAGTGCACTGGGCCAGTGCATGGATAAGATCCTGGAAGATGATAACCTGGCACATAAAATGGGTGAAGAATCCTATAAAATTATCCGGGAACGATTCCATTACGTTAATATGGTAAATGGATTTGAAAGTGCAGTTGAATATTCTCTTAAAAAGGAATAATAAAGCAATAGCCGGGAAAATTGTGAAAAATTGGGGAATGCAAGTTCATCACTACCACAGTTCTAATATTTGATTAAAATCATACAAAAATTAAATGGAAAGAGTAGGGTATACAGAGAACAGTATCTAAGAAAATTTTGTCCTAAATGTGAAACTACTAACAGTTATAAGGCGCGTTTTTGCTATAAGTGTGGTGAATATTTAGATAAATATCCTGAAAGTAAAACATAATTGGACTTACTAGATGCGGGGGAAAACTCACAAGACCAAAAAATAACCGCAACGAGAAAGAAATTACAGATTCGCGAGTTGCTTATCTTCGCAGTCATTTTAATCCTATATTTCACATTAAAAACGATTTATCACTTTTAATTCATTTTCCACCATAAATCGACGAAATCAACCATTTTTTTGTACTTCCACAATTGATATAATTAACCGAATTCCATTTTTTCCATGACTTATGCATGAGTCAGTTTTTCAGTAATGCAGAAGTTCGTTGGCATATAATGAAAATTGATAAAAAATAAGGTTATTTTATTGATTGGAAAACAATATTAGCTGTTTCCATGATTTGTTGTTTATTTGAATCAGGACCGTAAACTGAAATTGCATATACAACACCATTGATTTTAAAGAACATGTCATTGTATACTACCATGCCAAAGACTGAATCCTGTTTATATGTGCTTTTTTCTACAAGAATACCGTAAGTGTTTGTTTCAGTAGTTGTGGACAATATCTCACCTCTTGGTTGTTTTTTAACTTTTAATACACCATTATCCCTTACTTCGGCCGGCGAAGTTTCCCCTTCATTATTACCCACCAGTATTACTTGCATACATAGTAGATTATTATTTCCAAGCTTAACCATATCCTGCCAACTCGAACTGCTAGAGTTACTATTTCCTTGTTCGGTAATGTCAACGAAATTATCAGGATAATTAAAACTCATAGCACCGTCAGAAAATGTTTTAGTATCTGTGGTGGGAGAACTAATACAACCAGATGCTAAAATAATTAAAACAAGTGTTCCAACAATTCCTATCCCCATAATATTACTTCTTTTCAAAGTTATTCCCACCCCATTGAGTTATACTATTTGATTTGGCTTATTCAAGTGTAAATGTCAAAAAAACCTATTGAAAAATGCGGATAGGTAGAAACGAATTATCTGGAAATAATAAACTGGCAAGTGACGTTTATATCCTTTTTTATGGGCTTTAATAAATTTTAGACTGGTTCTAATCTCAGAAAGTGTGGTTTTAACCAGTTTACCCTTCTTCCGTGAGGCACCGACCTTGTGCCATACTATGGAATTAAGGGCGGTTATGGACTTGAAACCCTGTTCATGAAGTTTCATTGCCAGATCCGCATCTTCACATCCAAAGAAGAAATCTTCATCCAGGTAGTTGAAGGGAACCTTATCGGCCTTTATGAGCATGGCTGCTCCGGAAACCCAGTCCACATCCAGTGTTGGTCCCTGATGGGAGTTTATATCCACATCTTCCAGTACTGCGTAGTGTCCAGGGTATTGGTTCAGGTCTATTTTACCCCCTACACACCATATTTCATCATCTTTCCCCAGATAATCATAGTAGTATATCTTGGAACCCACCAGGGCGATCTCATCATCAGATTCTGCAACCTTCACCAGTTCCTGGAGGAAATTCTTATCCACCACTGTATCGTTATTGAGAAGCATGGTGTATGGGGATCCTAAGCTTTCCAGTGCAAATCTAATCCCAATATTATTTCCCCGGGCAAATCCATAGTTTTCCAGATTTTTAATCAGAATCAGTTTACCAGAAGATGAGGTATTCTTTATTTCCTCCGAAGAATCAAGTGTGGAGGGTGATTCAGGTTCATCTTCCTGGAATTCGAATATTTTCACTGGTTTGTTGGAGGGGGTGTAGGTGGTGAACTTTGATCCAGCCTCGATTTCACCCTTACAGTAGGCCCTTATCTTTTCCAGTGAATTATCCTGTGAATCGTTGTCCACCACGACGATGTTATAGTGGGGATAGTTAATTTGGTAGAGTGATTCCAGGCATTCTATGGTGTCCTGCCAGCCATTCCAGTTTAATAGGATTATTGCAACTTCGGGATGCATAAAGATCATTCATTTTATTATATTTTTTAGGTTGAATTAGACCTTAATCAGAGGATTTAATTTATATTTCTCAGTTTAAAAAAAAGAAAAATATATTTCTTTTTTATTGTTTATGAAAATAATTGGTTTTTCTCCCTTTCGGGAAATAATTGGTGATTATTTCCCTGATAAAAAAAGGGGGTTTTTATTCCCGGTTTTCTTTAAGGTCGAAGTAGTTCAGCTGGTCCTGTATTACATCACTGAGACTGTACTGGATTTTTCCACCGATCTTTTGGATTTTCTGGTTATCGGAGAGTATCATAGGGACTTCTGCTGGTCGGAACCGGTCCGGGTTGAACTCGATGACCACTTTACCCTGGTCGGTGTTCATGTTGATCCCCTTATCCTGGATGGTGTATTCCAGTCCTTCTTCCAGCATTACCTGGTCTGCCCGTGTTTTATCGAAGTTCACACCGAAGATGGGGTCATTGTTGATCTCGGCCGGGTTTTCTATGGTTTTTTCACCCTTCATGGTTTCGATGCTGTTTATATTCCAGCCAGCCTGCTCCATTCCCAGTAGTATGTAGCTTAAAACCGAGTTGGTTCTCATGGATCCCTGGTTGTAGGCTTCTCCACTTTTACCCTTGGCTGCCAGTACCAGGTATCCCTGGATTATATCTGATACATGGGACCAGTCCCGGAAGGCATTGAGGTTTCCAATGACGATACGGTCGGTTTCACTGTACTTGAGTTTCATGATCTGGTTGGTGATAACCGAGGTCACGAACATTATACCCCTTCCGGCTCCTTCGTGGTTGAAGGCCCGGGAAACCACGGTGTCCATGCCAAAGGAGTGGTGGTAATTCTGCATCAGGAGATCTCCGTAGACCTTGGACACTGCATAAGGAGACATTGGCCTTAATGGGTTTGATTCTGAAACTGGTAATTCGGGTATGGTTTCTGGTTCAGGGAAAACAGTTTTACCAGATTCAAGTGCCTGCTGGTACTGTTCCTCCGAGGATATTACCATACCGTATTCTTCACTGGATCCAGCGAAGATCATCTTGGTGTCCAGGTCCTTGATACGCACTGCTTCTAATAGGTTGGCAGTGCCGATACAGTTGATTTGCTGGGTGTCCAGTGGCTTGCGGAAGGATAGTTCCACAAAGGACTGGGCTGCCAGGTGGAAGAGGTAGTCCGGCTGGGAGGCGTCAAGGGCATTGGCCAGGGAGGTTATATCTGTAAGGTCTCCTTCTAGCATCTTTAGTTTATCCTTGATTCCCTTATCTATAAGGTTTTTCTCCATTGCCGCCATGTCTTCCGGTCGGATGAAACCGTATACATCGGCGCCATCATCTAAAAGTTCTTTTGCAAGGTAAGAGCCAACAAATCCGTTTGCTCCGGTTATCAGGACACTTTTTCCATTCCAGTTCATAGTATCTTCCACTTAATCAATTTATAAACAAATAAAATTTATTTTTTAAATTCCATTCACTACCTTTAATTATATTTACACTAATAATAAATTTGTTTTCTGGAAATCCAAACATTCTAATAATTTAATATTTCTCCGGAAAAAATTGGTTTTATAATGATTTTCCAGGAGAAAAAAAGGGATTTCATGTAATAAAATATATAATCAGCTTTATTCATCACTTTTTTTCCATGGACCGTTTAAGGTGGTTCACCAGTCTTTCACCGGCACTCTCCAGTGACCAGTCTCTTTGAACCATTTCCAGAGCATTTTCTGATAACCTGGCCCTCAACTTCCCATCAGAGAGTAATTTTACCACTGCATCGGCGAAGAGTGTTTCATCGCGCTGGGTTAGGAATCCATTTTCATTGTGGATCACGGTTTCCCGTACACCACCCTCCTTCACTGCCACTACTGGTGTTCCACAGGCCATGGCCTCCAGGGGCACCAGTCCAAAGGGTTCCAAGTAGGGGGCGTAGAGTACCATTTTAGCCCGGTTGTAGAGGGAGACCAGTTTTTCATCATCAATATCCCTTAATATTTCCAGTTCCACACCTAATCCAGTGGCCATTTCCCTTAGGTAGTCCTTCCATTGTTCATCTCCCATGTTGGAGACTATCATCAACTTGGGGCGTACATCTTCAGGTACCAGTGCCAGGGAGTTGATGATGAAATCATAACCCTTGGGTGGGATGCAGGTACCTACCGATAGGACGAAGTCTTCCCGTGGTAGATCCAGGGGTTTGAAGAGATCCACATCCACTCCCAGGTAGGATACGTAGGAGTTAAGCCCGTATGATCTTAAAACAGATTCATGGGAGTAATAAGAGTTGGCAATGATGTAATCTGCGTGCTGGACATTTTTAAGGTCCAGGTTCATCTCCTTGTTAATAACATGATTTATGTATCTTTTAATCAGGGGTTCTAAGAGTCTTTTCTTCCGCTTGTCCTCGGAGATCTTCTCCAGGATCTTCTCCCGACGTGGTGGCTGCTGGCAGTAGTATACTGTTGGTTTTTCAATGTACTTCAGGAAGTAGGGGGCCATAACGAACTGGTCCTGTTCACTGAACACCACGTCGTAGTCACTCTGGTTGATGTCCTGGGCAATTGCCTTCTCAGTGTCCTCTACTTTACTTATGGATATTGGTTTGAATATGGCCGGTACGTAGGAGAAGGTGGAATACACATGTGACCGGAACCAGCTTTTCCCAACTGGATAAACATGCTTGTCATTTACCATATCCTTCAGGGGTAGGAATTCTTCATTGGCAGTTTCCGGGACATACAGGTCTACCAGGTGTCCGGCGTTGGATAAATATTTAACAAATCCGTGTAGTGCTCTTTTAGCTCCTCCTGATGGGAGGTTGTGGAAAATTGCGATTTTTAATTTTTCTGACATTCAAATCTCCGTATTATAATCTGTTATTATCATTGAAAATGTATGCCTAATAATCATTCAGGACTTGTCCATAGACCTGCCAGGTTTCATGGGCTGTTTTTTCCCAGCTGAACTCCTGGGCCTTGGTAATGCCCATATTTCTCAACTTCTCATGGAGTGCGTCATCTGTGAGCACCCGTTGCATGGAATCAGCAAGGGCATCCACATCCATCGGATCAACCATGATCCCGGCATCACCCACCACTTCAGGCAGGGAAGAAGTATTGGAGGTGACCACCGGTGTTCCACAGGCCATGGCCTCCAGGGGAGGTAAGCCAAAACCTTCATACAGTGAGGGGTAGACGAATAAGTCCGCGGCATTGTAGAACTTCACCAGGTCTTCTTCCGGGACGTATCCGGGGAAAACCACTTCACTTTGAAGATCCAGCCTCTTAATTTCCCGGAGTACTTCTTCGTGTTGCCATCCCATTCCACCAATTATGGCCAATTTATGACTCAATCCTGATTTTTTCAATTTATGGAATGCTTTTATTAGGGTAGTGAGGTTTTTCCTGGCTTCCACCCTTCCAATGAACAATATATATTTATCAAGATTATAGGTTGATTCTATATGTTTTTTAACTTTTTCACCATTGGTGATGGGGTGAAAGGCATTACTGTACCCGTTGGGTATGACGGTTATATTTTCAGGTGGTATGTTAAGATATTCAATGCAATCTTCCTTGGTTTTCTGGGAAACTGCAATTAAATGATCTGCACGGTTTATGATTAATTTTAGGGATGTATTCCATCGTCGTGCCAGGTTACGTGAATAACTTTCCGGATAGAGTAAGGGTATAAGGTCATGGATGGTTAATATCTTTTTAACATTTCTGTTTAAGAAAAAGGAGGAACTCTGGGTATGCCAGTGGGCTGGGAAGTGCACCACGTCCACGTTAGCCTTACTCACTGCGTAGGGCATTCCCAAGTAACAGGTTAAGTTCAGGGGTATGTGGGGAATTAAAACATCTTTACAGCGCTGGTAGACTGGGTCATCATTTTTTTTATGGTGGATCAGGGTAATGTTTTGAGATTTTCCCTGTTTAATCATTTCCTCCAGTGTACCGTAAAGATAGTTATCCACACCGGTTCGTTGCCTGTCTATAATCCATGAAAGAATACCTACATTCATTAAATCACCGTATATAAAGAGAAATCGGATTTTAATTATTAATCAATGGGAAATATATTTTATTGGGATGCCAATCACACTAATTTGGGTGTCACTCACTATTTTGGTGTCACTTCACACCATATGTCATGGTAATATGTTTTTGAGGAAAATATTTTACTCATTAAAAAGTTAATCCCACGGGGGATGATATTATTCCATAGGGGCACTCCTTTCATTGCATTTATTTCTCCAATCTCCTGATAAGTTTTTATCTCTCCCCCGGCCATTTCAACCATCTGGTAACATTCATCCCTGGAGAATCCACAGTGTTTATGGGTTTTATCCAGTTGGTGTGGTTCGAATAACCCATATTTTACCCACATTTCCTCGTTTCTCTTGGGGATGTTGATCAATACGTTATCTCTGGTGGATTCTATAGATTTTTTAAGTATGCTCAGGGGGTTATCAAGGTGTTCCAGTATGTTATATAGGATTACAGTGTCCACTTCTGGAAATTCGGTGGAAGATGCCGGACCTATAATCAGATAAACACCATTCGGATAGGTGTGATCCTCATATTTAACGGCATCAATTCCATAGTATTCCCCACCCCATCCTTTACTCCTTAAAAATTTGTATAGTTCACAGGTTGCACATCCCACATCCAGAATGTCACCTTTCTGATATTTAATGGCTAGGTGTGCGTAGTGGGGAGGATCCCGCCATTTCTTCCAACCGAAATCAAATTCCTTTTTTATTAGCATCTACACGTCCTAAAAAAACCGGTTTGGTATAGTAAATAATTAATATTAGTTGGATTTAAGTTAACCTGTAATTTAATCTAACATTGCATAATATAAATCCTTAGTTTGTTTAGCAACTGCCCCCCAATTTGATTTTTCATAATATATTCCACATTGTTTGGTTAGATAAGCCTGTTTATCCGGATTATTCATGATCTCGGTTATTTTGTTAAATAAATCTTCTTTATCCCTGTTTTTAAAGAGTTCAATACAATCGAATTCATCTTTTATTCCTTTAAAGTAATCAAGATCTGAAGTTAAGGTGGGTTTTCTATAAGTGAGGGCCTGGTTGAGGGCTGCTGAAGCTGCGATCCAGGTGTAAGGGTATATGAATAGATCAGTGGCACTGGCCACCAGGGAAATGTCCTCGTCTTTCACAAAATCCAGGAAGATCACCCGGCCCTCCAGTTCCATTGATTTAACCATATCTTTTAAGAAATTGTAATATTCCTGTTGTTCCTGGTTCCTGGCCCCACCAGCAACCAGTAATATAATATCATCATCCAGACGGGGTATAACATCCACCACTAAATCATGACCCTTGTTTTCTCCCAGAAACCCGAAGATTGTGATGATCCGTTTATCAGGAAGTCCTAAATCCTTTTTACATTCTGCTTGATCTAGAATATGGGAGGCATGAACACCTAAGGGTATTTTGGTTATTTTTTCCCGGTCAAATCCCCTTTCTTCCAATGTTTTGATTAAACTGACATCATGGACGATGATTCTGTCAGATGAATTAAGTATTTTCAGGATCAATCCATCGATAAGGGTGGTTGTGCCAAATTCATGTAAGGTGGTGACTATTTTATTCTTCTTCTGTAACTTCAGTTTCACCAAGAGTAAGGCAATGTAATTGTAATTTAAATGGGGAACTGGAAAATAGCCAAAAAGTCCGGGTTGATACTGGATATGGGTGATTTCATTTTTTCCTATTTTATCCAGTAATTTAAGGAAATATAATGGATTACGGGAATCTGGTTCGGTGATGGGGCATACCTCTACTGAAATATCATCGTATTTATTGAGATTCTCTACCAGGAGTTGTGTGGTGTCTGCTATTCCACATTTAATACCCCAACTGGATACCATGTTAACCTTAAGCTTAGACATTGTCATACTCCTCGAAACATCTTATTTCTCATTTTCATATTCCTGGAGAATTTCCTGCTTCATATTATCATATTCGGCTAGTATTTCCCTTCGGGGATCACTGGAACTATATTCTTCCATTAACTGTACTTTCATGTGCACTATTAGCCGGTAAATATTAGAGAGCATGCAAATCGCAAAGCCTCTGAATCCATCCTTGTATCCCTTATCCCGGATGAATGAATCAAAAAAGCCCCTGGAAAGTGTGAATAAGATTTTGGGGACACTATTTCCCAGGTCATCCCTTGGTTTTTTCCCTTCATATACATTTCGAGCCTCAATACTGGTGTAACCATTGAGTGCTTTATCCATGTAGTGTTCGAAGTCTATGTAGCTGAAATGGAGGAATCCGGCTTCAGGGTCATCGAGGGAATATGATCGTGCATCTTCGTTTATCCTGAAGAATTCATGGATCTCATCACCGAAACTAACGAACTTCTTTTTAAAAAATCGGGGATGAAGATCATCCAGGGGACCCCAGCCCATATGGAATATCTGTTTACCCAGAAAATAGTTGTTATGGGGAACGTAGACAACGTCTCCCATGTCTTTCTCCATTACTTCCTGTAATTTATTTTTTAATTTAAGGGGTACAATTTCATCAGCATCCACCACCAGCACCCATTCACAGGTTGCCTTTTCCAGTGCGAATTGCCTGGCGGGATCTGCATAACCCATTCGCTCAAAGAAGAAGATCTTATCAGTGTATTCCCGGGCAATGTCCACGGTTTTATCATCACTGTACATGTCCACTATAATTATCTCATCAGCCCATTTAACAGACTCAAGACAGCTTTTAATATTTTTTTCCTCATTTAAAGTGTTGATAAGAATTGATACTTTCATTTAATCAGCCCACGAATATATTTTCCGTCTTGATCATCATCATTTTTTTAATACTATTATTGTTATTTTTTCCATTATTAATTTTATAACTGTATGACTTAATTTTATAACTCTATGACCTATTTAGTAAAGTTATTATCTATTTATTAAGATATTTACCTGTTATCTGTCTGAATATTTCTTTGTCATCCTCTGAAAAGGATTTCAGGAGAATTAAAACTGCGAAGTATATTATGGTGGCGATGGCAATTACCACGAACAGGTTGGTTTTAACCAGTATGATAAATAAAGCCATGACTAGACTGGCTATTAATGGTTTCATCAATACTTCACGCAGCTTTATTTTGCATAGGTATTTGGAAATCAGATGGAAATAGAAAATGAACAATGCTAACTCGGTAATTACGGTTACGATAGCTGCACCTAGGTAACCATAGGTTGGGATTAGTAATAGGTTTAGTCCCACATTTAGGAGCATGCAGAGGAAGCTTATCCGCACAGTTTCATGTTGCCGGTTTATGGAGGTGATGGAAGCTCCCAGAACATAACTAACGAAGATTATGGGGATGGCCCATATCAGTATCTGAAGTATTACAGTTGCTTCGGTGTATCCGTTTCTGTAAATAAAAGTGATGATCTGATCCGCCAGTAGGGTTGTTCCCACGGCTATGGGGATTCCCAACATGCTCAGATATTTGAAGGACTTATAATATGAAAATTGTAAGGAATCCTGGGAAGAAACATGGAATTTAGAAAACACAGGAAGGAGGGCTGTGGCATAAACTGAAGGTATGAACATTAACGCCTCCAATAATTTATAAGCGGCACTGTAAAGTCCAGTGGCCACATCTCCCGATATAAATGCAAGCATTATTGTATCAATTTTGAAGGCAATTAAAGCGAAGATACTGGCTATGGCCAGGGGATATGCTTCCATGATTAAAGCTTTCCAGAATTGGAAATCCACTTCGAACTTGGGAACCACAAATTTCCAGAGACAGATAATTACATTGAAGAGTAAAATAATGAAGTTTATGATTAAATAGATCATGGCAAAGGCCATGATATTTGCATTATAGAAAATTGCAATGTATACCGCTGCAAACATTAATATACTGTTAAGAACGGTTGCCACTGACTGGTATTCCATTTCTTCATAGGCTTGGAACACTGCACTGAATGTTCCGGATATCACATTTAAAATGAAGGCTATGGTGATGATATAAATAACAATGGCTGATTGCTGATCCTGCACAAATAGCTGCACGATGATAAAAGTGGCCAAGAATGTTATGGCCGAGAAAATCAGTTTTATGATGGTGGTGTTGCCCATATATTTACTGGCAATGGCCTTATCCCGGGCTACTTCACGAACTGTCAGTGCACTTAATCCCAAATCTGTGAATATAGTTAATATCCCAGCTAAGGCTATGGCTGCTGAAAGTATTCCAAATCCGGCGGCTCCCAGATAATTAGCATAGTAAATGGTGTAGAAGAATGCCAACAGGAAACTTAATACCTGGGATATCAGGAGTACTGTTGTATTTTTAACTATTTTTTGAGCGGTGTTCATTTATATCAACTTGAGAGATTAGAGTGTAAGGGGAGAATTAGGGTTATATGAATATTGATTTCTTTTTACAATCATCATTTAAATAAAACTTATAAATTTTGTTATTGGGGATTGTATTTAATTTTTAGGCTATTAATTATTCCCCTTATTCACAGGTTATTTTTGATAAAGTAGAATCAAGGGAGTAATGTAGAATTGATATTATAGTCTTAGGGTTGTCTTTTGTATACTATTTGTTGTCAATTTCATTAGTATGCGAAAAAAATATCATCATTATATACTTCCATTGATTTTAGTCAATGTTTGAGAAAAACCAGTTATTATGAAAAAATGGGTATTAAGGATGTTTATTTGAAAAAAATAGCGTTGGAAATTGATGATCTTTAGATGCTGGTTTTGATCGGTTAAAAAGAGATTTAAAAGGGAATTAGGGTTAAAAAAAAAAGTTATTTTCAATTCTAAACAAAAATTATATATATAATGCAATTTTGAATTTAATATGTGTCAAATTTGTTAAAAAACAACAAAAAGTAAGTTTAAGATTTGAATGTGACATTATAATTTAATGGTTTTTTCAGATCAATATTAATATAATTATAATAGAAATTATTAAATATTAATGATAATTAAATGATTTTGATAATTAAATTAAATGTTTTAAATTAATGATAATTTATTAGTATCGTCCCATTAGTATCATTAACTACAATTCATCAATAATGTTGAAAAGGGTTATATCTGTAAGGGAGGGGTGTTTTTGACCTTAAAAATCAATCAGCAAAGGCCTTTATACTTAATATTACTATTCTTAGGAATTTTTCTATTTCTTAGTGTGAATACTGTTTCAGCAGCAGATTCAGCAAGTTTCAGCCCCAGTGAAATTACCAATGCTTCAGTGGCAGTTGCAAACCAGATCGACACCAACAAAAAACTACCAGATAATGTTAAAATTGGAAACCAAACTGTTAACACCGCTCAATATTTGCATCTGGCGGTTCAGGCCACCACTCAGATCCAGAACAAAAACAGTACCCCTATAAAATTGCAGAATGACCAGACCCCAGGTTACAGTGAAGAATCTCTCAATACAGGGAGTATGAGTAAATCGGATTACGTTGATTTTGCCCAACGGATCAATGGATACATGAAAGACAACCATCAAGCACCCCCTTATGGTTATATTGGTCTGGGTAAAATCAGTTATCAATCGCAGGTTTATCTTTTCAGCCGTATTTTGAGTATCTGTAACAGTACCGGTAGTTTACCATCTTACGTGACTGTTAAACCCTTCACTTCTTCTAACATTCCTATTCTCTACACTCCCCCAGTAACCTTCACCCCCGGGCAGATTGCCACTGCAGCAGTCACCCTTAAAAACACCATAGAAACCACCAAAACCATACCCAACACCATAACCATAAACGGAAAAACCATATACACAGCCCAATTCCTACACCTAGCCACACAAGCCACCACACAACTAAAAAACAACAACCACAACCCCATACTACTAAAAAACGACAACAAACCAGGATACAGCGAAGAAACACTACAAACCGGCACCATGACCCAAAACGACTACCTGGACTTTGCCCAGCGTATCAACAACCACATGAACCAGAACCACCAGGCACCACCCTACGGATACATCGGACTAGGAAAAATAGGATACCAATCACAAATCTACCTATACACCAGAATACTAAGCATATACAACACCACCGGAAGTCTGCCTAGTTACGTAACCATGAAACCCTTCACAAGTTCAAACATACCCATCCTCTACACACCCCCAGTAACCTTCACACCACAACAAATCGCCACCGCCGCAATCACCCTCAAAAACACCATAGAAACCACCAAAAATATTCCTGATACCGTGAAAGTTAACGGGAAAACCATATACACAGCCCAATTCCTACACCTAGCCACACAAGCCACCACACAACTAAAAAACAACAACCACAACCCCATACTACTAAAAAACGACAACAAACCAGGATACAGCGAAGAAACATTGAATATGGGTAGTATGACCCGGTCAGATTATGTGGACTTTGCCCAGCGTATCACCAGCCACATGAACGACAACCACCAGGCACCACCCTACGGATACATCGGACTAGGAAAAATAGGATACCAATCACAAATCTACCTATTCACCCGAATACTAAGCATATACAACAGCACTGGAAGTTTGCCTTCCTCTGTTTCTGTGAAACCATGGAGTGCCAATAACATACCCATACTCCACTTGCAGGGTATTAGTTTTACCCCCACACAGATTGCCACTGCAGCATTCACCCTCAAAAACACCATCGAAACCACCAAGACCATACCAGCCATTGTTAATATGAATGGTATTACAATATACACTGCCCAGTTCCTACACCTGGCTACACTGGCTACTTTGCAATTAGAGGCTGGTACTAATAATCCCATTCCTGTGCAAGCTGATGAACAACCGGGTTATAACAGTGAAGAACTGGCTAGTGGTGTTTTGTTCAAGGAAGAGTATTTAGACTTTGCCCTGAGAATTGCTTGTCATATGAATGAGAATCTCCAGGCACCACCCTACGGATACATCGGACTAGGAAAAATAGGATACCAATCACAAATCTACCTATACACCCGTATTTTAGCGTATTATAATACCTCTGGAGGTTTAGCAGATAATATCGTGGTTAAACCATGGCGCGCGAGTAACATACCCCTTAGTCAGGTTAATGTATGTTTTGCCCTTAATCAAATCGCTTTAACTGCCAATGGTGTTAAGAATAACGTTGAAATTTATAGGGCTCTCCCTGAATTTGCTAATGTTGATGGTTTACGGGTTAATATTGCCCAATTTTTATATCTGACTGTGAGGGCAGTGGTTCAGATAGATAACCATGTTTACACTCCAGTTCCAATTGGAAATTACAATTCTCCAGAATATGGTGAGGAGCAGTTGACTTCCGGAACTCTAAGCCTTGCCCAGTATGTTGATTTCGCCCAGCGTATAATTGATTACATGAATGATAATGGGGAAGCACCACCCTACGGATACATTGGGCTGGGAAAGATTAGTTTCCAGTCACAGGTCTACCTTTACAGCCGTGTTATGGATTTTTACCGCAATTCTGGCACATTACCATCGGTATCGGCCACTGTGAAGCCATGGTTGTTTGTGATTTATAATATACCTGCGGGTTATGAACCGTACTGTTTACCCACTGCAAATTGCCAGTCTGATAATCCCGGCATTATCGCGCGGGCCAATAATATCACTGCAAGCGCTTATTCCGCCCGTGATATGGTGTTGCGAATCTTTGAATGGGTTAGAGATAATATTGGGTATGAATTTTATTATAACACCGGTAAGGGTGCTGTGGGTACTCTGCAGTCTGGTGCTGGTAATTGCGTGGATACCACCCATATACTGATTGCCCTCTGCCGTGCTGCTGGTATACCCGCTCGTTATGTGCATGGTAACTGTTATTTCGTAAGTAGCCAGCAGGTATACGGACATGTTTGGGCTATGATTTATGTTGACGGACAGTGGGTTTGGGCAGATGCCACCAGTTACCGGAACGAGCTAGGAGTTATAAATAATTGGGATACTGGATCCTACACCCTGAAAGGTACTTACACCAGTTTACCTTTCTAAGTGACCCAAGTATGAGAATAAAGACGGCACTGAAGGGAATAATAAATATTTATCATGATAAATAGGTTAAGGATTGATTTAGGGTAGTTATAGGATTGATATAATGGATTAAAGGGTTCTGGATTAAAAAAATGTTGAATTAAAAATTTAGGATTTTTATAGATGTTATAAGAGTATTGAAGGTTTTAGGTATTATTAAATTAAATTTAAGGACCTTTAAGGAAATATGTAAGAAGTTTTATATTCATTGAAAGACATATTTAATGTATTAATAATACCTATTAAAAACTAAAATTATGATATTGACTATAGACCCTGGTCACTAAATAGGAAGTTATAATGATGAATTTTAGGAAGGTTAGGTTTTTTTGTTAATGGAGGCGTTAGAATTACTAATAGGGTTGATAAGAAAAAGTTAATGTGTTTAACGTTATTTATTGGAGTTGTGTTTTTTTTAAGTGTTAATGCGGTTTCAGCAACTGATTCTGCCAGTTTTACTCCCGGTGAAATTGCCAATGCTTCGGTGGCAGTTGAAAAACAGATTAACACCAATGAAAAACTACCCGATAACGTTAAAATTGGGAATCAGACTGTGAACACTGCCCAGTATCTTAACTTAGCTGCACAGGCTACCAGTCAGATACAGAATAATAACAATACTCCCATCCAACTGCAGAATGATAGGGTCCCGGGTTACAGTGAAGAATCACTCAACACTGGGAGTATGAGTAAATCTGATTACGTTGATTTTGCCCAGCGGATCAATGGATATATGGATGATAATGATCAGGCTCCACCTTATGGTTATATTGGACTTGGAAAAATAGGATACCAATCACAAGTCTACCTATTCACACGTATTTTAAGCATCTATAATAGTACCGGAAGTTTACCCACTTACGTGACTGTTAAACCATTTACAAGTGCGAATATACCCATCCTCTACACACCCCCAGTAACCTTCACCCCCGGGCAGATTGCCACTGCAGCAGTCACCCTTAAAAACACCATAGAAACCACCAAAACTATTCCTGATACCGTGAAAGTTAACGGGAAAACCATATACACAGCCCAATTCCTACACCTAGCCACACAAGCCACCACACAACTAAAAAACAACAACCACAACCCCATACTACTAAAAAACGACAACAAACCAGGATACAGCGAAGAAACACTACAAACCGGCACCATGACCCAAAACGACTACCTGGACTTTGCCCAGCGTATCAACAACCACATGAACGACAACCACCAGGCACCACCCTACGGATACATCGGACTAGGAAAAATAGGATACCAATCACAAATCTACCTATACACCAGAATACTAAGCATATACAATAGTACCGGAAGTTTGCCTAATTTTGTGACTGTTAAACCGTGGAGTGCTAGTAATATTCCCATACCTTACACCCCGGCAGTTACTTTTACACCGCAACAGATTATTACTGCCGCGGTTTCTCTGAAAAATACCATTGAATCCACCAAAACTTTGCCCAGTACAATTGTTGTGGGCACCAAAACAGTAACCATTGCCCAGTTCCTGCATATGGTGGTTAAGGCTACTGTTCAGTTGAATAATAATAACAATGACCCTATATTATTCGTGGATAGCGATGTGGCACCGCCTTCAAGTACTGAAGAACTGGTTAGTGGTGTTTTATTCAAGGATGAATACATTGACCTGGCAAACCGTATCAACAGTTTCATGAATGATAACCACCAGGCACCAACCTATGGACTGATTGGCCTTGGGAAATTAGGTTACAAGTCACAATTTTATCTCTACTGTCGTGTTTTAAGTTCTTATAACACTAATCGGGTGTTACCCGCTGTTGCGGTGGTGAAAGTATGGAATAATACCAATATTCCTTTAATGGAGACTCCAAAGAATGTTTTCACCCTGGCTGAGATCCTGGCAGCCACCAACGTGGTTGAGGATTACCTGGAAACCTATAAACATCTCCCCAGCAATGCAGAAATTGCTGGAGTGCCAGTAAATATGGCCCAGTACCTGCATTTACTAACTACTGCCACTGTCCAAATTAGAAACAACATCAAATCACCAATTGCACTGCAGAAGGATTGTTTCCCCAGTTACAGTGAAGAGCAGTTGAGTGCAGGTAACATTGGTATTCTGGAATACGTGGACTTTGCCCAGAGAATTGCTAATCATATGAATGATAATCACCAGGCACCACCCTATGGTTTAATTGGTCTGGGTAAAATCAGTTACCAGTCACAGATCTACCTGTTCAACCAGATATTAAACTCTTACTCGACCAACAATGCATTACCAACCACTGCTTATGTTAAGTCATTAGCTAAACCTGTCTGGCTTACCAGTGACAATATACTCAATACAAACGAGGATTTAACAAGAGATATTCAACGTTTATATACAATTGTCAATCTTTTACGAAGTTGGGGTGTGGATGCCAATGTCTTTGGTGTTGGTCCTGACACTCAGAATGGTGTTTTAAGAGCCAGTTATGTTCCCCAGAATGCACTTGTTGTGGATATTTATGGAGGGGCTTGTGCTGGAACGATTTATGCCATGGCTGGAGGCTATTACCAAGGTATAATAGGTAGTAGGGAAGTTTTCACCATTTGGACTACTGAAAATGGTGGATGGGATATAAGAGACTTGCCTACAAAGGCCTTAAATGGAGGCAGAAACTTTTTACCACGAGCGCATGATGACACCTTCAGTGCATATCTGCCTGATTGGGGTTATAATTCACGGGGAGTATGGACCGATGGGTTGAATAATCCTGATCAATTCATGATCAGCCATGGATTTAATTTCATGGTCTGTGGAGGGGATATTGTACAGATGGCCAGTGCAATCTTTAACGAAGCAAGAACCTGAAATTTTAATTTTGAAAGATGGATATTCTGGAAAATTTTAATCCAAAATATTCCATCGAAACCTTTTTTTTATATTTTTTATATCAAGATTTCTTCAGAATTATTCTTGCCCGATTCTGTGAAATAAGATACGTTATTAAAAGAAGATAATTTTTATAAGATGGCAATCTAAATGAAATAATTAATTAATGATGAAATGAATAACTTGTATTTCGCATATTAAGTATCTTAATAAACTCATTGGACATCTTAAGGTAATGGAAGTATAATAATGGACTTTGATCGAACTATTTCAATTATAATAATAATTGCCCTTATCATTGGAATGATAGGTGTGTTCTATGTCATCTTAAATCCCACTAAAACCGAAGGATTCACAGAATTCTATTTACTCGGTCCTGATGGGAAGGCAGGGAATTATCCAACAAATTTAAACCCCAGGGAAAAGGGGAATGTTACCATAGGATTGGTTAACCATGAACACTCTCCAGAGAGTTATCTGATTAAAATAAGAAAAAACAACACCATCCTGAAAGAGGAGAATGTTTCCCTCGCTAATAATGAGAAGAAGGAAATATTTTTTGAGTTTACAGCAGGCCCTTCTGGTGAGTATAAAATAGAGTTTGATCTCTATAAATTACCAGACACCCAGAACATATACAGATCTGTGTTTCTTTTGGTAAATGTTAACTAATCGTGTTATCAAATCATAGATGAAGGTTAACTAAATTAAATACGAACAGTAATTATATGTTAATTGTGTTCAAATAGTAATGCAGTTTAAATATGGACCTACACCCTGAGGTCCATTTTTCAGATTTTTAATGATAATATCCCAAATCATACTAATCCAATAAAAATCATTATTCCAAAATATCAAATCATCCACTCAAAAAGGTAGTAAAGGAGTTTAAATGAAGAATAAAAAAGTTGCAGTAACCGGCGGTCTTGGTTTCATTGGTTCACACCTGGTGGAGGAGCTTTGCCAGGAAAATGAAGTTGTTATTGTGGATAATGAATCTACAGGCAGTATCAAAAACATTAAACACCTTGAATTTGAGAACATCAGTCTTGATCTGGGTGATATCACTGAGATCGATCTTGTGAATAGTTTCGAAGGCTGTGACTATGTTTTCCATCATGCGGCCATGGCCAGTGTACCGGCCAGTGTGGCTGATCCACTTAACTGTAACCGTATGAATGTTACCGGGACTTTACAGGTTCTCATGGCTGCCCGGGACTGTGATGTGGATAAAGTGGTTTTTGCTTCATCCGCCGCGGTTTACGGAGATAGCACTGACTTTCCCCTTTCTGAGAACACTCCATTGAAGTTTATTTCACCCTATGCTTTGAGCAAAGCCACTGGGGAGATGTACTGCCAGTTATTTGCAGATATATATGATTTACCTACAGTTTCACTCCGGTACTTCAATGTTTTCGGGGCCAGGCAGGATCCTAATTCCCAGTATGCCTCGGTGATTCCCAATTTCATCAGCTCCATGTTAAATGACAAATTACCAGTTATATATGGTGATGGAGAGCAGAGCCGGGATTTTATTTATGTTAAGGACATTGTGGACGCTAATTTAAAGGCCTGCCAGTCCAGAGAGACCGGGGCTTTCAACATTGCCACTGGTAAAAGTACCACGGTTAACCAGCTGGTGGATATAATCAACCAGGCTCTGGGAAAGGATACAGAACCCATCTATGAGGAACCACGACCTGGTGATGTGAAACATTCCCTGGCAGAAGTTTCCAAGGCCAAATCATTAGGATTTAACCCATCTGCTGATTTCATGAAGGAATTAGGGGAAACAGTGCAATGGTTTGTGGATAATATGGAATTTCAGGGTGAATGAATTTTTTAAAATGAAATTTTATTGTTAAAATGAAATTTTGAAATAATAATGGATTTATTAGAGTATGCTATTAGAGTATGCTATTTTTCAAGGTGGTAATTTGGATCGTGAACAGGAGGGTAATGATATTTCCAGGGATAAAGGAATATCCACTGCTAAAAATACTTCCAGGGATAAAAGCATAGCCACTGCTAATAATATTTCCAGAGGTAAAGGTATTGCCAGAACTATAGGAAATATATGCCATAACCCCCTCATTTTACTGGTCATTATCACCCTGGGAATTTTATCCCTTCTCTTGAGTGTTCAGATGAAGATAGGTGTTCCTTACTGGGATGTTTTCAATTACCTTAACAATGCACTCTACTTTGCAGGTACAGAAGGTGGGGGTGTATCTATTTTCCTTCCTCCCCTGATTCCCCTGTTAACCTCCCTCATTTTCAGGATGGGTTATGTTTCAATTAATGCCATATTCCTGGTCACTGGCTTGATTTCCATACTGGGAGTTATTGGATTTTACCAGCTCCTGAAAGAACGATTTACCCCTATTCAAAGTTTGACAGGTAGTATAATTTTCATTTCATTACCAGTAGTGTTTTCATGGTTGGTTAGTGGTGGTATTGATATCCCAGGAGTTGTCTTTTCCATCTGGGCGATTTATTTCCTGATCATAGGACTTGAAAACGATTCAAAATTTTTATATCTGGTTTTACCACTCACGGTAGTGGCCATACTTGCCAGGTATACTTCTGGCCTTATAATTTTACCCATACTACTCTACCTTTTGTTACATCTGGAGGATATTAGAAAAATTAAAGATATAAAGAGAATTTTTTTGGGAATTTTAATCGAATTCACAGTTCTTATGGGGGGCGTTCTGTATATCTTTGTGAAATTAGGGGTTACTGATTCAATTTTAAACCTGATATTTGCTGTTGCTACTGCAGCTTCCAGTGGAAACACTGATGTGGCCTACAATCCCAACCTCCTTTACTACCTCCAGAATTTAATGAATTATATTTCAGTCGGCCCCCTTCAGGGTACATACCAGCAAATATTAAACCCATCCCTAGGGGCACCATCCATATTATCATACTTGGTTACATTTATTACCATATTTGGACTTTCATTTTACATTTACAAGGGCATTAAATCAAAATTTGATATGAATAATGCCTTATCTGTAAATAGAAGCAATCTACTGAAATCATCACTGATTATAGTTTTAATGGTGGGATTTCTGATCAGTTTCTATTATAAATCTCTGGTTATCAGTGAAATACTGTTAATCTCCTTTTTGTACAGCCTTTACCGATTTTTATTCGAAAAATCTTCTTCTGATCCCAGTAGCAGAATTAGGCTAGATTTCTTGTTTTTGTCATGGTTTGGGGTTTTTTTAGTGTTTCACGGAATTTTGTCCTTTAAGGTTGATCGGTACTTTATTACCATGGCCCCCGCCTTTAGTTACTTCATAATTCTGGGTTTTGTCCAGTTCATGGAATTAATAGATCGGTTAAAACCACAGGATCAGTTAAAACCACAGAATTTAAAGCCACCGGATCAGTTAAAACGCCGGAAAAACTTTAATTTACGTAAATGTGGAGTTTATTTAATCATTTCTTTAATCATCCTAACATCAGCTACCGCAACTTACATTGGCCATACCCCTAAAAAATCCTTCACCATTGATATTGGTAATTCCAGTAACTGGATAAAAGAGTACGACCCCAACTATCGTGCCAAAAATATAAGGTCTGATTATCCCAATGCTGTGAGCTGGTATCTTAAAATGGAAGTACTGGGAGCTTATCCCCGGTTTTTCAATACCACCGGTGAATTCAGTAATTATCTTAGAAATAATGGTGTGGATTATTATATAGATTCCACCAGCCCCACCCATTCTGAACTTAATGGTTATCGCATGGTCAAGTCCTTTGGTGTGGTGGTAATATACCAGAGAATTGGATAATTCTATAAAAATGAGATTTCTATGAAAGAATTAACATTTTGATGGATAAAATATTTAAATAAGGGATGAACAACTTAAAAAAATCAAATACCATCAATTATTAGTAAATAATAATTTTAAAAGTAAGATAGTAAATTTAAATTATTGAAGATTTAATAGTGATGTATATTCGGATATCTTAGTCATTTTTAATTAATGTGAGAAATAATAGAGGAATTCAAATGAATTGGAAAAACAAGAATGTGCTTATAACAGGTGTGGGCGGATTTGCCGGCTCTTACCTTGCTAAAGAGCTTATCAATCAAGAAGCTAATGTTTATGGATTGGTTAGAAGGAGAGCTGACGGTACAGTAGCCAAGAATATTATAGACAGAGGAATCGCAGGACAATTAACCCTTATTGAAGGAGATTTGACTGATATAACCTCCATGACATATGCCATGGAAGAATCAGAACCAGATTATATCTTCCACTTGGCAGCCCAGTCCTTTGTTGAACGATCATTTGATAACTCCCAGGAAACCCAGCACATTAACTGTATCGGAACTAGCAACCTCCTGGAAGCCATACGAATAAAGGATTCAGACGCAAAAACAGTCTTCGCCGGTTCCAGTGAAGAGTACGGGCTGGTATTATCCTCCCAGGAACATTACGAGAAAGCTAAAAAAGATTACGGTACCATTTTCCCGGAACCAGAGGAAATTCCAGAAGTGCCTATTAAAGAAACCAACCCCCTAAGGCCAATGTCACCCTACGCAGTCTCCAAGGTCTACGGGGACTACTTGATGAGGAACTATTACCATTCCTATGGTCTGGACACCGTTGTTTCCCGGGCTTTCAACCACGAAGGAGCCGGAAGAGGGATCATGTTTGTGACCTCGGTGGTTACCAATCAGATCATGAAGCTTAAATCTGGTGAATCTGACCGTATTGTTATTGGAAACCTTAACGCACTCCGTGACTGGTCCCATGTTAAGGACATAGTCAGTGGATACATGTTACTGGCTGAGAAAGGACAAAGTGGAGAAGTTTACAACCAGGGCTCCATGCGTACCAACTCCGTCCTTAGTTATATATTACTGGGATTAGAGGAAGCTGGATGGGATGTGAATGCCATCGAAACTTTCAAGGGAGATAAACAGATCCAGGACCCTAATGAAATGGACAACAGCCCTATTTTTGGAGTTAAATTCCCTAAAACCAAGATTGATCAGCTAATTCTAGAAGAAGAGCTGGAGTACACCCTGGAAGATAAGGGAATACGGGTTAAAACCGGAGCGGGTGATGTTAACATTGAGTTCAACCCGGACCGGTTCCGACCTGCTGAGGTGCCAATCCTATTTGCAGATACCAAAAAGATCCAGGCTATCGGTGGTAAAATAGATTACACCCTCAATGACATACTAAAGGATCAGCTGAACTTTTACCTTAAAAAGGAAAATAGAAGCGCTTAATCCTTTTTTTCCTATTTTTTTTATATTTTATTTATTAGAAAAATACACCATTTTAATAATTTATTCAATTATTCAAGCCATAGGAAATTAATTCAGGGCCATCAGAATGTTATTGGATCAGGGGACCACCATGAAAATCCGTATGAAAAATTTGAAGAGGAAACTAGTAACTGATCAAACTGACCAGACCCACATACAACTCTTCCGATACATTTTCACAGGAGGAGCTGCATTTATTGTTGATTTTTCTTCACTTTTCATCCTCACTGATTTTTTTGGGATTTATTACCTGGCTTCAGCAGCAATAGCATTCGTCATTGGATTAATAACCAATTACATTCTGAGTATAAACTGGGTTTTCAATAGAAGGACCATGAGTAACCGGAAACTCGAATTCGGAGTTTTCGCTCTCATTGGAATTGTGGGTATATTTTTAAACGAAGTGTTTATATGGTTTTTCACCGAAAACCTGCAAATCTATTACCTTCTCTCCAAGATCATGGCTGCAGTGATCATTCTATTCTGGAACTTCTTCGCCAGAAAATACGCTTTATTCCGGTAGAATTAATCCCTAATTAAAAAAAAGTTCCATAAAATAAATATCCTCATAAAATAAACCCCATAAAATAAACATCATACCCCCTAAAATAAAGATCCTATTTTTAAATAATGGAAAATAATATTAAAGGTAAAAATTGATATTAATTGTCAAAACCTAATTATTAAATTGACATTAATTCATTTGAATACCAATTTATCTATTACCACCCACATCACAATGTTAAAACTGTATTAACGGGAAATCATGAGTAAAACTCCAAAGAAGGCCATTATCATTGGGGCAGGTCCTGCAGGATTAACTGCTGCCTATGAATTACTGGACAAAACAGATATTAAACCTGTTATCTATGAATCAAACGATTCAGTAGGTGGAATATCAAAGACCATTAATTATAAGGGTAACCGTATCGATATTGGTGGCCACCGGTTCTTCTCCAAGTCACCCCTGATTATGGAGTGGTGGACTAACATTTTACCCCTTCAAGGAGCACCAGCAAGGGATGACAGATTACTGGGACGGGAAATACCCCTAGACCAGGAATACACCAAAAAAGAAATACAATCTGGAAAAACCGTAACCTACCCTTCACCGGATCCTGAAGAAACAGATGAAGTAATGCTTAAACGCAGCAGGTTATCCCGTATTTTTTTCCTTAGAAAATTCTTTGACTATCCAGTATCTTTAAACCACAACACCTTCTCCAATCTGGGATTCATGAGAACGGCTAAAATTGGTTTAAGTTACATTAAAACATTATTTCACCAGATTAAACCTGAAAAATCCTTGGAGGACTTTTTCATCAACAGATTTGGCAGCGAACTGTACCATACCTTCTTCAAGGATTACACTGAAAAGGTTTGGGGTGTTCCTTGCAGTGAAATCACCGCAGAATGGGGATCCCAACGAATAAAGGGACTTTCCATTTATAAAACAATTACCCATGCCCTTAAAAAGAACCTGTCCCGGGATTCATCATTATACCAGGAAAATGTGGAAACCAGCTTGATAAAAGAGTTCATGTACCCTAAATATGGACCTGGCCAGTTATGGGCGGAAGTTGCCCGGGTTATAGGGGAAAATGGTGGGAAAATACATACCAACAGGCGGGTGAGCGGTTTAAACACCCAGGATGATATTATATCCAAGGTTACCGTGGTTGACGAATCCACCGGAACCAGTTATGAGGAATCAGCTGATTATTTCATCTCCACCATGCCTGTTCAGGATTTGATCAATTCATTCCAGTGTAAGGTGCCTGAAAATGTTCTGAAGGTTTCTAACGGCCTTATGTACCGTGATTTTATTACTGTGGGACTATTGCTGGATAAATTAAAACTGGAAAATGAGACAGGCCCCGCCACAGTTAATGATGTTGTCCCTGATAACTGGATCTACATCCAGGAAAGGGATGTGAAAATTGGTCGACTGCAGATATTCAATAACTGGAGCCCCTACATGGTAAATGATCCAGGTAAGGTGTGGATTGGCCTGGAATACTTCTGTAATGAAGGTGACCATTTGTGGTCTATGCCTGAGGAGGATTTCCAGGAATTTGCCATCCATGAACTGGCAAAAATTGGAATCATTGATCCTGTGGATGTTAGGGATGGGGTGGTTATTAAGGTTAAAAAAACCTATCCCGCCTACTTTGGTACTTATCCCCAGTTTAATCTCATCCGTGAATTCACTGACCAGTTTAATAACCTATTTTTGATTGGGAGAAATGGTATGCACCGTTACAATAACATGGATCATTCCATGTTAACGGCCATTGCTGCCGTGGATAACATCATAAAAGGGGAAAAATCTAAGGATAATCTCTGGGAAATCAACACTGAAGAAGATTATCATGAAGGAAGCTAATCTATTCAATCTTAATATCTAAAATTTAATTTTTTTTTAAAAGGTTATTAGCCATTATAATATCCAAAAAGATTATTTAAAAAAATTATAACTTAATGTAAATACGTCTCCAGTGCATTAGGGAGGCTACAACTAACCATATGAAGACAACCAGTAGTCCGTATGCCACCATACCTTCAGCAGGCCCCCACATTTCCATGAAACGACTGGTGGTTATATCGTAGAAACTTAGGGGTACTTCGCCCATGTTGGTAAAAAAGTCCATGTGCATGGGTATGGTGCAGGCAATGGATAGTATGTAGATCACCAGGGCGTTAAGTCCCATGGGTATGGCCCAGAAGAGAAGATTAGGCCATCTTTTAATATCCAGATAACTGAACATCAGTGTCAGGAAGAGGGTTCCTATTCCTGCGCAGACCAGGATGAAACTGGATGTCCATAGTTGTTTGTTAATGGGTAAAACCGGGGATATCATGAGACCAATTAGTATGGTCAGAGTGCCACCAGCCAGAAGAATGCCCATGGTTTTCCAGTTATGATCCCGCAGCTGCAGTATCCTGCCAACGCATAATCCCAGTAAAACCAGGGCAGTTGCAGTTATAATACTTAGAATACCTTCAGGATCGCCATTAGCATCAATGGTATGATTTGGTGTTAAAATTTGAAGGTCCAACCAGTCATCAACATTGTTTCCCTTTTCTAAAGTGCCGGCAGGTATTCCTGGGGCTCCAACACCAAGTAAGATGAAACCATGAACCAACAGGAGGATGGCAGCTGCGAGGAGTATCCACCGAGGCTTTGATCTGGCCATTGGTGCAGCACAGAGTGATGCCAGGGCAATGAGTTGCAGTACTCCGGGTATTCGGACCATGGTGAAACTGGAGGTGAACCAGTTAAGACCCACCCCTATCAGGAAGAGGCCCACCACCCTGAAGATGAAATGCCCCCATAACTGACGTTTAGAATCTCCTGAACGTGCAGCAAAGGAATATGCCATTGAAACGCCCACGATAAATAGGAATGATGGGAAGACCAGATCGGCAAAGGTGATACCATTCCAGGCAGCGTGTTCGAAGATTTCTGGTGTGAACTCGGAGAAGGCCATGGCATTGACGAAGATCATAGCTGCTACTGCCAGTCCCCGGAACACGTCCAGGGATACTAGTCTCCTCTTCTTCACCGGAGCCTCAATAACACCACTGCCTTTTTCACCCATCTAATCCCTCATCATATCTTATTTTCGTGATCATGTTTTTGTGTTTCAATATTTTAAAAATTGACATCTGCAGTGGAGAGTATCTGATCTGAATCTTCCTGGGAAACTAAAGCAAAACTATTGCCACCAATTTCAGAGTTAGAACTACCACTAATTGAATTAGAAATCTGTTTACCTGTTGTCACCCCCGGATTGGTGTTCACCACCATTCCCGCAACTTCAGATGATATTCCTCCAAATATACTGTTCTGGGCACTGGATATTGAATCTGGGAATTTGAAAACTCTATAAGACAGGTAATCCACCAATCCATTGTTCTGGGGGTTAACCAGATCCGTGCTTACCATCATATATTTGGTACCATTGAACAGCCCTAGGGGTAGGGCTACGACAATAATATCGTTCCTGGTTTCCACTTTAAGTTGCTGGTTACTGATTATACTGTTTTTAGCCAGGGCTTGGAATTCTGCTTTTCCATTTTTGACCAGGATGTCTATCCGTTTTACATCAGTACCATTGAACAATCGGAGGTGGAAATTGTAGGCTAAACCTTCTTTAACCGCTTTTGATTGTGAGAAGAGGTATACATTGTTATCATCATAGGCCACTCCTGCTGCAGATAGATCATCCCCTTTCTGGAGGAACCCGGTCTTAGCATCATTTTTCACATCCTGATAGTAACTTTCAGGCAGGGAATTCCATATGGAATTGACACCTCCAATCTTCTGTATATCAATTACATGGTAGGTGGCAAATACCTCATTAGTCCTTATGAACGATAGTAAGAGGTCTCTGAGTGCCGCCACTTGAGATGTGTGTGATTTGATGGCTTTTTCCTTTGAAGATTCCTGAGAAGCATTTAAAGATGTGTAGTACCAGTCGGCATCCATTATGGCCAGTTCACTGGGGAAGTGGATTGTTCTGCTGGGTTGATAGTTAAGGGGAATTGGCCAGGCCACACCCTTGTGAACCAGGTAGGTGTAACTTTTACCAGTGAAATTGGTCTGTAGAGCTGAGTATCTGACAAATGCACTGGTGGCAAAGTGGTCCGGATGATCATCTCCATCATCAGGGTAGTAGATTATGGTGGGTTTGTAGTCCTTGATGATCTGTTCCATGTTCTTAACTACATTGGCACCGGTGTAGGGTGCATTTTTTTCATAGGAAAAATTGTAGGGTGAATGATCATTGAGATTGGATCCAGTGGTGCGTTTGTAGGGGGTGTCCCAGTTGGTTTCCAATAGATTTTTCAGTGACCCATCAGGGTACCCCAGGAAGATGATATTGTTCTGACTTAACCCTAGGGAAGTAACCGCATTAATGGCCTCGGTGTGACGCATGTCACCAATGTTGCCTTTGTAATTGGCATTGTTGCTGCTATTTAAGTATTTCTTAAAGTCTTCAAGGGTCATGGCATCACCAGTGGTCACCATAACCACTTCCACCGATGCATTTTTTTCCAAAGCTTTTTTAATAATACCACCAGTACCTAATGACTCATCATCAGGATGTGGAGCAAATATCAGTATCCGATCAGAAGCACTTATTCCTGGTAAGGGACCGTACATTGAATCCTCCACATAAGTGGTGTACATATAAAAAACAGCCGCTAAACCCAGAATAGAAATGATTATTAGTATTACAACGCCCTTGGTTAGTTTGAATTTTGAATTATCATTATCATCAACCATTTAATAATACCTCCCCAAATTACTTCAAATATTCTTGATTTCACAGAGTATAAATAAATTTATATTATTTTATGTGAATCAACAGGATTTGGGAAGATAAGATAGAAATAGGAATAATATCCATTATAATGATTAGGATTAAATTTTGGAACATTTTAGACATTTAAAAACATTGCCTCAACCTGTGAAAAGACGTGACTGGCCATTTTAAAAAAAAATCTAGGGTTGATTACTTGTAAATTATTAAAAATTATTCTGCCAGAGATGTGATACCAAGGATACCAAGGATCGCCAGTAGATATATCGCTTACCAAAG
>Ga0074193_1000858_pt1 | contig 44815 bp, 70 predicted proteins | sample EPASupsiteHSE605_FD_64523 | JGI IMG/M metagenome (GOLD analysis project Ga0074193, IMG submission 64523) | Bioremediated contaminated groundwater from EPA Superfund site, New Mexico - Sample HSE6-05 | ecosystem: Environmental > Aquatic > Deep subsurface > Groundwater > Contaminated ...
ATCCTCGACCCGCATCAGGTCCGTCGGCGTACGGTAGCGGTCGTAGATCTCCTGCCTGTACCGCTCGTCCTCTCCGATCGCGCGGACCATCTCCGGAAGGCTCATCTGCAGCAGGCGTTTGTAGAACTCCGCGGGAAAAAGGTGCGTCTTCCGGAGCTGGAGGCGGGTGCAGACATAGGTATAGGCGCCCGGTGTTACAGCGATCTCGACCATGACGTGGATGAAACTCCTGCTCCGATCTCCGTAATAACTCTTTGGAGCGGACTATTAGCAACTCTTATTTACAATAATCATGATTGATAATGTAGAATACCGATGTCAGAGGAGCAGCACCTGATCACGGAGCAGCACCGGTACCTTCCGGACCCCGAGATAGCCCGGAATACCTGGGTCGGGGACTACGAGGAGGCCTATGCGGCGTATCGTGCGGACCCCGAAGGGTTCTGGGCGAAGATCGCCCGAGAACTCCACTGGTACCGAGAATGGGACAAGGTACTCGAATGGGAGCACCCCCATGCCCGCTGGTTCACCGGCGCGAAGACGAACATCACCTACAACTGCCTCGATCGGCACGTCTTCAACAGCCGGCGGAACAAGGTCGCCCTGATCTGGAAGGGGGAGGCGGACGAGGACGAGCGGATCTTCACCTACCGGCATCTCTACATCGCCGTCAATAAGTTCGCGAACGGCCTGAAGAAACTCGGCGTTCAGAAGGGCGACCGGGTCTGCATCTACATGCCGATGGTCCCCGAGCAGATCATCGCCATGCTCGCCTGCGCCCGGATCGGCGCCGTCCACACGGTCGTCTTCGGCGGGTTCGGCTCGGCGGCCCTGAACGCCCGGATCGTCGGGGCCGGAGCAAAAGTCGTGGTGACGGCCGATTACTCGGTCCGTCGCGGCAAATCGATCCCGCTCAAGCACCTCATCGAAGAGGCGATCATCAACGCCCCCACGGTCGAGCACGTGGTCGTCCTCCGGCGCCAGACGGAGCAGCCGATCGAGATCCACCGCGAGATGGAGGTCGACTTCTACGAGCTGATGGAGGGTGTGGACCGGCGCTGCCCCCCCGTGGAGATGGACGCGGAGGACCCGCTCTTCATCCTCTACACCTCCGGCACGACCGGGGCCCCGAAGGGGATCGTCCACACCTGCGGTGGGTACATGGTCGGGGCCTACTACACGACCAAGAACGTCTTCGACATCAAGGACAACGACGTCTACTGGTGCACGGCCGACCCCGGCTGGATCACGGGCCACACCTACGTGGTCTACGGCCCCCTCATGCTCGGCACGACCGTGCTGGTCTCCGAGTCGCTCCCGGACTACCCGAATCCGGGCAACTACTGGTCCATCCTCGAGGAGTACGGGGTCAACATCTTCTACACGGCGCCGACCGCTATCCGGATGTTCATGAAGATGGGCGAGCAGTGGCCCAACCAGTACGACCTCTCGTACTTACGCGTGCTCGGGTCCGTGGGCGAACCCCTCAACCCCGAGGCATGGGAGTGGTTCCACACGGTCGTGGGCAAGAAGCGCCTGCCGATCGTGGACACCTGGTGGCAGACCGAGACGGGGATGCACATGGTCACCACGACGATCGGCTCCCCCATGAAGCCCGGGTTCGCCGGGAGGCCGCTGCCCGGAGTCGTGGCCGACGTCGTGAACGGCAATGGCGAGTCCGTACCCCCCGGCACGGCCGGCTTCCTCGCGATCAGGGAGCCCTGGCCCTCGATGATGCGCGGGGTCTTCGGGAACGACGAGATCTACTCGAAGTACTGGAGCACGATCGGGAACCTGTACAAGGCCGGCGACCTCGCGATCAAGGACGAGGACGGCTATATCATGGTGATCGGACGGGCCGACGACCTGATCATCGTCTCGGGCCACAATATCGGCACGGCCGAGGTCGAGTCCGCGCTCGTCTCGCACCAGGCGGTCGCCGAGGCCGCCGTGATCGGCAAGCCGGACCCGATGAAGGGCAACCTGATCAAAGCCTTCGTGACCCTTCGCGTAGGCCATCAGCCGAGCGAGCGGTTGAAGAACGAGCTGGTCTACCACGTGCGGATCACCCTCGGGCCGATCGCGATGCCCTCGGAGATCGAGTTCACGGACAGCCTGCCCAAGACCAGGTCGGGCAAGATCATGCGCCGGGTCCTGAAGGCACGCGAGCTGGGGATGGACCCCGGCGACCTCTCGAGCCTGGACGAATAATACACCAACCAAATATATTTAAATCCCTTAAGTGTATTTATATACCTGCATGAAGCCGGAGGAGTCCCTGCGCATCGAGAATATTGTCGCCTCGGCCAAGGTGACCGACGCCCTCGATCTGCCGAGCATCGCGTCGCACATCGAGGGAGCCGAGTACGACAAGAAGCGTTTTCCGGGCGTCGTGATCCGAATGAAGGACCCCAAGATCGCGGCCCTGATCTTCAACTCGGGCAAGGTCGTGCTGACCGGGGCGAAGTCCATCGAGAGCCTCGACCGCGGTCTCGCGATCCTCGGCGATCTGCTCCGGGGCCTCGGCGTCGTGATCCCCGACGAGCTCACCTACAAGGTCCAGAACATCGTCACCTCGGCCGACCTCGGCTCGAAGATCAACCTCAACAAGATCGCGGTCGGGTTCAACCTCGATAAGATCGAGTACGAGCCCGAGCAGTTCCCCGGACTCGTCTATCGGCTCGAGGACCCGAAGGTCGTCCTGCTCCTCTTCGGCTCGGGGAAGCTGATCATCACCGGGGGCAAGAACACGAGCGACGCCAAGCGCGCAGTCGAGCGCATCATCAGCGACCTCCAGAAGCTCGGGCTCCTCTAGCGGCCGTAGACGGCCTGCGCCTGGCCGAACTGGAGCACCCGACCCTTCATGGCCTCGGCGAGGGCCGGTAGCCGGGATCCCGGAGCGAGGGAGAGCATGCCGTCCAGGGCGTAGACCTTGAAGTCGAAGCGGTGAACCTGTCCGTGCGGCGGACAGGGGCCGCCGTATCCTATTCTGCCGAAGTCGTTCGTGCCCTGCCGCAGCGCGATCGGGAAGGTCGTCTCGGGCTCCTTCGGGATGTCCTCCGGGACGACGGTGACCACCTCCATATTCCAGCAGAGCCAGTGCACGAAGGTGCCCCTGGGCGCGTCGGGGTCGGTGACGATCAGGACGAGGGAACGCACGCCGTCCTCGATGTCGCGGATCTCGAGAGCGGGCGAGATGTCCGCACCGTCGCAGGTGTAGTTCGCCGGAAAGTGGGTGATCGGGAGTTTGACCGTGAGTGGATTCATTCTATCCCTGACGAGCACTGGACCCCTGAAGGCATAAACCTGATGCCCTGGTGCCGCTTATCGGACCAGGGCGATCGTCGCGCCGAACTGGACCACGTGGCCTCGCATCGCCTCCACGAGCTCGTCCCGGCTGAAGCCCGGCGCCAGGTCCGGGACCAGGTCCAGCCCGTAGACCTTGAGCGTCAGCTGGTGCGGCGGGCCGTCGGGGGAGGCGCACGGTGCCTGCCACCCGATCCGTCCGCCGTCTCCGGTCCCCTGCACGCCCGGCACGGGAGCGGTAACGACGGGTTCGGGGGGGATCGCGGGAGGGACCTCGGGGAGCGGGGGCAGCCCGGCCAGCAGCCAGATCACGAAGGAGCACCCCGGCTCGAACGGGTCGATCGCGACGACGGCCAGGGATCGGACACGCGGGTCGAGCGGCCCCAGGCGGACCCGGGGCGAGAGCCCCTCGCCTTTGCAGGTGTGGACGTCCGGGAGCTCGGAAAAGTCGAGCTGAACGGCAAGGTCTTCCATGAGGCCCATGGCGCATCGATGCAGATAAAACCTGGCAACGAGACCTGACAGCCGGCAATGCGAGTGAACTGGCGGCGTGTACCCAACACGAGCAACACCCTGGCCGTCCTCGCGGCGGCCCTGGACGCGGCCGGCATCGAGCTGGAGGAGACCTCCCGGCCGACCGACGACGTCACCTGCTACTCCCTCAACCAGGCGAATATGCCGGCCCTCCTCCCCGAGATCGCCGGCGCGGACTGCATCACCGTCGCCGGCGGGCCGTCGGCCACGGCATGCTGGGCGGACGTGGCGCGTGCGGCCGACTACGTGGTGCTCGGGGAGGGGGAGCGCACGCTCCCGCGCCTCCTGGCGGCCATCGAGGCCGGCGACACGGACCCGGTGCCGGGAACGGCCACCTCGGCCGGCGGGCCAGTCCCTCCGGACCATGCGGTCCTCCTCGACGCCTGGGCTCCGTTCGGGCGTACCAGGGGGTACATCGAATGTTCTCGCGGCTGCCCCCATGCCTGTGCCTTCTGCCAGACGCCCAGGCTCTATCCGGGCGGGATGCGCCACCGGTCCGTCGATGCCTGCGTCGAGGCGTCGCGCCGCCTCGCGGATATCCGGTTCGTGACGCCGAACGCGTTCGCCTACGGCTCGGACGGCCGGACCCCCCGGTTCGAGAAGGTACGGCGCCTGCTCTCGCGCCTCGCCCGGGAGGACGCGAGGATCTGGTTCGGGACCTTCCCCAGCGAGGTGCGGCCCGAGTTCGTGACCGACGAGGCACTCGAGCTGGTGACCGGGTACTGTGCGAACCGCCGGCTCCACTTCGGCCTCCAGTCGGGGAGCGACCGGGTCCTCTCCCTGCTCGGGCGCGGGCATACCGTCGCGGACGGGTTCGACGCGGTTGAGCGGACCATCGACCACGGCCTCGTCCCGGTTGTCGACCTGATCCTCGGGTTCCCCTTCGAGACCGACTGCGAGCAGGAGGAGACGGCCGCCCTCGCCCGGTACCTTGCCGGCCGGGGGTGCCGGATCCATCTCCACGGCTTCTCCCCCCTGCCCGGGACGCCGCTTGCCGGCCGGCCGGCGAGACCCGTGATCGCCCCGGTGAGGAGACTTCTCGGGAGCCTTGCTCTCGCCGGAAAACTGAGCGGATCCCTGAATTTCGTGGGTTAAGGTTTAAACACTCGCGACCCGACGACGAATTACCTCTTAACCCCGTCGGGCCGACCCTATGTTATGGGTCCGATCGAGGAGTTCCTGGGCCTCTACCCGAAGAAGTCGACAAGGAAGAGTTACGGGGCAGCCATCCGCCTGTTTCTTGACTCGCTCTTCGGGCCGCAGCGCGCGCGCACGGCGGTCGCCCCTGAAGAGCAGGAGGTCTACGAGCGGCTCGCGGCCGAGTACCTCGAGCGCGTGAGCGACCCTGCAGCCGATATGATCCGGTTCATCGCCTACCAGACCCCCCCGCCGCCGGCCCCCGAAACCCCCCCCAAGACCGTGGGGGCCCGGGTCGTCGGGGTGATCCAGTTCCTCGCCCATCACAATATCGACCTCTCGGCCCGGGACCGGCGACGGATCAAGCAGAAAATCCCCAAAGGCGGGGCCGTGACGAAGCGGGGGGATCTGGGACATGAACAGATCCGGGCCATCCTCGCGCACTGCGACGAGCACGGCCGCGCTCTCTATCTCCTCCTCGCGAGCTCGGGGATGCGGATCGGCGAAGCGCTCGCCCTCCGCCTCCGTGACATCGACATCGGCCCTGACACCGTGCCGGCCTCGATCGACATCCGGGCCGGCACGACGAAAGCCCGGACCTCTCGGACCGCGTTCATGTCGTCGGAAGCGGCCGACGCGATCCGGACCTGGCTCGAAGTCCGGGCCGGCTACCTCGATCAGACCGTGGAGCGGTCGGGGAGTGGGTGCATCCCGCAGAAGTCCGCAGAGAGCGACCTCCTCTTTCCCTTCTCGGCTGCGACGGCCGAACGCCACTGGACGACCGCTCTGACACAGGCCGGGCTCTACGAGCGCGACGAGCGGACCGGCCGGGCGACCCGGTCCCCCCACGGGCTGCGAGGGTTCGCAAAATCTCAGCTCTGCCTCGGCTGTCCCGAGCCCGTGGTCGACGAGCTGATCGGCCATACGGGGTATCTCAGCAACGAGTACCGCCGGTACTCAAGGCAGCAGCTCGCCGAGTACTATCTCGCGGCCGAGAGCCACGTTCTGGTCCTCCTCCCGGCCGAATACAAAGAGTTGAAATCTCAGGTCTCGGTGAAGCTCTCGGCACACTCCGAGCTCCTTGAGTCGGTGATCTCTGAATCGGTCCAGACTAAGGCCCGTCTCGCTCAGATGGAGCAGCAGGTCGCCGTGATGCATGACCTATTGCGGGAGGACCGATTGCGGGTGGTCGCCCGGGAGCTGGAGCGCGAATAGCGCGAGAGTGATCTAGGCCCCCATCGCGGCCGCCATCAGGCTGGTCACAATGCAGAACGCCCCGAACGCGAGGAGCACCAATCCAAGGTTCTGGAGCGAGGCTATAGGAGCAACAGAGAACACCCCCCCGAAGATCGCGAAGGCGACCCCGGTAATAAGCAGGGGCCACGCCGGCGGAATGCTTGGGGTCATTTCGGCAGTTTCTCTTCTGCAATCTTCAGATATTCGGTCGCCTTCTCCGTGTGGGGCAAGGCCTCCTCGAGTTTCGCGGTCGCCTCTGCCACCCTCCCGTCAAGGTAGAGCCGCATGGCTGCGGCGTCCCCTTCTCCCGCGAGGGCCGATTCATCGAGGGCGAGGACCAGGGCCGTCTTGGCATCGGCACACTTCGCCGTGACCGACATCGGCGCGATTCTCTCGCGCCAGAAGGTGGAGCGGGTCGAGAGCTTCGTACCGATGGTCACGATATCGGAGTATTTTTCGGCCTGGAAGGCAGCGCTGAGGTCAGCGGAGATCGGCTGGAGCTCGGTGAGGGCTGCATGCGCCTGGGTGGCGAAGGCCTGATCCTCGGCTGAGAGCGAGGAGCAGCCGGCCGCCAGAAGGCCGCAGGCGAGGAGGAGGAGGACAGGGATGATGCCGTATCGCATGAGCTCCGGTTATCGGCGGACGAGAAAAGCCCGCCGGTTTACAGATGCCATACGACCTCGCGCGTCCAGAAGTTGATCGTCGCGTGCTTGATCCCGGTCGGCCACGAGTAGGTCCCCTCGACATTTCCGCAGACGACATTCCCATTCCAGTAGAGGATATCGACCCCCGCAGGCACGACCCCGGGAGCCGAGAAAACAAACCAGACATCGAAGCACCCGGGGATATCGGACTGCGTGATCCGCAGGTCGGCGATCGGGTCGCCGGGGTAGTCCGGATCGGTGAACCCGTAATAAAATCCCCCGAGGATCTCGTACGTGGTCCAATGGGCCTCGTCCCCGGCAACATAGGTTCTGCCGGTATAGGACGACCAGATCCCCAGTTGGAGGGTCACCGATCGCCACCAGGAATAATCGGGGGGCACGATCGTCGGCAGGTTGAGGGAGACCCCGGGGAGGTTGAGCGGGGGGATCACGAAGACCGAGGAGCCGAGCTCGAAGGACGGGAAGGCGATCGTGATCGGCAGGTCGGCCCCCTCGATCGGCAGCATCATCGCCGTGTCCCCGACTTCAGGCGTTGGGATCCTCATCAGGTTCGGCGGCCGGCCCCCGTACGAGGGCAGCACGACGACCCGGTCCCCGACCTGGAGCGTCATCTAGCGGATCATCCCCTCGATCGTCTCCCCGGTGTCCAGGGTCACGGTCGCCGTGTTCTCCGAGATCGCCGTGACCGTCCCCATCCGGTTGCCCTGGACGGATGCGAACTTGTTGTTGATCAGGTTCTCGATCTCCCCAACCTGCGTGGGGTTCATGGACCGGAGGAGGCGCCGGACCTCGCTCATCTTCAGGTTGGGGCTGAAGCTGATCACGACCAGGACCTTCGCGGGGGTGTACCGATATTCGATATCCACGATCCGCATCCAGACCTCGGGGATGTTGGCCCACCCGACGAACTTGATCTTCTGGAAGAGGCGGAGGTCCGAGCGCTTCACGAAGGTGCATCGGTATGCCTGCCCCTCGTTCTGGAAGTACTCCAGGAGCTCGGCCGCCCGGGCGTCCACCTTCTCCTGCGTATCCCAATCCGTCCGGGCGTCAGGATACTCGAGCGGGATCTCCTCCCCCGCCGTGACGTCGGCGGTCTCCGCGACCGCGATCAGCGCCAGGCCCGCCGCCGTCATGCCCTCCACGATCACGCGGTTGTACTTCTCGTCTCCCCGCTGGTCGATTGTGGCCGGGGAGCCGTCGAGATAGGGGGCCGGGTTGGTGATCGTGATCGGGTCCGGGAGGTCGAGCACCGTGTCGATCTGGTCCTCGGGGATGAAGTAGCCCGAGGGAATCGTCCGGCCGTCGTCGCCCGTCCGGAGGAGGACGAAGAAGCAGTAATCCAGGAGCTCGCAGTAGGCCTGGATCGCGGCCATCCTGGTGGTCGTCCGGGGGAAGACCATGATCCGCGGGGTGACAGTCGTCCCCCAGGCCGTTGCCGGCACCATCAGGTAGGGCTGGACCCCTGTCTCCTTCTCCCAATCAGCCCCGCCGAGGAGAGCCGCGACTGCTGCCTCGGGGGGGGTTGCGGCCGGGATGGACCGGAGGGTCACGGGCACGACCCGCTGCGTCAGGTGCCAGCCGTAATCATAGCAGGTGACCTTGGTCTTGTTCTTCGCAGGCTGCTGGGTGATCAGGTTGTTGGGCGCGACCCCGTAGAAGACCCGCTGCAGGGCCCCCGTATGGTCGGGGATGTCGATGTTGACCTGCCGCAGGACGTCGTGGGAGACGGGGGCGATGCCGTTGATCGTGGCCTCGGCCCGCCAGAGGACCTCGGAGATGTTCCGCCGAACCGAGAGGGCCTCGACCCGCTGGTCCATGAAGTCTACGTAGATCCGGGCTGTCGCCGCGCCGCTGTACCGGAGGGTCGCCGCCCCCGTCTGGCGGAAGGCCGCCAGGCTCGAGGCCGTGCCGCTGTAGAGGAGGGTCGCCTCTCCTGTCTCCGAGTAGGTCGGCCCGCTCGGAGGAGTGCCGATGTCGAAGACCTTTCGGCGGGTGACCGTGATTGACCAGGGGTTGAGCCCGCTCGAGGTCCGCGTGAGGACCGGCTCCGTAGCGGCACACTTCCGCACGGCGACCCAGTCCCCGAGAGCGTTTGCCACCCCGGCATTCCCTGCCTTTTCGATGACCACGCTGAGGGCCCCCGAGGGCACCTGTGTCGTATGCGTTGCGGCGACCCCGTGGTTCACGCTGTACCGGGCGGTCGTGCTGCCGTACCGGGCGATGTCCCAGATGCAGGTTCCCGAGTACGTACCGCCGAGGTTGGTGTTCGTCGCGCCCGAGACATAGGCTCGCGCGGTGTGACTATTGGCATTCGGATACCCCGCCTGAAACGTCGCCAGGGGGGTGCCGGCCGAGTTCGAGGTAGGCGACCAGCCGAAGAGAGGATAGTAGCCGGTACTGGCGGTCCGCTGGAGATCGATCGCCCCCAGACAGGCGTACCCGACCCCCCAGGTCGATTTCGATCGGATTGACGCGGCAGCAGCGGCAACGGTGACAATCCCGCCTGAAACGGACGGGGGGCCGTATGTGTCCCACTTCGACGCATCGATACCAGTGCCGAGGAAGTCGTCGAAGAGGTCGAAGACGTCGTTTCCGGACGACTCGGAGACGGCGGCGTTGTTGCCGTAGAGGAGACTCAGGCGCTTCTGGTACTGGAATATCCGGACCCAGACGACTGCGCTCGCCCCGTCCGTCTTCGACTCGATCCAGTAGGCGCACTTCTTGAGGGTCGCGGGATCCCGAAACCGGAGGTCCCTGAAGTCACGCTGCATCCCGGCCCGCCAGGGGACGGTCAGCATCACCTGGTAGCCGTCTGCGGTCGGCGCGTTGGCTACGCTGAACTCGATGCTGAGGGGCCACTCGGCGTAGGGGTAGCGGACCATCCCCGCCCCCTCAGCTCAGGACCTGCGGCTCGGCGTAGACGGAGATCGCAGTGATCGACTGCCCGGTGTCGTGGTTCGTGACCTGCACCTTGTAGTTTTTGTGGCCCGGAAGAACCGTGAAGGCGTGCCGGACGGTGTTGCCGGCCGACACCGGGATGTCGTACTCCTGCACGGCCGTCGTCCCGTAGTTCGTCCCGTCGGCCGAGGTGAAGACCTTCGCCGTCGCCCCGGCCGTCGCGGAGGCGTGGAAGGTCAGGAGGACCTCGACCCCGAGGGCGACGACGGCCGAGCCGTCGATCGCGGTCGCGTTGACGAGGCTCGACGAGCTCGACGCGCTGACCGTCTCGTTCCCGCCGCCGGAGTTGTTGACAACCGCGACCGTGATGCCGAGCGCCATTAATAGTCCTCCCGGTAATACGTCGGGGCTCCCTCGACCGTCAGACCGCCTCCGCCGAACGTGAGGCAGGCCGCCACGGCGATCACGATGAACGGGAAGAGGAGCAGGCCGACGGCCCGCGATGCGAGATCCCGGATCATACCGTCACCACCTGGACCTTCATCGGCGCTGGCTCCGGCGGGTTCGGGTCCTCGCGTACGAAGACGGTCCCGAACCTGGAGCGGAGCGTCGTCTCGAGCGCCGCCTCGGTGTCGGGCTTCCGGGCCGCCGCCATCGCGGCAGCCGCGGCCGCGTTGAACTGTGCGGTCGTCATGGCCGTGTTGTAGCTGAACCGGGCGTGGAGCCACGTCAGCGTATAGCCGAGCTCGGGCGCGGTCGTCATGTCGTCCGTGAAGTCGAACTCGACCTGGAAGACCGCCGGGTCCTCCGTCTTCGTCGCGGTGATGGAATTCTTGTCGAATCGTGCCATGATCAGGGCCTCGCGTTGGTGATCTTCAGGGTCCCCTCGAACGTCTCCCCGGGATCGCAGACCTTATCGGACGTGAGCAGATGCCGGATCCCCATCACGTCATCGGCATTGAAGACCGCCATCTCCCGGACCGTCCTGGTGGCCGTTGCGGTGAACTCGTGGAGCCACTGGCAGATCCCCGTGGGGACGTAGGTGGCCGTCACCGTGGCGCGCTCGAAACCGCCGTCCGTGAGCTCGGCCGCAAGGGTCGTCTGGGTCGTGGCCTCGGCCGTCGACCCGCTCCCGACGGCGAAGTCGGTATAGGGGGCGCCTCCCGCGATCCCCCCCAGGAGCTTCGCATTGTTCACCAGTGCATCATTCGGAATTGTTGCCATTGTCGTACACCTCCTGATCGACGAGGACCATCCCCCCGTCCGGGCCGGGGGCGTACTTCGCCCATTCCCGGCTCTTGATCGTCCCGTCCTTCCTCCGCACGACGGCCTCGATCTCGACCTCGTACGCCTGCCCCGCCTCGCTCATGCCGTTTCCTGGACAAAGGTGATCTTCAGGCTGTACCAGCCCCCGCCGAGGGCCTTGATCTTCGACGTCCCCTTGATGGCGACGTTCGTATGGGCCGTGCCGTCGATCGAGAGCGTGCCCAGGGTCCCGGTCGTCTGGACCGCCAGCTTGCCCGAGAGCAGGCGGGAGGTCGTCGTGACGCCGGCCAGAGCCGTGATCGCCGTGAGGGCAGAGAGATCCTGCGAGAGGCACTCGAAGGTCCACTCGTGGTCGTCCCCCGCCTCCACCGAGATCTCGAGCGGGGACGGGTTCGGCAGGACCACGGACGTGGTCGAGAAGTAGATCGTCATACGGTCGACCTGTAGCCCCGGGCGATCCGGTCGCCCCGGTTCTTCGCCGCGATATCGTCGAGCATGTCGCCGGCCGTGTAGTCCTGCGAGAGGGTCGCGTTGACCGTCACGTTCCAGGTGTCGCCGCCGCCCCCGCCGCCGGCCGCTGCGCCGGTCCCGACGCCCGGGGCGGCCGAGGCGATCTCGCCGGCCACGGCCGAGGCCGCGCCCTTCGCCTGGCTGCCCGCCTCGGTGAGCGGGTCGACCACGTACGCGGACCAGTTCGGCATCTCCCGCAGCGGCCCCTCCTCGGCCGGCGAGTGCGGGAAGAAGCCGCCGATGATGCCCGCGATCGTGCCGACCGCCTGGCGGAGGATCTCGATCCCGCCGACGATCCCCTGGACCAGGGCGTTGATCAGGGAGACCCCCGCCGCCTGCATCCCGGAGGAGAGGTAGGTCGAGGCTTCGCCCGTGATCGTGTTCCAGAGGCCGCCGAACCACCCGGTGATCGCCCCGCCTGCAGTCGACAGAGCGCCCGAGATCGAGCCGCCGAGACCCGCGAAGGAGGCGGCCACCCCCGAGATATCAGGGGCGCCGATCGGTGGGAAGGCGAAGGCATACGAGGCGATCGTGGTGCCGATCCCCGAGAGGCCCTGGGAGACCCAGGTGCCGGCGTCGGAGAAGGCCGTTGCGAGGCCGGAGGTCAGGGGCCCCCATGCGGCCCCGGCCTGCCCCGCGATACGGCCGACGTCCTCCGGGATCCGCTCCCACTCTCCCGTGACGATATCGATCGCGGCCGCCCCGACCATGCCGAGCGGGGCGAAGAGGACCTGAGCCGCTGCCGCGATCGTCGGGTTGCCGGATCGGAAGGTGTCGCCGGCCGCCTTCACGGCGTCGAGCGCCCCGGACTTCACCAGGACGTAGACGCCGGCGAGGCCGAGGGCCAGGCCCCCTGCGAGGCCGGCTGCCATGCTCCCGGCCGCCGACCCGCCGATGGTCGAGAGCGTCCCCCCAAGGCCCGAGAGCCCGGACGAGATCCCCCCCGTGATCGCCGAGCCGACCGAGGCTGCGGCCCCGGTGATCGTCCCGGTTGCCCCCGAGAGGGCCGAGGCGATCGAGCCGCCGAGGAGGGTGTCGAGGCCGGCCACTCCGAGGATCGCCGGGCCGAGATTCGCCAGGCCCCCGATCACCCCGCTGATCGGGTCCAGCAGGCCGCCGAAGCCGGTCGTGAGCTTCGCGAGCCCGACCTCGGCGCCGGCCGTCGCGGAGACCCCCCGGTTGGTGGCCTCCGCCCACTTGTCGGCGGTCCCGGTCGCTGAGGAGATCTTCCCCTCGGCGGTCGTGAGAGCCGAGCCCTGCACCCCGATCGCGGCGGCGAGCTCCTCGGTCGAGATCTTCCCGTCCTTGTTCGCGTCGGAGGTCTCCGAGATCGCGGAGGTCAGGACGGAGAACATCTTCCGGCCGTCGTACCCGGCGTCCTTCATCACGATCAGCGAGGCGCCGATGTCCTCCATCGTGAGGCCGAAGCCCGAGGCGGTCGGGCCGATCTTCTTCATGGCCCCGGAGAAGTCCTCGATGTCGACCCCGGACTCGTGGAAGACCGAGGCGAGCATGTCGACCTTCCCGGGGACCTCGTCCATCGAGATCCCGAAGGCGTTGAAGGCGGGGATCAGCTGGTCCGTGATCGCGTCGGTCGGCATGTCGAGGCCGTCCGCGAGGGTGTCGAAGGCGGAGGCCGTTGCGAGGATCCCGGCCTCCGAGGTCATCCCCTCCCGGCCGAGCCGTTCGATCGTCCCTGCCGCCTCGGTGAGCGGCGTATCAGCGGTCCAGAGGGCGGAGGTGAGGGCCCGGACGGCCGTCTCGGAGAGACCCGTCGAGAGGGCGGCGCGGGCCGTGACGGAGTCGAACTCCTTGGCCTGGTCGATCGGCCCCACCATCGACTGAGCCAGCTCCGAGGCCGCGAGGCCGCCGTCCGTGAGCTTCTGCTTCCACGTCCCGACGCTCCGCCCGGACGAGTCGAGCGGTCCGCTCATCTCGTCCTTCAGGCGGAGCAGGACGTAGAGGTCAGCGAGAGCCCCGGATACTGTCATGCTCCTTCTTTGCCTCCTCGTTCAGACTGTTCCAGGCCGCGATCAGGTACGCGATCTCCTCGTCGGAGCAGCGCCCGAGCTCATGAGGGAGCTTCGCCAGGTAGTGGCAGAGCTGCAGAAAGTTTCGCCCGCCGGCCCGCGAGCCGAAAGGCACGGGCCTGCATCACCCGCTCCGCGTTGGCCTCGTTGGCCGCGTCCTGGAAGAGGGCGATCACAGACGACGAGAAGCCGCCCTGGATCCAGTAGTCCGGACCGAGCTCGGGATCCTTGCAGAGGGAGCCGATGATCTCGCAGATCTCCCGGGTGATGACCTGGACCTCGTCCGGGTCCCGGGACCGAACCATCTCGAGCTGCGCCGCGACCAGGCGTTCGATCTCGCCGAAGAGGGGGATCCGGATCTCGACCGGGATCGGCTGCTCGGGGGTCCCGAGGTCGATCGTCGCCGTCTCGGCCATCGCCCGCCGGAGGAGGCGCTGCCGGACGGTGAGGTCATCCCACGGGACTCGCTCCGCCTCCTGGTCGGCCGCCTCGAACCGGGCCGAGATCGAGGGGTTGTCGATCACCTCGCTGCTCATGCGAGGTTGACCTCGATCAGGTAGTCGACCGCGTACTTGAACGAGTCCTTGTAGAAGTCCTCGGCGTTCGACTCCTTGCTCATGTCCGTGGCCTGCGCCCCGACGAGGGCCCACTTGTAGATCGGCGTCCCGGCCGCGTTGCGGCGGATCCCGAGCAGGCAGCCGATCTTCTTGAAGCCCCGGTACTTGTTGGTCCAGGTCGTCTTCGTGCCCGTGGGCGAGCCCGTGAGCTGGTCCCCGAGGTTGGCCGCCACGAAGGCCTGGTCGTACGTGAACCGCTCGAGCTCGGCCGTATTCTCGGCGGCCCCCACGGCCGATATCTTCGTCGCCTGCCCGTGGACCGCGGCGGTCTTCGTGTCGGCCTTCGCCCCGCTCTTGACGTTGCCGCAGGAGGCGATGTGCGTCAGGGGCGTGGTCGACGTCTTCACGTAGTCCACGATCAGGATGTCGCCCTCCGTGATCCCGGCGTAGCCGACGAAGTCCGTCCCGGTCACTTCCGTGGCCGGCGTGTTCTTGTCGGTCTTGTAGTTGATGATCGCCGTCGCGACCCCGTCCACCGTCCCCACGACGAGGCCGTACTCGGCCGTCCCCGTGAGGGCAGCCCCGCCGGCCGTCACCATGCCGGCCGTGACCGTGATCGTCTCCGTGGCGACCTCCGCCCCGTGATACCACTTCACTTCCTGGCCCTTCGGAATGTCGGACCCTACAATGTCTGCCATGAGTTACACCTCTCTGAATTCGAGGAGGACGTCCGCCGGGACGTGCAGCCACCGGGTCTTGTCCTCGATTAACCGGGGGGCGTCGGCCACCTCGGACTTCGTGATGCTGTACACAGTCGAGCCGATCTCCCACCGCTCCGGCGTGAAGCCGACCCGGGGCTTGTGGAAGATCGACCCGACCGCCGAGGCGAGCCGCTCGACTGCCGACGGCGACCGGACTCCGTTCATGTCCCGCGGGGGGTCGTCCCAGCAGGAGCACTGAACCCGGGCCTTGTGGGCGCCGGGGACCTGCGGGTCCGGGATGTCGCTGATCTTGTGGAGCGTGATCGCGGGGAGCGTCTCCCCGAGCGGGACCTCGTCGTAAAAGACCCGGGCGCCGATGAGGGCGTACACGGCCGAGGTCGTGGCCACGAGCTTGAGCCGGACCCCCTCGTCGATCAGGGTCATCGGATCGCCCTCGCGATCGCGGCCTCGAGCTCGTCGCGAATGATCGCGGCCACCCGGTCCTGGTTCTCATCCACGGCCGGACGGGCGAAGGGCTGAGGGGAGGAGCCCATCGTCCAGTGCCCCTCGCCGTCCTCGTCCACGTAGAACCAGCCCCCCTGCCGGCCGTTGCCGCCCTCGGCGTAGACGCCGGTCCCGTACTCCACGAAGACCGCGTAGTACTTGTTCGTCCCGACCCGGACTGCCTTCTCGGTCACCATGCCGCCCTCGGAGAAGGTCGCGTCGACGACCACCTCGGCGTTGATGGAATCGCGGAGCTCGCCCGTCCGGACCGCGGCCTTCTCCTTCATCGCCCCCTCGATGACGAGGGCCCCTTTCATGAGAGCCCCCGCCTCCGTCTCGTTGACGTTGAGGCCCAGGCTCCGGATCCTCGCCTCGAGCACGTCGAGGCCCTGGATCGACATCACCTGCGGACCGGCCATCAGATCCTCCCGAGGAGCCATGCGAAGATGGTCGCGATGACCCCGCCGAGGATGGAGGCCACGATCGCGATCCCGGCCACGACCCCCGACCCGTAGGACTGCTTCCCCTCGAGCACGCGGAGCCGGGACTCCATGTCCAGCTTGCAAATGCGGTCCTGGTCGATGTAGTCGGTCAGCTTATCGGTCAGGTTCTTCCAGTCGGTCCGGAGCGCGGCGAGCTCGACCAGGGCCCGGGTCTCAGGGGTATCGGTCACTGGATCGCCTCCAGGTCGGCCCGGACATGCGAGGGGGTCCGCCCCTTGATCAGCTTCGCCGCCAGCACCCGGTAGGTGTGGAGGAAGCCGAGGACCAGGCCTTCGAGGACCTGCCCCTCGGTGATCGCGGTCGAGGCCGGCAGAAGGACAGAGGGGGCCCGCTGGACGTGCTCCCCGCTCTCGAGGATCAGAGTTCCGCCCTTCCCGTTCGAGAAGAGGCAACGGGACGAGGTGTACGTCTTCTGCGTCGTGAAGTGCCCCCGGTCGTCCGCCGTGCCGGTCGTCTGCTCCCCCGTCTGGATCCGGCACCACTCGATGAGCCGGGCCTCGATCACAGGAGCGCCCCCTCGTCATCGGTGAAGGTCGGCAGGTCGTTCTGATCGAGAGCCAGGCCCTCGATCGTCGCATCGCCGCGGACGACTCCCGCGTCCGGCGCATCGGCCACGGCCGCATAAGTGGCGAGCAGGGTCCGGTACTGGATCAGGTAGGTGGTCGTCCCCGGGTCTTTGCTGAACTTCCAGTCTCCGCCCCGGTCCTCGCTCTTGGTTTCCAGGTCGCCCTGCTCGTCTCCCGCGTAGTAGTGGCAGATGAGGAGAGCGAGGGCGCGGTCGTAGACGGCCGGGCCGAAGCCGGGGTCCTCGAGCGTCAGGACCTCGAGGGCGATCGCGTGGTAGTACGTGAGGTCCTCGTCGGCGATCGTGATCCGCCCGCGGGAGACGGTCGAGATCGTGGCGGTAGTTACGGTCATCCCGCGACCGCCCCCCCGACGAGGGCCGGGGCCACCTCGAGGACCTCGTCCCCGGTCTTCAGGATCGGATAGACGAAGACCCCCGGCCACGGTTCGGCCTGGCCTGCCAGGTCGAGAGCGAGGTATCGGCGCCGGTCAGTCGCCTGCTCGTAGGTCGTGATCAGGGGGGATGCGATCGCCCGGTCGGTCACGACCTCCTCCGCCGTGACGGAGAGGATCTTCCAGGGGGCCGAGCTCCCGAGTTCGATCCGGCCCCGGCCGTCCTGATACCAGTTGTCCGGGTTGATCCGGACGGGGTCCAGCTCGAAGAGGTCCCGCTCCTGGATGACGGCTGCGATCAGGGTGTCGGCCACCTCGCCGTAGTTGTTGTCGAAGCCGATCAGGCAGACCCCGAACTTGAAGATCGGTTCGAGGAGCGCCCGCCTCCAGGCCTGCTTCTCGTTCTTGAGGTAGACCCGATCGATGATCTCCCACAGGATCCGGGGGTTGCCCTCGAGCCTGTCGAGCCAGTGCTGCGGGACGCGGATCGCCTTGACGGCGAACCGGAGCGGGGCCTTGATCAGGTGATGAAACGCCAGCGTATCGGGGCTGGCGGCCTCCCATTCGGCGTCGGTGTTCAGGGGCGTGATCCCGAGGAAAACGTCCTCCTGGAGCCGCCTCAGCCGCCAGGTTCGATAGTAAGCACGGAGCCGCGCGAACATCCCGATCCCCCTAAAAAGATAAGGAGATCAGGCGATCGCGCCAGTGATCACGTAGCAGGACTCGTTGAGGGCGCCATCAGTCTGGAAGATGGTGCTCTTCACCTGCCGGAAGACGTCCATCTGGTAGATGGTCGCGCCGCTGTTGGGGGCGTCCCACTCGCGGACCTTCACGGGGCCGTTGCCGATCACGGCTGCGAGGCCCTGCGCGGACCCGACGATGCAGGACTTGGCGGTGATCGTCCCCGTCTTGTCCACGAAGATCGGGATGTCGAAGCCGGGGACCGTCCCAACGCAGCCCTTGAGGGCCGCCGGGTTGCCCGTGCCGACCGCCTTGATCGCGTCGGTCTGGAGGTACTTCGCATGGACCGGCGGGGGCATGATGCAGAAGTCCGCCGGGTACAGCATCGCGGCAACCGCCGTCTCGATGTCAACCAGGGGCGAATTTTCCTTGGTCGACCAGGCGCCCGCCGTGGCCCCGGTCTGCGGGGTCGTCTGGAGGGCCCGGATACACTTCTTCTCGAGCGTAAGGGCGAGCTCGCCGGCTGACGCCGCCTTCTGGATGGCGAGCGGGTCGCCGGCCTTGCTCTTGAACCCGGCCTCGTCGGACTTCGCGAGCTTCACCCTGTCCTTTTTCAGGTCGAAATCGACATGAATGAAGGTCCCGTTCTCGATGTCGGTCGTCTCGAGCTCCTCCACGTCTTCGGCGACGGAGCCGGGCTTCGTGATCGGGATCGTGCTGACGAGCTCGGGGACCGGCGTAACGGTGAAGAGCCCTGCGATCTTCGAAAGCGCGGCGGCCTGTGTGAGGACCCCCATCGCGATGTTCGTTGCGTTGAGCGACCCCTCGATCGAGGCCGCCGTGATGATGCCTGCCATTTACGTTCCCTCCCCGAGGCCGACGTAGACGGTCCCGGTTCCGCTGCCTGCGATCGCTTCCATCGCCGTGCCAGCCACGGCCACCAGCGAGGTGGTCGCGGGGGCCGTCGCGAGCATGATGGTCCCGCCCGTGTAGGGCATGACTGTGGCGCCCTTCGGGATCGCAGTCGTCGATCCGTTCGTGACCTCCATCTTACCGAGGATCACGACCCGGCCCGTCTCGGTGTCGGCGCCCGCGTCGAGTGCGACCCCGAACTTGCCGGTATCCCCGGACGCGACCGGGTCCCACTTCCCATCGGCCTCGATGTGAACCACGTCGCCCACGGCCACAGTCGCCCCGTAGGTCACGGGCATGACCTCAACCTCGTCGCCCTTGATGTCACCCGCGGTCATGCCGGCTCACCTCCGGAGACTGTCAGGCTCGTGTATCCGAGCTCGGCGAGCCGCTCCTCGTCGGTCTTCTGCGGGGCGCCCATGTTCGCGTGGCTCGCGCCCTGCGCCTGTCGGTCGGGAGCCCGGTTCGTGTTCGCGTGGATCATCTTGATCGCGTACCCTGCCGGGTCGGCCTCGAAGGCCTGGCGCTCCTTCGTCTCGTCCTCGGGCTTGGCCGTGAGGCCTGCCGGGATCGTGTTCTTGACCTCGAGCCACCGGGCGTCGGCTGCGTCCTGCGCCCTCTTCTTCTCGAGGTTCTCGAACTCCAGGAGCCGGGCGTTCGCAGCCGCGAGGTCCTCGTCGGCCTTCTTCTTCGCCAGGTTCGCCTGCTCGAGGAGGCGGGCCGATTCGTCCGGCGGCGGCGTGTTGGCGTGCGCCGCCGGGGCGGCCTTCAGTCCCTTGATCCCGTCGAGGATCTGGGACAGGAGGCCCTTTACTTCCGTGTCGTCTGCCATGTCGGTTTCTCCAAGATTGAGGAACATCGTCTTCGGGTCATTCGGCGGGACGCCATACCGCATATCGAAGAGGAGGATATGCGAGGGGACGACTTTCCCGTCCAGGTAGCCGGTCGGGTATGTCGCGGCGTCGTAGCCAGTGGACTGCCCCAGGTGGCCCGCTGCGTGGAGGGCGCGGACGTCGGGGTCGGAGAAGGTCAGCCGGGCGCCGAGCCGGGGCGTGCCCGCCGTGTGGATCGTTGCGTCCGAGACGGTCCCGGCGATCCGGCCGCCGATGCGGGCGATCTCGGCCGCGGCGTCCTGGCGGAGGGCCTCGTTGGAGGGGTGGACCGGGGGCCCCGGCTTGAAGATCATCGGGGCCGCGTTCCACTCCTCCTCGGTGCCGTCGAAATTGTCGACGCCGAGGTAGGTTTTCCTCCCTACCACGAACTCGTGCGGACAGGGGAGCCACTGATTCAGACCCTGGAGGATGGCCTCGTGGGTGTCGGGCGCGACGGTCGAGCCGAAAGAGGAGACGTGCTGGAGCTCGACCGGCTTCGCGCCCGGGTGCTGTGTCGACCGCGCATCATCTTCGGTCGCGGTTGGCATAGGTACTATTGGCGCCGATCCCCGGTATATAACAAATATTTTTTATAACGCTTTATAACGCTTTATAACGCTTCGAATGACGAAAAGAGGGTCAGGCCTTCGCCTTCTTCAGGGCGGACGATAGGCCCTGCTCGAGCGCTGCCGAGAAGTCGATCCCCTTCGCCGCGGCCCGGTCCGCAAGGGGCTTCGAGACCTTGACGACCTTCGAGACAAGGGCCTGGTCGTCGGTCGTGGCGAACAGGTACACGGCTGATCTGGAGCGTCTGCCCCCGTTGTGCGCAGGGTAGAGCCGGCCGAGGTCGCGGGCGATCTGCCCGTACGAGTCCTGCCCTGCATGCTCACGGATATACCGGATCTCGTCGGGGTGAAAGTCGTACCGCCGGCGTTCGTCGGTCATCGGGCCGCCTCCCGGATCACTTGCGCCGGGTTGCCGGCCGCCACCGTCCAGGGCGGGATATCCTTTGTCACGACGGACCCGGCCCCGATGATCGACCCCTCTCCGATCGTGACCCCTTTCAGGATCACGACATTACAGCCGATCCAGGACTTATCCTGAATGACCACGGGGGCGAGCGGGACCCCGTCCCAATCCCACAACGACGGGTCCCGGTGATAGCCCGCAAACTCTCCCCCCCGCCGGCGCCAGTCGAGGGGGTGGCCGTCCGTGTCCATGATCGTACAGTCCCATGAGATCAGAACATCCGACCCGATCGAGATGCCCCCCCCACAGAAGAGGAACGTCCCCGCTCCGATCGAGGTCCGGTCCCCGATCTCAACCGTGGCCCCCTCTCGCAGCGTGGCGATATCGCAGGCGATCATCGAGTCGGCCCCGACACGGATCCGGGTCCCGGGGCCCGTGACCGGCCCGCGAAGGTGAAATGTCTCGGTAAGGGTCGTCCTCTCCCCGACGAGGAGGGGGCACGTCTCGGGCCGGCCCGGGGCCATCAGCACCGCGATCGCAAGCCGGGCGAGCCGTGCAAAGGTGAGAGCCTTCTGTATCATGCCTCGGCCTCCGCACGGGTCTTGATCACGGGCTTGAGCCCGCACTCGCAGTTAGGGTGCAGGGGGAAGCTCGGCGCCTCATCGATCGGGTAGACCTCGCCGACAAGGGGATCGCAGTCGGAGCAGGGGGAGTCGCCGCCGAGGACCTCGACCTCCTCGACCCCCGCGTCCTTGTACCGGGACCAGGCCGCATCGTTGCGGATCCGGGACATCTCCGTCCGGGCGACCAGTGCGGCCTGGGATTTGCGCTCGTCGAAGTAGGTGGCGAGCTTATCGGCCAGGCTCCCGGGCTGGTACCCGTACGTCCCTTCTTTCGCCCCGAGGCTGCCGCCCTCCTCGATATGCTGCTGGACGAGCTTGCCGATCTCTTCCCGGTCCTTCGTCGTCTGGTCCTTCAGCCAGGGGGTGAAGAACCGAGTCGTAGTTCCATCCTCGAGTTGGACGACAACCGTCGAGCCGCCCTTCGCGAGGTCCTTCTTGTAGTCGGTCATCTGGTCGAGGGCGGCCTTGTGGACCTGGTCCCAGGCGATCCCGATCTTGAGGTCGCGCCGGGCCGTCGCGTCCCCCGTGATCGCGGCCTCGGTCCCGTGCTTGATGAGGATCCGCTCCTCCTCTCGCTGGAGGTCCTCGAGGGCGTCCTCGATCTCCTGCCATGCGGCCGGGGGGATCCGCTTCGGCTGGGCCATCAGTCGACCGCCTCAAGCGCCTTCAGCACCCGGTCCCGGCAGCGGTCGACCGCCGCCCCCAGGTCGTCGGCGGCTGCGGTCCGGATCGCGGCCGGCGTCTTTGCCTGGGGACCAACGTTGCCGAAGGCCGAGGGGGTGGCCGCCGGGATCCCCTCGTACTCGGCGTCGAGCCGGGCCTCCTGCTCATCGTCCAGGGGGGGCAGATGGTAGAGGGCCCGCCGCTCGGCCCGCGTGCTCGCCCGGGTCTTGAAGCTCGACTCGGCGATCTTCACCTCCTGGTCGGTCTTGTCGAACTGGAGATCGGGGAGGTCGATCTCGACCCGATAGCCCCGCCATCCCGTCTCCTCCAGGGCCCCCTGGAAGAGGGGGACGTAGGCCGCCTCGAGCCACGACTGGATGCCGCCGACGTAGGCCGCGAGGAGCTCGGCCTCGGAGGAGGAGGACCCGCCGATGGTGTTGCCCTCCTTGGCGATCATGCTCGAGGGGGAGAAGTGATCCTTGAGGAGGCGGGAGAGGACCTCGATCGTCTCCAGGTTGTCCGCGGTATCCGTGATATGTGGATCGATCAACTCCATGTTCTCCCTCAACGCGTACCCGGTGTTCTTCCCCCAGTTCTTTAGGATCAGCTTCGCGTACTCCACGTCCCCGGGGACCTTCCCGCCGAGCTGCTTCCGGGTCCGGGCGCCGTGAATCTTGATGAAGAGAAGCGGGGCGCCGACCCGGTGGCAGCGTTGCATCTGCGCGGCCCACAGGTAGTCGAGCATGGCGAAGACGGACGTGACCGCCAGGACCGTGGGGCGGCTGCCGAGCTCGGGCCGGATCGGGTCGTGGACCTCGAAGACGTTGTCCACCTTTACGGGGGCCAGGCTCGTCTCGTCCTGGACCTGGTGATACTCGACCGTCCCCTCCTTCGTGAGGACGATCCCGGGGAGGATCGGGTTGTAGGCCTTGACCTCGACCGCGGTCGGCTGCGTCGAGAACGAGTCCGGGGGCAGATACCGGATCTCCGTGACCCGGTACTCGTTGCCCTGCCAGGCCATCCCGATCGAGGAGAGGCCGGGGCCGTACCAGAAGGTCCCGAACCAGTCCCGCTGCATGGCATAGTAGAGAGAGACGGCCGGCTCCTGCGCCATCGCCGTGAGCCACTGCGAGGCCTCCGGGTCCGGCTCCCCCTTCGGGTCCAGGGCCGTGATCGTCGGCTGACCCCGGAAGATCAGGTTCCGCTGTTTCTGCGTGAGGGCGTCGCCGTACGGGCCTTCCGCGTACTTCTTCAGCTTCTCAACGGTGACGGGGGTTTCCTTCCAGGTGATCCCCGTCGAGGCCACCCAGACGACTCCCTCGGCCTCCTTGTTCGGGGCCTTCGTCGGTTCTTTCGGTGCTTTCGCTGCCATGGTTAGAGTCCTGGGATATCGTCTGACCAGCCGCCGAAGTCGGGGATATCGGCGGAGCGGTCTTCGCATGGTGCCTCCGGGGCGTCTCCGCCGAGGGCCTCGGCCCACATGGCGGCGTACCGGGTACAGTCCATGCCGTGATCGTCGACCTTCGACGGCTGCTCCTTGTTCGGGCGGCCGTCGCCGGTCTTCTGCCAGAGGTAGGTGTCCCACTCCTGCTCGGTGCAGGTCGGCTTGTGGGCGGCCAGGAGGGCCGGGTCCGCCTCGACCAGGGCCCCCCGCATCACGAAGATCCGGGGTCGGCCGTCGCCTGCCAGCTTGAGTCGGGCCTGGACGGCCTGGATCCCCGTGGATACCGCCTTCTTCGCGGCCGTCGTCCGGACCCCGTGGCGCTCGAGCGTGGCCCGGTCCTCGGCGTCGTGGTCGGCGACCGTGGCCGTGATCCACTCCTGTCCCGCCTCGAGCTCGAGGATGTCCCGGGCATGGTCCTCGACCAGGCGCCGGGTGTGGTAGATCTCCCGGTAGAGATACAGGCGGCCGTCCCCGTCGATCGCCCACCACTGGCAGACGAAGGGGTTGGTAAAGCCGAAGTCGATCGCCCGGATCCGGATCCAGTCAGGAGGGACCGGGAAGGGGTCGATCACGTGGACCGCCCGGTCGAAGTCCTCGTAGACGGCGCCCTCGGCCGTGGCCCATTTGCCCTTGCGGAGGCGCTGGTACCGGACTCCCGTGAGCTTGTCGAGGGTCGCGAGGGACCGCCGCCCCTGCTCCGTGATCGCCCCGGTCGCGGGGTCGAAGAGGGTCGGGTTGTCCTCGTGCCGGCTCTCGAGGAGGACCAGGTCGCCGGCCGCGGTGCGCTTCAGGATCCAGTGGTTCGCGCCGCCCGGGTTGCAGTCCCCGAAGATCTGAGCATAGGGCGCATTGCCGGCCCGGCCCGTCGTCCTGGTCGTGAGGGTCTCCCAATCGTCGAGGGTGAGCTCCTCGGCCTGATTGACGTAGATGAAGTCGCGCTCGCTCGAGAGGACCTTGTCCGGACGGTCCATGCCGCCCACGAAGATCCGGGAACCGTTCGGGTAGTCGTACCACTCGACGTGCTCGCCCCCGAACGATGTGACGGGGCTACCCTCCGAGAGGACCTTCTTCTCGAAGGTCTGGAGGACGGAGCCCGTCATCGAGGCCCGCGTCTTCCGGACGATCGCGCACTGAACGCCAGGATACTTCCAGCACAGGCCGTCGAGCTTCTCGAGAGAGGTCCGGGTCTTCCCGGTCTCCGATGGGCCGGAGAGGATCGCCTCGGGCGCCCGGCACTGCCAGAGGGCCCGGCCGCCGCCGTAGGGCGTGAAGGCGACCACGTCGCCCGGCGGGTTCTCGAGGATCACGTGGGGGGTCATTCAGAGATCATCCATCGAGACGCCGCGGAGGACCTTGACGACCAGGTCCACCTGTCCCTCGATCTTCGCCGTGGCCTCCCCGTCCTCGAGGCGGGCCAGGTCCGCCCCGACCTTCAGGAGCTGCGGGATCGTACCGGCCGGGATCTGATCGGCGGGCGTCGCCTCGAGGGCGGCCTTCGCCTTCGATACGGCCAGGCGGGCCGTCTGGACCCGCTCCCGTTTCGCCTCGGCCCGCTCGGCCTCGAGCTTCGCTGCCTCAGCCGCCGCCGCCGCTGCCGCGGCCTCCTCACGGGCCCGCTGTTGATGCTGATCGTAGGCCCGGACCCGCTCGTCCCACCCGTAGGCCTTCGCCCACTGGTCCACGATCGACCGGCAGCGCTTCCCCGAGTAGTGGATCCGGACGGCCTCGCAGACTTTTCGATCAGGCCCGAGGTCGCGGAAGACGCAGAAGGCCGCGTATGCCCTCGGGGTCTCGTCCTCGAGGCGGTCCCACGGCTGCGGCTGCTCGACCATCAGATATCGCGCTCGGCGCCCGGGTCCTCGTCGGTCGGCTCCCGCCCGGGATAGGTGAGCGGTCGGGCCTTGAGCTCGTCCAGGATGTCCGAGAGAAGTGCCTCGACCCGGGTGCCCTGGTCCTCGAGGCCCGCGACCCGCTGATCGATCCGGCTCATGGTCCGCTTCACCTGCGCCACCTCCTCGAGGGGGGAGGGGGCCGGGAGGATCTGTCGCTCGGTCCTGTGGTCGAGGTTGGGATCGGTGCTAATCCCCATCGGTCGTCCCTCCGACATACGGCACGGGCGCCGGCGGCCGGGACGTGCGCCCCTCGAACTCGGGGGCGTACCTGCCTTCTTTCTCGGCCGCTGAGAGTTCCATCATGCGCGGGCTCCAGGGCTCGCCGGGGGGCGGCAGGAGGTCCATAGCTTACCTCCTGGCGAGGACTTTGCAGTTCCCGACGTCGGCCTCGAACTCGAGCGCGGCCTCGCCGATCCGGATCTTCTCCGCGTCGGTCTCGACCCCGTCAGCCCTTGCGGCCCGGATGGCCTGGATGACCGCGACCAGGCTTGATGCAGCCTTGATGACGGCCTTGGCCTTGTAGCTGTACGCGGCATAGCCGGCAGCCATGCCGAGGGCCAAGGCCCCGATCTGCAAAAGAGCGTCGAACTCTGACATAGAATCTATTAGATAAATACCTATTATAAAAGTGATGAGAAAAGGATCAGAACTGACGCCGGTGCCAGTCCTGAAAGTCCTTGAGGATGGATGCAGCGTCGGCAACGTACTTGGCCCGCCGCTCCTCGCTCATGTGGCTGTAGAGTGATTTGGCCATCATATGCACATCGTTCTCGAGGACCAGGTCCTGGTATTTTCGAGCCGCCTTCCTGATGATCCGCTTGTGCTCGTAGAGGGTCTTCGGTTGGTAGATGTGACGGAGCCTGAGGATCTCGTACTGCTCGATCGTCGCGGGCAGGTCGAGCGGGGCGAGGTTGTGGAAAGGGAGGTAGACTGGGCCGGCGGCTGCGGTCATGCTCTCCCCCGGGGCCATCCCCCGATGACTGCTTCAAGGTGCTCGGGAGTCGGCATACCGCCCCGCTCGTACTCGCTGAAGGGGATCCCGGAGGCTATGGCCACGGCTCGCTCGACGGCCGCGCCCTTCGACTCTCTCCAGCCCGGTATGAGGAGGACCGCATCGCATCGCTTCATGAGCTCGATGTCGCCGTCGTACCAGTGCGAGACGGGGATGTCGAGGCAGTGCTGAAAGCCGGCCGTGTTCTTGTGGGGGCAGACGGGCATCCACCCCTTCCTCGCTGCCTCGAGCGCGATCCGTGACGCCGCCAGGATGTTTGCCTCGATGGTGTGGAGGGGGTCGGGGTCGCCCTCCGGCGCCGAGAACGGGCCGGCTATGTAGAGGATTTTCATCCCTCCACCTTCTGGTAGATGCCGATCTGGATGTTCCCGAAGACCGTTCGATACGCGGCGATCTTCTCTCGAGCCTCCTCGACGGTCGCACATTCCAGCCCGCTAATGCTACAGTCGAGGTCGGTGTAGATGATAATCTCGGGCGTCCATCGCCCCATCGTCTGCATCTTGCGCTCGCCCTGCAAACGCATCAGACCGCCCCCTTGACGTCCCCGTAGAACTGCCGTATCTCGTCTGGGAGGAAACCGAGGGCGAGCTCGGGGAGGCCGTTTGCAGAGACCCTGACCTGTCCGTAGACCGCCCGGAGGGTGACGCCGCCGGCCTGCAGGTACGCGGCCGGGACGCGCTGCGCGACTCCGTTGATCCTCAGCTGCTCGGGCCGGCCTTCGGGGGGCTGATACCAGATCCACTCGCCGTCCTCGACGTAGAGGCTGCCGGACGGGACCGGGTTCGGGATGACGACCGGGGGCGTGGGCTCGTCGTCGAGCGGGGCGTATGACGGGAGGCCTTTGAGGACGCTGTCCCCCCAGACCTCATACGTCGGGATGTCCTCACCCGAGATGATGATGTTCCCCCCGACCAGGGTGTACCTGAGCACGTCGTACTTGTCGCGGACCTGGGCCGCGTGCCCGGGGCAGTCGAAGTAATCGATGCGTGCCGTCCGACCGAAGAGGATGGCCGGCTCGGGCGGAGGATTGATCACGGTCAGGTCGAGGGTGCCCGAGCCGGTCACCTGGCCCTGGAAGGCCCGGACCTGCGCCCCGTCGCTGACGAACTGGATCTTCGCGCCGAGGCAGGCATACTCGGCGATCATCCCATACTTCGAGCCGGTGTCGCGGCAGCCGCGCACCACCAGCGAGTTCGGCTTTTCGTTCTTGATGCCGAAGCCGGCCAGGGCGCAGCGTTCGGTGCGGCAGTTGATGAGCTGGGCCGACTGGACATAGATCCCGCAGCAGAACCGCTCGACCTCGTCCGGACTGCATCGTTGGCCGCAACCGATGGCGACGCAGTCCTCGAGCACGAAGTCTTCAACGTCCTGCCGGTGCCCCGTCCATGATCCGTCGGTGTGGCATCCGCTCTGGTAGGTGTCCTCGGCACGGAGCCGGCGCCACGTCATGCGAATGATGTTGCCGGTATCCACCAGGAACCCGCAGCTCCAGTCGCGGGGGGAGAGGAGGCCGCTGCCACACGAGATGGCCTCGCAGTCTTCCCAGAGGAAGTCCGCGAACGTGCCGCCCTCCTGTGCGCCGTAGGTGTGGCACGAGAAGCCGTGATGGTAGGCCCGGTCCCCGGTGCATCGCCGGAGCGTGACTCCTTTGAGCGTCTTGCCGGGCTTGCAATAGAACAGGAATGCGGCCGTGCAGTTCCGGTTCAGGTCGTAGTACTCGCCTTTCTCATCGGCCTGCCGGACCGTGATATCCTCGCCGAGGAAGTCCCCCCCCGTGTCGAACCACTGGATATGCCCCTTGCCGATCATCTTGAACTGCTTGAGGGTGACGCCGGGCTTGTCGACGGTGATCCGGACGATTGACGATCTTGCCTCGAGGACAGTGCCGGGCTCGCCGGTGATCGTTGCCCCTTTGCCGGGCCGGAGGTAGCCGCCACCGGACGGGTCGCCAGAGCTGCCACCGTTGAGGTTGATGCGGCCGTCGAGCATGTGGACCTTCGCGCCGGCGACGGTCCAGTACTTCGCAAGCACGGCCATATCGGTGCGGCCGTCGAGCCGGACGTCGGCCGGTTCGATATTGCCGGCCGGGGCGATGATGATGGTCTCGGTCATACAGGGATCACCTTCAGCAGGACGGCCGGGCCGTCTTCATCCCAGATGCGGACGGGGTTCTCCTGCCCGTCCTCGGTCTTGCGGGTCTCGACCTGGATCTTCTCCCCCGCGGTGAACGCGCGGGACTGGACGCCGGGCCGGGTCAGGAGCTCGGCGAGGAGCTGGGCCCTCGAGTAGCCCCGAAGCCCGAGCTTCACAGGCTCGCCTCCTCAGCATCGTCTCCCGTCTTCCACTCCTCGGGGCACTCCTCGGGCTCGAGCCGGTCGACAGGCGAGACCTGCCGGCGCTGGAGTTCTGCCTTCAGCACGACGAGCGGGACGTCTTCGAGAGGTTCGGTCATGGGGCCTCCTTCGGGACGACGAGGACCGCGCCGCCGGGGGCGAGGGATATCCGCTTGAACGCATCGAACGGAGTGTCGTATGCTGTGACTCCCTCCCGTCCCTTCAGCGCCTCGACCATGGCCGCAGTCGGCGCCTGCTCGCAGATTGCGATCCATTCGTCGAGGTGGAGTTCGTGGCTCCACTCGATCGTACCGCCAGTGGAGTGCGGGCACCTGTCCGGGGGCACCGTCTCGTATCCCTCGGGGTTGTGGACCCCCAGGAGCACGCAGTGGGGCGAGCAGTCTCGGCAGATTGAGATCATGGGCTCGACGGCGGGGGGCTGTGCCCCTTCGTTTCCTACATTTTTTCCAGTTTCGTGAGATGGGGTCATGGTGTCACCAGGGGGTAGATTTCGTACGAATTTCGACGGTCGGCGAGAGCGGCGAGGGGCCTGAAAAGAGGGGGTGCAGAGGGGGAGATCAGTCCCCGTGCCAGGGTGCCAAGGTGCCAGGTATTTTGGAAAGTCCTTACGCAAGTGTAGTACATGGAGAATACTTTCCGGATCCGACCGGCACATTGGCACAACTAGATCCCCTCCCATTCCGAACGACGCTCGTCATTCGTCTTGTACGTGATTCCGAGCCAATACCGGACGAATTCTGTTTCCCCTTTCGCGTTGATCAACCGGGCACGTCTTGGATCACCGACGACCCCTCGATCCTTGAGTGCGGCCGCGAACTTCTCCGCCGAGACGATCGATCCACCATTATCCCGCACAAATGACTTGTACGCGGCATAGAGATCGCTCCGGACCTCACGGTCATTCGGCCCGAGGGTGATGATGCACTCCTCGTCGAGGAACTTCGAAACGGCATCGGCGTCGAGCCGGTACTCCTCGGTCGCCACCTTGAATACCTCGGGTTGGATCAGTTTGCGCCCGGCCCTGTGGTAGGCCCTGAGCCCGTCGAGACACCAGTTGAGAATGCCCGACCGTTCCACGAGGAGCTTCTGAACGATATCCTCATCACGCTCCTCCAGCGGGATCTCCACGGTGAACGGCACGAGCCATATCCGTCTCCAGATAGCTTTGTCGGTCGAGACCGCCGGCTTGTGGTTGGTGGCGTACCAGATCTTGTAACCCGGGGTGTACTCGAACTCCCGTTCGAAGAGCCGGCGCACCGTGATGCGATCGCGGCCGGTGATCGACTTCACCGCCTCCTCGTCGAGTCGCGCCCCTTCGGCACTCTCGCTCGTCGTCACGAGCCGGGCGCCGACCAGGTTGGCAAGTTCGGTCTTCGGGCCTTCGTTATGCCTTCGCTTCATCAGGGTCTTCGAAGCGTCCGCACTCTTCGAGTAGGCCCCCCAGATCGTCCCGAGCACTTCGAGGGTCTTGCTCTTCCCGTTCGAACCGGTCTTCCCGTAGAGGATGAAGAAGACCTCGGCCGGGTTGTCGGCGAGCATACTATACCCACACATCTGCTGAAACCCGTCGATGGCCTCCCGGTCCCCGGCGAAGATGCGATCGAGGTGGGCGAGCCAGAGCGGGCACTCGGCCTTTTCATCGTAGTCGACGTCGGCCATCTTCGTGAGATAGTCCTCGGGGCGGTGCTCTCTGAATCGAACCTCGTCGAGTTCGATCGTGCCGTTTCTCACGTTGAACAGATTGGGATCCATATCCAACTCCTCGACCGAGATCGGAACCTCCGATCGGGCGAGCTCGAGCATTGCTGTTAGGGTGCGGGCCGACTCGGCCTTCTTTGCGAACTGGAGGAGGGCGCGCTTGACCTGATCATCTTCGATCTGCGAGACCTCCGCGTAGAGCCGGCGGGCAGTCGTCTTCGCCCGGATCCGGATCGCATCGGTCCGGTCCGGCACCCAGACCCGCTTGTCCCAGATGAGCCAGGACTTCATCTGGTGACAGTACAACACCTCCTCCCAGTGGGCCGCGACGAACCGTTCGGCGAGCCCCATCTCGGTATAGTGGTCCTCGTGCTTCGACAGTTTCGTGACCGGCATCCGGGTTTTCCGGGCGCGTTCGTGCTCCTCCGCCACGAGCGTCATCAGGGTGGAGGTATCGAGCGAGTACGAGTATCCCGTGTTGTAGACGCCGGCGCTGGCGAGGACCTCCTGGGGAGTGGTCTTCTTGTGGAGGAATATCGACCGGGCGTGGGCTCGGAGCATCTGCTCGAGCTCCTTCCGCTTCGTCTCGACGTCGACCGCATCGATCGCGGCCTGCATCGCCTCCAGGTCGGCCTGGATCTGAGCCTCGCGGCGCTCCCTCTCGGCCTCCGCCTCGGTGCACATCCGATTGACGATCTCCCGGACCTCGTCGGCCGGGATCGGGCGCGACGAGTCGATCAGCCAGTCGATCACGGACTCCAGGGGGGTCTCCTGTTCGATCGCGATCGCGACCTGTCGCGAGAGATGCGCCTCGGCCGCCGCCCGGGGGTCGTCCGCTTTCCGTTCCATCTCGCGTTTCCTGATCAATGCGCAGTGGCCGATGAGTCGTTGGGAGAGGTAGTACTCGCGGCCGTGGCCGCGCTCCAGCCCGATCACGTCGTCGGGGGTCGATGGGACCGGCAGGTCGTCGCGGACCGGCAGGTCGCGGGCGGCGGTCAGGTCACTGATACCCTCACCTCCTCTACGCTCTCGAGCGGGCCGGTCTCGAGGGGAAGGGGGCCGGCCTCCCCCGCGAACGACTGCGCCATCTCCATGAAGACGCTGAGGGGGACGACGGCGTAGGCCTGCGAACGATTCCGAGAGAACACAAGCAGCGGCCGGAGGCCCTCGGCCTTCGCGTTCGCCTCGCATTGCGACATGGCCTTCCAGATGTTCAGGGCCTCGACCTTCTTGCACTCGACCGCGAACGGGAACGCCCGGGCCGCGAGGGTCGAGAGTTTCATGTCTGCGCCCGTCTCGCCCATGATGGCGGGGCGGACGTCGCGGTCGGAGAACCCGAAGGTCGCGCGGATGACGTTGGCGATCGTCGTCTGGAACGTTCGCCCTTTGGCTTTGCAGCTGGCTGGTTTCATTCGGGTCTCTCCTGGATCTTCGTGACAGTACGGAACCGGACGACCGCTCCTCGCAGGAACGCGGCCGTCCGGCCCTCTCCCGGCGCCAGGTCGTGCGCCGACTTCGACAGGTCCACGAGGTCCTCGGCCGGGATGTGGGCGAGTTTCCGGGCGTTCGTGGTCACAGTCTCGTGGGCGAAGCCGGCCGCGAGGGCCTGCTCCGCAAACGCCCACAGGTCGGGCCGGTGCGCGAGGGCCAGGACCTTCACCGGGGGCTCGCGGCCGTCGAACGCTTTGACCAGGCGCTCCTGGCACCAGGCCTTCGCAGCGTCCCGGCGCGAGACCGTCACCGCGACTTCGTCCGGGATCAGGTCGATGCCGTGGATCCGGCGATACCTGCGGACCGCACTCGCCGCGACCTTGATCGATGCCGAGTTTTCATACTGCTCGCCCGCCAGGTCGACGGCGATCAGGGTCGGGTCCTGCAGCCGCTCGGGGGTGATCCGGCCGAGGACGCAGAGATCCGACCGGATGCTCGACCCCGGGGCCTTCGCGGCGATGCGGGCCTCGGCGTACTTCCAGAGGTCGGGCCGGCCGATCAGGGCCCTCGACCGGATCGGGGGGGTCTCCGTGCCGAAAAGGGACCGCCATAGCGCCCCACAGCGTTTCTCGTAGTCCCGGATCATGTTCCCGCGCCGGATCTCCAGGAGCTCCTCGGGAGTGCGACGTGGGGCCGAGACCTTCTTCGGCCGCGGCTGCCGGGGCGGTTTGACGGCCTTCGGCTTCGGTTCGCGCGGGGTCTTCACCTTCGGGGGCTTCGGTTCGCGCGGGGTCTTCACCTTCGGGGGCTTCGGTTCGCGGACCGGTTTCGGCCGGGGCTCGCGCGGCGTGGTGGCGGGGCGTCGATTCTTACCGGCGTCCTCCTCCAGCCGCTTCAGGGCTCGGGCCAGGACCGGGTTCTCCGGGGCCCGTTCGTCGTCCCGGGCAGGCTCCGGCACGGGGGAGACGAGCTCGAGGCCGTTGTCCCTGCGCCAGTTCCAGCAGTGCTCGTCGTGGACATCTTCGCCGATGTGGCATGGGCCGAACGACGGGCAGACGTCGCAGAGGAGGGCCTCGCTCACGCGATCGCCTCCGCAGTGGCCGAGATCTCCGCAATAGCCGCTCTCTCAGGCCGTGTCGGAGCCTCGGCGGGTTCGAGGTCGATCGGGTCAAAGCAAAGGCCCGAGAGCATGGATTTGAGGGCTCCGAGGGGAGCTGAAAAGAATCCCGCACTGTCATCCAGACCCGGGCGAAAGAGGATCGAACTCTCGAGCGGGATGGCGAGCCCGTCCTCCGGGCGCTCGTCGCCGTCCGGGATCCGGACCAGCTCGGCGAGCACATGGCCGCGGACCAGGGCCCGGGCATCGGCCGGCCGGAGGTAGTGCGGACCAAGGTCAAATCCGTCGATCCGGAGGCCGGTGGCGAACGGGGAGATCACGGGCATGGCGACTCCTCGAAGACCACGATCCCATCGGTCGGAAGCACGATGATGCACTTGGCATCGAACCAGACGAGGAGGTTCCGAACCTGCCGGCGCAGGACGGATTTGACCTGTGATCGCTTGGTCGATTTCGTATCATGGTAACGAGAGTCCGCCTCGATCAGGGTCTCGATGGGCCGCTCCACGAGGTCTCGAAGCGAGTTCCGTCTGAGGAAGCGGCGGGCCGCGTTCGTCTCCTGCCAGGCGCGGTCGTGCTCCTGGCGGTGCGCCGAGTCTTTGAGCCAACGGAGATAAGGGAGGAGAGGGTCGGCCGGGTCTTCGCGGGGGGCCCGGTTCGGTCGGCGGTACGCGATCGCGGCCAATCGCCAGGCCTCGTCGACGACGAATCGCTCGGTCTGTTGATCTAGGCAGGGTATATAGCCGGGGATCTCGGTCAAGACCGCGATGTCGCACGGAGGCCGGACGATCCGGGCCGGGGCGGCGGCGCTCATGAGGATCCCCCACAGGAGCTGGCCGGGCATCCGCCCCGAGATGGGAGAACGTCGCGGCGGGCCGCAGGACAGTAGGGGGAGCACGGCCGGCAGATCCCCTCTTGAAACCCACAGGGCATGAGGCGATCGTGATCCACTTCTGATCCGATCACAGGGCCGCCCTCCCGTCCGCCTCCCGGCGCTGCTGCCGGTCGTGCCTATCCCAGGTCAGTCCGAGCACGATCGCACCGCCGAGCGGTCCGAAGGCGATGCCGACAGCCAGGGCGATGATGCCGACGATCGGCGGGGTCATCGCGTCCTCCGCCGGTACGAGTCGACGATGACGAGCACCAGCACGACTGCTGAGAGCCCGAGCGTGACGATCGAGCCCATGACGAGCCAGCTCATGCCGGCAGCCCCCAGCAGATGATCCCCTCGGGGACGGTGATCTTCTGACTCTGGAACCCCTCGAAGTAGAGGTCCAGGCCGCGCTCCCTGGCGGTCTGCTCCGCGAACCGGAGCGCCTCGTGCCGCTCGGTGCCGCGGTACGACCGGTCTGAATAGGGCGTGTCCGAGAGACCGTCGATGATGTACCCGTCGTCGAAGGACGGGCCGTCGGCGAGGACGGGGACGTGGAGGATGCCGATCGTGATCTGGATGCTCCCCAGGTCCATCTTCTGCCGGTGGATCCGGACGACGTCGACCCAGGGCATCGCCTCGAGCTCCGCGATCCGATCCCGGATGAGGGAGAGCGAATGGCTGGCTTCTCGCATGGCCCTGCCGAGCTTCTCTGTGGCGTAGCGTCGAGAGTTTTCGAGCCATTCGACCCGGAATTCAGCCTTGATCTCCTCCTCATCAGTCCGGCTCCCGTGACAGTAGCGGGTCATCAGAGCACCTCAGCGAATGCCGGCGAGACGTTCATCGGGGTGATCGCCCCGGCGACGTGGTAGGCCTGCGAGGGGCTGACCCCCAGGAAGTCGAACACGGCCGCAGCCCGGTGTGCCCGGGCGAACCGGACGAGCGCCTCGTCGGTCGACGTGCCCATGAGGCCGGCGAGGGTCACGGGGTCGGCATCGGCCTGGCAGGCGGCGACGAGGCTCTTGTCGAGCAGGTGCGCCAGGTCGTCCGAGGTCGGATCTTCCGCGGCCGGGTCGAGCCGGACGTGCAGGAAGTCCATTTTCCGGTTGAGTTCGATCGCGAGGAGCCAGAGCCGGCGCCCGTCGCAGAGATGCTCGGTCGGGTCGGCGCCAATGCGGAACTCGTAGATCCGCTGTCCAACGGCAGCCGGGACAGTTGTTTGATACTTGAAGGTCGGGGATATCATCGGCGCTCATCCCCCGGACAGACCTGGAGTCCCTGAGCCGGCAGAAGGAGGGCGAACAGGGGGCACAGGTATCCAGGCCCGGTCGGGTTCGGGACCCGGTTCGGGCACTGTGCGAGGCAGGGAGAGTTCATGCCCTGCTCGCCTCCGCTGCTCGGGCTGCATGAGCATCCTGGGCGTCCCGGTGCCTCTGAGCCTCGGCCTTCAGCGCCTCGATCTGCTCGTCGGTGCCGGGCTGCTGAGAGGCCTGGCTCTCCTTGCCGCCCGTCTCGAGACAGGGCTTGCAGAGCAGCTTCGAGGCGAACAAGATCGAGGTCTTGGCCTCTGCATTCGTCATCTCCGCGCCGCAGGCCGAACAGACCTTCCCGGATCCCCCGCTCTTCGGAGCGGGCTTCGCATCCGCTTTAGGCGGGGCGGCTGCCGGCGCAGAGGACGAAGAGGGGACGTGCGGATCCTTCGTCGTCGTCTGCTTGGCGAACTTGCCGAGGCCGGCGTTGGGGTCGACCTCCTCGGGGGCAGCTCGACCAACCTGCTCGGGCGCCGGGGTCGTGTCCCGGCCGAGCAGCGGGCACGTCTCGCTGACGCGGTTGCACCCGATGTAGCGGTCACAGTCGGTCCGGTTGCATGGCGAGCCGAGCGGCCCCTGGATGGCGGGGGCGGGCTTCCCTGCCGCCGGGGGGATCCCTTTGCTGAGGGGCGTCCGGGCCGGCTCTGGCTTCGCTGTGGCCTTCTGCGGGGCCGGGCCGGGCGTCGGGTCGACTGCGGGCGCGATCGCCTCTCCTGGCCCCTGTTGCTGGTCTGTGCCGAACACTCTCCGGATGAAGGAGTCGACAGCAGCGCCGACCTGGTCGTCCTCCCTTCCGAGGCGGACGAGGGCGGATTGCAGCCCCGTGATCAGGGCCTCGAGGTCGGCCTCGTCCCGGATCGCCCCGGAGAGCTCGACCTTGACGTTCTCGTAATTCCCGATCGAGATCGTCCCTCCGAGCGTCAGGGTGGCGCCATAGAGGGGGGTCATGCGCTCGCACCTCGCCAGGGCTGATAGTAGACCGGCTTCGTCGGGTCGCCGGCGACGGCCAGGACCCGGATCGGGACGTCGAGGACTTTGCCCGCGCGGAGCTTCACGACCTGGTTGATCCAGAGCTGATAGCGGGCGCCGCCGGGCATGTTCAGATAGAGACGTTCCAGGTCGTTTGAGATCGTCGCGTCCCCGGCGTTCGCGCCGAACTTGTCGACGATCATGACCTGGTCCGGCTCTCCAACATCTCCCTCGATCAGGGCTTCGAGGTCCTTGTACGTGAGATAGACATGGCCGCTCGGCAGCTTGAGGAGGATCTGGGTTGCCTGCCGAGTCGCCTTGCCGATCGCTGGTGCGGGGGTCATTCGGCCCCCAGGAATGCCGTGAGGTCCTGCCGCGGCTGGTTGAGGGCGAGAGCCCGGTCCTGCTCGGCCATCATCGCTCGAGCGCGTTCGGCGGACCGGGCGCGTATGCTGCACCCGTCGCAGTTCAGGGCCTCGTCAGGTATGAAGACGTGGCCGCAGGTCGGACAGAGCCGCTGCAGGCCGGGACGGGGCTGCTCCTCAGGCATCGGCGACCTCCTCGCAGCAGGCCCCGGCCTCTGCGCGGAACGAGGCGATCTGCTCGCGGATCTGCTCGACGGTGAGATGCATCAGAGCGCCTCCGTGGTCGTCTCGGTCGTCGATCGCTGCTCTGAGAATCTCGGTTCAGCCGTCATGCCTGTGTCCTTGGATGGTGTCTCAGCCCCTCCAGGGGCGGCGCTGTGCGTCTCGGAGATGGCGATCGGGCTCACGGCTCGGCCTCCTCACGCAGGTCGGCGATAGGGGCCGCCTCGATCTCGATGGTCCGGATAGTCGTCGGCTTGCCCGGCTTGACGACCAGGGCGAGATGTGCCTTCGACAGCTCCTTCTCGGCCTTGGCCAGGGTCGGCGCCTTCACGACGGTCTCGCAGAGCTCGGGGAACAGCTTCTTGACGGCAGCCTCGTCGATCGAGCGCCGGCCGGCCCTCTCCTCGGTCGTGAGGCGATAGGTCGCCCACGGGTGAACCTCGACGGTCCGCCCCATCTCGGTCGCGGTGTCGAGGATCATCTCGTACTGCTCACGGAGGTCGGCCATCTCGCGGTCGTGGCGCTTCTGCTTGAGCTCCATCTGCCGCTCGAGGTCCTTCGCGTAGACGAGCGGGCCGGCGGACGGCAGGGCGGTCCGGACCGGCTCGGGCTCGAGGATCTCGGCGGTCACAGGCCGTCCTCCTCGTCCCGGGCTTCGTCGGCGTAGCTGAGCCGGCCGCTGTAGGAACAGCGATCGCAGTCGCCATCGGAGCAGCCGTAGCAGGGGTCGTCGTCGTGCCCGTGCACGGCAGCTCGACCTTTGGTCATGCCGTCACCGCCACAGGAACCCCCCGAAAGTGATGCCGAGCCCTAAGACGATCAAATGCCCTCCGAGCGAGCGGGAATCCTCAGACGACGGGGGAACCCGGATGCACCACCCGAGTCCCGTGAGAACCATACCAAGTGAGGTCGCAAGGAGTGTCGATACCATCACGCGCCTCCGATCTTCGACTGGCTCAACGCCATCTGCCGGTCCCGTGCGCTGTCGCAGGTCGGACAGACCCACGAGTCGACCGGGAAGAACATCTCGCCGCAGATGATGCACTGCCGGCGGATCCTCGGGCGAGAGTCGACGAGGTTCATCGGCGCTCCCCCTGCCCACATCGGCAAGGGGCGCAGTCGCAGAACTCGCAGAGTTTGATGGCTTTGACCCGGCGGATCACGTCATCAAGGTCGACGTCGAGGTCGCCCTCTTCAACAGCGGTCATCGCGGCGGGATTGTCTTGCAGGAACCGAGATATCGCATCGTAGAACTCGCGCCCCTTGGCGACGACCTCGGAGAGAGTCGGGTGTTGTTCGGTCACGGTTCGCTCACCTCAAACGGCAGCGGCGCCGGCTCGAACGTGATTGCCCGCTCGGTCTTGTCCTCGCCGCGCTTGACGACCAGGGCGAGCGACCTCGGCGAGAGTGCCTTCTCGGCCTTCGCCAGCGTCGGCGCCTTTCGTACCACTTCGCAGAGGTCCGGGAACAGCTGCGTGAACTTGTCCGCGTCAATTGAGCGCCGGCCCGGGATCGTCTTCGTCTCGATCCGGTAGACGCCCCACGGGTGCGCCTCCTCGACATGGCCGAGTTCGACCGCCAGTTCGATCGCGTCGAAACGGTTGCTCTCCAAGTCCGCGATGATTCGCTCGTGCCGGGCGTTCTCCTCGCGGATCTGCCGGTCGATGTCGGCGATGTGCAGGAGGCAACGCGGCCCGGCAGTGAGCCCTTCTTCGAGTGCCGTGAGTGCGGCCTTTGCCGGGGCGCACCTGTCGAACTCTTCAGGGAGGATCATGCCAGCACCACCACGGGCATCCGCTCGGCAGGCGAGACGACCGGCACCTCATCACAATCGCCGCGAACGTAGTGCGCGATGATGTGCTTGCCCGCGACCTGATACGCTCCGTATCGTGACTCGCCCTCGAACTCGACGAAGAGCTGCTTGCCCGACTGCGACCACACGACCTGTCCCGCGACTGAGCCGCCGAGGGTGTGAAGGTCGGCGGGGGCGCCGTCAATCAGGAGGCTCGGCGCGGCGTCCGGCTTGACTGCGTAGACGCCGGTGTGCCGTCCATCCGCGATCCGGATCACGAGCCCGCGACCGTACTGCTGGATCGTGCCGGCGTCCTGCCAGCGGCGTCCGGTCAGTTTCGGCGTCGAGCGGACGGCGCGGGACTCTCGCACGGCCTTCCGCGTGGCCTGCTGTGCGGGGCTGAGACGGCTCATGCCTCCTCCTCCCCGTCGACCTCATCGATCAGCCGGTCGAGGTGCGTGCCGCCAGACTGTGAGCAGCCGGGAGCGTCGCAGACCTCACAGAGGCCCATCCCCTCGAGCGAGCACATCAGGCGCACCGTCCGGGGAGGCTCCGCTCGGTCGCGGCGTATTCTCGTGCTCGGCGGTACAGCGCCCTTCCGGAGAAGCCATTATCTCCGAGAGCGACCAGTATAGCGGCAGTGCGTCCCATCGCTGCTTGGCGGCTCGTGGTGGAGACGCTGCCCTGCTGTTCTTTTTTCATGCTTTGATACCTCCTTGATAGTCGACGATCACAAGCTGCCCGGCTCGCTCGTAAGCGGCCAGAACCCGCGGCTCGAGGGCGAGCTGCTCTGCCATATCCCGAGTCATCACGACCGGCGGGGGGTCGGATGTCATGCCGTCACCGCGATCCCGTTTCGCTCCGCGTGCTCTCGAATGATGTTTCGCACGACCTCGCTCTGATCGGTTTCGGGGTTTTGTGCGATTGCCCGATCGACGATGGCGTCGAGAATGGCACCAACATCGTCAGTCAGTCTCACTCCTAGGTGTCTCACGTTCGGGTCTCACCTCAGTGTTGCACATTGTAAAACGGTGTAAAACATTATAAATGTTTTTACGATTTTTAACAATGTTAAACAATGCGTTTTATACGATAAATCGGAACCTATAGCAGGCCTTAGACAATGAGCACAGAGCACCTTGGTGTAAGGGTAGATTCCACCCTCAAGGCGAGGATCAAGGAACTCGTCACCAAAAAAGAATACCGCGATTATAGTGACTTTGTTGAAAAGGCCATCCGCGAGAAACTCGATCGGGAGACAGGAGACGGTCGATCTGCGTTCGTCGCACAGTTGATCGAGGTGATCAAGTCCGATCCAGATGTCCGCGAGGCCCTTGATGCTGCACGTCGGGTCTCTGGGGACAACCCTGCCTGATCACTTTTTCCCCGCGCGCCGCCCCCCTTCATATAGCCCGGCACCAATTCTCTTTTATGAATGTATTTGCGGAGGCCGTCACACTCTTCTTAGAGTCGGAAGAGGGCCGCCGCACCCCAAACTCCGACGCCGACGAATTCGCTCCAATTATATCAGGTCCCGAGTGATCCCTCTCGGGCGACATCTACGGACCCCTCTTTTGCCTTCGCGCGCCCCGCTTATTCTGCGGCACGTCAACCGCTAAGGTTTAGTAATCTTCACCCGAATACTAGAGGAGTATGATGGATGTCCTCCTGATCGCGGATCTCCACGGTAACTTCGGCAAGATCGAGTCCTTTCTCGACCTGAACGCCGATGCAATGATCGTGGCCGGAGATATAACCAATTTCGGCCCGATTGACGCCGTTGATGGGCTCTTCTCCCGGATCGATATTCCCTGCTTTGCGGTCCAGGGGAACTGTGACCCCCGTGAGATCCTCGAGGTGCTCGAGCATTCGGACGCGGTCTCGATGCACGGATCCCGCCTCTCGCTGGGCAAGATCACGTTCGCCGGGATCGGCGGGTCGAACCCGACTCCGTTCGAGACGCCGTTCGAGCTCTCCGAGGAGGAGATCGATTGGATCCTCTCGTCGACGATCTCGTCGATGGAGCGTGCGGTCCACAATGTCCTCCTCTCGCACTGCCCGCCGCACGGGGTGCTCGACCTGGTCGAGGAGAAGCACGTGGGCTCGACGAGTATCCGTAACCACATGAAGGCCTTCGACCTCGTCTGCTGTGCGCATATCCACGAGCAGCGCGGCGTGACCGAGGTCGACGGAGTCAAGGTCGTGAACCCGGGGATGGCCTCCGAGGGGCACTGTGCCCTGATTCACTTCGGAGATGTTGCAAAGGAGATCGGGATCGAGCTGCTCACGGTATAACACGAACGTCTTCGGACGAGATCGACCCTTCTTCTCTTTTCGCTTCCCACCGTGCCTGGTCCAGCGAAGCGTCCGGCCCTGCAGGCCCGGATGATCCGGGGCGCCCCGGTGTGGGGGCGGGGGCCGTCGCCCATTTCGACGGCGCTAGCGCGTCGCGAGCACCAGTTCCAGGTACGAGGCCGTGATCGGCTCGCCCGTGACCCCGAGGGAGCGTGCGAGCTCGCGCACGCGGTCCTCGGCGGTCGGGTCCCCCTGCTCTCCGATCACCTCGATCTCGGCGAAGGTACCCAGGCCGTCGACCTCGTCGAGGGCGACCGAGGCCCCGTCCAGGGACCAGAGCTCTCGCCGCTTGGTGACGACCGCCGTCCGCCTGAACCCGAGCCTCTCGAGCATGGCCTCGAAGGTGGGCCCGTCCCAGGCCGTCGACCTCGTCGAGGGCGACCGAGGCCCCGTCCAGGGACCAGAGCTCTCGCCGCTTGGTGACGACCGCCGTCCGCCTGAACCCGAGCCTCTCGAGCATGGCCTCGAAGGTGGGCCCGTCCTCGATCGCGAGGTTCAGCTCCTCGCGGGCCTTGAGCCACGTGCCCGGGAGCTTGGCCCCCTTGTACGTGACCACGGTCTCGCTCGCCGCCCGCCGGACCCGCATGGCCTCGTCGGTGGTGCCGAAGTCCCGGCAGGGGTGGTTGTAGTAACTGTCGTGCTCTTCGCGGAGGCCGTCGCACCGCGCGTGACGTGCCTTCAGGGCCTCGCGGAGCGGATTGAGCGACGCGACCCGTGCCTTCAGTTCGAACTCGATCATGGGGATCTCCGTATCGGTCTATTTTATCTATCTTCGTCACGTTTTAATATAGTCAAGGTGAGCAAATGGCCATCGCAGAGGGAGACTATATCAGGCTGGATTATACGGGGTCGGTGGACGAGATCGTTTTCGACACCACCAGCGCCGAGGCGGCCAAGGAGGCCGGCATTGAGAACTCTTCCGCGACCTACGGACCGATCCTGGTCCGGGTCGGCAGCGGCCACGTGATCCCCGGCCTCGACGAGGCGCTCGTCGGCCGGGAGCCGGGCGAGGAGGCCGAGCTCGACGTCGCGCCGGAGAAGGCCTTCGGCGAGTACGACCGCAAGCTCGTCGAGGGCGTCCCCCTCAAGCAGTTCGGCGAGAAGGTCCAGGTCGGTTCGAGAGTCAAGAACGATAACCGCGAGGGCGTCGTGCGGGACATCATCGGGAGCCGCGCGATCGTCGACTACAACAACGAGCTCGCAGGCAAGACCCTCCACTACCGCTTCAAGGTCGTCGACCTCGTCGAGGACGGGATCGAGCGTGCGAAGGGCCTGGTCCGGCTCTATGCGGGCCGCGAGCTCGAGGCGTCGCTCGACGACGGCGTCCTGACCCTCGAACTCCCGCCCGGCATCGGCTACGACCGCCGGTGGGTGCTCTGGAAGCCCACGATCGTCCGCGACATCTTCGAGGCCGCGCCCGACGTGACCGAGATCCGCCTGCTCGAGACCGTGAAGCGGCCCGAACCGAAGGCGTTCGAGCCGGTGGAATAAACGGGAGCGCCTGCATGGCGCCGACGCACGAGACCGACGACCCCGGACGCGTCCGGTGCGCCGTCGTCGACGTCGCGTCGCTCCATGCACCGGCGGAACGCCACCCCGACCGGTGGTTCTCCGGAGGCCGACGCCTCATCGTTTTTGCCCGTGAGATCCCCCGCGAGCACTACCGGCTCCCCGTCCCGCAGAAGACGCGGACCTTTCGGGACCAGATCCGTGCCGTCGAAACCCTCCTGGACGATACGGTCGAGCGATTGCGGGCGCATGGAGACCGCGCCGCCGCCGTCCCGGTCTTCTTTCCCATTCGCCTCGAGCATGGCCGGATGCGGGGGACGCTCTCGCTCCGAGACCTCGCGGCCGATGCGGGCATGGGCGCCGTCGGAAGAAACGGGCTTCTGATCGTCCCGGGCGCCGGCTGTCGGACGGCCCTCGGCGCCCTGGTGACGGACGCCCGCCTTCCTCTGCGCCGGCCTGCCGACCGGGTCTCCTGCCTCGACTGCGGACGCTGCCGGGCCGCCTGCCCGACGGGGGCGATCGGCCCGGAGGGCGTCGATCCCTTCCGGTGCCTGAACGTGGCCGCGCTCACTCCGGGACCGCTCGCCCGGCTTCTCGTGCGTGCGGCGAACGGAGGTATTGCGGCGCGGGCGGTCGCACCGGTCGTGAACGCGGTCGCCCGACACGCGCCCATGCCGTGTTCGGCCTGCGTGACCGCGTACCCACACTCCGGGATGGAGCAGAAGAGCTAATCTAGGACGTCCGACAGAGAGAACGACGGGAGAGACCGACGTGGAGCACGATACGACCATACCGACAGATCCGATCGACCCTCTGGCCGCTGTGAACCGGCTGGAGTTCGAGCGAACGCCGACCATTCCGACCGCCGACGAGATACTGGACGTCTCATTCCGGCGGGCGGCGAAGAAGCGAAAGGAGAAGCACAACAAGGACCGGGCGAACGAGGAGTTCGTGCGGGCGGTCACGGCCGCCGTCCACGACCGCCTGGTCGACATCCTCCAGAAGTTCCCGGACATCGACACCCTGCCGCCGTTCTACCAGCACATGGTCGAGATCCTCTACGGGGTCGACCGGATGAAGAAGGCGCTCGGGGCCGTCGGGTGGGCGGCCTGGCACGTGCGCGAGAAGGGCTACTCGATCGCGTCGACCATGCGGCGGGCCGAGGTGATCGCGAACGAGCGGAGGAAGGCCGTCGCCAGGATCGCGTCGATCGTCCACCAGATCGACCCCGAGCTGCGGTTCCTGAACGACGCGCGCAACGTGCTCCGGAAACTCCCCCACGTCTCGGACGAGTTCACCATCGTGGTCGCCGGGTACCCGAACGTGGGCAAGTCCTCGTTCATCCGCGCGGTCTCGTCGGCCGCTCCCGAGGTGGCCGGGTACCCGTTCACGACGAAGGGGGTCATCATCGGCCACCGCGAGACTCCCTGCGGGCGCGTCCAGCTCGTGGACACGCCCGGGATCCTCGACCGGCCGGCCGAAGAGCGGAACCCGATCGAGCGGCAGGCCCTCGCGGCGCTCATGGACATCGCGCACGTCTGCCTCTTCCTGATCGATCCGAGCGAGCACTGCGGGTACTCGCTCGAGGCGCAGCACCGCCTGCTCGAAGAGGTCCGATCCCTCGTCCGGGTCCCGGTCCTGGTGGCGTACACCAAGGCCGACATCGTCCGGCCCGATGAGGGGCTCTCGATGTCGACCGCCACCGGCGAGGGGGTCGAGGCCGTGATGGAGGCCCTCCTCGCCCACTATACTCCCCCGGTTCAGTGCGAGATCGGGATCCCGAGCGACTCCATGCAGTAGTAGTCGACGGTGTCGACGAGGGCCTTCTTGGCCCGCTTGACCCGGCCCTGGTCCTCCGAGGCGAGGTCCCGGGCCATGTACTCCACCGCGGTCTCGAGCGAGAGGAGCTCGGGATGCTCGCGGCGCAGGTCGCGCAGGATGCCGACGGCCTCAGCCGGTCTCTCCGAGAAGAGCGAGAAGACGTAGTCGAGGATCGAGAGGACGTGGAGCGGCATGCCGTTCGTGATCGCGAGCCGTCGGAAGCTGTAGTAGGTGATGCGGCGGGTCGTGAGGAGCGAGAGCTTCAGTCCGTAGTAGATCGGTTCGAGCTCCCCCGGGGCCTGCTGCATCATCTGCTTGAGGACCCCCGCCGCGCCCGCGCCGTCGCGCTGCTCGAGCTTCAGGGCGTAGAGCTCGCGCAGAAAGAACATGTCGTCGAAGAACCGTTCGATCCCGAGGTTCAGGATCTGTTCGCGCCGGACGATGTCGCCCGACTCCCGCGCACGCTGCAGGCCCAGCCGCATGAAGTACTGCTCGCTCGGAAACCAGTCGATCGCGGCGAAGATCATGGTCCAGAAGGGCCGGTCCAGGAACCCGAACTCGGTCAGGTCCTGGTAGCGTACGGTCTGCAGGCGGGTCTTCGCCTGGGCGAGGTTGACGAGCACCTCCCGGGCCTCGAGCTCCCGGATGTCGGGGCCTGCGTCGTGGTTCGGGCCGTTACGGGCGCTGCGCTGGAGCCCGAGCATATAGTAGCAGTATGCCAGGGCGACCCCGATCCCGGCGTCGCTCAGGGCATAATCGCGAAGGTACTCGGCCGCGTGGTACCAGTCCCTTCGTTTGAGCAGATTGAGCCCCGCGACGAGGGCTGTACCGGTCCCATCCAGAGGTCGTCGCTTTGCCCGCTGCGCGTTGGCCCGGATCCGTTCGATGAACTCGGGGGTGAGGTCTTTCGAGCTGCCGTCAAGGAGCTTGAAGCTGATGGCGTCGATGAACTCGTCGAAATGAATGTCGGATACGGTAGGAAACGAGTTCTCGAGTGCGGCGATCACGTGGCCGAAGAAGACCGGGAGGTTCTCCTCGATCTTGCTCCCGTGCTTCTCGATATAGCCGAAGAAGTCCTTTCGGAGGAGATCGAGGCGTTCGTACTCGATCGCATCGGAGAGGAGTTCGT
>Ga0074193_1000860_pt1 | contig 44617 bp, 41 predicted proteins | sample EPASupsiteHSE605_FD_64523 | JGI IMG/M metagenome (GOLD analysis project Ga0074193, IMG submission 64523) | Bioremediated contaminated groundwater from EPA Superfund site, New Mexico - Sample HSE6-05 | ecosystem: Environmental > Aquatic > Deep subsurface > Groundwater > Contaminated ...
GGGGGTGGAGGCTGTCGGTGCACGCTCCCCCCGCCAATTTCTTCTCCGCGACCTCTATCATCTGGGGCGTCACATCCACGCCCAAGACCTCATGGCATTGGCGGGAGAGGCGAATGCTCAGGCCGCCGGGACCACACCCGACGTCAAGAACACGGAAGGAGGGGGTCAGGTATTTCGTCAGGATGTTCCAGTTGGTTTCGTACTGGTCCTGAAAGTCAGCGGCAATCCATTCGTCATATCCTTCGGCGGTTGCCTTCCAAAGGTTTCGGTGCTTTTCAATCCGGCCGTCATCGTATGAGTTGTACGCATCGTAGGGCATATGCAGCTTCTGACAGTTGCGGTTATGGGAGCCCGCGCCAGTCGTCAGCGCCGTCAGCGCCGCGCCGGCTGGTTAAAAGGGAGCAGGCGCCAGCAGCCCGGCCAGCCCGGCGCACAGCCCGGCCAGGGCCACGACGGCGGCCAGGAAGGCCGTCGCCAGGAACGCCTTGTGGCGCAGGACATTCTCCTGGATCATGACCACGCCGAGGCAGGCCAGGGTGAGAAGCGTGCCCGTGCCGTACAGGCCAAGGGCCACCGACAGCCGGCCGGTCAGTTCGCCGGCCAGCGGCAAAAGCCCCATGACCAGCCAGCCCATGGCCGCCACGGCGGCGGCATGGCCGGCAAAGCCCAGCCGGGCCGACAGGCGCATGGTGAAATTATAGTAATCGCGGCCGAAATCGTCCTTGTCCCGCCGCCAGACCAGCCAGGAGGCGGTGAACGTGCCGGCCAGCCCCAGGGACAGGGCCAGACCCTCGGCCAGAAGCCGCCAGAACAGGGAATCGCCCGGCGGCAGCAGGAACGCCGGGTCCGCGCCGGCCGGCGGCAGGCGCAGGATCTGGGTGCGCATGGCCGCAAGCCCGCCGTACAGGGCGGCCCACAGAAGCAGGGTGGCGGACAGGCCGACGACGGCGTGCAGGCCCTTGCGGGTTTTGAGGCGCTGCCACATCCCCCGGTAGCTCAAAAAGGCCAGCCCGCCGAGCAGCACGGGGCCGAGGACGGCGCAAAGCGGCAGCGGGATGCCGAGCAGATGCGCCGCCGTGTCCGGCAGCAGAAACCGGACGGCGGCCAGGGACGCGACAAGGACCAGAAACGTCCAAAGGCCGCCGAGCAGGGCGAAGGTCGCGGCCTGCTGGCCGAATTTGTCGATAAAGATTTTAAGATGCTTGACCTTGCGCAGGCCGGCCAGGGACGTGACGCAGGGGATGCCTGCGGCGGCCAGGGCAAGGCCCAGATGCGCGGCGAAAAGGACCATGGCCGCCCAGAAGACGGCGGCGTGGACTGCCTCGGGCATGGGGAGCGTTCTCCTTTGGTCCTTGAACGTTGGCGCGTCCGCGATGCGGACCCGTTGCGGTCGAAACCGGCCTTGCAAACGGCTTTTGCCCTAAATTCACGAGGGATGCAACAAAGCCCCGTTGAAAACGACGCGGTCGAAGAATCGGCTTGCACAAAGTTTCGGCGTCACGTACGTCTCGTTTGAACTTGAAAATAGGTATAACCTTAAGCCCTCTTCGTCCACAATGAACGGAAAACGAATCCTGGCGACGGCAATGGCCTTATCCTTCTGCGGCCTGCTTTGCGCGTGCGCGGCGGACAATACGTTGTCCGCCCGCGGCAGCATGGATTCCCGGCTCAAGGCCGTGGAAGGGTCGCTCCATAAAACCCAGGAAGAGTTGAAAGCGCTGGCTGGAAAACAAGGCCAGGACGACGCCCGGGTGGCCGAGTTGCACAAAAAGCTCGGCGAACTGCTGGCCTCCCTGCAGGCCCAGGGCCTGAAAACGCCGGCCCCGCTGCCGGCCAAGGCCCCGCCGGGCAGCGCCCTTGGCGTGGGTTTTGCCCGCCCCGGGGCGGACGCGTCGGGACGCCAGCCCGCTCCGGCAGTTGCCGCAGTTCCGGCGGCGGCCCCGTCCCCCGACGAGAAGGCGGCCGGGGGCGAACCCCTTGTCCAGACCCCGTCCGGGCCTGTGCCGGCTTCGGCCGTGCCGCAGGAGTCCCGGCACACCCGCGGGTCCCGGGTCGGGCCGGCGGCCAACGCTGCGCCGGCCACCCCCGAAGCGGCCATCGCTGCCGACCGGGGCGAAACGCCTGCGCTCGTCCCTCCGGTAGCCGAAACGCCGCCCCAGGCTCCGGTCGCCGCGTCCGGCCCGGCTGCGACCACGCCGCCTGCGCCGGCCGCCGCCGCGCCGCCTGCGTCGGCCCAGCCTGTCGCGCCGTCCTCGCTGGAAGTTTCCACGCCCGAACCCAAAACGTCCTCGCTTGCGCCGGACAATGCCGAAACCGCCTCACCCACGGAAAAGGCCGAGTACAACCGGGCTTTGCAGATTGCCATCAACGGCCGCACCGCCGAGGCCAAGGCCGCTTTCGACCAGTTTATGGCCGCCCATCCCAAAAGTCCGCTGACGCCCAACGCCCTGTACTGGGTGGGCGAAAGCTCCTATGCCGGCGGCGACTATCAGAAGGCCATTTCCGAATTCGAGCGCGTGGCCAGGGGCTGGCCGGGCCACCACAAGGCGGCGGATTCGCTGTACAAGGTGGCCATGGCCCAGGAAAAGCTTGGCGACGTGGCCGCTGCCCGGGCCACCCTTGAACGCTATCTCAAGGATTATCCCAACGCCGAAATGGCCGGGGTCGCCCGCCAGAAGTTGCAAGCCTTGCCGCAATGACCCCGGATGCCCCTGGCGCGCCAACGGACGCCTGGACTTCCGACGTCGCCTTTGTGGCCGAGCTTCTGGCCTGTCTGCGCCTGCGCAACCTGCCGGGACTCGGCCCCAGAACCTGGAAGCGGATTTTCTCGCACTACCCGTCAGCGGCCGACGCCCTGGACGACGTGCGCTCGTTTGGCCCCCAGGGCCTGTGCGACGACGCCCTGGCCGGGGCCCTGGCCCGGGGCGCGTCCACCCCGGCCGCCGAGCGGGAAGTGGCGGCGGCCGCCGCCAGGGGCCTGATCCCGCTGCCCTATTTCCATCCCGCCTATCCCGCCATGCTCCGCGACCTGCCCGATCCGCCGGCCGCCCTCTACGTCGTCGGCGACGTGGGCCTGCTGTCCGGGCCGTGCGTGGCCATGGTCGGGGCGCGCCAATGCTCGCGCTACGGGTTCGGCGCGGCCTACGACATCGCGGCCGGGCTGTCGGCCGCCGGCATCACCGTCGTGTCCGGGCTGGCCTTTGGCATCGACCGGCAGGCCCACCTGGGCGGGCTGGCCGGACCCGGCCGGTCCGTGGCCGTGCTCGGCACCGGGCTTGACCTGGTCTATCCCGACGCCAACCTCGACGTGTGGCGCGAACTGGCCGCCGCCGGGGCCGTCATCAGCGAATTCGCCCCGGGAACGCCGCCCCAGGCCCAGAATTTTCCCATTCGCAACCGCATCATCGCCGGCCTGTCCCTGGGCGTGCTGGTGGTCGAGGCGGCGGCCCGGTCCGGCAGCCTGATCACGGCCCGGCTTGCCCTGGAGCAGGGGCGCGAGGTCTTTGCCCTGCCGGGCCCCGTCAACCTGCCGACCTATGCCGGCTGCCACGCCCTGCTGGCCCAGGGGGCGCGCCTCGTCCAGTCGGCCGACGACGTGGTGGCCGCCCTGGCCCGGGAACTGGCCGTCTACGTCGACGCCCCCCGCCCGGTTCCCCCGGGACGGCCGGCGGGGGCGCCGGCCCGTCCGGCCACTGTTTCCCGTCCCTGTCCGGCCCCGCCCCGGCGTCCGGCCCCGGCCGCGACGCGGCGTACGCCCCTGTCCGCGCCCCCGGCTCCGGCCGCCAAACGCCCCGGGCCTTTGCCCGTGCCCGAAGGGCTCGGCGACCTTGAAGCCGCTGTCGTCAGTCTGCTGGGCGACGGGGCCAAACGCCACATCGACGCCCTCGGCAAGTCCCTTGGGGCGGCGAGCGCCGATCTCAGCCGGACCCTGGTCCTTTTGGAAGTCAGGGGCCTTGTGCGGAAGTGGCCGGGGATGTACTACACAAGGGAGTTTTGAGGGTAACGCTCCCCATGCAGAAAATTCCGTTGAATCTGGCCAGACCGGGCATGGTCCTGGCCAAGGCCGTAACGCGGCCTGACGGCATGGCCGTGGCCGCAGCCGGCGTGGCCCTGACCGGAAACCTGCTTGCCCGCCTGGAGCCGATGGGCGTGTCCCATCTGATTGTCGAGGGCGAGCCGGTGGCGCTTGGCGGCGGTTCGGGGTCCACCTCGTTTGACAAGCGCCTGGAGCGGCTTGACCACCTGTTTCGCAAATACCCCGACGACAAGTGGATGGGACAGATCCGCCGGCTCTTGAAGCGCTATTTCGGCATGAAGGCTGCCTCGGCCGCTGCCAGGACCGCCCAGGCGACGTTGCGAAACGACAAGGACGACTGATATGGCCGGGGACCTGCGCACCGAACGCAAGGACCGCATCCTGGCCGTCCGCGATCTGCCCACCCTGCCCAAGGTCCTTGGCGAGGTGAACAGGCTCGTGGAGCGCTCCGACAGCTCCACGGAAGAGATCGCCAAGCTCATCAGCACGGACCAGGTGCTTTCGGCCAAGGTCCTTAAAATGGTCAACTCGCCGGTCTACGGTTTTCCGGGCCGCATCAGCTCCATCCAGCACGCCCTGGTCCTGCTCGGCTTCAATGTCCTGCGCTCGATCATCGTTTCCACGTCGGTCTTCGAGGTCATGATCGAAAACATGGTGGGGCTTTGGGAGCATAGCCTGGGCTGCGCCGTGGCCTGCGGCGTCACGGCCCGGATGCTCGATTTGAAAAACGTCGAGGAATACTGCGTGGCCGGGTTGCTCCACGATTTCGGCAAGGTGGTGGCCACGGTGCAGTTGCCGGACCTCAAACCCGAGATCGAGCGTCTGGTGGCCGAGCGCGACCTGTATTACCTGGAAGCCGAGCGGGAAGTGCTCGGTTTCGGCCATGACCGCATCAACGCCTGGCTGGCCGACCACTGGAAGCTGCCGGCCAACATCAAGGAAGGGCTGGCCTATCACCACAAACCCCATCTCGCCCATCTCTATCCGGAGATGGCCAGCATCGTGCACCTGGGCGATTTCCTGGTGCGCGTTCTGGAATACGGCTTTTCCGGAGACGTGGGCGTGACCTATCTGCGCCCCGAGGCGCTGAAGATTCTCAAAATCAGTCCGGCCCAGTTCGAAGCGCTGCTGGACCATCTGTGCGAACAGTTCGTGGAAATCGCGGATATGACCTTTGTCTGAGCGGCCTATGTCCGACACGTCGCCTTGCGCCTTTCCACGGCCCCAGAAGATCACGGTTCTCAGTCCCGATGCGGCCTTTGCGGCCCTGTTCGGGCAGGCCTTCGGCCCGGGCGAGGTCGAGGTCACGGCCGTGTCCCACGGGCGCGGGGCCATTGAACAACTCTTCAACAATCCCCCGGATCTGCTGGTGGTGGACCACAGGCTCGCCGACATCCCCGGCCTGGAGCTGGTCGGCATGGTCAAGAGCGAAAACGTGTACCGCCAATTGCCCGTGGCCCTGGTCGTCGACGAGCAGGAACTGGCGGCCGGCGGGGACTGGTGCGCCTGGGAGGTGGACGAGCTGCTCACCCGGCCGATCACCGCGGCCATGCTGCGCACGCGGGTGATCCTGACCCTGGCCCGGGCGGCGCGCTCCCTCGACGCCAACCCGCTGACCAAGCTGCCGGGCAACACGTCCATTATCGCCCGCATCCAGGAATTGATCGACAAGCGGGAGGACTTCGCCCTGGCCTACGCCGACCTCGATTACTTCAAGTCCTTCAACGACAAGTACGGTTTTTCGCGCGGCGACGAGGTGCTGATGATGACGGCCCGCATCATCCTCAATTCCGTGCGGGCCGTGGGCGGCCCCAAGGCGTTTGTCGGCCATGTGGGCGGCGACGATTTCATTTTTCTCCTGCCGCCGGACCAGGTGGAGGAGGCCTGCCGTCAGGTGGTGGCGAGTTTCGATGACATTGTGCCCAATTTTTACGACGCCGAGGACCGGGTGCGCGGCTACATCCTGTCCACGGATCGCGAGGGCAACCGGCGGTCGTTTCCGCTCATGGCCATATCCATAGCCGTCATTTTCAATGTCGATGGGAAGATGCGGCATTTCGGCGAAGCCTCCCAGATGGCCATGACCCTGAAAAAAAAGGCCAAGGAAAACGTCAAGAGTTGTTATGTCCTCGACCGACGCCGGACCTGACGCCGCGGCAGGCCTTGTCCGGCAGGACGGCGCGTTGCCCGAGCCGGCGACGGCCTACCTGTCCTATCTCGCCGTGCAAAAAGGCTACTCCGCGGCGACCATTGCCGCCTATGGCAAGGATATCGAACAGTTCGAGGCCTATCTGGCGGGGCGGGGGCTGTCTCTGGCCGATCCCGGGGCGGTCGGACGCGACCATGTCCGGGGGTTTTTAGCCGAGCTGCACCGGCTAAGGACGGCCAAGACGTCCATGGGGCGCAAGCTTTCCAGCCTGCGCGGGCTGTTTACCTATCTTCGCCAGAAAAAGCGCGTGGCCCGCGATCCGTTGGCCGGCGTCAAAAACCCCAAGGCGGAAACGCGCCAGCCCAGGGCGCTCAATGTGGACGAGGCCGTGGCCCTGGTGACCCCGTCCGCCGCGTCGCCGGCGGCGGACGGTTCGGGCGAGGCCTGCCGCGATCTGGCCCTGGCCGAATTGCTGTACGGTTCGGGGTTGCGGGTGAGCGAGGCGGTGGCGCTCGATCTCGACGACGTGGATTTGTCCCAGGGGATTGCCCGGGTCTACGGCAAGGGCGGCAAGGAGCGGCTGGCCCCGTTGAGCGACGCCTCCAGGGCACGGCTGCGCGAGTACGTCCGGCGGCGGGGGGAGTTCTCGCCCCGGCCTTCGGAACAGGCGGTTTTCCTGGGCGCCCGGGGGGCGCGGCTGAACCGTCGCCAGGCGGCCCGGATCGTCGACGCCCTGGCCCAGGCCGCCGGCATTGCCCAACACGCCCACCCCCACATGCTGCGGCACAGTTTTGCCAGCCATCTGCTTCAGTCCGGGGCGGACCTGCGAAGCGTCCAGGAACTGCTCGGCCACGCCCGCCTGACCACCACCCAGCGCTACACCCATCTCGATCTGGCGCGTATCATGCAGATTTACGACAAAGCCCACCCGCGATCCGACGAATCCGAGACGTAGCCCCGCCTGCCGGACGCCGTCCGCCACTCTTGTTTTCCGCCATGCCGCCCATTTGCATTGGTGATTTTTTACCCATTGCGTGAAATTTGGGGGATGGCCCGGGGTTTGTATTGTCACTGGTGCGGCGAAGGGCTATAAACCGCTACAAGTGGAAAAGGGTTTTCCTGCCTGACAACAACCCTGGAGTCGGTATGGACGCATCCAGACAGGCCCTGGTCGAAGCGGCGGCGCGGCGATTCGCCGAGGCCGGCCGCGACGGCGTCGGGCCGGGCGATCTCGTCAAGCGCCTTGGGCTGCCGCCCGAAGCGGTGTTCAAGCATTTCCAAACCCGCGACGCTCTCTTTGCGGCCGTGCTCGGGCTGGTGCAGGGGGAGCTTTTCGCCCACATCGAGGCGCAGTGTCCGGTGATCCCCGGCGAATCCGGCCTGTCCATGGTGCTGCGGCTGGCCGAGGCCTACTGCCGCTTCCTGGAAGACCGGCCCCGGCCTTATCTGGAGATTTTGCGGGCCCGGGCCGAAGCGCCGGAGGGACCGTGGGCCGAAAGCGACCGGGAGCTGGCCCGGCTGGCGGCCCGCGTGGCCAAACAATTCGAGGTGCTGTTGCTGCTCGGCCGCATCGACGCCTCGGTGCGGGACGAGGCCGATGGCGAGACGGCCCGCCGCATCCTCCATGTCCTTGTCGGCACGGTGCGCCTCGGCCTGACCAGCCGGCAGGCCCGGGTCCACAACCTGCGCGGCATGCTGACCGCCCTGGCCGGCCGGCTGGTTGCCCCGGTGCGCGCCGCCTGACCGGCCGGCCCGTCCTCTTGGGGCGCGGTCAGCCGGCCGCCGCCTCTTCTGGCGCCGTGGCGGCAGCGGCGCCCGGGATGGTCTTTGGTCCGATGTGGGGCCTTGTGTCGGACCCGGGGACGTTGTCTTGCAGTTTTGACGGCCTTCCTCTATGCCTCTGTGTGGAAATACTTTTGGATTTTCATCCACATGAACCAGATGAGGGGGGCGTATGTCGTGTCGTGGCCTGTTTGCAGTGTGTAGCGTGTTGATGCTTTTTCTGGCGTCCAGCGCCCTGGCCGGAGAATTTGATTGTGCCAAGCCGCCGTACGGCAAACCGCTGGCTTCCATGAATGACCATGACTATTTCGTCAAGTTCATGGAAAAGGGCGGAGTGTCCTATTACAATTATACCGGGCCGTGCAAACTCGGCGTGCATGAGCGTCTTTCGCCCATTATCGTCTATGGCGTTGTGGATGGCAATCTGTACAGTCGCGTCATGAAAACGGAACACGACAATATTGATATCATCAGGCAGGTGACCACGAAGCTGGCCGGTACGCCGAAGACCGCCACGGATGGCGAATGGCTCGTGATGAGCTGGGATTTTCCGGAAAAAAAGATGACCATGAAGCTCAAATTCAACAATGCTTCCAAGGCCACAAAATCGGCGCTGTATTATGAGCCGTTGCGCCCGGGCGGCAATGCTTCGGCCGCTCCGGAAGAATCGTTGGAATAGCGCAGCCTTTTTGCTCCCGGGCCGGATCGGCGAGCCGGTTTTTCGAGCCCCCTGGCGACGGGTCGCAACCCGCCGCCGGGGGGGTGTTGCCTCCTGAAACGTCCGTCCTCTCTCCCGCTTTTTTGTTCCTCATGCCCCCTTGTCTTCGTGCGGGGGGGCCCGGGGGGAATCATTTCCCCCGGCGGGGTCCGGGGCCGCGCCCCGGTCTTCTCTTCCATCTCCCCTCTTCCCTCTTCTATCTTTTATTTTCTATTATCTTCCTCTCCCGCATCCCGCCTCATCCGCCGCCGCAGGCGGCGCGGAAGTCGCAGTAGGCGCAGCGGCGCTCGACAGGGCGCGGCGGAAAGGATTCGGCGCCGGCCAGATGGCGCAGCAGAAAGGCCAGGGCCAGCGGCGTCTGGCGCAGGATGGCGTCCTCGCGGAGTTCCTGGTCGCAGCGCGCGCCGAAAAGGGCCTTCTCCTCCCCCGCGTCCCGAAGCTCCACAAAGGCCGCGTCCGCCGGCGTCTCGCCCCGGGCGGCGGCATACAGCCAGCAGTACAGCGGCAGTTGCACGCTGCCGAGGCGATCGGCCGCCTCGGCCAGCAGCCCGGGATCGTCGCCGGGGCCGCTCCAGGCGGCCAGCCTGTCCCAGAAGGCCGCATCATTTAGCACGGCGCTTTTGGGTGCGGCCAGGGCCCCGGTCTTGTAATCCAGGATGACGATGCCGTCCTCGCGGCGGTCCACCCGGTCGGCCCGGCCGGCCAGCAGATAGGTTGCCGGGCCGACGTCCAGGCTGGCCGCCAGTTCCGTTTCCAGCTCAAGGGGCGTGGTCCGGGGCATGGCGGCGGCCATGGCCGACAGTCTGGCCCGCCCGGAGCGCAGCAGCAGCAGTTGGCCGTCCGGCGGCAGGGCGGCAAAGGCCGGGCTGGCCCGCATGCGGGATTCGTAGAGTTCGGCCAGGGCGGCGGCGTCGAGGTCCACGGGGTCGATGTCTTTTCCCAGAAAAGGCGTGAAGAACTCGCGCAGCGCCTCGTGGACCACCTCGCCCACGGCCGCCCGGTCGCCTTCCTCGGCCACCTCGGCCAGGGGGGCCAGGGGCGACAGGTAGCGATAAAAAAAGCGCAACGGACAGGCGAGATAGGCGTCGAAAAAGGTGGCCGAAAGCCGTTTCGTCGTCAGGTAGGCGGCCAGCCGCCCGGCCACGGCCGGGGTTTTGGGCAGGCCCGGCTGGCTGGCCGGAATGGGGCATAGCGGCAGCCGTACCAGCGACACCGGCGGTTCGCCCGGGGAGAGCACCCGGCCAAGGCGTTTTTCCTCTTCCCAGAGGAGTTGTTCCACGTACCGGCTGCGCACGGGCTTGTCCTCGAAAAGGCCGGCGCCCGTGGCCCCGGTGCGGTAGAAGACCGTGATCTCCTCGGCCCCGAAGAACAGGCGGTAGATGTTGTAGGCGGCCACGAGATCGCGTTCCCGGGAGTCGGGAAGCTTGAGCATCCGGCGCAGGGGATCGGGCATGAGGGGATCGTAGGGAGCGGCCCCGGGCAGTTTGTCCTCCACGGCGTCGAGCACGAACACCCGGCGAAAGGAGAGCAGCCGGGTTTCAAGCACGCCCATGACCTGCAACCCGGTCAGCGGTTCGGCCTCGAAGGGGGCGCGCTCCACCGCCAGCAACCGGCGCAGCAGGGAAAACAGCGTGGCCTGGGGCAGGACGGCGTCGGCCAGCCGGCCCGAGGTCAGGGCCGGCGCCACGGCGGTGGCCAGCCGGAACAGGCATTCGGCGTCGATGAGGAAACGCTGCCAGGCGTCGCCGCTATGGTCGGGGTCGAGCAGCAGTTCGCACAGTCCGGCCAGGGCGTTGCCCAGGGCGCGCGGGGTGTCGATGTCTTCAAAAGCGCCCAGGCAGGCTTCGAGCGCCCGGCGGCACAGGGCCAGGGCCGCCGGGGCCGGCGGTTCGTCGTCCGGGCCGGCGACAGGCAGGCTGAGCGGATCGGCGTAGGCTCCGCCCTGGCGCAGGGCGGCCTCCAGGCTGTGAAACAGCGTGCGCAGCGGCTCCTCGTCGCCGATGCGCAGCATTTTGAGATAGGGGTGGCGCACCAGGGCCACCAGTTCGCGCCAGTGGTAGCGCTTCGAGGCCAGCCGGGTCTCCTGGAGCGTCAGGATGGTTTCGAGCAGCCGGGCCAGGGACGACCGGGCCAGCGGGTAGCCCATGGAGATGTTGACGTCCTTTCGCGGCAGGATGTGCAGCACCGGCGAGAGCAGGCCCGTGTCCGGCAGCACGATGGCCGTGTCGTCGAGGTTGTCCCCGGCCTCGGCCAGACAGGTTTCCAGGGCCTTTAGCTGGGCGTGCAGGTCGTGGCCCTCGAAGAACCGGAGCCGTTTGGAGGACAGGTTGGCGGCCTTGGCGTCAAGCAGCAGGGTGGGCCGGGCGGCGTCGGCGGCCGCCTTGCGCCGTTTTGTCCGGCCGTCGCCGAGCACCGCGGCCCGGGCGCTCAGGTCGCCAAGCAGGCGCTTGTGCTCCAGGCAGGCGAAATGGACCCGGCCGCCCGGATCGGCCAGGGCCGGATCGGCATGCCAGATCATTTCCAGCAGCCCCCGCTTCCAGAGGGTGCGGAACAGGGTTTTCTCCGCGCCGGACAGCACGGCGAAACCGCAGGCGAAAATGCGGCGTCCGGCCAGCCGGTCGGCGATCTCTCCGGCATTTTCAGCCGCCAGGGCCAGGCACAGGCCCGGGGTGGCCAGTCCCTCGTCCGTCAGGCGACGGCGGTAGCGGTCGTGAATGGCGCCCAGGCGCGAGAGCAGCGCGGCCGCCGGCGGCAGCACCTGTCCTTCCATGTACTGGAGATCGCGCCCGGGAACGCCCTGGCGCAGGAGTTCCTCCATCAGATCGGCCAGTTCCAGGCCCCAGGGGAAAAAGCGCGTCATTTCGGTGGGAAAATCCCCGTCCGCGTCGCCGTCCGAGGCGATTTCCCCCACGATGTCGTGCAGGATGGCCACCCGGTCGAGCAGGTCCAGGGCTACCGGCGGCGTCGGGGCAAAACCTGCCCCGAGTCCGGCCGCCCATTCGCCCACAGCCGTTATTTCGGGCAGCAGCAGCGGCTTTGGCAGATCCGGCAGTTCGGCCAGCCGGTCGCACAGATGGCGCGCCGCCCGGCGCAGGGGAAACAGCACCAGCACGTCGCGGAAATCGCCGCCGGTCCGGGCGGCCAGACGGCGGGCCAGTCCGGCGAAAAAATCCTCGGTCCAGGGGATGATGCCGACAGGTTGCATCAGACGGCCTCCACGGGCCGGCACTCCCGGCGGTCGAGGTAGACGAGGAAGCCGCGCGCCGGCAGGGCGTCGCGGCCGGGCAGGCTGCGGGTCAGGTCGAGGTAGCGGCGCACCTGGGTTTCGTGGTCCGGGTGGTTCTGGCCGGTCTTGAAGTCGATGACGATGGTGGCCTCCTTGCCGGCCAGAAACAGATCGGGGCGATGGCGGTCGCCGGCCGCATCCAGGATGTCGCGTTCGCAGAGTCCGCTGCCAAGCGCCTCGCGGCATTGGGGCAGGCCGGCCAGCCAGACGAGCATGGCCGTGAAGTCGCCGGCCAGGGTGCGGCGCAGCGCGGCGTCCAGGCGCTGCCCGCCAAGGGCCATGGCCACCGCCCGGGCGGCGGCCGGGGCGGGATCGGCCGGATCGAAGCCGGCCCGGACAAAGGTTTCGGCCGCCAGATGGGCCAGTTCGCCGCGTTTTTTTTCGGTGAAGCGCATGGCGTCGCGCACGTCGCGATCGGCGTTGCGGTAGACCTTGAGGCGCGGCAGCCAGGACATGGGCGGCGGCGCTTCCTCGGGCGCGGGCACGGGACCGGCCGGCGGGGCCGGGCAGGCCGGGCCGGGGGCGGCGGCCGTTTCCGGCATCTCGCCGAGGCGGATGGGCGTTCCTTCGGCCGGGTCCTGGCCGAAGGCGGCAAAAAGGACGGCCATGGCCCGGGGCAGGGGGTAGGCGGATTCCTCGCGCAGCCTGCCGTGGCCGGGCACGAAGGCGTGCAGTTCCAATTCCGGCCGGGTCCAGGCCACGTAGAGCAGATGGGCCTGCTCGGCCAGCTCCCGGGCCCGGCGCCGGGCGTAGTCCGGGCCCAGGGCCGGCTGGTCGGGCACCAGGACCGGCCCTTCGGTCAGGGTCGCTTCCACGAGATCGGGCGCGGCCCGGGTGTGGAAATGGTGAAACGGCACGACGACGGCCGGGAATTGCAGCCCTTTGGCCTTGTGGATGGTCATGACCCGCACGGCCTCGAAGTTTTCGGGCTGGGGGACCTTCTCGCCTTCGCCGAGTTCCCGCCAGAAGTCGAGAAAGGCGGAAATGGAGGCCCGGCCGGCGCTCTCGGCCAGATGGGCGATTTCCAGGAAGCGGCGCAAAAAGGCCTCGTCGCCCGGCCGGCGTTCGAGCAGCCGGTAGCCGGCCACGATTTCGCGCAACAGGTCGTAGGGCGAGGCCAGACCGGTCTGGCGCAGGTAGGGATGGATGAAGCGCCGCCAGGGGCCGGGCCAGCTGGCCTTGAAGGCCAGGGACAGCGAGCCCCGGTTGGGCAGGCCGGCCAGCCAGTCGGCCAGCTCCTCGCGGGTTATGCCGCACAGGTCGCCGAAAAGCTCCTGGCCGGAGATGAAGGCCCAAAACGACAGGCTGTCCGGCGGATAATCCAGAAAGGCCAACATGGCGGCCAACTGGCGGATGAGCGGATGGTCGGCCAGCCGCAGGCTGTTTTCGGTCACTACGGGGATGCCGGCGTCGATGAGCCACGAGGCGACCGTGGCCGCCTGGGGGTTGGACCGGGTGAGCACGGCCACGCCTTCCGGGCCGTGGCGCGGGAGCAGTTCGTCGGCGAGAAGGCGGATCAGTTCCTCCCGGGCCGCCTTCTCGTATTCGCCCACCGATCCGGCCGGCAGGGCCGTCACCCGTACATGGCCTTCGGGGCCGGCATGGTCCGGCCGGGGGGTCTGGACCGCGCCGGAAAAGGCTTGCCTCAGGGCTTCGGCCAGTTCGGGCAGGGCCGCGCCGAGGTCCGGGCCCAGAAGGGCCCCGGCCACGCGCCGTGCGCCGTCGGCCTCGGCCAGGGGGGCGAAAAAGCGGTTGTTGGCCTCGACCACGGCCGGGGCGCTTCGCCAGTTGACGGGCAGGGTCTGGCGGGTGACCGCGGCAATACCGGCCAGTTCCGGATCGGCCGGGGCCTGCTCGAACAGGGCCGCATCGCCGCCGCGCCAGCCGTAGATGGCCTGCTTCACGTCGCCGACGAGATAGAGCGTGCCCCCGCGCGACAGGCATTCCACGGCCAGCAGCCGCAGCACCTCCCACTGGCTGCCGGCCGTGTCCTGGAACTCGTCGATGAGGATGTGGGCCAGCCCCGCCCCCAGGCGGCACCAGGCGTCGGGTACGCCGAAATCCCCGGCCAGCCGGCCGCCCACAAGGCGCGCCCACTGGGACTGGGGCAAGACGCGCATCTGGGTGAGATAGGCCGGGAAGTCCTCGCCAAGCCGCCTGGACAGGGCCAGAAACGGGGCGATGCCCATGGCGGCGCGCAAAAGCGGCAACTCCCGGCGGCAGGCGGCATGGGAGGCCTTGAGCGTGTCGTAGAGGCGCGCAAGGTCAGGGGTGATCTTGTCGCGGGAGGCCTTGAGCACGCAATCGGCCAGTCCCGGCTTGTCGGCAAAGGCCGACCGGGGCGGGGCGGCCGCCTCGCCGACGTCGCGGCAGTTGCGCAGGAAATTCAGGAAATGGGCCGAGCCGGCCACCTGGGCCGTCTCCAGGGCGAGGCGCATGGCCCCGGCCGCGTTGTGAAGCTCTCCCAGCCGGCGCGTCAGCCCCAGGCGCAGCGTCTCGGGATCGGCCGTTTCCCCCATGGGCTCGCGCAACAGCCGCGCGGCCACGGTCAGCAGCCGGTCCCGGAAGGCCTCGGTCGGCAGGAAGCCCTTGGTGGTTTGCAGCAGGGCCGAAACGGCTTCGGAAAACAACCGGCCAAGGGCCGGGTCCTCGGGCAGGGTGGCGGCCAGCCGGTCGTACAGGTCGGCCAGGATGGCCGTGTCGTCGAAGGCCGGCTCGAAATCCGGGCGCAACCCCAGTTCCAGGGCGAACACCCGGGCCAACAGGAACAGCAGGCTGTCGATGGTGCGGATGTTGAGCCGCTGGGCATGGATGAGCAGCCCCTCCAGTTCGTCCCTGGCCTTGGCCCGGGAGTCGGCGTCGGCCCCGCCAAGGCCCAGGGCCATGGCCTTGAGGCTGCCAAGCACCCGCTCGCGCATCTCGGCGGCCGCCTTGTTGGTGAACGTCACGGCCAGGATTTCCGGCACGGCATAGCCCGCCTCGAGGCTGTCGGCACAGGCCGGCGGCAACTCGCGGCTGGTCCGAAGGACCAGCGACAGAAAACGCTGGGTCAGGGCGTGGGTTTTGCCCGAACCGGCCGAAGCCTTGACCTGGATCAGCATGACGGAACTCCTTGCAGGAATGCGCCCAGGCTACCCTCAACCCCGCAGGGCCGCAATTGGCAAAGACGCGGGAGAGCGCGGGGGGGGGCGGCTGAAGAAGAGGGAAGCCCAGGGCGCTGCCCTGGACCCTGGCGGGGGATGATCCCCCCGGCCCCTCACCGGAAGAGGGGAGGGCGGAAAGGAGGACGGGCAATGATGGTGCTGCTGGGCTGGGATGGGCAAGGGGCTGGTTGCCTTTGGGGCGGGCTTGGGTATCATCCGGCGATGCAGGACAATGCGGATGCGACCGGGCCGGGCGGCGGGCAGGCGGTGGTGCCTCCCGAGGCCGACGGCTGGCGGCTTGACCGGGCGGTGGGGCTGGTCGTGGCCGGGGCCGGGCTGCGGGGCCGGCGGCGGCTGATCGAGGCCGGGCGGGTGCTGGTCGACGGCGTGGTTTGCCGGGCCGCCTGCCGGGTGCGCGCCGGCCAGATGGTGGCTGTGGCCGGAGAAGCGGCGCCGGCCGCGGCGTTTTCGCCGGCCGACGTGCAGATACTTTTTGCGGGAGAAACCTATGCCGCCGTGGCCAAGCCGGCGGGGCTGCACAGCGCCGCCCTGGCCCAGGGCGGCGGGCAGGCCCTGGAAGGGCTGCTGCCGCAAGTGTTTCCGGGACGCGACGCCGTGCTGCTGTCGCGCCTGGACCGCCTGACCACGGGCATCGTGCCGGTGGCCTTCGGCGAGGGGCCGGCCGGGGCCTATCGCCGGCTGGAGGCGGCCGGACAGGTGGAAAAGACCTACCTGATCGTGGCCCACGGCGTCATGGAAGGGCCGTTTGTCGTTGACCGCGAGCTGGACGTGGCCAACCGGGCCAGGACCCGGGTGCTCGATCGTCCGGCTGCGGACCCGCTGCGCCGCACCCGGGTGGAGCCGGTGGCGGCGTCGCACGGCCTGACGCTGGCCCGCTGCCGCATCGCCAAAGGGGCGCGGCATCAGATTCGCGCCCATCTGGCCGCTTCGGGCCATCCCCTGGTCGGCGATCCCGTGTATGGCCGGGGCGAGGGGGCGCGGCTGTTTTTGCACTGCGCCGCCCTGGCCAGTCCCGTGTTGTCCGTCGCGTGCGATCCGCCCTGGTCTATTGAGACGGCCACGGCCGTTACGGGGCAGGGCGGGGAGGGCGCGCGGCAGAGCCGGCAGTCTTCCGGTCCTTCAGGAACACTTGGCGCGCGGTGAGGAAGGCGGCCGCCGGCGGCAGGCCGCAGGGCTAATCGTTGTCGGCAGAGAGGGTGTCGAGGATGCCTTCGATGATCTCGTAGCGCTGGATGAGGTAGGTGCCTGACTCGACGCGTCGTTTGAGGTCTTCAATACGACGGGCGCGTTCGACGGGATCTTCGCGGTGGTGGCCCTCGACGCCGGGCGGACGGTGGGTGTTGGCGGGCATGTTCATGGTGTCTTCCTTGTCGCCGCAGTCCCGGCGCTGCATATTGGACGCATATGTCCTTCAGCAACGTTATCGGCGCGCCTTGGGGAAAACTTTAGCAACCCGGACGTGATTGGGAAAGGGGCCGGGCTGCGAAAAGGCTTGCGGAACGCGGCCGTCTTGTTTATAAATCGCAACATGACTGGACGCCGGAAGACCGATTCCCTGGAAACGGGCGGATTCGGGGGGTTTTTTGAGCGGGCCGCCAAGGCGGCCGGCATCGCCTCCCAATCCGAACTGGCCGCATTGCTCGGCGTGCACCGTTCGGCCGTCACCCAGGCCAAGAAGAAGAACGCCGTGCCCAAAGCCTGGGTCCTGGCCGTCTCCCGGCGCACGGGCGCCGATCCCGACTGGCTGGAACTGGGCCGGCGCGGCGGCGGGCAAAGCGGCGGCGGGGACCCGCAGCGATTCGTGGGCGTGCCCAAGGTGCGGGCCCGGCTGTCGGCCGGCGGCGGTTCCTTTGAAACCGCCGGCGAGGTCGAGGGCTATGTTCCCTTTCGGGGCGACTGGCTGCGGCGCAAGGGCAACCCGGCCCGCATGGTGCTCATGGACGTGGTCGGCAACAGCATGGAGCCCGAGATCCGCCATGGCGACATGGTGCTGATCGACCAGGGGCAGGACGCCGTGCTGGCCCATGCCGTCTACGCCGTGGGGCTTGAGGACACGGTGCTGGTCAAGCGGGTGGAGAAGCGTCCCGGGTCGCTGGTGCTTTTAAGCGACAACCGGGACTATGCGCCCATCGTCCTGTCCGGCGACGAACTGGAAGCCTTGCGGGTCATCGGCCGGGTCTTGTGGGTGGGGCGCGAATTGTAGGAATTTTTTTTTGTCCTGCTGGTTTATAAAAATAAACTGTTGTTGCGCTGCGGCGCAACAAGGAGGCGGACCATGCAACGTCGCTATTGCCGCTGCGGCAAACCCATCCTGGTGGAGTACCGGTTGGCCGGCCCCATGTGGCGGGCGGTTTTCTTCCGGCCCCGGCTGCTGTTCCGTTCGCGGGTTTCCCGATGCCCCCGGTGCGGCGAGGCCCTGGATATCGATCGGTTGTCATGACCCCGTTTGCGGTTGCGCCGGCCCGCCCAGGCCGGCGGCGGAAAGGGACAATGGCAACGATCGGACTTTTCCCTGCGGCCGATGGGGCGTATGGTCGCCAGCGCGCCGAAACGCCGGGGAGGGGCCGCCATGGGAAAATGGACGCTTTGCATCTTGTACGCCGCCACCGTGTGCGGCATTTCCTCCATCTATGCCCCCCAGCCCCTGCTGCCGCTGCTGGCCCGGACCTACGGCGTGTCCGGGTCGGTCGCCGCCCTGTCCGTCACCGCCACCATGCTGCCGCTGGGCCTCGCCCCGCTGGCCTACGGGTTTTTTCTCGATGCCGCGCCGGCCCGGCCGGTTATCGGTGTGGCGCTGGGGCTGCTGTCCCTCTCCTCGGTCGGGTTGTGCCTGTGTCCGGACTTCCAGTGGTTTTTGGCGGTCCGGGCGGTCCAGGGCCTGTTGGCGCCGGCCCTGCTCACGGCGCTGATGACCTATCTGGCCACGACCGCCACGACCGCGGGCGTGCGCCGGGTCATGGCGGTCTATATCGCGGTAACGGTTTTTGGCGGGTTTTTCGGCCGGTTTTTCTCCGGGCTGGCTGCCGAATACCTGGGCTGGCGCGTGCCCCTGGCCGGCCTGGGCGTGGCCCTGGCCGGATGCTGTCTGGCCTGTCTGGCCCTGCCGCCCGACGGCCGGTCGGCCTTTGCCCCGATCCGCCTGCGAAATGCGCCCCACGTGTTGCGCCACCAGGGATTCGTGGCCGCCTATCTGGTGGTGGCCCTGCTTTTTTTCGTGTTTTCCGGCATGCTCAACCTGCTGCCGTTCCGGCTTGGCGCCCTGGAGGGCGGCTATTCGCCGCTTCGGGCCGGGATCATGTATTGCGGCTATCTGATGGGCATCGTGGCCTGCCTCAACTCCCATAAACTGGTCCGGGGCCTTGGCGGTCCGGCCCGGGCCATGGCCCTGGGGGCGGCGGTGGTCATCGCGGCGGCGGCGCTTTTCGCCGTGCCGTCCCAACTGGCCATCTTTGGCAGCGTGTTTGTCCTGTGCTCGGGCATGTTCATCGCCCATTCCGTGGCCCCGGGGGTACTCAACGGCGGGGAACCGGAGTACAAAGGGCTTGTCAACGGCCTCTATATTTCATTTTACTATTCGGGCGGGGCGCTTGGCACATATCTGCCGGGGCTGGTCCTGGCCCGGTTCGGGTTTGCGGCGGCAGCGGCGCTGCTGATGGCGGCGGCCCTGGCCGCGACCCTGGTGGCCGTGAGGCTCGGACGCACGTCCTTTGCCAGATGAGACGCCCGGCTGTCCGGGGGAGGACCAACGCCGCATTCCCGGCCACTGCCGCGCCGGCCGGGGCGCAATCGACGGGAGGGTTCATGGGGCGCTTGCCAGGCATGTTGGTCCTGGCCGTTTTTCTGGCCTGCGCTGCGGTCGCGCCGGCTCCCGGGCATGCCCAGGAGGAGGCCGTGGTCAGGTTGGGAACGGCCGTCTATTCCAATCTCAACGTCAACATTGTCGACAACGGCAGGCTCACCCGGCTGCACCTGGGCTTCGAGGTGCAGTGCACCGACGAGGAAGGGGCCAGACTGGCCGCCTCGTCCCAGGCCCGGGAGGCGATCATCCTGTTTTTGCGCGAGCAGAAGGCGGCAGACCTCATGACGGCGCGCGGCAAGATCATTCTCAAGGACAAGCTCGTCACCGTCATCAACCGGGCCATTGGCGGCAGGCGGGCCGTGCGTATCCTTTTCACGCAATTCGTCGTCATCTAGGGCCGCCATGCCGACCATCCGCTGCATACGCCACGGGCAAAGCGCCTCCAACGCCGGCGAGGTGACCGAGTATCCCGACACCATCCCGCTGACGTCCCTGGGCCATGCCCAGGCTGCGGTCGTGGCCTCGTGCTTTGTCCGGCCGCCCCGGCTGGTGGTCTTTTCCGCTTTCGACCGGGCCGTGCAGACGGCCACGCCCCTTTGCGAACGATTTCCCGACGTGCCGGTGGCCGTGTGGCCGGTGCAGGAATTCACCTATCTGGCTCCGTTCCGTTACATCGGCACCCGGCGGCCCGACCGCGAGGAGGCTGTGGCCGAGTATTGGCGACGGCTCGATCCGCGTTCCCGGGACGGCGAAGGGGCCGAGTCCTTTGTCGCCTTCTGGGACCGGGTGGAGGCCTTCATGGAACGCTGTCGGACCATGCGGGGGCATGTGGCGGTGTTTTCCCATGGCCAGTTCCTGCGCGGCGTCATGCTGCGCCTGCTGTGCGGCGGGCTTGGCTCCCAGGAGGCCATGTTCCGCTTCCGGGCCTTCCGGCACGCCGTGGCCGTGCCCAACGCCGCCATGTTCGTGCTGGGGCTGTCGTCCCGCGCCTCCCTGCTGGGTCCGGTCGAAACCGGGCACCTGCCGCCCGGGATGCTTTCCACGTGACAGGACAATCTTTTTTTTCCAAACGGTTGAAACGGAATTTTCCTTGCAGTAAAAGGGAAAAGCACGGATACGGACGCGGGACGAGGCAAGGGGGAGCTGGCATGGCATGGCAACGGTACGCAAAACCGACGGGCCTTGGCTGGATGCTGGGGGCGTTTGTCCTTGCCGTCCTGATGTTCGGGGCATGCGAGGCCCAGGCGGCCAAGCGGGCCGGCGCGTATTGGGCAGGGCTTTCCCGGGAGCAAAAGACCGATCTCGTTCTCGGCATATTCGACGGCTTCAATCTCAATGAGAACATCCTGGGCATTACGCTGAAAAACGAATACACCATCTGTTCCGAAATCATGGAAAGCATCATGCGCCAGTCCGACGCCTATTTCGCGGACATGCCGGCGGGGCGCATCGTTTCCGGTCTGGACGCCTTTTATACGGACAAGAAAAACAGAAATATTCCGGTTTCCTGGGGAGTCTGGGCCGTGGTGCGCAAAAATCGCCGCGACCCGACCCTCGGCGATTTTCTTGAGGAATTGCGAAAAATCTATCCCTAGGCAGGCGCGCCTTGCTTTTTTGGGGGACGCGCTTAAAAGAGCTTGCGCCGATCGTCCGGGAGGCGCAAGGAGGCGGCATGCAGGCACCGATGGAAAAATACTACGCCAAGCGTCTGGAAGAAACGGCCGAGGCCCTGCGCGGCAACCATTTCAAAGCCCATGTCGTGCCGGATGCCGAGGCGGCGCGGACCCTGGTCCTGGAAGAGATCCTGCCGCAGTCCGGCGCGGCCGCCGTGTCCTTTGGCGGTTCCGGCACCCTGGTGGCCACGGGGCTGCCCCAGGCCCTGGCCGGCATGTCCGGCCTCTCCGTCCTCGACACCATGGACAAGACGATCTCGGCTGCCGACATGTACGAGCGCCGCCGCCAGTCCCTGCTTGTGGACCTGTTTCTCACCGGCACCAACGCCGTTACCGAGGACGGCGTGCTGGTCAATCTGGACATGATCGGCAACCGGGCCTGCGCCATCGCCTTTGGCCCGAAGCAGGTCGTGGTTCTCGTTGGCCGCAACAAGATCGTGCCGGATCTGACGGCCGCGTTTGCCCGCATAAAGAATTTCGCCGCCCCGCTCAACGCCATGCGGCTTTCCAAGAAGACGCCATGCGTGATCTCCTCGCACTGCGAGGATTGCGGCAGTCCGGAACGGATTTGCAACGTGTGGACCATCACCGAGAAATCCTATCCCAGAGGCCGCATCACGGTGATCTGCATCAATCAGGATCTGGGGCTCTAGAGCCTGTTCCCAAGAGTGGTTGGCGCGAAGGGGAACGACAGGCTGCCTCCGGCGGCCGGGGGGAATCATTCCCCCCGGACCCCCTGGATAAGGGGGGGGTGAAGGGACGGCGGATGGGCGCGAAGGACACCGTGAAGGGATCTGGCTTGGCTGTTCCGTGAACGTTGGCTGTTCCGTGAATGTTGGCTGTTCCGTGAACGCCCCCGGCCCCCCTGGATAAGGGGGGTAAAGGGCGGAGGGTGCTTTGCATCATCGGGAGGCATTGCAAGCTTTCAGAGTCGAGGGGGCCGGGGGACGACGTTTTTCCCGGCATAGTCCGGGGCGCGGCCCCGTTTTGTCAACACGCTGCGAAAAAGGCCGCCGCCTGCGGTCTTAGGTGAGGAACCGGCATTGGTTTGGAAGAAGATACCCCCCGAGGCGGATTATTTCCACTGCGAACCCGGCACGGATTACTTTATCTGCGAGGAAGGATTCGTTGTCGAGGGCCGCTATTTGCAAGACGATCAGGCCAATCTGGACAAGGCCATCTGGCCGACGGTGCAGGGGAGCCGGGCGTACATCCGCGTGCGCCGCAAGGGCGTGGACAAGAAGTTCCAGTTGGTGCGGATTTTCGCCGAGCTTTTCCCTGATCTTCTGGAGGGCGAGGTTCTGGTGCGCACCCGCAAGGGGCCGTTCGTCCTGCGCATCGAGGTCGAGACCCGCGAGGAGGAGGCCCCGGCCCGTCCGGCCCCGTCCAAGGTCCGCAAGGAAAAGCCTGTCCAGCGCGAGCCCGAGGAGGAACCTGCCGAGGCTTTTGCCGAGCTTGAGGAAGAAGCTCTGCCCGAGGAGGACGAGGACGACGATCCCGTGCCGCATGCCGCCGACTGTCGCACCTGCAAGGTCTGCAACCTGCGCAAGCGGGCATCGGAATTCAGCCCCCGCGACGACATGTGCCTGGATTGCTACATGGGCCGCGACGAGCTGCTCAAGGAAATCATAGCCCGGCGTCGGCGCAAGACCAAAACGGCCACGCCCCGCGCGGCCGAGGAAAATACCGAGGGAAGCGGCATGGGGGAGAGCCTCGACTCCTATGGCGGCATGGATTTCGGCATTTCCCTGCCCGAGTAGCCGGCGCCACGGATACTGTACCGCCCGGGGCGGCGGCTCCATGATTCGTGGAGACGGCGTCCCGGTGTAGTGGACGCCGCGTCCTTTCCCGGCCGTTGCCGCGGCCGGCGATCTGCCCTGTTTTGATCCTGGCTTCCTTGACAGGCTGTTGCAATGCCGTATGATCGTACGTGTATTGGCGTAACCGCGCGCTGCAGGGCGGCAGGGAACCATGATCAGACGCAACCTCTCCGAATTGCTCCCGGGCATGGTGCTGGCCGAGGACGTCGTAACGCCCGCAGGCCGTTTCCTCATGCCCAAGGGCACGGTCCTTGACCCCGGCCACATCAGATCCCTGCACGCCTGGGAACTGGCCGAAGCGGTTGTGGCCGACGCCGCGCCGCTGTCGCCGCCGCCTGCCGGGGAGCGGCCGGCGACCCGGGAGATTGCCGAGGCTGCCGGGGCTGCCGTTAAACGGCGTCTTTGCCGGATCGATCGCGGCCACGAGGCCGGGCAGGCCCTTTTCCGCCTTGCCCTGGAATACGAGACGCGCCGCCGGGCCGCCCTGGGACCGGAACCGGACGAGGCGCAGCCGCCCCAATGGCCGCGGCGTCCGGGCGAACCGTCCGCCCCGTCCCCGGTCACTCCCGAGGCGATCCTGCGGGAGGAACCCAAACTCGTTTCCCCGCCCGAAGTCTACCAGCGCATAAGCGACGTCCTGCGCGATCCCGGAAGCTCGGTCGAGGATGCGGCGGAAAGCATCCGGCACGATCCGAGCCTGACGGCCAAACTTTTGCGGCTGGTCAACAGTTCGTATTACGCCCGGACCATGCGGGCCATGCGCGGCCGGTTTCCGGCCAAGGTGGACAACCTGTCCCGGGCCGTCATGGTCGTGGGCGGACGCCAGCTGGCCACGCTGGCCCTTGGCGTGTCGGTGTTGCCGCTTTTCCAGGACATCCCCCCCAGCTGGGTGAACATGCGGATGTTCTGGGAGCACAGCGTGGGCTGCGCCACGGCCGCCCGGGCCATTGCCGACGTGTCGGGCCGGGGCAACCCCGAGACCGCCTTCGTGGCCGGGCTGCTGCACGACATCGGACGCGTCGTGTTGTTCAAGCAGGCCGCCGGGCATATGGGCCGGGCCATGCGCCAGGCCGTTGCCGACGACGCCCCGCTGCATCTGGCCGAGCGCGACGGCCTGGGTTTCGATCACGCCGCCCTGGGCGGCATCCTGCTTCAGAAATGGCAGTTCCCGGCCAATCTGGAAAAGATGGTGCGCTACCACCACGACCTTGAGGAGCCGCTTTTTATCGACGAGCCGGCGGTCATCCATCTGGCCGACTGCGTGGCCACGTCCATGGGCTGGGGCGGCAGCGGCAACCGCCATGCGCCGCCCCTGAGCGAGGCTGCCTGGGACGTCCTGGGGCTGACCGGGGAGCAGCTCGCCGGCATGGTGCCGGTGATGGAGGCCGGACTCGCCGAAACCATGCGGAGTTTTTTCCCGGATCACCAGGGCCCGCCATGAGACGGGCCGGACAAGCCTTGTTACCGGAGCGCTGATGCCCGCCAAGATACTGGTCATCGACGATGACGCGGCCTTTTTGGCCATGTTGTGCGAGGCGCTGGCCTCGCGGGGATACGAGCCGCACGGGGTCGGCTCGGCCGAGGAGGGCGTGGCCCGCGCCCGGGCCGAGACCTTCGACCTTGTCCTGACCGACGTCATGCTGCCCGGCATGGACGGCATCGAGGGGCTCTCCCGCCTCAAGGAGGCCTCTCCCGGCAGCGAGGTCATTGTCATGACCGGTTTCGCCACCCGGGAAAAAGCCCTGGAAGCCGTCCGGCTCGGGGCCTACGACTTTTTCGCCAAGCCCTTTTCCCTGGCCGAGATGGAGGTGGTCATCCGCCGCGCCCTGGAACGGCGGGATCTTCTGGCCGAGTTGCGCCGCCTCAAGTCCGCCCTGACCTCCGGGCGGGGGCCGACCATTGTCGGCCAGTCGCCGCCCATGCGGGCCGTGGTGGACATGGTGCGCCGGGTGGCCCCGCTCGATTCCACGGTGCTGATTACCGGCGAATCCGGCGCGGGCAAGGAAGTGGTGGCCGACGCCATCCATGCCCTGAGCAAGCGGGCCGATGCCCCGTTTATCAAGGTCAATTGCGCGGCCATTCCGGAAAGCCTGCTGGAATCGGAACTCTTCGGCCACGAGAAGGGGGCCTTTACCGGGGCCGTGGCCCAGAAGAAGGGCAAGTTCGAACTGGCGGCCGGCGGCACCATCATGCTCGACGAAATCGGCGACATGCCGCTTTTTTTGCAGCCCAAGCTCCTGCGCGCCGTGGAACAGAAGCAGATTGAGCGCGTCGGCGGCGTCAAGCCCATTGATATCGACATCCGCATCGTGGCCGCCACCAACCAGGATCTGCGGACCCTTGTCGCCGAGAAGCAGTTCCGGGCCGATCTCTACTACCGCCTGAGCGTGGCCGCCATTCCGCTGCCGCCGCTGCGGGACCGCAAGGAAGACCTGCCGCTTTTGACCGGCCATTTCCTGGAGCGCATCAATCCCCGGCTCGGCGCCAATCTGCGCGGCGTTTCCCGGGAAGGCATGCAGCTGCTTTACGACTACGACTGGCCGGGCAACGTGCGCCAGCTCGCCAACGTCCTGGAGCGCGCGGCCATCGTCAGTTCCGGCGACGTGCTCACGGCCGTCGACATCAGCCGCGCCCTGGACGGGCCGTCCGGTTGCAGCGGGACGGTTGCCGAAGCCGCCATGCCCGACGTGGTCGGCAACCTGCGCGACACCTTGCAGGACATGGAGCGCAGCATGATCGTCACGGCGCTCAAAAAGGCCGGCGGCGTCCAGAAGGATGCGGCGCGCCTGCTTGGCGTCAGCCCCAAAAACCTCTGGAACAAGATCCAGAAGCACCGCATCGGCCCGGCGGAATACATTCCCGCCCCGCCGGCCTGACCTGCCGCGCCGGGCCTTGCCCCGGAACGCGGCGCGGACGTCGCCCGGGGCCGCAAAGGCCGCATGGGGCCGGCCGGAGACGATTCCCGGGCGATGCCCCGGAGCTTTGCCGGGAGGCGTGGCTCCTGTCCTGCCGTGCGGCGGCGTCTCCAAGAGCAGCGCTTTCCGTCAGCGTCCTGCCGCAGCGCCGGCCCTGCCGCCGCTGTCCGGCTGGCAGGCTTCTTGCTGTACGACAACCGCGCGCCTCCTGCCCGGCGACGTCCGGGCGGCCCGGGCCTTGTCCGTGTCCCGGAATCGGCCCGGCATGGAGGACGGGCCTGTCGGCCCTGCCTCCGGCCGCCGGCCGGGATTTGCGGGCAGCGGGCTGCGGCCGGGAGCGCGATTCGCACGCTTTAACAAAGTAAAACAGAAGCCCGCCGGGGTTGGCGGCGCGCAGGCCGGCAAGGCCGTTTCGGGTGTATTCCCCAGCCGGGCGGCAGGGAATTTTTCCAACAGGGCGACGGGACGGGGCGCGAGACGCGGAGGCCGCATGAAATCCAAGGCGACCGTACATATGATTCTGGCAGTGCTCCTGGCCCTGACGGCCGGGGGGCTGACCATCCGCTGGCTTGGTTCCGTGCGCGGGCCGGCCCCGTCAGGGCAGCGGGTCGAGGCCAAAAAGGTCGAGGTGCTGGTGGCCGCCCGGCCCATCGCCAAGGGCGCCCGCCTGGATGCGGCCATGGTCCGGCCCAAGGGCTACGAGGCCGATGCCGTGCCGCACGGGGCCGTGCGCGAGGTCTCCGAAATCATCGGCCGGATCGCGGCCCGCGACATTTCCCTGGACGACCCCCTCACGCCGGACAAACTGCTGCCCAAAGGCGTGGCCGGCGGCGGCCTCGACGCGGCGGTCGAGCCCGGCAAACGGGCCTTCACCGTCAAGGGCTCCAAGATCATGGGGGCCGGCGGCCTTGTCACCCCCGGCGGCCGGGTGGACGTGCTCGTGACCTACAGCCAGCCCGGCAAGGCGGATGAGAAAATCAACAAGGTCATCCTGGAAAACATTCCCATCCTGACCACCGGAACGGAGCGGGAGACCAGGATCGGCAAGGACGGCCGCGAGGAACTTTCCAACACCGACTTCTATACGCTTATGGTCACGCCCGAGGAAGCCGAGCGCCTTGCCCTGGCCGCCGATCTCGGCAGCCTGCATCTGGCCCTGCGAAAACCCGGCGACGAGGACGTGGTGGCCACCGCCGGAGCCGACGTGGCCCGCAGCCTGGAAGCCTACGCCTCGGCCCCGGCCGCGCCCCAGCCCGAACCCCCGGCCCCCGTGGCCGAGGATGCCGGCTACAGCGTGGAAACCATTCGGGGAACCGAACGTGAACGCATCCGTCTCGACGCCCCGGGCGCGGGGCCGCTGGAGGAGAAACGCCATGGGCAGCCGTAGGATCCGCTGGTGGGGAACGCGTCTTCTGGCCTGGCTGCTGGCCGTGTCCCTGGCCTCGCCGTCCCTGGCGGCGCCGGGCGGCGTTGCCCCGGTGTCCGTGCGCTCCGCCCCGAGGCTGGCCCTGACCATCGGCAAATCCGTCATCCTCAAAAGCGATGCGGACGTGGCCCGGGTGTCGGTGGCCCAGCCGGACATCGCCGATTTCGTGCTGCTTTCCCCCCGCCAGATCTACGTCACCGGCCGGGCTCCGGGCCTGACCAACCTGACCCTGTGGGACAAGGGCGACAAGATTCGCGCCGTCTACGATCTCGACGTGGCTCCGGACGTGTCGCGGCTCAAAAAGATGCTCCACGACGTGCTGCCCGGGGAAACCGGCATCGAAGTCGTGGCCAGCCAGGATTCCATCGCCCTGTCCGGCACGGTCCGCGATGGCGACAGCCTGAAAAAGGCCCTGTCCCTGGCCGAGGTCTATGCCCCGAAAAAAGTCGTCAATCTGCTGTCCGTGGGCGGCGTGCAGCAGGTCATGCTCGAAGTGCGCGTGGCCGAGATGTCCAAAAGCCTGGTCAACCGCATGGGCATCAACCTCAACGCCATAGGCGACGGCAATTTCGGCTACACCCTGCTTGGCGGCCTGACCTCCATCGCGCCGAGCATGTTCAACGTCGATACGACCCAAAACGTCTACGACTACATGGCCATCGAGGCCAAATCCGGGGACAGCACCTTTGTCACGGCCCCGACCCAGCTGGCCTACCGCGAATTCAACGTGGCCTCCAACCGCGAAACGGCCACCATGAACCAGGGCACGGCCGTGGCCCGCTGGAACACCAACTGGGGCGGGGCGGGCAACACGTCCATGACGGCCGTGATTGACCTGCTCAAGCAAAACGGGCTGGTGAAAATCCTGGCCGAACCCAACCTCGTCTGCCTAAACGGCCAGTCCGCCAAGTTCCTGGCCGGCGGGGAGATCCCCATTCCCGTGCCTTCCGGCCTTGGCACCACGGGCATCGAGTGGAAGGAATTCGGCGTCGGGCTCAAGTTCACGCCGAACATCGTGGCCGGCGACCGCATCAGCCTGCAGGTCAACCCCGAAGTCTCGGACCTCGACTACACCCGGGCCATCCAGATCCAGGGCTTTACCATCCCGGCCATCAACACCCGGCGCACCTCCACCACCGTGGAGCTGAAAAACGGCCAGAGCTTCGCCGTGGCCGGCCTGCTCAAGGACGAGTCCCGCAACGCCATGGACAAGTATCCCGTCCTTGGCGACATTCCGGTGCTCGGCAACCTGTTTAAAAGTTCCCAGTTCCAGAAGGACCAGACGGAACTCGTCATTCTGGTCACGCCCCATCTGGTCAAACCGCTGGATAAAAACGCCATGGTCCTGCCGACCGACGGCGTCCACGAGCCGGACGACCTGGAATTTTTCCTGGGCATAGGCGGGGCCGGGCGGGATGATTCGGCCAGCCCGGGAACCGGCAGGGGCGGCCCCGGACATGCCGGGGGCCGGCTCGACGGCGATTTCGGTCATGCCGTGCCTGTCGCCGCCACCGTGCGCCAGCCGGCGGCCGACAAGGAATAGTCGTAAGGAATAGCCGTCCGGAAGCGGCCGCCCCCTTTTCTTGTCCGCTGGCGTGCGTATTCTGTGACAGATGGAAAACGACGGCGTGTTGTTGCCCGTGTTGTTCCTGATGGCGCGGCCCGTCCGGGCCGGAGGTGGACCATGAAGATCCTTGTCCGCATCGCGATCCTGGCGGCCCTGGCGGCGGCCCTGGCCGGCTGTCAGGCCGACAAGCAGCTGTCCTGGGACTACGGCCGGGCCTACCACACGGTGTTTGAGAACCAGAAGCTCGATCCCCACGCCGGCGACGATTCGCCGGTGGTCGGCATGGACGGCGAAAAGGCCCTCTCGGCCGAGGACCGGTACGAAAAGGCCGCTCCTGACGAGAAAAAGCAGAACGTCGGCGCCTTTGAAGCCTTTTTACGACAGAAATGACGCCGCATTGGCCGGGTCCTGCCGGCCAACGGGCCCGGCCGGCCCCCGGATAAGGGACTTGGCATGACGATGCTCGACAAGCTCACCGTGATCCTCGACATGGACGCCTCCCCGGCCAGGGGGGTGTTCGAGACGTGCCTGTCCGAGGACGGCGATTTCGAGGTCCTTGGCGTCGGGGAGGATTTCGCCGATCTGGTGGTGCGCGAGATGGACCCGGCCCGCGGCGAGGAGGAGTTTGCCGTCGTGGCCGAGATGCTGGCCCGGCGCGGGGATCGCGAGGTTTTTCTGACCGCTGCCGACTATGACGCCGAGGTCCTGATGCGGCTTATGCGCCAGGGCGTGCGCGAGTTCTTTCCCCAGCCCGTCAGCCATGAGGAGGTCCGCATGGCCCTGTGGCGCTTCAAGGAGCGCCGGGAAAGCAGGCTTGGGCCGCGCGCCGCCAAGCAGGGACGCATCCTCGCCGTCTTCGGGGCCAAGGGCGGGGTCGGCACCACGACCCTGGCCGTCAATCTGGCGGCCGCCTGCCTCACCCACAAGCCCGGGGCCACGGTCGCCCTCATGGACATGAACCTGCCCTTTGGCGAGGCCCAGTTGTTTTTGGACATCGTGCCCAAATACCATTGGGGCGAGGTGCTCGGCAACATCAACCGCCTGGACGCCACCTACCTCATGAGCGTCATGTCGCGCCACGCCTCGGGCCTGTTCCTGCTGGCCCCGCCAAGCCGCCTGGACGACCTCCAGATGGCCACTCCGGAGCACATCTCCAGGCTTCTGGAAGTGCTGCGCCAGACCTTCGACACGGTGGTCATCGACCTGGGCATGTATCTCGACGAGATCACCCTCAAGGTCATGGACATTGCCGACGTCATCGTGCTCGTGTGCGTCCAGAATCTGCCGTGTCTGGCCAATGTCCGGCGTTTCCTGGACAACATCCGCCAGGCCGAGGCCGGCCTGGACGACAAGCTCAAAATCGTCGTCAACCGGCATCTGGAAGAAAGCGATCTGGTCATCGGGGATATGGAAAAGGCCTTGGGGCTGCCGGTCTTCTGGCGCGTGCCCAACGACTACAAGACCACGCTGGCCGCCATCAACCAGGGCAAGACCCTGCTCGACGTCGCCCCCAGGCTGCCGGTCACCCGGTCCCTGTGCGATCTGGCCCGGACCCTGGCCCCGGCGGACGCCGGGGAAAACAAAAAAGGCCTTTTCGGCCTCAAATTTTTGCGCGGCCGACGCAGCTGACCGGACAGGCTGCCGGCCCGCCGCCGGGGATGCCCTCCGCAACAGGGGGAATCCGTGGGAACCTGACACCCTATTTGAAACACAACATCAGTTGTGTTTTAAAAACATACAACTATATCAAGGCTGCATGTCTCATATCAATTCCACTTTTGAAGTAGAACCGGAATGAGGCGGCCTCCCGGGATGCGGGAGGCGCTTCCAGCCAAGGAGCGAACTTATGGAACGCGGCAGGCCGCCGCTTATGCGCCAGATGCAGCGCGCCGCCGCGACGGCCCCGGAGCGCAAGGAGCCGGGCGCCGCCACGGACGAATATTACGAGGTCAAAACCCGCATCCACGACCGGCTGATCGATCTGATCGACCTGTCGTTGCTCGACACCCTGGACGCTGCGGCGCTCGGGGCCGAGATCGGCAAGCTGGTCGAGCGGCTTTTGCGCGAGGAGTTCTACCAGACCCCGCTCAATCAGATCGAGCGCGACCGGCTCATCAGCGAAGTCAAGGACGAGATGCTCGGCCTTGGGCCGCTGGAGCCGTTTCTCAAGGACCCCGGCATTAACGACATCCTGGTCAACTCCTACCGCCAGATCTACGTGGAGCGTTCCGGCCGGCTGGTTTTGACCGAGTCGCGCTTCAAGGACAACGACCACCTCAAAAAGATCATCGACCGCATTGTCTCGCGGGTGGGCCGGCGGGTGGACGAGTCCTCGCCCATGGTGGACGCCCGGCTGCCCGACGGCTCGCGCGTCAACGCCATCATTCCGCCCCTGGCCATCGACGGCCCGGCCCTGTCCATCCGCAAATTCGCCAAGGACAAGCTGACCGTCCAGGACCTGATCCAGTTCCGGGCCATGACCCGCGACATTGCCGACGTGCTGGAAGGCACGGTCCTGGCCCGCCTGAACATCCTGATTTCCGGCGGCACGGGCACGGGCAAGACCACCATGCTCAACTGCCTGTCGGGGTTCATTCCCCACGACGAGCGCATCGTCACGGTGGAGGATGCGGCGGAACTCCAGCTCAAGCAGGATCATGTGGTGCGCCTGGAGTCGCGCCCGCCCAACATCGAGGGCCGTGGCGAGGTCACCCAGCGCGATCTGGTGCGCAACTGCCTGCGCATGCGCCCGGACCGGATTATCGTCGGCGAGGTGCGCGGGGCCGAGGCCCTGGACATGCTCCAGGCCATGAACACCGGCCACGACGGCTCGTTGGCCACCCTGCACGCCAACACCCCGCGCGACGCCCTGATGCGCCTGGAAACGCTGGTGGCCATGGCCGGGCTCAACATCTCGGCCCTGTCGCTCAAACGCTACATCGCCTCGGCCGTGGACGTCATCATCCAGATCTCGCGGTTTTCCGACGGCAGCCGCAAGCTGGTGAGCTTTCAGGAGATCACCGGCATGGAAGGGGAGGTCATCACCATGCAGGAGATCTTCGCCTTCGAGCAGCGCGGCGTGGCTCCCGACGGCAAGGTCAGGGGCGTGTTCATGGCCCGGGGCATCCGGCCCAAGTTTGCCGCCCGGTTCGAGGCCAAGGGCATCCGCGTGCCGGATGGCGTCTTTGATCCGCGAAACGTGTCCGAGGCCTAGGGGCTGTTCCCCATTGCGGTTGACGCGAAGGGGAACGAAACGAAAGGAGCCTCCGGCGGCCGGGGGGGATCATCCCCCCCGGACCCCCTGGATAAGGGGGATCAAAGGTGGGAAGGGACGGCGGGGGGCGCGGAAGAACACTGCGGAGAGAGCTGTCTTGGCTGTTCCGTGAACGTTGGCTGCTCCGTGAACGCTCCCGGCTGCCGGAGCGCCGTAGTCTGAGAAGGGGGTGGGGCCATGTCTGCCGGTCTGCCGAATATCCTGTCGCTGGCCCTGCTGCTGTCGCTGGTCTACCTTTTCGTGTCGATCGTGTTCGCCCTGCGCCGGCTGACGGACAAAAGCGGCCAGGAACTGGCCCGGCGGGTGGAACTGGTGTCGCGCGGCCGGGAGGACGGCGACCGGGCCGATATCGTCAAAAAGCACGAGCTAAGCGGGCTGCGCTGGCTCGACGCCCTGCTGTCGCGCCAGGCCTGGAGCCGGCGCATGGACAAGATGCTCGATCAGGCCGACATCGAGGCCCCGCTTGGCATCTTTGTCCTGCTTTCCCTGGTGTTGGCGGCCACAGGCTATCTGGGGGCGTCGCTGTACCTCGACAACCTCCTGCTGCGCCTGGGCGTGGCCGGCCTGCTCGGGATGCTGCCCTTTAAGTGGATCGCCATGCGCAAGCGAAAGCGCATGGACGATTTCGAGCGACAGTTGCCCGAGGCCCTGGAACTGGTCGGCCGGGCGCTTCGGGCCGGGCACACCTTCGGCAGCGGCATGGGCATGGTGGTGAGCGAATTTGCCGAACCCATCCGGGGCGAATTCCAGAAAACCCTGGAGGAGATCAATTTCGGCGTCGCCGTCACCGTCGCCCTGGACAACCTCATGGATCGGGTGGACTGCCCGGACCTCGGTTTTTTCGTCATCGCCGTGAAGATCCAGAACGAATCCGGCGGCAATCTGGCCGAGATCGTGGGCAACATCGCCTGGCTTATCCGCGAGCGGTTCAAGCTCAAGGGCCGCATCCGGGTGCTGTCCGCCGAAGGGCGCATGGCGGCCTGGGTGTTGTGTCTGCTGCCGTTCGGCGTGGCCGGGGCCATCAAGGTCCTAAACCCCGGCTATCTGGATACGCTGGTGATCGACCCGATCGGCCTTGTCCTGTCCTATGTCGTGGTGGGGCTTATGACCATGGGCATCCTGGTCATCCGCAGGATGATCCGGATCGAGGTTTGAGGAGCCGGCATGGAGCTTGTCTTTATAGCGCTTCTGGTGGCTGCAAGCGTGGGGTTTTTCTTCCACGCCGCGATGGCGCTGCGCGAGGAGCGCCGGCAACGCCGGAGCATGGCCGACCGGGCCATGGCTGTCGTGCATCCGGCCGCTTTGGCCGAGGGCGCGCGGCCGGGGATGCTCGGCTGGCTGACCGGGGCGGCCCGGAGCGTGGCCGCGCGCTTTGGCGAGATGGTCAAGCCCAAAGAGGCCAAGGAACTGTCCAAAATCCGTTCGAATCTGGTCCATGCCGGATTTCGCCAGCCAAGCGCCCTGGAGATTTATTGGGGCATCAAGGTCGCCTGCGGCCTGCTCGGACTGGGACTCGGGGTGCTGGCCGTCATGTCCGGCCGGGTGCCCGGCCGGTACCGGATGGTCGTTGTGGCCGGGCTGGCGGCGGTCGGCTTCTACCTGCCGGGCATTTTGCTCGACGCCCGGGTCAAGCGGCGGCAAAAGGCCATCCTGCACGGCCTGCCCGACGCCCTGGACCTGCTGGTGGTCTGCGTCGAGGCGGGCATGGGCCTGGATGCGGCCATTTACCGGGTGAGCCTTGAAATCGCCTCCACGGAACCGATCCTGAGCGCCGAACTGCGGATTCTGACCCTGGAGCTTCGGGCCGGCAAGTCCCGGCGCGAGGCGCTCAAGAACCTGTCCGCCCGGGTCGGCCTGGAAGACATGGGCAGCCTTGTGGCCATGCTGATCCAGACCGATCTTTTCGGCACCTCCATTGCCCAGACCTTGCGGGTCTACGCCGACTCCATGCGCACCAAGCGGTTCCAGCTGGCCGAGGAACTGGCGGCCAAACTGCCGGTAAAGCTCCTTTTCCCGCTGATATTTTTTATTTTCCCGACGCTGCTGATCGTCATCCTGGGACCGGCCGGCATCCGGATCATGCAGATGTTCGGCGGCATCCAGCACTGAGACCCAATTTAAAACATACCGGTAGTTGTGTTTTAAAAAATATAATATTATCAATATAATACATATAATATCAGTTTTGCTTTTGAAGCGGCACTGGAATGAGGCGCGGGGGCAGGCGACACCGGCGCGGACCGGAGGAGGGCGGGCATGGCCGGCGGGGATGATATCGGACGGGGCCTCAAAGAGTTCGGGGAAGGCGCGGGGCAGATTCTGGACACGGTTTCCAGCCCGCCGTCGGACCTGGGGCTGGGCGGACTGGTCGCATTCTTCGAGAAGCCGGACAATCTGCTCGCCCTGGCCGTGTGTCTCGCGGCCGTGGCGGGCATATACCGGCTGCTGCGTTCCGAAGGCGTCATTCCCGCGCCGAAACGCCGCGGGGGCGGACTGTTGGCCAGTCCTTTCGCCCGGCGCATGGCCCTGCGGATCATGTTTCTCGTCGTGGTGGCCGCCTTGGGGCTGGCCCTGGCCGTTGGCCGCATGGCCGGCCTGCACGATGTCCTGAAGCGGTTTTTCTAGGGCCTGTAGGAGCTCCGGCGGCCGGGAGGGGTCACCCCCTCCCGGACCCTCCCGGACGGAAAGGCAGGGTAAGGGCCGGAGGCATTCACGGCTCTGGCGCCCATCCGCCATTTACCCCTCCCCCTTATCCAGGGGGTCCGGGGGGGATGATCCCCCCCGGCCGCCGGAGGCTGTATTGTCCTGACCTGCGGCTCCCCCGGCCCTATTCCCGGTAGGGCTTGTATTGCAGCAGGATCTTGTCGGCCACGGCCTGGCGCAGGGCGGCCACGTCGCTGTCGGCCCCAAGCGGTTCGGCCCCGGCCAGGGCCGCCGCCGCATCCTCGAAGCCCGCCTCCCTGGCCGCGGCGTCGAATCCGGCGTCCCAGGTTTCCGGCTGATCCCTGGAGACGGCGACGTAATCGCCGGCGCTGACCAGCGCCAGATACTCCTGGTAGAATTTGACCACGTTTTCCTTGGCCGTGCCGGCCGGGGCCGGGGCGGCGAAAAGCGCGCCAAAGGCCAGGGCGGCGACGATGCGGCGAAGGTGTTTGTTCATGGCGACGCGCTCCTTGCCTGCCTTTTGCCGGGTGCGGGGCAGGCGGCCGGCCCCGGCCTACCAGGGTTCGGACGCCTTCCGGGCCGAGGCGGTCAGTTTCAGGTTGTCGAAAAACGGCTTCATGGGATCGATCATGGCCTTGTAGGCATAGGTCAGTTTGACCTCGAAGGGCGGGCAGGGCGTTTCCTTGCAGGTGGCGGTTTCGGCCGGGGTAAGGGTGAGTTCGGGCGGCTGGGCGTCGTCGGATTGCTGCATGCCCGGCACGAGGTCGTTGGCGGCCATGAACTGTTCGGCCGAGGCCTGGGTGGTCTGGTGCATGGCCGCGTCGCGGGCGATGGTCGTTGCGGCGCTATGAAGCGTCACCTGGATGCGCAGGATGTTGGCGATCTCGATGACGCCGAAAAAGAGCATGGCCAGGATCGGCAACAGCAGGGCCATCTCCACGGCGGAGCTGCCGCGCTGGTCGGGCCGGCGGACAGGCGGGGAGGGCGTGGGACGGGACGACATGGCGCGGCTCCCTGGTTACGGCGTGCCGGTGGTGGCTTCTTTTTTGGTCATCAGCCGCTGGCCGAGCTGCTGGCCGATCTTTTTGAACATTTCCTGGATGCCTGCCTCGTCCGGGGCGTCGTAGTAGTGGTCGTCGGCGCCGTCCTTGGACGAGGCGATCTGTTTCATGAGGCTTTTGTCCGTGGCGTCGGAGTCGCCGAAGCGGATGGAAAAGATCTCGACAGGATAGTCGGCGTCGTTTTTGGCGGCGTCGGCTTCGCTTAGCACGGCCTGATTGAGCTTGCCGCCGTCCTTGCAATCCGGGATCTGGGCCAAGGTCAGGGCGGCGGTGGACAGGGCGGCGTAGGGGGAGGCGGCGGAGGCGGGCGCGAGTCCCATGCCGAAATAGGCGTTGGTCCAGTAGGCGTTGATGGTCTTGGAGGCCGAGGCGTAGTTGCCGCCGCAGCGGCCGTCCTCGGTGTCGCCGTCGGTCAGCACGATCATGATCTTCCTGACCTTCTTGTCCGTATTGCCCTCGACGTAGGGGGCTTCGGGCGACAGCACGCGGCGGCCCCACTTGATGCCCTCGGAAATCAGCGTGCCCGAGGTGACGGCCCCGGCGTTTAAGGCGGCGATGTTGTCCTGGATGGCGTCCTTGTCCGAGGACAGGGCCCGGATGGGCGACATGCCGGCACAGGTCTTGTCCGTCGAGGTGCTCACCCCGCTTATGGTGTAGCCGTAGAAGATGGATTTGCCGTCCGTGGTCTTGCTGTATTCGGTCTTGAGTTTGCCGTTGTTGAGGGTGCCGTCGGCGTTGCGGCAGCCGGCGCCCACGCCGTCGGGATTCTCTTCGGCCGTGACCGGATCGTTGCCGTCGATGCGGACCTTGCCCTGGAAGGGGACCAGCCCGATCTTGGAGCGCGTGGTCCCGGAAGAAGCCGGCATGATGAGGTCGACCAGATTGGCGGCCGCCTGCTTGACGTTGGCGATGGGCGTTCCCTTCATGCTGCCGGTGGCGTCGAGCACCATGACCAGTTCGATGTCGTTGTAGCCGGCGCAGGCCTCGGCCGTGACCGTGGCCTCCTCCTGGCCGATGACCTTGGCCAGGGTCATGTCCACCACGGCTTCGGCCGTCACGCACACGCTGCGGGTGGCCCCGCCGGAGGTGACCTCGATGTTGACGGCGTCGGCGTCGTTGGCCAGCAGATTGCTGGTTGCGGCCTCGGCCACTGTGCCGTTGTCCACGTCCGGGTCGTCGGCCAGATGGAGGCTCCCGGCCAGGGCGGCGGAATCCACGGCGTTTTGCAGCCTGTTGCGCTCGACGTAGATCCGTCCGAGATCCACGGCCACGGCCGCCGCCGCCATCAGGCCGACCAGGGCCGCGGCCAGCAGCACGCTCGATGCGCCCCGGGCGTCGGGGCCGATCCCCGGGCTCCGGCGGCGTCGGCCGGCGGGTTGCGGCCTGCCGTTTGCGGCTGTCGTCGCCGTGGCGCGTTCCCGGGGTTGGTCAGTTCTCCGCAGGCAGGGCCATGATGGTCCTGGCCGAAAGGGCGAGGCCGTCGATGCCGAGGAGTTCGAACGGGCCGGGCTGGCCCTGGGCGTCCGTTTGGGGAGCGAAAAGCGGGCTGAAAGCATGATCCACCTGCACGGTTACGTTGTTGTCGGCGTCCCGGGGGCTGATGGTCACGGTGGGGTCCGCACCGTCGAGGGCCGAGCCTTCGCCGGTAAAAAGGCTTTTGACGTACTCCTCGACGCCGCTGGCGTCGCCGTTTTGCCGGGCCAGCATCCGGGCCCCTTCCATGGCGGCGTTTTGCAGTTGGGAATACTCCATGAGCGCCTTGCTCGCCTCGATGAGCACCAGGAAAAGGGGGACAAGCAGAAGCATCCCCAGGGCCGCTTCCACAGCAGCAAGTCCTCGTTGGTCGGCATGGAGACGTTTCATGGCGTGCTTCCTGTTGTTGTCCGATCGGCGGCCCGGTGGACTTTTTTCGGAAGAGTTGGAAGAATCATGCCAGCAGCATAATTGTTCCAGGTGCAAATGATGTTTTTGAAAAGCGATTTTGTTCCGGCATGTTGCAGTAATGCGGCGACAAAGGGAGGACTGGGCGGCGATCCCCGTTGTCCATGGATCGTGGAGTGATTGGCGGGAAACGCGGTTTTCCCCGACCAGGGAGGGCCGGCCGGCCCAGGAAAACTGGAACGCGGCATTGGCCCTTGTGTTTACCCTCCGCTTTGGCTCTGGTATGCTCCTGGCATGAACAGGGGAGCGCGGAAGGCGGGCATGGGAATGCGTGGCGTGGCATCGGTCGTTGTGCTTCTGGTCGTCTGCCTGGGGAGCCTTGCCGGCTGCGCCGGTTCCCGGGCCAAAACCAAGGCCGATACGGCCGACCGGTCCGGCGGTTCGGGCAGCCAGTCCCTGGCCGCCGGGGATGCGGCCCTGGCCCGGGGCGAACGGGGCGAAGCCGGCCGGCTGTATCTGGCGGCGCTCAAGGCCGGGGCGGACCCGGTCCGGGTCCATACCCGTCTGGGCGATCTCGCCCTTGCGGCCGGGGCCGCAGCCCAGGCCCGCGCCGCCTATCAGGAGGCCCTCCGGGCCAGCCCCGACGCTGCCCCGGCCCTGCAGGGTCTCGGATTTGCCCTTTTCCTCGGCGGCGCCAAGGAGGACGCGGCCAAGGCCCTGGCCAGGGCTTTGGAGATCGACCCGGGCCTGTCCCGGGCGGCGGCCCTGCTCGGGGCCATCGAAAACCGCGACGGCCGGCCCGAGGCGGCCCTGGCTGTTGCCGGGAAATCCCTGGCCGTCCGATTCGATCCCGATGTGGAGAACAACCGGGGCATTTCCCTGCTGCTGCTCGGCCGGGCCGAAGACGCGGCAACCGCCTTTCGCAAGGCTGCGGCCGCAAAGAAATCAGCCAAATTTTCCAATAATCTTGGGTTGGCCCTGTGCCGGCTCGGCCGCTACGACGAGGCCTATGCCGTCTTTGCCGGCGTCGCTTCGGAGTCCGCGGCGCTCAACAACCTCGGCGTGTGCTACCTGGAAGCCGGCGACAAGGCCAAGGCCCAGGAGTATTTTGAGAAGGCCATCGCCGCCAATCCCCGGTTCTACCCCCGGGCCAACGAGAATCTCAGCCGGCTTGCCGTGGGGGAGGCCATAAGCCTGCCCGAGGCCGCCCCGGCCGGGGCCACGCCGCCCCGGCCGGCTCCGGCTCCGGCCGCGCCGAAGCCGGCCAAAATCGCCGCGCCGACTCCGGCCAACGCGGCCCCGGGCGAGGGCGGAACCAGGGAAAAGCCGGCCAAAGCCGTGTCGCCGGCTCCGGCCGCTGCCGTTGCGGCCCCGGGCGGGGCCGCAACCGGGACAACGCCGGCCAAAGACGGGAGGCCGTCCTCGGACCCGGCCGCCAAACCGGCCGGGGAAACGCTGCCGCCGCCGGCCGGGGCCGCCGGCCAGGAAGCGCCCGGGACGCCCTGACGGGCCGCCTGCAAGAAGGAAGCGCCATGGCTGCCAACGATGCGACCAGCGCCCCCATGCGCCTGCTGGTGGCTGATGACGATCCGCGCATACTCGATCTTTTCACCGAAATTCTGGCTCCCGGGGACGATGCGGCCGGCGGCCTGGACAGCCTTGGCCCGGCCCCGGCCCTGCCGTCCGGGCAACGCTTCGAACTGACGCTTTGCCGCCAGGGCGAGGAGGCGGCGGAAGCCGCCCGGGCGGCGCTTCGGGACAACCGGCCTTTTGCCGTGGCCTTTCTGGATGTCCGCATGCCGCCAGGGCGCGGCGGGTTGGTCGCCGCCGAGGCCATCCGGGCCCTGGACCCCTCGGTCCAGATCGTCATCGTCACCTCGTTTTCCGAAGTCGAGCCGGCGGCCATCGCCAGCCGGGTGCCCCCGGCCGACAAGCTGCTTTTTATCCAGAAACCGTTTCATCCCGGCGAAATCCTCCAGTTCGCCACCTCGCTTTGCGCCAAGTGGCGGGCCGAGCGCGACTTCGTCACGCTCAAAAACCGCTTGGAAACCCTCGTCTCCGAGCGCACCGCCGCCCTGGCCAGCGCCAACCGCAAGCTGACCCGGGAGATGGAGGAACGCGAACGCGTGACCCGGCTCATCGTCACGGCCAAGCGCGAATGGGAGGGCACCTTTGATTCCGTCCAGGATCTGGTGGTCGTCATCGGCTGCGACCGCAAGGTCCGCCGCCTCAATCTGGCCATGGCCCACCGCCTGGGCGTTGCCCCGAAAGACGTGGTCGGCCGGGAATGCGGCTTCATCTTCGACCTGCCCGAACTGCCCGGCGAGCGTTGCGCCGAGATTCTGGCCATGACCGACGGCCGCTACCACTCCCGCGAAATCTCCATTCCCCGGCTTCGCGGCGAATTCCTCATCACGGCCTCGCCCCTGACCCATGCCGACGACGCCCCGCTGGCCACCGTGTTCGTGGCCCATGACGTCACCGAGCGCAAAAATCTGGAACGCCGCCTGCGCCAGAGCCAGAAAATGGAGGCCATCGGCACCCTGGCCGGCGGCATTGCCCACGATTTCAACAATATCCTCGGCATTATCATGGGGTTTGCCGAGATGATCGAAGGCGAGGCCGAGCCGGAAAGCGCCCTGGCCCGCCGGGTGGGGCATATCCTTTCGGCCTGCCGCCGGGCCCGGGACCTCGTGTTGCAGATCCTGTCGTTCAGCCGCCAGAACGACCAGGGGGCCCACCCCCTGCACGTGGGCCCGCTTATCAAGGAAACCCTCAAACTCATCCGGGCCACGGTGCCCAACAACATCACCATCGTCGAGGCCGTCAAGCCCGGGCCGGACACCATCCTGGCCGAGCCCACGCAGATCCAGCAGATCATCATGAACCTGTGCGCCAACGCGGCCCATGCCCTGCGCGAGACCGGCGGCGTCCTGGAAGTGGGGCTCAGGGAGGATGCGGGCGGGCTGTGCCCGCTTGCCGGCGGACCCGCCGCCGCGAAGTGCCTGCACATGTGGGTGCGCGACACCGGCCCCGGCATCGATCCGGCCATCCTCGACCGGATCTTCGACCCGTTTTTCACCACCAAGAAGCCCGGCGAGGGCACCGGCATGGGGCTCTCCGTGGCCCATGGCGTGGTGCGCAAATACAACGGCGACATCAAAGTCAAAAGCACCCTGGGCCAGGGCGCGACCTTCGACGTCTACCTGCCGCTGGTCGAGGAGGCTGCCGAAGCGGACGCTCCGCCGGCCGGGGCGGCGGCCATGGGCCGGGGACGCGTGCTTTTTGTCGACGACGAGGCCGCCCTGGCCGATATCGGCCGGGAACTGCTCGAATCGCTGGGCTACGAGGCCCGGGCCGAAACCGATCCGCGGCAGGCCCTGGCCCGGTTTCAGGCCGACCCGGGCGCGTTCGACCTGCTTATCACCGACCAGAACATGCCGGGGCTGGCCGGTTCCGAACTGGCCCGGGCCGCTTTGGCTCTCCGGCCCGGGCTGCCGGTGCTCATGCTGACGGGCTTTAGCGAATCCATCACCCCGGAAGGGGCCCGGGCCATCGGCATTCGCGAGTTGCTGCTCAAACCCGTGCTGCGCCGCGATCTCGCCGCAGCCATAGAATCGGCCTTGCGGCCTTGAACATTCCGGCCCGTCGGGCCGTCGGAGGCGCCATGGACAGGACGCGCATTGGCTACGTGGCGGCGGTGGCCGGAGCCGAAGTGACGGTCGTTTTGGACGAGGCGGCTTTTCCGGCCGTCGGCATCGGCGACATGGCGGCCATTCCCTCGGCGCGTTCCCTGGTCTTTGGCCTGGTGCAGGCCCTGGAAACCGTGGCCGGGGCCGGGCAGCGGCATCTGGCCCGTCTGGCCCTTCTGGGCGAGAGTCTGGGACCGGAGGAGGCGGGGTTTTTGTTCCAGCGCGGGGTGTCCGTCAGCCCGCGCCTCGGGGCGGAGGTCCAGGCGGCCACGTCTGACGATCTGGCCCGGATCTACGCCAAACCGGCCAAGTCGAGCGTGGTCATCGGCGCGCTGCATCAGGACGCCGACGTGCCGGCCTACATGGTGGTGGATGATTTTTTAGGCAAGCATTTCGCCGTGCTCGGCACCACCGGCGCGGGCAAATCCTGCACGGTGGCCGTGCTGTTGCGTTCGGTGCTCTCGGCCCACCAAAACGGCCATATCGTGCTGCTCGACCCCCACGACGAATACGCCGCCGCCTTTGGCGACATGGCCGAGACGGTGTCGCCGGAGAGCCTCGCCCTGCCGTACTGGCTGCTCGATTTCGAGGAGATGACCCAGGTTTTTTGCAGTTCCGAGCAGCCCTACCGCGAGGTGGAGGCCAACATTCTCAAGGAATGCGTGCTGGCGGCCAAGACGGAATATCTGCGCACGGGCATCGGGGCGGCCGACGACGCCGGCCTGACCATCGACACGCCCACGCCCTACCGGCTGGCCCGGGTGACGGAGCTGCTCAAGGTCGGCATGGGGCGGCTGGACAAGCCCGAAAGCTCCGTGCCGTATCTGCGTCTGACCGCCCGGATGGACGCCCTGCGCCGGGACCGGCGCTTTGCCTTCATGTTCGGCCAGCTCACCATCGAGGACACCATGGCCGGGATGCTGGCGCGCTACCTGCGGCTGCCGGCCGATGGCCGGCCCCTGACCATTTTCAATCTGGCCGGCGTTCCGGCCGAAATCGTGGACGTGGTGGTGTCGGTGCTGTGCCGGCTGATCTTCGATTTCGCCCTGTGGACCGTGCGGGGGAGCGGGGCGCCGGTGCTGTTGGTGTGCGAGGAGGCCCACCGCTACGTGCCCCGGGATTCGGCGGCGGCCTTTGGCCCGACGCGCCGGGCCTTGTCGCGCATCGCCAAGGAGGGCCGCAAGTACGGGGTGTCCCTTGGCCTTGTCACCCAGCGGCCGTCCGAGATTTCCGAGACCGTCCTGTCCCAGGTCAACACCCTGGTGTCCCTGCGCATGAGCAACGAGCAGGATCAGCTGTTTGTGCGCCGGGCCATGCCGGAAAATGCGGCCGGCCTGCTGGCCGCCCTGCCGGCCCTGCGCACCCAGGAGGCGGTGGTGGTCGGCGAGGGCGTGCCCGTGCCCATGCGGGTGCGGCTGCGCGATCTGGCTGCCGACGAGCGGCCCCGCAGCGATACGGCCCGGTTCTCCGAGGCCTGGACGACGCCGTGTAACGACAAAGGTTTCATTGCCGACACCATCGACCGGTGGCGCAGGCAGATTCGCTAGGCGCTCCCATTCTTGTAAAACATCAGGGAAGGGGGTAAGATTATAATGATGCGGGACGCTGACGGATTCTTTTGTGTACGGATGTTGCTTTCGACATTTTTTTTCGTCGTGGCCGTCTTGTCGGCTGGCGCAGTCCTGGCCGCCGATCCGCGGATCGTGACCGCTCCCTTGCCGGTAACGGAAATTCACGGCGTGGCCCTGCCCGACCCTGTGGCCGCCGGCAAACGGGATGCGTCCCTGCGCCAGGCCGGGCACCGGTTTGCCGACAAGAAGGCGGTCGGGTGCAAGTATCCGGAAGTCATTGCGGATGCGAGGATGCTGGGCTGGGTCAACAGCTACAGCCGCAAAAACGGCCTGGACCCCCGGTTCGTCTATGCGCTTATCGAGCAGGAGTCACGGTTTAACCCCTGCGCCGTCTCGCCCAAGGGCGCCCAGGGGCTGATGCAGATCATGCCGGACACGCAGAAACTGCTGGGGTTGACCGAGCCTTTCGATCCGGAACGCAACATCGCCGCCGGCACCAGATATTTAAAGGCCATGCTCGACAGGTTCCAGTCGGAAGTCATGGCCCTGGCCGCCTACAACGCCGGCCCCGGCGCGGTGGCCAGGCACGGCGGCGTGCCGCCTTTCGACGAGACCAAGGATTACGTGCTCAAAGTCGTGGACCGCTATTTTCTGCTGCGCATGCGCTACCCGGAAGAGGGCATCGGCGCGATCCATCAGAAACTGGTGGCGGGCGATCCCACCACGCCGGGCAGGAAGGAGAAACCATGACCGAGCAACCCCGGCCCGCCGAAGGGCCGCCGGCCCCCGGTTTTCCCCTGCCGGACGCCGAGGGCCGCATCCATTCCCTGGCCGGCCATGCCGCAGCGGCGCTGGCCGCCCTGGCCCGGTTGGCCGGAGGCTGAACGCCGTGTCCCTGGCCGTCACCCGTCTGCGCTCGGGGGGGCTTGTCGCCACCTACCAGTGCCAAAGCGCCTGTCCGCACTGCCTGTACCGGGGCAGCCCGGCCCGGTCCCCGGACTATATCGACCAGGAGACGGCGGCGGCCTGCTTTGAAACGGCCTTGCGCCTTGGCGCGTCCACCATGCACGTGGGCGGCGGCGAGCCCCTGGCCGATCCGCTGGGACTGGCCGGCGTGCTGGCGGCGGCGGCCGGGACGGGCATGGCCATCCAGTACGTGGAAACCAGCGCGGCCTGGTTCGACGAAGCCGCCGAGGCCCGGGATCTGCTGGCCGAACTGCGGTCCATGGGCCTGACCACGCTGCTTGTGTCCATAAGTCCCATGCTCAACGGCTTCGTGCCGCTGAGAAAAACCCTTGGCGTCCTGGAGGCGGCCCGGACGGCCGGGGTGGCCGTTTTCCCCTGGCAGGAGCATTTTCTGGAGGATTTGCAGGGCTTCGACCCGGACGCCGCCCATCCGTTCGGGAAGTATCTGGCCCGTTTCGGGCCCGGCTATCCGGCCGAGATCCTGCGGCGTACCTGGATTCACCTGGGCGGGCGGGCCTTCGATCTTTTTGCGCCGGCGCTTGGCCGCCGGCCGGCGGCGGAAATCCTGGCCAGGGCGTCGTCGGACTGCCTGTCCGAACTGGCCAACACCAGCCATTTTCATATGGACCTCTACGGCGACTACGTGCCGGGCCTGTGTTCGGGCCTGGCCTGCCGCGCGGCCGATCTCGGCGACGCCCTTGACCCCGAGCGCTACCCGATCCTTTGCACCCTGGCCGAAACCGGCATCCGGGGCTTCTACGACTACGCGGCCAGACTGGAAGCGTACGTGGCGCGCCCGGAAGGCTACGTCAACAAATGCGAACTGTGCCAGGACATCCGCCGCCATCTGTCCGAACGCGGCTGGTTCGAGTCCAACGAACTGTCCCCGCCGGAATTCTACGCCCTGCCATAGCCGGGGCGCTGCCCCGGACCCCGCCAGGGCGCTGCTCTGGAGCCGCTGATTCTCCCCGGCCTGTCGTTGTTGTCCGCGTGGACGCACGTCCTGGCCGGTTCCCGGTTGTTTCGGGAGGGGGGCTGGGGGCATGCGCGCTAACTTAAAAAACTTAGCTGCCTTTGCCTTTTTCGCTTCCCTTCTGCCAATCCACTAGAAATACTGAACCAATTCAAAACAACAGACTTGATATTAAACCGTGGGAAAATCGCTCTTATGAA
>Ga0074193_1000166_pt1 | contig 44575 bp, 29 predicted proteins | sample EPASupsiteHSE605_FD_64523 | JGI IMG/M metagenome (GOLD analysis project Ga0074193, IMG submission 64523) | Bioremediated contaminated groundwater from EPA Superfund site, New Mexico - Sample HSE6-05 | ecosystem: Environmental > Aquatic > Deep subsurface > Groundwater > Contaminated ...
GGGCGACGAGCGTGTGTGCGGGCGTCCCGCGAGAGGAGCGGGGGCCCAGAGCGCGCGGGGGCGCCGGCGGGCGGGGGGGGGCCCCCCCCCCCGGGGCGGGGCCCGCCGACGTTGCGGGGAGGCCCCGGCGCCTGCCCGGGCGGCGCAAGCAGACCGGCTGCCGGGCCGGTTTCCCGGCAACCGTGAACAATGGTTGCGTTTTCCCAGGCCAAAGCGGCGCGGGGGAAGTCCGGGCCGGATTTTTCCGACAGGCGGCTAAGCCGGGGCCTTCACCACCCTGAGCCTGACCTGCAATTCGTTGAACACGCCCCAGGACTGGGCGCCCAGCGCTTTCAACTGGGCCTGGGTCAGTTCGCCCGACTCCACTTTCTTCCACCAGAGCGGATCATAGACATACGAGGCTTCGACCACCTCGAAATCAACATCCATCATATAGGACAGCATGGTGTAGTTCGCCCGGGCCGCGATCCAGGCGTCGTTCTGCTTTCGCGACAGCATCTGGAACGTCATCGGCGTGAAGGCGCGGACATGGGTCGGGTCGGCCCACCAGGAATCGTGGCGATAATCCGGGACAGAGATCTCAATCGTCCCGCCGGGCGCGGCGACCCGGTAGAGTTCCCGGACGACGCGGGTAAAGGCCGCAAAATCCGCCCCGACATGCTCCAACACATGTTTGAGCAGGATGTGCCCGAAGCTCGAGTCCTGCAACGGCCAGGGGGTCTGTTCCAGATCGAACAGCATGTCCGGCCGGCATCCGGGAAATCTGTCCGCGTTGACGAAGCCCTCGCGTTTATCGAAGCCGCAGCCAAGGTTGAGTTTCCGCATAGATCTTCCCACTGCGTCAGTTTTCCCATGAACGGCACAGCCCCCGGTCCATTCCGGGCAGAGGGGAGTTGGCTGGCCGGCTGTCGCCAGCGGCAGCGACTGTCGTACCCTCCCCGCTCCACACCGAGGCGGGCCGTTGTTTCATGCGGCCGCCATCCGGTCGTGGAGGCCGGACAGACGGCGGTGGCCCGGGTTGGCGGCCAGATCGGCGGCGGCTCTGAGCGCAAGTCCGGTCGATCCTCATGCCGCCTTCGCGGGCTGCCTGCCTTTCCGGTATACGTCCATGGGGCAACGCCCGTCAAAGGCGGCATGCGCATGCTGCGCGACGCAACAGCCGGGCGAAAGCGGGAGCAACCTGCAACAGATCATAAGGAAGGCAAAATACGACAACCCTGGCGTATATTTTTTAAAAAAAATAGCACGCTAAAGATTGACACTTTTCACGATCATTCCCTACTACTAGACGTGAAACAAGTTCAACTCCGCCGGAGCAAACTGGAGGTATTGCGATGCACATGGCCGACGCTCTGATCTCGCCCGCTGTGGGAGGAACCCTCTGGGCAGCGACAGCCGGGTTGATCGCGTATTGTTCCAATAAAATGCGCCATTCCTTTGAAAGCCTGCAGGCCCCCCTGATGGGCGTGCTGGGGGCTTTCATCTTCGCGGCCCAGATGATCAATTTCACCATCCCCGGCACGGGGTCGAGCGGGCACCTGGGCGGCGGCCTCATCCTGGCCATTCTCCTTGGCCCCTGCCCGGCCTTTCTCGCCATTGCATCGGTTTTGACTGTCCAGGCGCTGTTTTTCGCCGATGGCGGACTGCTGGCCCTTGGGTGCAACATCATCAACCTTGGCCTGTTCCCCTGCTTTATTGCCTATCCTTTCATCTACAAGCCCATCGTTGGCGACAGGCCCAGCCAGGGCCGCATCGTGACCGGAGCGATACTGGCGGCCGTGGCCGGGCTGCAGCTCGGGGCCTTCGGCGTTGTGCTTGAAACATACTTCTCAGGAATTTCCGAATTGCCCTTCGGCACATTTGTGCTGCTCATGCAGCCCATACACCTGGCCATCGGCGTCGTGGAAGGCCTCGTGACCGCCTCTGTCGTGTCCTTTGTCTGGAAGGCCCGCCCCGAAATCCTCGATCTGGCCGCCGGCCATGTGCCGGCCGGCCGGTTTTCCATGAAAAAGGTGCTCGCCACGCTGGGCGTTGCCACGGTGCTGGTCGGCGGGGGCCTGTCATGGTTCGCCTCGGCCTTCCCCGACGGATTGGAGTGGGCCATGGCCAGGACATCGGGCAAGGAGGAATTGGCCGCTCCCGAACAGGGCATCCATGCCACATTGTCCCACCTGCAGGAACAGACCGCCTTTCTGCCTGATTACGGCTTCAAGAGCGGGGAAAACGCTTCGGAGGCCGAAGGCGAAGCGCAACCGCGCGCGGCTGCCGCGGAAGAACCAACCTGGCCCGACGTCAAGACGGACACCAGCGTGGCCGGCGTCGTGGGCGGCGGCCTGACGCTGCTGTTGGCCTGGGGCGTCGCGGTGTTCCTGAAGCGCGGCCACAAAACGGCCTAGAGCATCCTGCATCCTTCTGATTGAAACAGGGCAGGGGGTCGCACCGCTGCCCTTCTCTTTCTCCGGACACAATGCCAAATCTCGACAACTCCCTTTTTGAAATCGGCACACTTGACCAGTTGGCGACCCAGGATACCCCGCTGCACCGCATTGACCCCAGAGCGAAGCTGATCACGGCGCTTTGCTTCATGGTCACAGTGATTTCCTACAACCGTTACGATCTCGCCGCATTGTTGCCCTTGTGCCTGTATCCGCTGGCCCTGAGCGCCATTGGACATCTGCCGGGAGCCTATTTGCGCCGCAAACTCCTGATCGCCTCGCCGTTCGCCCTGCTGGTCGGCATGTTCAACCCCCTGTTTGACCAGGCCACGCTGCTGCACATCGGCGGCCTTCCCATTTCCGGAGGCTGGGTATCCTTTGCCTCCATCCTGCTGCGTTTTGCCCTTACCGTAAGCGCGGCGCTCATCCTGGCGGCATCCACAGGGTTCACCACCGTCTGCATGGCCCTTGGACGCCTGGGCGCCCCCCGCGCCTTTTCAACCCAGCTGCTCTTCCTGCACCGGTACATCTTCGTCCTGGCCGACGAGGGCCAGCGCATGCTGCGGGCTCGCAACCTGCGCTCCTTTGACGGCCGGGGCACAGGCCTGCGGGTATACGGCGCCATGCTCGGCCAATTGCTGCTGCGAACCCTGGACCGGGCCCAACGCGTGCATCGGGCCATGCTCTGCCGGGGCTACGACGGGGAAATCCGCCTGAACCGGCGCTTCAGGCTGCGCCCGGCCGACTTCGCTTTTGTCCTGGGCTGGCTGGCGTTCTTCATGCTGGCCAGAGCCTGCAACCTGCCCCAGCTTCTGGGGCGATGGATCATGGGGATCATGGCATGAGCCATCATATCGTGGAAGTACGCGGGTTGCGCTACTGCTACCCCGACGGCGCCAAGGCCCTGTCCGGAGTGGACTTCCGCATCCGCCACGGAGAGTCCGTGGCCGTGGTGGGCGCCAACGGGGCTGGCAAATCGACCCTGCTGCTGCATCTCAACGGCTGCCTCGCCCCCACCCACGGCAACGTGCGCATCGGCGACTACCCGCTGACCAAGGCAACGCTGCAGCAGGTCCGGCGCACGGTGGGGATGGTGTTCCAGGACCCCGATGACCAGTTGTTTCTGCCCACGGTGTATGACGACGTGGCCTTCGGCCCCCTCAACCTGGGCCTGCCGGCGGAGGAGGTGGACGAGCGGGTGCGACAGGCGCTGGACACCGTCAACTGCGCGCATCTTGGCAGCCGGCCGCCGTATAAATTGTCGGGCGGCGAGAAACGGTCCGTGGCCATCGCCACGGTCCTGGCCATGACTCCCGACATCCTCGTTCTCGACGAACCGTCCTCGAACCTCGATCCGCAGGCGCGGCGAAAGCTCATCAACCTGCTACGGGGCTTCAGCCACACAAAGATCATGGCCTCCCACGACCTGGACATGGTCCTGGAAGTCTGCGAACGGACGATTGTGCTGCACCAGGGCAAGGTCCTGGCCGACGGCCCCACCAGGAGCATCTTCGCCAACGACGCCCTGCTTGAGCAAAGCCATCTGGAACGCCCCCTGTCTTTCAGGGGCAAGGAAGCAGTCGTCTGAGGCGCATTCCGGTGGCGCTGCCACGCATTCAGTCTGGGTGGACGGCCTCGGCACTATTGAGGCTGGCAGGGCTTGACCCATTCCGGCAATGCTGCCCGGAGAAGTTCAACGCAAGCCGCGACGCTGCGGCCAGCCGTATTGATCGTCAAATGCCGCCGATCCCATGGTGGTAGTCGCGCTCATGGATGGGGGGGCCTCGCCGTCCACCTTCTCTTCCCCCCCGATCCTCCGGGCAGGATCAATTCCCGAGGCCAGACGGACGACGGGTTCGTATCAAATTGCGCGAAACGCGTCTCAAATTGATCGTCAATCCACCGTCGCCGCCTCTGCCAACAACCAAGCCGTGGCCAATGTGATCCCTAACAGCCCGTTGCAAAATGCGGTTTTGGGCAAATTTTCTTGTCACAACCAGCTGAAAGAATTTGATCGGATTTGGTCAAAAATGAGTTTTGCAACAGGCTTCCAAGGTCGATTTTGACTTTTTCCTGACAAGCCCTGTCCAGAATCATTGGCTTCAGCCTGACGCTTTGGCCGTTGCCGTACGATTTTTTCCGAATTCTATGGTCCCCCAATTAATGCTTCAAATTCCGCAACAGGCATAGGACGACCATAGAGATACCCCTGGCCGATCGAGCAGGCGTTGGCACACAAAAAGTCGACCTGCGCGGGCAGTTCCACGCCTTCGGCCACCACTTCCATGTCCAGAGCCTTGGCCACGGCAATGAACGCCTTGACCAGTTCTCCCTTGCGACTGTCGTGCTCCAGGCCGGTGACAAAGGATCTATCGATTTTCAGCACGTCCACCTTGAACCTGTTTAAATAGCACAAGGCCGAATGCCCGGTCCCGAAGTCGTCGATGGCGATGGAGGCCCCGAGTCGGCTGAAGGACTCAAGCATCTTTTGAATGTCGGGGTTGTCGGCGAGAACAAGACTCTCCGTGATCTCCAGTTCCAGCCAACGCCCTGGGCAGTCATGGGCGACCAGGGCCTGCTCCACCGTTGCAACGAGATCGTTGCGCACGAACTGCCGGCTGGACAAGTTGACCGCCACGCGCAGCGGAACGTCCCGGGCGCGATTCCAGCGGACCACGGCGGCACAGGCCTGATCGAGAGCCCAACGTCCGATCTCGACGATCTGGCCGGAATCCTCGGCAATGCCTATGAAGGCAGGAGGGGCGAGCAGCCCCATGTCCGGATGATTCCAGCGCAGCAACGCCTCGGCGCCGAGCACGCGCCCTTCCGGCATGGAAACCTTGGGCTGGTAGTAGAGTTCGAACTGGTCCCTGGCCAGGGCATGGCGCAACTGCCCTCCGAGCGAAAGCCGCGTCTTGGCCGCCTTGGTGAGCATGGCGTCATAGAACTGGTAATTGTTCCGGCCAGTTGCCTTCGCGTGGTACATGGCCGTATCGCCAAAGGCAAACAATTCGTCGAGGCTTTGCGTGTCGTCCGGATAAACGGCGATGCCGATGCTGGCCGTGACGAACACGTCCCGCCCGTCGATGCGCAGCGGCTGGGCTATGGCATCAAGCAAGGACCGGGCCACGGCCCCCATATCCCGGCTGGTCCGGACCCCGGGCAGAAGCAGGGCAAACTCATCGCCGCCAAGCCGTGAAAGCGTGTCGCTCGTGCGAAGGCGGGCCGAGAGCCGCCGGGCGATCTCAGACAACATCCGGTCTCCGGCAGCATGGCCCAGGGTGTCGTTAATGTCCTTGAAATTGTCTACGTCAAGCGTCAGCAGGACGAATTTTCTTCCGTTTCGGCAACAGTCACCGACCGCCTGCCGTATCCGTTCATGAAACAGGGCGCGGTTGGGCAGCCCTGTCAAGGCGTCGTAAAATGCCATTTGATGCAGTTGCTCACGCTGCCGCACAAGTTCCGTGATGTCCCGGGTGATGGACAGCACGCTGACGACGCTGTTGTCGCGATCGAATTCCGGAACGAACCGGGTCAAGCCCCAACCGCTGCCGCCCTTCCGGACCCGGTACTCAACCTCCTTTTCCGCCTCCTGTCCGGTTTCCATCACTTTTTCCAGCAGGGCCCGGTAACTGGCCTTGTCCAAAAGAGGACTCTCGCCGAGCAACGAGCCGAACCCCTCCCCGGGGGAAACGCCGATGGTCTCGGCGGCGGCAAAGTTGACGTACACCCGGCGCAATTGCCGATCATAGCGGATGATGCGGTCGGGCGAGTGGTCAAGCAGCGTGCGTGCCTCCTGTTCGCGGGAACGCAAGGCATCTTCCGCCTTTTTCCTGGCTGTGATGTCCGTCCAGAAGGACAATGCGTGCGGGCGGTCTTTTGTCGTGATAATACGGGAACTGACCAGGATATCCACCAGGGAACCGTCTTTCCTGACGTACTGCACTTCGTAGACGCCTGAATCAGCCTCCTGCAATGCGGCGAGCCTCTGCTCAAATGCCCCGGATTCCTGTTTACTATCGATATCTTGCATCGTAACTCTGGAGAACTCTTCTCGAGCATATCCCAGCATAGTACATGCAACATCATTAAATTCGACAAAATCTAGAGACAAAGTATCAATAAGAACCACACCGACTGACGCTTGCCGAACCATGGCTGCATTGAGTTCTTCGCGCTCGCGCAGAGCTTCCTGAGTTGCCTTGTGCCTCGTTAGATCTCTGACAGCATATACTGCCAATTGGCGATCCCGCCAATGCATAACGCGGCCAGCAAGTTCAACGGGAATCAAACTGCCGTCTGGGCGGCGAAATACCGATTCAAAAATTTTTTTATATCCAAAACCGATAGAACGACCGACGCGTTCCAATTCCTGACGACTGTACTTGGCCTCGAAATTCCAGAGAGACAGCCCCGGAATGGTTTCCAAGGGACGGTCCACAAGCTTGGCAAACTGCGTATTGGCCTCCACGACGCGCATCCGGCGGTCCAGAATCATCAGCGCATCCGGGGAGGCCAAAAACAACACGCGCAACAGCTCGGCCTCGTTGCGCTGGGCCGTTTCGGCCTCCTTGCGCGCGGTGATGTCGGCAGCCATCCAGACCACGCCGTGGCGGATATCCTGGGCATTGACCGCGCGACCAGTCAGTTCGCACCAGAATATCTCCCCGTTTTTTCGGCGCATCCGCCATTCCGTGACCACCGCGCCGCCTTGCGCCGTCGCCGCCCAGAAGCGCTTGCCGAATTCCCGGCTGGAGGCTTCGTCGACATGGAGCATGGCCACCGACCGGCCGACAAGCTCATCGGCCTCATAGCCGGTGATGGCTGTGATGCCGGCGTTGACCTCGGTGACGATGCGATCATCCTGCACCACGAGAATGCCAACGCCTGTGGTGTTCAGGATGGTATTTTTCCAATGCAGCATTTCCATCAGGCGGTCCTGACTGCGTTTGAGCTCCTCCTTCGCGCGCTTCTGGGCGACCACCCCCCTTGTCAGTTCGAAATTGCCGTAACCGAGCGATGAAAGCATGCCCGCAAGCTGCGTAAGAAAATCCATGACGGCCGCCATGCGCTGCCGGCTGAACCGGGGAACGCGGCCAAGCGCTTCCAGATAGGCGTCCCGGTCGAAGCCATACTCCGCCGCTTGCGCAGCGAAAGTGGCGACGTCGACCGCTTCGTCGTCATAAAAAAACTGACCGGTAAAGATATTGGCCACATGCCGGTCTCCGATGTAAACCGGCGTGACCATGTCCCACAAGGCATTGCCGCATTTATATGCGGCACACTCGCTCTTTTTAAGAAGCCGGTTCAGCTGCGTGTCGCTTTCCTGACACCGTTTGCTGGCCAGCGGGTGAACGCGATGGAACATCGTGCAGATATCCTGCCAACCGGCGGAAGCGTATAACGTCCCTTTTGTATCGAGAATGGCCACGGGTACGCCGGTCAGCCTGGAAAAGACCGTAATCAGGGATTGCATCGCCGGGACATCAAAGATGCGGGCAAGATCCAACATCCCGATGTCTCCGACAGAATACACGATTTCATCTTCATCCAGGAGAGCGCTCAAAGAGGTGTCCTGTAATCGTTCCTCCAACGAAGCGGCGGCATATTCTCGGATCGAGATCGTTTCGGCGGCAAATTCTTCCTTCAACATCTTCATGTCCAAAGGCATGCATCACTCCCAGGTTGCTCCATCTATAGGCCGATTTCGACGGCGACATCCGAGTACTCCGGCTCCGTATCCGGTGAAAACGGCAGCCGTACGCGGAAGATCGTCCCGCTCGCTTCGCCCGAATCGAAATCGACCCGCCCGCCCAGGTAACGCTCGGTCAACAACCGGATGCCGTAGGTGCCAAATCCCCGCCCTTCGCCTTTTGTGGAAAATGTTCGGTTGAATATCTTCAGCTGGACAACCTTGGGGATGTATCCGGTGTTTTTGACCCAAAACACAATTTCCGTTTGTTCCACCCGGCAGCCCATGGCCACCTGCCCCCCCCGGGGGCTGGCTTCGAGGGCATTTTTCAGCATATTGCCGAGCACGCGCCGCAACAAAGCAAAATCACTGTAAATGATCGTGTCGGACATATCGTGATCCACCACGATCTCTTTTTCTCTGGCATGAATCGAGGCGCCAAAAGCCTCACACGCAGCCCGCAGCACATCCCTGGTGCGCAAGGGGGTTATGTTCAGGGTGAGATCATTACTCTCCGCCGCGAGAAGCTGCTTCTGCGAAACGATCTCATCAATCAGTCTGGAGGTCAGATCCTGCAAAAGCTCTGCATCATTTTTGAGCTCTTGCGGCACATCATCGCAAAGACAATCAAGGACACTCTTCATCCCTCCGACAGTATTGAGAATATCGTGAAAGAAAATATGCTCCAAAGAACGACGTCGTTTCTCATGGGTCGTATCCTGAAGAGACAGCACCACGAAACGACACTCTTCGATAAGCAATGGCGCCGCACAAATGCGCAAATCCCAAATTATCGTTTCATCATTGTCGCGACTTATCACGCAATCCTGGACGGCATGGCACCCCTCAAAACCAAACTGCGTGGCTCGAAGAGCCCCGCACTGACTGCAATACTCCGAGGAGCCGCACCCGTGTTTCCCTTCGCGCGTATGCGTGCATGGGAACGCTTCCCCCAGACGCAAGCCCTGAACCTCGTCGAGAGCGGCGATCCCAGCGGCATCCAGGAATGCGTTGTTGCAAAAAACCAATTGATGGCAATCATTGACCACGGCAACCGACCCGGACACGGTGTTGAGCGCACGCGGGAAGCCATGAGCCTCAAGCACCGCGTGCTGCCGCGCCACGTCCTTCTGCGAAGCCCTGAATGGCGAAAGATCAAGCTCCGCCAACTGTTGGGTCAGCATATGCGTCATCCTCTGGAGAGGGAGCGCGCCTGCCCGCCGCCCGCCAGGCCGGGCCGGGCGTTGGAGGCAAGCCTCTCTGTCCGCTGCCCCCCAGCTTCTTCTCCCTCGGACCGCATTTCATAGATGAGGCCGCGCAGCACATGCGCCTGGCGGGCCAGTTCCATCACGGCCTGTTCCGATTGGCGCATGGCGACAGCCGTCTCGTCGGCGACGCGGTTGGCGTCCAACAGGGACCGGGTGAATTCCTCGCTGGCGGCCGATTGTTCCTCCGAGCCGGCGGCGATGGAGCGGACCTGGTCGGTGGTCTGATCCACGAGGGTGACGATCTCGCGAAGCGCTTCGCCGGATCTGCCGGCCAGTTGCGTGGCATCGCCGATCTTGCGCACGGCGAGATCCACATTGTCGATGTTCTTGCGTGTGCCGGACTGGATATCGGCGATGGCCTCGCCCACCTCCCGGGTGGCGGCCATGGTTTTCTCGGCGAGCTTTCTGACCTCGTCGGCCACCACGGCGAATCCGCGCCCGGCTTCGCCGGCCCGGGCCGCCTCGATGGCGGCATTGAGCGCCAGGAGATTGGTCTGGTCGGCGATATCGGAGATGACGTTCATGATGGCCCCTATGCCTTCGGCCTGCTTGCCAAGCGCCGTCATGTCCTCCTTGAGGCCAAGCGAAAGCCGCTGCACTTCGCCGATGCCCTCGATGGCCTGCTCGACGACGCCCGACCCCTCCTGGGCCTTCCCCCTGGCGGCGTCTGCCGTGTCGGCTGCCTTGGAGGCGTTTGCGGCCACCTCCAGGATCGTGGAATTCATCTCGCCCATGGCGCCGCTGGTATCCTCCAGGGTCTGGCTCTGATGCCGGGCGCCGCTGCTCGACTGTTCGATCTGGGCCGAAAGTTCTTCCGAGGCCGAGGTCACGCTCTCGATGACGGTTTCGAGCTGGGCCGCCGCCCTGCCGAGCAGCTCGCGCTGCACCTTCTTGAGCTCGGACAGGTTCACGCTGAATTGCAAAACCGCGTCCTTGCCGTAGGGGATGCCGGTGTATTCAATGTCAATGCTCATGTCCGGCCTGGGCTTGGACACGGTCTGGCCGACTTCCTTGTGGCCGGTTGCAAATGCCTTGTCGCAGGCGCAATTCCCGTTGGAGCAATCGTCCGTCCGGAAATGCTCCTTGCATTTCTTCCCCTCCATGTCGCGGGGCGCCATGAAGCCCAACGTCCCGACAGCGTTGATGAAACGTATGGCATGGTTCCTGTCGCGAATCATGAGGGACGAGGGAAGCATATCCAGCAGTATGGCGAAATTGCCGCTCATGGCGTTTATGGCCTCGACAAGCGACCTGTAGTCGCCCTGGAAGGCGGCGGCGTCGAGTTGACGGCGCAGATGACCCCGGGAGACGTCATCGGCCGTTTCCTCGATGTCGCCGATAATCCGGGAGACCGCCGACGCCATACCGTCCAGGGCGGCGGCGAGGTCGCCGACCTCGTCCTTGCGGGCGAGATTGAGGCGGTGTCCCAGATCGCCGCCGGCCATAGCCCCGGCGAATGCGACGCAGGCCTGAAACGAAACGAGCATGCGGCGAACGAGCCAGAAAAGGATCAGCGCCACGAGGAGGATGCAGCCGATGCCGAAAGCGAGGCTCGATTTCCAGATGGGCGCCGCAAGAGCGGCGAGGTCCGCATCGTTGACGGTCAAACCCAGAATCCAGCCCGTATCCCTTTCCCGCTTGAAGGCGGTGGTTTTGCGCACGTCCTTGAGCACATAGGCCACCCTGCCGGAGTCTTGCGCCAACATTGCGCGCCCCCACTCTTCATTGCCGATTTTGAGCGCGAATACGACGGCGGGGTCGGGATGGCTGACGACCAGACCCGAGGCATCCGCCATGAACGCGTACCCGGTCCGGCCGACGGTGACGGGCTTGAGCATCTTTTCGGAAAACGCCGCCATATCGATGCGGGCGTAGAGCACGCCCACGACCTTGCCGTCTGCGGTCACCGGCGCAGCGACCATAAAGACCGGCTTGCCCGTCACCTTGCTGACAAACGGCTGGCCGACGTTCGCCTCCCCTTTGACGGCCCGCTTGAAGTACTCCCTGTCGGCGACGTTGAGGGTTCCGGCCTCCTTGGGGTCGGAGGCGGCGATGACGTTGCCCGACAGGTCGACAAGGTTGGCGCCCACGACGGTCGGAAAACTGTCGAGGATGCGCTTGAGGAACCTGCCGGCAGTCGTCGCGGCGTCCTGGTCGACGCCGCCCGGGGCGCACAGTTTCCGGATGGCTTCGTCCCCGGCCGCCAGTTTTACGGCTCCTCCAATAGCCTGCTGGTAGGCTGTCAGGTCGTGGACCAGCGTCTCCAAAAGATGCTCCGTGCTGTCCAGCACTTCCTCCCGAATGGCTTCGGATGTCTTGTGAAACGAGTAAAGCCCTGAAAGCGTGAGGCTCAAAGCGATGCTCGCCAATGTCGGCGCCAGCAATTGCACTCCCAATCCGATACGCATGCATTCCTCCGTCGTACGATTCCCAACAACTATTCAGTCAGCGAAGTAAATGAGCCGCAACATCCTCTTGCCTTGTCAATCGCATCTTGCGCCCATGAACCAGCCCACCCCTTTCCCGGCAAAAAAACCAACGAAGGCAAAGAATGCATTCACGACAAGACTGTTCCTTTTTTTGGGGAGGTGTTGCCGCCTGGAGTTGCAACCCCATGAAACGCTTGCGCATACGCTCCAGCTTCGTTGAGCCCTGGCCTGGACGCTGCCCGACAAGTCCCCTTAGGCCAACGTCCCGAATCCCGTGGAACGCCCGCCGGGCAAGACCTTGCCTGCTGCCGCGCTTCCCCCGGCCTCTGTCTGGATATCCAGAATCAGCCGCTGCAGCGCCTGGGCCTGTTCCGACAGGTTCAGCACCGCCTGCTCCGATTGCCGCATGGCGTCGGCCGTTTCCGAGGAAATGCGGTTCACGTCGTCAATGGCCCGGTTGATTTCTTCGCTCGTGGCGGATTGCTGCTCCGAGGCCGTGGCGATGGAGCGCACCTGATCCGTTGTCAGATCCACCAGGGATACGATCTCCCGGAGCGATTCGCCGGACCGGCCGGCCAGGACCGTGGCCTCCTCGATCTTGCCTGCCGCCCGGTCCACGTTCGCGATGTTTTGCTGCGTCCCGCGCTGGATGCCGCGGATAGCCTCGCCGACCTCCTTGGTGGCGGCCATGGTCTTCTCAGCCAGCTTTCTGACCTCGTCGGCCACGACCGCAAAGCCGCGTCCGGCCTCGCCGGCCCGGGCCGCCTCGATGGCGGCGTTAAGCGCCAGCAGGTTGGTCTGATCGGCGATGTCCGAAATGACGTTCATGATCGCCCCGATGCTCTCGGCCTGCCTGCCGAGCGCCGTCATGTCCTCTTTGAGGCCGATGGACAGCTGCCGCACCTCGCTGATGCCGACAATGGCCTGCTCGACCACCTCCGATCCGTCCTGGGCCTTGCTTCTGGCCTGCTCGGAGGTGCCGGCGACGCTGGAGGCGTTTTTGGCCACCTCAAGCACTGTGGAATTCATTTCCTCCATGGAGGTGGCCGTCTCGCCAACCCGGTGGGACTGCACCTCGGCCCCCCGGCTGGCCTGCTCCACCTGGGCCGAGAGCTGTTCCGCAGCGGTGGTCACGCTCTCGACCACGGTCTCAAGCTGGGCCGCCGCCTTGCCCAGGAGCTCCCGCTGGGCGGCCTTGAGCTGGCTCAGGTCGACGACGTATTCCATGACCGCCCCCCGGGTAAGGGGAATGGCCGTGTATTCGATTTCTATGGCCAGATCGGGTCGCGGCCGGGCTACGGTCGTCCCGGTTTCCTTTGTGCCCGAGGTCACCGCCTTGTCGCAGGCGCAATGCCCGTTACGACAGTCGTCGGTCTGAAAATGGTCGCCGCACTTGCGACCCTCCATGGCGGTCGGATCGGCCAGCCCCAGGCCGCCGGCCCGGTTCAGAAACAGCATGGTGCGCTGGGCATCCCGGATCATGATGGGAGCCGGCAGGGCGTCGAGCAGGGTGACGACGCCGTCAAGCATGGCATCAAGCTTCCCAGCCAGGGCGGCGAATTCGTTTTGCAGGCCGTCCTGGCCGAGGCGCTTGCGCAACGCTCCGCGGGCGGTTTCCTCGGCCACGGCGTCTATATCGCCGACAAGTCGCGAGACCACGTCGGCCATGCCGTCCATGGCGGCGCCAAGCGCGCCGATTTCATCGCGGCGATCAAGCTTCATGCGGCCGGACAGGTCGCCGCGGGCAAAGGCCTCGGCCATGGCCCGGGCCCGACGCAGAGGAACGACGATGGCGCGGGCCAGCAGGAAGGCGAGGGGCAACACGAGGATGACGGTGGCGGCCATGGCGGCGAGCAGGAGGTCCTTCCCGAACCTGGAGTGCTCCTTGGCTTCCTGGCCGGCCTCGAGTCCAACCTTGGCGTTGATGCCGACGATCTTTTCAAGCAGGGCGAAAGTCTTGGCGTTCGCTTCCGTGAACTCGCCCAGAACCAGCCCCGCCATCCGGTCATAGACCGCCTGGGAGCGGGTCTGGCGGTATTCTTTCTCCAGGGCGAAGAATTGCTCGTTGAGTCCCCGGCCCCGGTTGAGCCCCTCCAGAAACTCCTTCCAGAGCCCCGCCTCCTCCGGCGTCTGCGGCAGGGCTTCATACATGTCAAAGCCGCGCTTATAGCCGGCGCGGGCCGTGGCGACCTCTCCCAGCAGGGCTTCGGCGCGCTCGGGCGGCAGGGAGGGGATCAGCAGCGTTCGCTGGATCTCAATGACCCGGCGCATGTTGTCCACTATGAGCAGCAGTCCCTCCAGGCTCGGAATGCGCACATCGGCCACTTCGATCACGTGCCGGTCCACCTCGTCGGCGCTCCAGCGGGCCAGACCGCCCTGGAACAGACACAGGGCGACGACGAGGCCGAAAATCAGGATGAATTTGACGGAAAGACGCAGATCTTTCATGGTTGCCTCCTCAACCGGGCTGCGCAACACGACCGCGACTTTTAACCAGGTTGTTATTTGGGGTTGCGAGTATGCGGCGAAACATGCCCGGGCCACGATTAGCAAAATACGCACAGGGATCGTCCAACAGTATGACCGTTGCGCTCGGAAACGACGGGAGGGCACGGTCTTGCCTCGGGGCTTCCATGAAGTATGCCGTATCCCCAAAATGAATGTTCTTCGGATGGTTAAGAGGCATCGACTGGTTTGAAGCAGCTTCCGATGGCACGCGATCCATGGGAATCATCACGTTTCGTGAACATCGAGCCGATTCGGCATTCACAAAAAAGGAACATCCACGGCGGCGCCGGGAGATGCCCGTCTCATGGTTCTTTGTCACAGATCTGCGATTCACCCGGGGCGTTTTTCCTCGCCGAGCTGTAAACGCTCTTCCCGTGTCAGCAGATCCTGATCAAAGATCATGCGGGAGAAAAGCCGCTCAAGCAGAGCCTCCAACATAAATCGCATCGCCTTTTCCCCTCCAGAGACGTATTCTATTGGCCCATGCGCGAGTTCTCTGACGATGGGGACCTTGCCCAAGAGGCGCAATGCGGCAGCCAGTTTCTCTTCATATTGCTTTATAATTATCGGCCCCATGACATCTTTAAATTCTTCATGCACAAACAGTCCGTAGCAAACGATCTTTATCGATCGACAAACATCTCCGCCGTTAAGCAATGGTTCTACACATGATAAATATCGGCACGCCTTCGTTATCTTGTTCTGCTGAAGCACGCCAATCATAGACAATGCCACCTATCTATAAAATTACACATACAAAAATAACTTCACAGCGATCTATTGCAGCATAGAATGTCGCTCGTTTAAGAAGCGCTTTTGAGAATGTCTCGACATGACAACGTGAAGCATTTCCTCCCAAGGGATTCCCAACATAGCAGCAAGATCACGAAAAAAAGACATATTCGCCTGGGGTGACGCAACATCTCCAGGACGCTTCCCGTAGAGGCAGGCCACGCAGCACAACATGGTCCAGCGCTCACAGGCATCGGCTTTCGCCCAGATCTCCCGAACAAGTTTCAAAAACAGATACCGCCCCTTGCTCGAATCTTTATAAAGTCCAGTAAACAGGAGAGCATCCACCCATATCGCCAGGGGCGCCACCCCGCCAAGATCCACAGAATCAAGCTCTTCACGGGGCGTTTTGTCGAGCAGATCCGTGAGAAACTCACCGACCTTCGCCCATTGCTTTGAAGCCAGATCATTGCAAAACGCCTTGACTTTGTCGGTCTCCACGATTCTTCCCTCCGTTGCCGGCCACATTGTTTCTTTCTCCGCCGGGACAGTGGCCGATTGAGCATGGTCTTCAAACACTTACTCCATTTTGAGTCAGCATCTTGATAAACTCTTTGCAGATGTCACGATCCAGCTTGCCAGCTTCCGCCTCCATCCAAACGATTTTCATAGCTTCAAATGTGGTCATACACTTCGAATAAGGACGGTCCGAGGTCAGGGCGTCGAAAATATCCGCAACGGTGACCACGCGAACGTGTTCCGGGATGGAGCGGACGCCTCCCGGATACCCCGAACCGTCGAGCTTCTCGTGGTGAAAGATCACGCAGTCGCGCGACATGGCCTCCAACTCCATGGCCCGGCTCACGATAAGCCCGTCATCTGGATGCTTGTTGATGATTTCGCGCTCGGCATCGGTCAGGCGACCGGGTTTGTCGAGAATTTTCCGGGGCACCTTGATCTTGCCGATGTCGTGCAAGGTTGCCCCTGCTCCGGCATGGCGACATATTGTGCGGCTATATCCAAGACGCACCAACAAACTTATGGTATACAACGCCACATTCACGCAATGATTGTACGTTGTATTGTTATGATACATAAGCTTCGATATGCCTTCAAATGCGCCTCTGGCTCTGGAAAGATAGGCATATGTACCGTCCATAAGCTTTTCCACCCTGGCCCTGTGTTCGGCGTCCAGGGCCAGCAGGCCGTTTGGCCTGAAAAGATCCATACCGATTTCTATGGAGTATGCATGAAGAAGCCTGGACCGCTCACGGAGGGGCAGGCGCGCATCTTGGAGCATCTCGGGGAACACGGTCTCGGCATGGAGGTCGTACGCCCCCTTGTCCTGCGCCCGCACATAGAGGACACGCACGCCGTTATCGACAAACCTCTGCCTGATGACTTCGCCGATCGTCCCGCCCCTGGCGAACAGAAAATACTGCCCCCCCTTGCGCATGTAGGTGTCAAAAGCAACGCCGTCATGATACATCACGATAGAGCTATTGACGCCAATGTACATCAAATCGCCATGTCCAGCCCAAGCTTCGCCAACGCCAGAACGACGATATGACTGCCGCGTCGCATATGTGGAATGACTTGACACTTAACGCTCTACCGACAGTATTGACCCGTTTTAAAAAGAATGATCCGCACCACTTCCTCACGCGCGATGCCAACGGCATCCGAAAGGACATAAAAATATTCGAGGCATGCGTCAGGGATATACGGCTTATCAAACGTCAAATCATAAAAAGATATGGTATTGCACAGCAGCTGCCACCTCGCCTCATTGTCGACAGCCAGCCACGCCTTCCGGACAAGCCGTGCAAAAAGATACCCTCCTTTCGAGCTCACCTTCCCCAGCTTCGTTTGAGCAAGGACGTTTATCATGAGCAGCATGGACCTGACGGATTCATACTCCATGGAATCTATCGTTTCATGAGAAATACCATCCAGCGTTTTCCGAAGAAACAGTTCCACTCGATCCCATCGCCGGGCTACGACGTCGGCCCGAAACGCATCCAGCTGTTCGTGCCACTGCATAGAGACTCCGTAACTCCCCGTTTCCTATGGCAAGGCCAGAGGGAGGGGCGCCGCTCTGCGTCGTCCGCCAGCGCCTTGCCTCCGAAAGCGCCCCTGGCGCTGTCTTGCGCCTTCATGTCCATCGCGAGGGCACGCAACGCCGCCGGCCGGGATGCGCAGCACCTCGGACACGGCGTCCGCCACGAAGCCCGTGACCGTGCCGGCCAGGTTCACCACCATGATGCGGGTCTGGCTGTCATTGGCCGCTACATCCCAGACAGCGTGAAACGACTTTTGCCTGCACGAATCGTCGTCCCCCTCCGCAGCTTTGTCCCGCGAAATGGGCCGACGCCACCGATGCACCATTCGATTGGGCAATTCTTTCCACAATCCATGCCGCTCCAGAAAACAGCTATAATCACAAGATGATAACGAGGACCAATAACAAAAATGGCCGCGAGGAAGCGACCATTGGCAACCATAAGAAGTTATGGTTTTGTGAACAACGGGACGAGAATGTTCTTAAAATGAGGGCACGGCGCAAACGACCTGGTTGCGCCCGCTGGTCTTCGCCGCATACAGGCCGGCATCGGCATCGGACAACAGACGCCTCCCAATCAATTCGTCGATGGGGCCATCGTGGCAGGCCACGCCGACACTGACGGTCACCGAAACCCCGGACGAGTCGGGGCCGGGCCCCGAAGGACCGGGGACAAGGCAATCTTCGACGGAAAAGCGAATTGTCTCGGCCAAATCCTGGACACTCTCCGCATCCAGCCCCACAGCCACCACAACAAATTCTTCGCCCCCGTAGCGAAACGGCACGATGCGCGGCAGGCGCGCCTTGGCGTCGCGTTGCAGGCCGCGCAACAGCCCCCCCAAGGCGGCCAGGACCCGATCGCCGACCACATGGCCGAACGTGTCGTTGAGGCCCTTGAAGTTGTCGACATCCACCATGAGCACGCCGAGCGATACAGGATTTTGCTCCGTCGTCTCGTTGAATTCACCGAGGAGGGCCTCCAAGGCCCGTCGGTTCCCAAGCCCGGTCAAAGGATCGGTAAGGCTTTGTTCGACAAGTTTGACTGTATCCGCTTCCATGATGGCGACAAGTTCCTGGAAGCCGAACCGGATACGCCGAATGGCCTCGTCCATGGAGTGCTCTTCGAGCAAGGTGTCAACCGTTGAGCGCCCGAGTTCTTCCAGATCCCCTGTGCGCCGCAACATCATAGCTTTTGTCTCCCGAATGAATCGCGAAAGCTCTCCCAACTCTTCCTGCAAGGCAAATCTCCAGGATTCGCAGAGAATGTCGTGAATTCTGCGTTCCACGATCCGGAAGTCCTCTTCCGAAAACTTCTTATATTTAAGGATGTCGATGAGGAGTCCCTGAATGCGTCGTTTCTGTTCGTCGGTGTAAATGCCGTATTCCTTGATAGAACGCATGAACAAGATGAGACTTCGCCATTTTATATCTGTCGGCACGCCGATCTTGTCCAGGACGCGCTGCAGCAATTCGATGGCGTTTCCCTTTGAACCTGAGGTTGTGCACGATGATGTTTCGCTCATACGCTTCATCTACCCTTTTCATAGCAATTCGTATCACGAGGTCTCAATGCTTCAAACTGACACAGGAGTGCCGCCTCCCCAGAGAGGCACCCGAGGAAACCGCCAACCCCTTAATCGCTCCGGGAAATCGCTTGCAGCAGTCAAAGAGCCGCAGTCAAAGCCCTCAAGGGGCTGCGCGCTGTGTGCTCCGCACTTCAATCAGAACTGGCTGCTGCTGCGTGGATGAAGAGTGATCATGAGGGCGCGCGGGACGTCGGGGGATGGCAAACAGAGCATCAAGGAGCATAGAGGTTCTCCAGAAACATCTGCAAGCAAAAAGCAAACCAAATGGCAGGAGGCAAGTCATTTCAGACTATGGAACTTCTGTTCCATGTCGGGAACAGGCGATCGCCTCCGGCATGCCGTGCCGCGAACGGAAACGCTGGTCATTTTTTATGAACATCGTTCCGCTATCGTGAACATCCTGCCCGCGTTTGGCGCAGCATACGCGGGCAGGGCAGAAGCTTGCGCGAAACCGGGAGAGGACGCTGCCCAACGTACGGCAACGGCGAGGATCAGAAAATACCCGACGGCGTTTCTCAGGGCTCTTGCCTGGAAACGCCGTGCTCCTGCATCAGATAGTAGAGGCGGGTTCTCGACAAGTCGGCGATCTCGCAGGCGCGCTTGATGCTGCCGCCGGCGCGTATCATGAGTTGGCGGAGATAGGCTTTGTCTGCGGCGGCCACCACGGCCCGCCGGTGCTCCTTGAAGGTCGGAAAGGGTTCCGCCGCACAGGGTTCGGCTGGCTCCGACATCCGTTCCGGCGCGGCCGCCGGCGCCGCCCCCGGGGCAGCAGTCGAGGCGCGGACGGCCAGCCGGGCCGCACGGACGCGCAGTTCCATGGGCAAATGCTCCGGGTGGAGCATGGAATCATCGGCTGCGGCGAGACACATCCGTTCGAGAACATTGACCAGCTCGCGGATATTGCCCGGCCAGTCGTAGAGCTTGAACACCTCCACGACGTCCGGGGAAATGCCCTTGACCGGCAACCCGTTGGCGTCGCACACCCTGGCCAGGTGGTACAAAGCCAAGGAGAAAAGATCCTCGAGGCGGTCCCGCAGAGGGGGCAGTTCTATTTCCAGGGTTTTGAGGCGGAATAAAAGGTCAAGGCGGAAGGTTCCCAATGCGCACATGGCGTCGAGATCACGGTTGGTGGCCGCGATCAGCCGGAAATCGCTGGATTCCTCGCGGTTGCTCCCGAGGGGACGGAAGCGGCGTTCCTGGAGCACGCGCAAAAAGGCCTTTTGCATGGACGGGGGCAGTTCTCCGATTTCGTCGAGAAAGAGGGTGCCGCCGTCCGCCTGCCGCACCAGCCCCTGGGCGGGAGTGTTCGCGCCGGTGAACGCCCCCTTCGCATGGCCGAACAGGATGCTTTCCACCAAATCCTTAGGCAGGGCGGCGCAATCGACCGCCACGAAGCGCTGCGAGGCCCGGCTGCCGTTGCTATGGATGGACCGGGCCGCGACCTCCTTTCCGGTTCCCGTTTCGCCAAGCAACAGGACGTTGGCCTTGCTCGCTGCCGCCTGGGCTATGCCGGCGACGACCCTGGCCATGGCCGGCGAATCGCCGATCAGGCCGTCACGCTTGAGTTCCAGGGGCTTGGCTTCGCTGCGTCGGGAGCGGTACTTCGCCACTTGGTCAAGGGTGAGGGCGTAGTGCTCCAGGGTGGCGGACTTTTCGATATAACTCCAGGCGCCGCTGGTGATGGCCAGTTCCGCGCCGTCGGGGTCGCCGTGCCCGGTGATGATGACGATTTCGGGAGGCGAGGGCAGCGCCGAGATGTCCGCGACCCGCTCCAACCCGTTGCCGTCAGGCAGATAGACGTCGAGAAACACGCAGTCGAAAGACTCGCCCCGAAGCCTGGCCATGCCTTCGGCCAGCGTTGCGACCACGGCAGCCCGATGCCCTTCCTGGCGGGCGATACGGCTGATCATGCGCCCGACAGCCGGATCATCGTCGACAATCAGGATATTCGCCATGGCAATTCGTTCCCCCTAGCCTTTCCTGTCCAGCAGGCCGGCAATGACGATGGAGAGCCGGTTCCAGTCAACGGGTTTGTGCATGTACTCCCGGATGCCGATGCGCCGGGCCTCGTCAGGCGGAAACGCCTCGCAATGGCCGGTGCAAAGGATGATGGGCAGATCCGGCCGTAGGGCAAGCGCCTCCATGGCCAGCGCCTTGCCGTCCATGTTGGGCATGGTCAAGTCGGTCATCATCAGGTCGAAAGCTTCCGGGGCGGCGCGCAAGGTTGCCAACGCCTCGACGCCGTCGCTGCAAACGGTGACGCAATAGCCATAGCCATTGAGAATTCTTCTCCCCGTCTCCGCCTGGATGCTTTCGTCATCCACAAAAAGAATCCGACCTTTGCCTCGAACGGGAATAACGGCCTTAAGCTCCTCGAACTCCTCGTCCATGTCGCACAGCGGGAAATAGGCCGTAAAAACGCTGCCCTGGCCCGGCTGGCTGCGCACGGTCACGACGCCGTCATGGCGGCTGACGATGCCGTGCACCACGGCCAGGCCAAGTCCCGTGCCCCGTCCCTTGGGCTTGGAGGAAAAAAAAGGCTCGAAGATACGCCCCAACTGGGCAGGCTCGATGCCGGAGCCGGTGTCCCCGACATGCAGGGTCACATAGCGGTCCGTAGCAAGGGAAGGATGCGGCGACGACGCGCCCGCCTCCACAACTTCCTCGTCGAGCTCCACGGTCAGGACGCCGGGCCTGCCGCGCATGGCGTCCACGGCGTTGGCGCACAGGTTCAGCACGATCTGGCGGAACTGGCTCGGGTCGGCCAGGATCGCGTGCCGGTTCTCGATGAGGCGCTCCCGGATTTCGATGTCGGCCGGAAAGGACGGCCGCATGAGCCGGAGCGTCTTGGCCACCACCGTCGCCGGATCGAAAACCCGTCTGATCTCTTTTTCGGGCCGGCAAAACGTCAATATCTGGCGGACAAGCTCCTTGCCCACCGTGGCCGATTCCAGAATCTGCTCCAGGTCCTGCCGCGCCTCGGACTCCTTTGGCACTTCCCCCTTGGCGAGCAAGGCCAGATTGGCGATGGACCCCAGGATATTGTTGAAATCGTGGGCGACGCCGCCGGCCAGCGTTCCCATGGCCGCCATCTTTTCCGCCTCGCGCATGGCCGACTCGACGCGCCGGCTTTCCGTGATGTCCCAGAAAATGACCAGGATGGACTCGATGCGACCCGATTCGTCCCGTACAGGCATCTTGACGGTATGGATGGTCATGTCCCGGCCGGCGTCGCGGTAGGGCTCGTCAAATTCCTCGGCTATCCCCGAGTCCATGATCCGCTGGTCGTCGGCCCGATAGCGCTCAGCCAACGCCGGTTCGTAGAAGTCGTAGTCGGTCTTTCCGACAAAGGTCTCGGGGGGGAAACCCGTCTGCGCGGCAAAGTAGGCATTGACGGTCACAAAGACCGAATTCCTGTCCTTGTAGATAATGTTAAGGGGAATGTTGTCGAGGAGGTTGCGATACTTGCGTTCACTTCGCCGCAAGGCGTCCTCGGTGGCCAGACGCTCGGCAATGTCCTCCACGATTTCGATGACGGCGGTCACCCGCCCCTGGGCGTCGTGAAGCGGGCAGGCAATGATCCGAAACGGCCGCACGCCGTCCTTGTGAGGAGTTGCGGTTACGCTTTCGTGAATATTTCCATCTTCAAGCGTCTTGACGACGGGACACCACGGGCATGGCTCGTCTATGGCCGGATCGTTGAAGGACCGGTGACAAACGGGATTTTGCGCGGCATCCACCTCCGGCGCCCACTCCCGCATCTTGGCGTTCATGGAGAGCACACGCATTTCCGGGCTGACAATGGCCACGCCCAGGGGGATGGTCTCCAAAAGGAGACGGTAGCGGGCCTCGGAGGCGCGCAGGGCGTCCTCGGCCTGCTTGCGGCGGGTTACATCCATAAGCACCGCGAGCGACCTGACAATATTGCCGCCCTCGTCGCGTTCGGCCCTGGCCGTAAGGAGCACCTCGATGATCCGCCCATCCCGGGCGATGAACTGGTAGGGTATATCCTCGACCTGGCCGGTGGCGTAATACCGGGGCCAGGACACTTCCCGGGCGATACGCTTCGAGTCTTCGGTGATGAAGTCCAGCACGCTGCGTCCGATCACCTCTTCCCTGATGTAGCCCAGCTTTTCGCACCAAGTGTCGCTGACCGCGACCAGACGCCCCGAGGTATCTATAGAGTGCAGCATGACGGGCGTATTCAGGTAGAGGTCGCGATAGCGCTCCTCGCTCGCGCGCAGGGCATCCTCGGCCTGTTTGCGTTCCGTAATGTCCCTGGCGAAGGACAGCACATACGACTGTCCACGCAACTCGACGAGTCTGGAACTCACCTCGACAGGAATGCGCCTGCCGTCGGAGGCGACGTGGACAGTCTCAAAAACGGCAACGCCGTCCCGCCGCAGATGCTCCATGACCTTGGACAAATGCCCTTGGGCATCTGGCGCGTCCACCTCCTGGGGCCGCATTCGGGCAAAGGCCTGGCGCGTGTATCCCAGCCGCCGGCAGGCCGTTTCATTGACCTCGACGAATGGCCCCGGAAAACCGTCCTCGGCGAGACCGTGCAAAAAAACAGCGTCATTGGCGCTCTCGATGAGAACCCGGTATTTCTCCTCGCTTTCCCGCAAGGCCTCTTCGGCGCGTTTGCGGTCAGTGATGTCCTGGGTTGCGCCGACGAGCTTGAGGGCCCGCCCCGAAGCGTCCCGGATAACGGCGGCACGGGTCAGCATGGTCAACTTCTGCCCGTCCCGCCGCAGGGCGGCGTGCTCCAGCGGGGGGGCGGAGTCCGGACCGTTTATACGGCCGAACATGTCGATGCCCTGGCGGACCAGATGAGCATCGGCCGGGGACAGGAACCCCCGGGCATAGGTTTCGGGCGACATGCGGCAACTGCCTTCACGCAGGCAGGACGTGCCGTAGAGGGCGAAGAAATGATCGTTAAAGAGGTAGGCGTCCCCGCCGTAGTCGTACTCCCACGGGGCGAGATTGGCCATTTCCATGGCGAGGTGCAGCTTCTCCTGGTTTGCGGCCAGTTCGTCCCGATGCCGGCGCAGGTCGTCCTCGGCGCGTTTGTGGTTCCATACCGCCTTGGCCAATTTCAGGTTGCTGAAACCGAGATGCGACATCATGCCCGCAAACTTCACGTAAAATGCTATGCCGGCCTCAACGCGCCGGCGGCTGACCCGCGGCACGCGGGCCAGGGCATCAAGGTAGGCTGCGCGATCAAAGCCGTATTGTTCGGCTTGGGATTCAAAAAATGCCGTATCAATCTGTTCCTCTTCGTAAAAGAACTGGCCGATGAAGATGTTGCCGACATGCCTATCCCCGATGAAAATCGGCGTAACGACATCCCATAAGCCATTGAAACATTTATAAGCTGCATACTCTCCCGGAAGAACCTGCTGATTCAAATGCGTGTCGCTTTCCACGCACTTGAGCCTTGTGACCGGGTGCACGCGATGAAATTTTGTACAAATGTCCTGCCACCCGACATGGGCAAGAAGTTTTCCATCGGCCTCGAAAAAACCGACGGGCACGCCGGTCAATTCATAGAGCACCTCGAGTATGCTCTGCATGGCTGGAATATCCAGGACGCTGGAAAGCTCCAATGTATCGACATCCGCGTCAGGGGAAAGGACGTAATCCAGTCTGGATCGGAGCATCGCCTCTCTTTCACGGAGAATTTCCTCAGCTTTCCGGCGTTCGGTTATATCCGTAAAAATGCAATGCGTGCGCAGGAAGCGCCCTTGCCCGTCGGGCTGCACCCGACCGTTCAGAGTGATTCGGATCGTCTCTCCGCTTTTTTTCACCAGATTGAACTCGGCATCGTCAACGATCCCCTCTTGCTTGAATTTGGAAAAGCAGCCGGCGAACGTTCCCACGCTCTCTGGAGCGAGGAAATCGCCAAACCACCGGCCGAGCACCTCCTGCTTCCCGTACCCAAGCAATTCCAGCCAATTCCTGTTCACGTCGAGGCAGATGCCGTTTTCATCCAGAGACTGGTAAGGAAGCGGGGCATTTTCAAAAAGCGCCCGAAACCGCGCTTCGCTTTCCCGGAGCGCCTCCTCGGCTTCCCGACGCAGGGTGACGTCCTGGACCATGCCTGCAATGCAACGTTGGTCGTCAGCCGCGTCCACGACCAGACGGGCGGTCGTGGAGAGCCATACCGTGCCTCCGTCTCTGCGCTTGAACCGCCCCTCGAAATCGTGCACCTGGCCATCGCGCAGCAACTGCCCGATGAGCCGGTCCCGGTCGCGCCGATCCACGTAGCACGTTCGGATGTCTTCGACTTCTTTTAGAAAGGAGTCCAAGGAGTCATACCCGAACATGCGCGCCAAGGCCGGATTGGCTACCAGGATTGTTCCGTCGACTTCCGTCTGGTAGATGCCCTCGAGCGCCCCCTCGAGGATGCCCCGATAGCGGCTTTCGGCTACGGCCAGGGCGGCCTTGGAGACGGCGAGTTCCCGGTAGCGCGCATTGAGGTCGGCAACCATGCTTTCAATTGAATCCCGAAGGCTTCCCAACTCGCGGGGAAAAGCGCCCCAGGGCAACCGGACGCCGTCCTCGCCTTGGCTTACGCGTCGTGCGTAGGACTCGACTTCGCGCAGCGGCAGGAGCACGTAACGCCGAAAGAGCAGCCATAGGACGAGCGCAAGCACCGTGTTGACGACGAGGACGGCGGCTGCGCGGTTGAGCAGGAAAAACACAATGGCCTGACGCGCGAGGCGATCCGTCGTCCAAACGGTCACGCTGCCGACGGCAGAGCCGTGGTGGACGATGGCACGCGAAAGCACTGACAGCCCCTCCCCCGAGGGGGGAGCAGACGCGGCTGTCGGGCGCCAGGCCTTGCCCCTCGTCCGCCCGGTCAGCGCCCCGGAGCGCCTTTCGTCCTGGACCAACACGGTCTGGATGTTTTCATCCCCGACCATGACGCCCTCGACGATATTGTCGATTTGCGCCACATCGAGTTCCCACAACGGCAACTCCAACGCCCGCGTCAACTGTTCGGAAGCGCTGGTCAAAGACTGGTGAAGAGCGGCAAGGCGATGCTGGCGTTCGCGCTGATAATCCGCAGCCCCGAATGCGGTCAGCACCAGGGCTGTCGTGCAAAGAAGCGCCAAGCCTCCGATCCAGGCCGTGGAATACTTGCGTTTGACAGCCCGGGGGCCGCGGTCAGACACGGAAGGAGACCCGGGGGAATCAGCGGCTTCATCGGGCCGGCGTTTCCCCGGCCGCTTCGAGGACCTTTTCATATCGAAAATCATAATGTTCCAGCTTTGGCGTAAAGACTTTCGAGAAACTTCGAAAATCGATCCGATCCGGATGCTCGATTACGATGCTGCCGAATTTCTTCGCTTTTTCAGGACTGTCGATAACGGTTGCATGATCCGGTTTGTAATGCAGTCCAACGTCGTTCGCGAAATCCAGGCCATGGTGATAATCGTAAAGAAGAACCAACGCCCAAGCCCCGGTCATGGCGGTTCCCCCGACCGTGGCCTTGAGCTCGCCGCTCCTGATACGTTCCAGGGCCGCCGGGAAGCCGCCTTGACCGCCAATTGCAATAACCGTGCCTTTGCCGGCTTCCTTGGCCGCGTCGAGGGCCCCGACGGCCATGGCGTCATTGGCTGCCCAGATCACGTTGAGGTCGGGATAGCGTTCGAGCAATCTGGCGGCTCTGTCTTTGCCCTCCGCGTAGCTCCAATCAGCGTGGACGATCTGGAGAAGCCGCCCGCGCGTCGGATCAAGAAAGAAATCACCAAGGCCCGCTTCACGTTCAAGGGAAACCGGATTGGACTTGATCCCGGAGAGGCCGACAGCTTCCACAGCCTTGGAGCAATGACTGGAAAGTGCCTTGATCAACAGGAGAGAAACTTTATATTCATCTGTCGTCAAAGTTCCTATCCAATTCTTGATCAATCCCCTCTCATTGCCAGCTTCATCACGTTGTTGTTGCGTCAAATCATTATGCAATAACATAATTTTTACTGGAGAATTCTTAAAAAAAGACATCGCCATTACACCAGACTGCTTTTCATTTACCAAAACAACATAATCAGGCAAGCCGCTTCGCTGTGATACCGACTCTGCTTGTTCCAACATTTTCAGGTGATCGCGATCAGCATACAGGATTTCCAGTTGGATTCCGAGCTGATCTGCCGCAGGCCTCATGAAATTTGAAACAAGCCTCCAGACGCCAATATCATCAGAACTTCCTGGATTAAGAAAGACCACGGAAGGCTGCTTAGCCCATACAGAACCTGATGACAACAAGAGGAGCACAGAAAGAGCGAACAAACAATGAGCAACCAATTTCGTCATGATGTTTTATCATTCTCTCTACAGTTTTGACTGTGCATGGCTGGACGCGCAGGTCTTCATTGATACCGTGCGGGCCTCGATACGTCAGGGTTTGGCGACCTTCAACGAGGGCCTGCCGAACAATGCGAAGGTCCGCCTGCGGCAGCAAGGCAAGAACCGGCCATCCAATGGGAGCTGATCGGCCAGCAATACGACGAAATCATCAAATACGCCACGGCGCTGCGCATCGGCGCCGCCGGGCCCGAAGCCATGCTGCGCCGCTTCACCCGCTTCGGGGTTTCCCATCCGGCCACATTCAACGGCCTACGCACGTTATCCTTTTCCCGTGCTTTTTTGCTTGCGTGTTCTTTTTTGGACAGAAAACGGCATATTCATCTAATCAGTATTTGCAGCATTGCCTTGAGACAGCACCGCCGTTAAGGCCGTCTTCGTCAGAGGTTTGCTATAATACCAGCCCTGGGCGAAATCCCATTTGTTATCTTTCAGGAATTTGGCTTGCTCGGACGTTTCCACGCCTTCGGCCACGACCTGCTGGTCGAAACAACCCGCGATGGAAAGAATCGCCTTTATGAGCTCGGACCGGCGACGGTCAGTGGTGATGGCCTGGACGAAAGATTTGTCTATCTTCAGGGTATCGATGGAAAAATTCGCCAGATAGCTCAGAGCGGAATAGCCGGCGCCGAAATCGTCGACGGCAATGGTCATACCCATGGAGCGGAAGGCCGACAGCATACCCGACGCTTTACCGTCCTTGTCCAGCAACAGGTTTTCCGTAATCTCGCAGGCCGAAGCCTTGAGGGAACTTGAGAGCGAAGCCTTCGCCACGGGCGTCGCCTATCGCATCAAAGAGCAGCTTCGGTGGATCCGCCGGGCAGAAACGAGTCAGGCAGCCAGATGGCGTTCCACAAACTTTCTGAAATATGCCAGCGAGTTGATTACCGACGAACTCCTCCTGGTCCCGGTAGCCAAGGCGCTGAGGACATTCAAGAAGCACCTTGAGCGCATCCTCTTCCGCTGGCGTTCATGGCACACCAACGCACGACTCGAGGGCCTCAACGGTCTCTTCCAGGCAGAGTGCGCGTTGCGTCTTGCACACCCGCCGCCCGTGAAAGGCCAAACCGGGCAACGCTTCCCCCATTGCCCGCAAGCGCGGCAACCGTCAGGCCATGCCAGCACTGTCAAGGCAGCGTCTCCAGCGAGGCCAGCAGAAAAAGGACATTGGAGTAATAGTTCTGGCCTTCCTGCTCCACAAGGCCACGCGCTTTGTCCCACAGGGCCCCGGCCTCGGCCGTGGCGCCGAGGGCCGCCGCGGCCCGGGCCAGCACGGCGTAATAACCGGCCGAGGCGGGTTCCGTCTGGTCCGCGGGGGCCTCGCCCGTTGCCAGATCCAGCCGGGCGGGCAGTCCTTGCGGCCGAAGAGCCAGGGCGATCAGGGGACGGGCCAGTTCCAGGGCCGCGCGCTCCCCGGCCCAGGCCAGATAGAGCGGTATCCGGATGGCATCGTAGGAAAACAGCGGCGGTCGTTCGGGCCAGGGCCGCACGACGCCTCCCTCCGTCAGGACAGCCCAGTCTGGAGGCAGGCGCAACACGCCCGTGCGGCTGTTTTCCAGCAGGGCCAATGCATCGGTCCGCACCCTGCTCAGGCGCGTCCCGCCTTCCAACCGGGCCAACCGCCTCAGGGCGGAAAAACAGAAATAGGATGGATTAAAGACTGTCGCCTGCTCTCCGACGAATCCTTGTTCCCCGGGAAGCAGCACCAGGTAGCCATCCTGCTCGCGCACAAGCAGGCGCTCGATATCCCCTGCCACGGCTCGGGCCGCCGCCTCCGCCCCGGGCAGACCCCAGCGCTGATGGGCCGCAAGCAGGGCCCAGGCCAGAAACAGATCCCCGTCTGTGGCGTTGTTGGGGTCGAGCACCCGCCATGTCCCGTCCTGGGCCTGGCCGTAGGCCCAGGATGCCAGGGAATCGGCCGGCCTGGTCTGGAGCGAGGCCCTGGTCCAAGCCCAAAGGGCGTCAAAGGCAGAGCGGTCATCGTGGGCGACGGCCAGCAGCAAAGCAAACCCCTGCCCTTCGGAATGGGAGATGTTGTTCTGATAGATATCCACCACCCGCCCCTCGCCGGTGACGAAACGGGCCTTGAACCGTTCCCAGGCAGCCGTGTCCAGGGCCTGGGAGGGATGCGGGCCGCCCACCAGATGCAACACCATCGCCGCGATCATAAAGAGTATCACGGGCAGGCGGGCAAAACCACCGGGGGGCTTGGCCGCGGCGTCAGCCTGGAATGCAGAAACGGATATTCTGTGCATAATTTTCTATAGCGTGTTGCGGTGCATTGACCAAGTTTCCCCACGAACATCCCCAAGACGCAAGCGTCGGCAGCCACGCCTTGACCGGCACGATTCAAAGGCCGCAGTCCGATCGGCAATTCTCGTCCTGCTTTTCTGAACATCTCCGTCGAGATGTTCAGAAAACCATAACAGACAATGTTCATAATATCATTACAGCTACATTGTTTTTTATGCAATCGGCCCCAGTAGACTGCAAATACAGTACAGCTATTTTTGGTACATATTTTGCTAAAATCCAACAAAAGTCGCGCCCTCGATTTTAATGGATACAAAATCTAATGGAGTTTTGGCAAAATAAATTTGTTCAAATCCTTAATCGATCCATAAACTGCTCATTTAGCAGGCACATTCTCCGATGGTGCGCACTAGGGCCACACGAAGATGGGTTGAAGTTCCCCATTTTGCTTCGTCACGTCTTTTGTTTAGCAAAGTCAACGGTGCAACACTTCCGCCTATCCCTTCGCAAGAACAATACTGATGGCTTCATATCGATACGCCAAGATATCAGGCCTTTTCAAATAGTCGTCTAAGAATAATTTGCGAGATAGCTTCTAACCACATTTCTGGAACATATCATGTTTACTCTTGCTACAACGGCATGCTGTCTTTTTATAGCGCTTACTTATGCCACGACGATCTTCATAGATACAAATCTACAATATTGGGTAGCTGCATCAATAAGCCTCTTGCTGATCACCCTTTACAGCCTTGAGAGCCTTTTCGGACTCCGCTTCAGGATACTGTTCTTGACATTGTCCATCCTCGTCTCCCTTCGTTACTGGTTCTTTCGCACCTTTGACACCCTGACCCTGGGACCGCCACTCGACATGTTCTTCATGCTCCTGCTGTACGTGGCGGAAACCTACGGATTGCTTATCCATTTCATGGGCATGGCGATCAACGTCCATCCCCTGCGACGCAGCCCTGTCCCTCTGCCCGAGGACGCCTCGCTGTGGCCGACGGTCGACGTCTTCATCCCCACCTACGACGAATCGGTCGACGTGGTGCGCGTGACTGCGGCGGCGGCCACGCTGATGTTTTATCCGCCCGAGAAACGCAACATTTACATCCTCGACGATGGCGGCACCCTGGCCAAATGCAACCAGCCAGATCAGGAAAAAGCCGGGCAGGCCCGGCGGCGGGCCGACGACCTGCGCGGGATGGCCCGGGAACTCGGGGTCCACTATCTGACCCGGGCCGAAAACCTCCGGGCCAAGGCCGGCAATATCAACGCGGCCCTGGAACGCGCGGCCCGCCCGGACATGGAGAGGGTGGACCCGGAACTGACCGAGTGTCTGCTCACGGACCCCGAGGCCGCCCCGGGCGAACTCATTCTTATCCTCGACAGCGACCATGTGCCCACGAGCGACTTCCTGCGCAACACGGTGGGCTTTTTCCTGCAAGACCCCAAACTTTTCGTCCTGCAGACCCCGCACTTCTTCGTCAATCCCTCGCCGGCCGAGAAGAACCTGAACCTCAGCCAGGACGCTCCCAGCGAAAACGACATGTTTTACGGCGCGGTGCATCTTGGCATGGACTTTTGGAATTCCTCGTTTTTCTGCGGTTCCGCCGCGGTATTGCGCCGTAGCGCCCTGATGGAAGCCGGAGGATTGGCCGGCGAATCCATCACCGAAGACGCCGAGGTGAGTCTGCACCTGCACGCCATGGGTTATTCCAGCGCCTACCTCCTCAAGCCCATGGTCTGCGGCTTCTCCCCGGAGACCTTCATGGACTTCATTGTCCAGCGGACGCGCTGGGCCATGGGCATGACCCAAATCCTGGCGCTCAAAAACCCCCTGTTCCTCAAGGGATTAAAGTGGTCCCAGCGCATGTGCTACTTCAACTCCGTCTTCTATTGGTTTTTCGGCTTGGCTCGGATCATGTATTTCATCGGACCGCTGCTCTACCTTTTTCTGGGCCTCAAGGTGTATATGGCCCAGGTGGGAATGTTCGTCGTTTTCGGCGTGCCGCACCTGGTGGCCACCCTTGTGACCACCAACTACCTTTTCGGCAAGGTGCGCCGGCCGTTTCTATCCGAGCTCTACGAGTTCATGCAGTCGATCTACCTGCTCCCCGCCGTCCTGTTGGTCCTACGAAACCCGCGCAAGCCCACTTTCAAGGTGACGCCCAAGGGCCAGACCCTGGAAAAGGACTTCTTCTCCCGCATGGGCCTGCCCTTCTGGGCCATGGCCGTGCTGTGCCTGCTGGCCTATCCGGCGGCCGCTGCGCGATGGCACGCCTATCCCTTGGAGCACGGCACCATCATCCTGACCCTGTGCTGGTCCACCTTCAACCTCTTCATCGTCATGTTGTGCCTGGGCGCGGTTTGGGAGACGCGGCAGGTCCGCAGGCACCACCGTTTCCAGGCCAGCGGCCCCATCGAACTGTGGCCTTCCGGCGGCCTCCAGGCCGCATCCGGCACGCTCCAGGACCTCTCCCTGTCCGGCGTGGGCGCGACTTTGTCCGGCCACCTGGACCTGCTCCCGGGGGAGGTCGTACGTCTGGCGGTCAACGACAGTTACGACCGGCACTTCTCCCTAAGCGCCGAAGTCACCCGGGTGCGCCGCACCGCTGGCGCCACCCAGGTCGGCCTGAATTTCCTGACCAAGGACACGGCATCGTTCCTGGACGTCGTGGCCTTCGTTTATGGAGACAGCCAGCGATGGGAGGACATCACCACGGCACGAAACAGCACCAGGGGCGGCCTCATCGCCGGGCTGGGCAATATGCTTCAAAAAAGTGTCGAGAGTTTCACCAACACCATTTTGGGACTTACGCGGTCCCGTCTCAAACGCACGGCGTCGCGGCTTTTTCGCGGCCCCGTCACTGCATCGGGAGAGAACTCATGAACAGGCAGCCCACCATCATCCGCCACCTCCTCCTCGCTGCGGTACTGCTTTACGCCGCCACTGGGGCTTTGGCCGCGCCAAGGCCCCAGATTGAACAACTTGTCCCGCCCCAGGCGACGCCTGTCTTGCCGGCCCAGTCCCCGACGACGTCCCCGGCCGCCCCCAACCCCGGCGTCTCCGTGCTCGAAACCAGCCTCACCCGGTTGGCTCCTGTCGGCAAGACGACCTTGCGCGAGGTCTACGACAACTATGCCTTCAGTCTCCCCGTGCCGGCGAGAGTGGACATCCAGGCCATGACCCTGCGTTTCTCCTTCACCAACTCGAGCGCCCTGCTTCCTGAGAACTCCCGGCTGATTTTCTCAGTCGCCGGCAAGCCCGTGGGGCAGGTGGCCCTCGATCCCCGCTCCCCGGAAGGTACCGTGGAAGTGGCTATTCCGCCGTCCCTGCTCAAGACCGGCTACGTCCCCTGCTCTTTCAGCGTCTCCCAGCATGTCGTCCGGGAATGCGAGGATTACGCCGCCCCGGAGTTGTGGACGGTGCTCGACCTGGACAAAGCCACTGTGCGCGTGGAATACGCCCTGCGCCCCGTTCCCGACACGCTCTCGGCTGTCAGCGACTTCCTGCTCGACTCGAAGAACTTCCTCGGCGCCCCGCTGCACATTGTCGTATCGGGAACAGACGCCGCCAACATGGTCCTGGCCGCCCGCGCTTCAAGCGCAGCCGCCGTCAGGCTGGAATTTCGCCCCCCGGCTTTCTCCGTTTCCACGACTCTGCGTCCGGATATGGACAACCTGGTCATCGGAACATCGGATTTCGTGGCCCAGGTGTTTGGCCAATCCCGACAGCAGGCGGCATCCGGGGCCAATATCCGAATCGTCCCCCTGGAAGGTGACGGGAACACGCCGCCGCAGCGCCATGCCGCCGTGGTGCTTGAGGGCACAGACCAGGCCGGCCTGGAACGCGCCGTCAACGCTTTCTGTATGATGGTCGGCCAGTTGCCCGACGTGCCGGATCTGGATGTGCGCGAGGTCGAGCTGCCCCAGCCGGACGGTCCCCATGGCCGCGGCGCGGTCCGGACCGGCCGGGAATACCGATTCGACGACCTGGGCCTGAAAAACGTGACCTTTTCCGGGCTTCAGGAAGCGGGACAGCGCCTACGGCTGCGGTTGCCGGCCGACACCTATCCCTCCCCCAACAGTATGGTGGAGTTGGTCCTGCACATGGCCTACGGACCTGGCGCCCGTCCTGACTCCGCCCTGCGCGTCCTGCTCAACGGCGAGTACGTTGCGGCCGTGCCCCTGGGCAATCCCCTGGGCGACGCCTACCAGGGCTACAAGGTGGCCATCCCCTCCTCGGAATTCCGTCGGGGCGTCAACACGCTCCATTTCCAGCCGGTCGTGCGCGCCAAGACCGTGGCCTGCGAATCCGGCCTGCGTCCCATTCCGGTCACGCTGTTCGCCGATTCCCGCATTACCCTGCCCCGGCTTCCCACCTGGGTGGACATGCCCCGCCTGGACCTGATCTTCGAGGATGGTTTTCCCTTCGGCCAACGCCCGGACCTCGGCGGGGTCACCCTCTACTGCCTCGACCAGCACCCGTCCACCCTGGCCGCGTCGCTCCATCTCGTCGCCGCCATCGCTCAAAAAACCGCTTTTCCGGCCATGGGGCTCGAAGTCGCCGTAGGCCCCCCCAAATCCTTCGCCCCCCTGTCCCTGGCAGTCGGGCCGACAAACTTTCTGCCCGCGCCCCTGGCGCAGGCCATGCCTTTGTCCCCGGCCCCATCGGCGTCCAGCCAGAGCCGGCGTCCCATGCCCCAGGACGATGCGCCGGCATCCTGTGAAACGCCCCCGTATCCCTGGCTCAACGAATTGCTGGAAGACCGCGCCCCTCCCGGGGAAACCCCCGACAAGCTGCCGACGCGCCTCGCCCATGATGGCCCGGGCCTGGGTGAGCAAGCCCTGCTGACCGCGCTGCGCACCCCCGGCAGCCACGAGGGGACCTGTCTGGTTCTGACTGCGGCCACGGAAGAAATCCTCCTCGCCGGCGCCGTAGCCGTGGCGGCTCCCGCCTTCCAGAACGTTATCAAGGGCGATACGGCCCTTATCAATGTTCTGGCTCCCGATAAAAGCCGGTTCATGACCGTGGCCTCGAAATACTACCTGGGCAACGCCGGTTCCGTACCCCCCCTCGACCGATATCTCAACAGGCGGCCCTGGCTCCTCGTCAGTGCCGCCAGCCTCGCCCTGGCTGTCCTCGTCCTGATCGTGCATCGCCTCCTGCGGCGGCATATCCATAAACGGGAGGCCACGAAATGACCCCCCTCGTCATCCTGGCCACCCTGGCGTTGCTGACAGCCACGCCCGTCCAGGCGCAACAGGTGCGGCACGACACTGCTCCCTGCGCCGCCTTCCAGGGCGGCGCAGCCGGAGTGAACGTGACCCGGCCCGGACTTGCCGTACGCAACATCCAGCGAGGCGGCCAACAATCCCAGGTGGACATTCCGGGCAGCCGCAATGCCGTTGCCGCCGACGCCCTGGCCCGCGCCTGGCAATACCTCGTCCTCGGCAATCTGGCCTGGGCATCGCAGGCCTTCGACCTGGCCGCCCAGGCCGCCGCCCCCGCCCTGGCCCTGGAAGGCCAACTCGGGCAGGCCTACGTGGCGTTGCGTCGCAACCAATGGCCCCAGGCCCGCGATCTGCTCGCACCTCTCATCGCGGCCGATTTCCGGACCGACGAAACACTGCCCGCCCTGCTCGACGTACTCCGGAGCATGGGCGATACTGCGGGTTTCGCCTATTACCTGGCTTGGCTTCCCGAGGACCAGCGGCATCGCTTCCGGCGCCCCCCTCTCGCTCAGGCAGGCCCGGGCCTGCGGGCAGCGCTTGCCGCCCTGCCGCCCCATAGCGGCCGGGATGTGCTCCGCGGCCTGCTGTCCAGGCATTCCAGCGAGGTGTCCGCCTGCCTGGATCCGGCGGCAATCTTCGACGCGGCGCGCCGTCTCGGGCAGGTCGGGGATCCGGCCCGGGATGTGATGGAGGAACTACGCCGTTGTCCAAAGCTGGATGAGGGGCTGCGCGTCGCCGTGGCATTCGCCCTGATCAAGGACTACCCCACGGACTCGGCCCTGGCCGTTCTCGATGCCGAGGCGGCCCTGCTCTCGCCAGGAATGGCCAGCGGTCTCAGGCAGCAGGCCGTGGACCTGCTCAAAACGGAAATGGGGCGCCTGGATGCCAGGGACCCCAACCGGGAGATCCTGGCCAGACGGGTCCTGGAACGCATGCCCGGAGATATCGACGCCAGGGCTGTACTGGCTTGGGCTGCGCTGGATCGGGGCAAGAGCGCGGGGCCCGATAACGGAGATTTGGCCGAAGCTCGCTCCCGTTTCCAGGCACTGCACACCGACCAGCCCGAGGTGCAGGATTTCGTATATGGCTTGGCCTTGGTTCAACTGGAGTCCGGGCGTCCCGAGGATGCGGTCCGTCTGGCCCAGGCCGAGGGCAATCCCCCCCAGGCCAAACTCTGGGAGGTCTATCGTCTGGGCCTGCTCGCCATGGCGGGGCGCGACCTGCGCGCCGGGCGTTTCCAGGAGGTCCTTGACCGACTGCCTCCGGTAACGCGCCACGACCCCGACGATCGCCAGGCCCGGGAACTCGCGGCCTGGGCCCTCAAGGGCCTCGGGCGTTCCGACGAGGCGTTGGCCCTTTTCGATGCCATGTACCAGGAGGACCGCGACCCCAAAACCGCCGGCAAGGCCCTGGCCCTGCTCGAAGCCTCGGGACGGACCGGCGAGGCTGTGGCCCGGGCCAAGATCCTTGCCGAAAACGGCACGCGGGGAGCAAGACGCGAGGCCGGCGCCCTGCTCGCCCGCCAGGGCCTTCTGGAACAAGCCGCCCTGGCTGACCCGGAGCCAGCGGCGCCCTATGCCGGCCAAGCCTCCGGCTTCGCGGAAACGGGCATCGCCCTACGCACCAGGACCGGGGACGCCGGTTTCTCCCGATTAACCGAAATCAGCCACCCCACGCTCGCGCTCTGGCCCGCCACCGACGGGAGCCGGTTTTCCCTGCAGGTCACGCCCCGCTTCCTGGACGCGGGAAGCGCCCCATCCTCTCCCTACATGGGTTCCTACTACCGCCTGGCCAACGACAGCGCCAAGCGGCAGGCCCCTATCGACAACCTCTGGGTCGTTTCACCGTCCCTGATCTGGCGACGGGAAGGTGCGACGACGTACAAGGCGGAAGTCGGCGCCACCCCGCTCGGAGGCCCGGTCACGCCCCTGCCATCCTTTCAGGTGGCCGCCGGATCGCAGAATTGGCGCGTCAGCGCGTTTCAGCGCCCGGTCACGGACAGCCTGCTTTCCTATGTCGGCCAGCGCGACCCTTACTCCGGCCGGACCTGGGGCCGGGTCGTTTCCCTTGGCGCAACGGGGGGGGGCACCTGGCGCCCCCTGGCCGACTGGTTCTGGGATTTCAACGGTGGCGCGGCCTATTATTATGGGCAAGAGGTGGCCGAGAACTGGATGGTGGAAGCCGGTACGGCCGCCGGGCGCCATTTGGATTTCGACTGGGTCCGCCTGGACGCCGGCGTATATGCCCAGTGGCGCCATTTCAACAAGAACCTCAACCACTTCACAACTGGTAACGGCGGCTATTACAGTCCGCAGATGCTCTTCTCGGCCGGCCCTTTCATCAGGCTGCGCTCCCCGTCCCTACGGCCCTACGGCTATGACCTGGAGGCCTCCATCGGCCATTTTGCGGATCAAAACGACTCCCAGGCCAAATATCCGCTTTTGACCGGTTCCCTTGCCAGGCTGTCGGATACCGCGCTCTCGGAGGCCCTCGGCCGGTATGGCGCGACCTCCTCGGAAAAGATCAGTTTCCGCTTGGCTGCCAAGGTGGAAACCCTGCTGACGCCCTATCTGTCGCTCGGGGCAGCGGTTGGCGTCAGCAACTCGGCCGACTATACCGAACTGACAAGCCTGCTGCAGGTCCGGGTGTCTTTCGAGAAACGCCATGTCGTGGACAGGCAGGAGTAACGGCATGGACGGACCACAAAGACAACCACCAAAACTGCTTCCGGGACCATGAGAACGGTTCTGCCTCCAAACAAAGTTCCCCTTTTCCGTCAGGCCGGAGTTTCTCCCTGTCGCAGTTGCGCGATCACGTCACGCAACATGACAGCTTGACCTGCTAATTCGGAAACAGCATCAGTGGCCTGACGCATTGCCGCGGCGGTTTCAGCCGCCGCTTCGTTGGCGCCTACAATGCTCTGCTTGATATCATCTGCCGTTGCGGACTGGTGTTTGGAAGCCGCAGCGATGGTCTGCACCTGTTGTGAAACCATGTCTGACAGGCGGACGCTTTCGTGTAGGGCTGCCCCGATGCCTGGGCCAGGGAAGTGGCCTCGGTAATGGTTTCCGCCGTACGGCTTGCACTCTCGATGTTCTTGGCAGTGCCGTCCTGAATGCCTTTGATGGATGCCGCCACCTCTTTTGAGGCCCCCATGGTCAGCGCCTTGATCGGACGTAAAGCGAATTTGCTGATGATGTTTTGCAAGGTGTTCCAATATGGAATGAAGCGTCCTGTCTCGTCATAACCGCCGGTTTTGCTTCCCGTCAAAAGTCTTGTCGTGGGCGTCGAGGGCATCGGGTTCCCAGCAGATGCGTCTCAACACTCCTACAAATCAGTTTTTCCTCATTCGATGTTCTTTTCAAATTCTGCAAGGGGCATGGGGCGACCATAAAAATAGCCTTGACCAACAAAACATCCATTGGAGCACAGAAAGTCAACCTGTTCGCATAGCTCCACGCCTTCAGCCACAACCTCCATATCGAGGGCCCGGGCCACAGCTATGAATGCCTTCACCAACTCGCCCTTGCGGCGATCATGCTCGAGGCCGGTGATGAAACTGCGATCGATTTTCAGCACATCCACCTTGAACCTGTTGAGATAGCTCAGCGCCGAGTGGCCGGTACCGAAATCGTCGATGGCAATGGACGCCCCCATGGCGCCGAAGGCTTCCAACACGCATTGAATGTCGGGGTCGTCGTCGAGAACGAGCCGCTCGGTGATCTCCAACTCCAACCATGACCCCAGACAACTGCGGGCTGCCAGCACCTGCCTGACCGACCCAGCGAGATCGTTGCGCATAAACTGGCGACTAGACAGATTGACCGCCACGCGAAGAGGGACGTCCCTGGAGCGGTTCCAGCGGGACACGGCGGCACAGGCCTGATCAAGGACCCAATGGCCGATGTCGACGATCAGACCGGAATCTTCAGCAATTTCTATAAAATGGACAGGAGAAAGCACACCCATGCAGGGGTGGTTCCAGCGCAGCAACGCCTCGGCGCCAAGCAGGCGGCCGTCAGGCATGGACACCTTGGGCTGGTAATAAATTTCGAGTTGTTCTCTGACGAGGGCATGTCGCAACTGTCCCCCAAGAGAGAGCCGCGCCTGGGCCACCTGGGTCAGTCTGGCGCCATAAAACTGAAAATTGTTTCGGCCCTTGGCCTTGGCATGGTACATGGCCGCGTCGGCGAAAGCGGACAGCTCCTCCAGGCTTTCGGTGTCGTCGGGATAGACAGCGATGCCGATGCTGGCCGTGGCGAACACATCCCGACCCTCAATCCGCAATGGTGCGGCCAACGCATCAAGAATGGCCATGGCTACCGCCCCCATGTCCTTGCTGGTGCGGATTTCGGGCAACAACAAGGCGAATTCATCGCCCCCAAGCCGCGACAGCGTGTCGTAATCCCGAACAACCCCTGAGAGACGCCGGCCTATTTCACGCAGCAGCCGGTCACCTACGGCATGGCCCATGGCATCGTTAATATCTTTAAAGTTATCAATATCAAGCGCCATAAGGGCGAATTTCCCTCCCCTGCGCCGGCGATCGATAACCTCCTGTTGAAGCCGGTCGTTAAACAGCGCTCGGTTGGGCAGCCCGGTCAAGGCGTCATAAAAGGCCAGTTGATGCAGTTCCTCTCGCTGGCGGACCAGCTCCGTAATATCTCTTATGACGACAAGCACACTGGCGACGTTGTTTTCAAAATCAAATTCAGGAGTGAATTTGCCTAAGCCCCAGCCAAGGCCGCCGTTTGGATAACGAAATCGGATTTCCATTTCTGTTTCCAGGCCGGTTGCAAAAACGCTTTCCAACGTGGCCAGATACCCGGGCATGTCCAAATTCGGACTGTCGGTCTGGGGAGTGGCGGTTTTCCCCAGAGCGGCCCCAATGAACCGTTGCGCAGTGTTATTGAGATATAACCGTCGGAGATGTCGATCATAGCGAATGATGCAGTCGGGCGAATGCTCAAGCAACGTGCGCGCTTCCTGTTCGTGGACGCGCAAAGCCCGCTCCGCCGCTTTCCTTGCTGTGATATCCGTCCAAAACGTCACAGCGTGAAGGCGTCCCTTGATCACGAATGTGCGGGCACTGATCAGGATATTCAGTATTGAAGCGTCCTTCTTGAGATACAGCGCCTCAAACGTTTCCCTCACGCCCTTCTTGAGGATGTCGGCGTGGTTGACACGCTCGGAGGAATTCAATTGCAGGCTGATATCCAAAAGTGTAATTTTAGCAAACTCATCTCGATTATATCCCAACATACTGCAAGCAAAATCGTTGAATTCGACAAAGTGAAAAGTTTCAAGATCCACCAGCAATACGCCGACCGAGGCCTGCTTAATCATGGCAGCATGGATTTCTTCACGTTCGAGCAATACTTCCTGGTCGGCCTTTTGTTTGCTGATATTTCGAACCACGTACACAGCCCAATTACTGTCGCGCCAACGCATCACACGCCCATGGAGCTCCACCGGCACGATGCTCCCACCGTCGCGACGGAATTCCGATTCAAACGGCCCCTTGAATCCAAAACCTATGGAATACCCCACACGCTCCAGTTCCCTACGGGTATACCTCGCCTCAAAATCCCACAAATACCGGCCGACCACGAGATCTCGTGGACGGCCGACAAGTTTTGCGAACTGGTCATTGGCTTCCACAACGAGCATATTGCGATCTACAATGATCAGCGCATCTGGCGAGGTGGAGAAAAGCGCGCGCATCAATTCGGCTTCGTTGCGTAGAGCCGTCTCAGCATTCTTGCGCATCGTGACGTCTGAGGCGACCCAGACCACGCCCTGGCGTATGTCCTGGATGTCGATCGCGCTGCCGGCCAATTCGCACCAGAAAATCTCGCCGCTTTTACGACGCATCCGCCACTCGACGGAAACGATCTTGCGTCTGGATGTTTCCGCCCAATAGCGTTCGCCAAATTCCCGCTCCGCAGCATCGTCCACATGGAGCATCCGCACGGACTGCCCGAGCATTTCATCGGGAGTGTAGCCAAAAAGCGCCGTTATGCCGACATTGACCTCGGTGATGACACGCTGGCGCGCCACCACCAAGATACCCAAGGCCGTGGTGTTAAGGATGCTTTCCTTCCAGGAAAGAATTTCCGCCAAACGCTGCTGGCCGCATTGCAGTTCTTCAAGGGTCCGGGTCAGCTTGAAGTTGGCATAACCGAGGGTGGAGAGCATATCCGCAAACCGCACGAGAAAGTCCATTACGGATGTAATCTCTTCACGACCGAACCGGGGCACTCGAGCCAGCGCCTGCACGTAGGCTTCGCAATCAAATCCATAGGCTTCCGCTTGGCTGGAGAAAAACTCGAAATCGAGATGCTCGTCCTCGTAAAAAAACTGTCCGATAAAAATGTTGGCAATATGTCTGTCGCCGAGATAGATCGGCGTGACGACATCCCACATGGCATTGCCGCATTTGTAGGCGGCGTGTGCCCCTTTTTTGAGGCATTGATTCAGGTGCGTGTCGCTTTCCTGGCATTTCAGGCGAGTCTGTGGATGAGTACGGTGAAACATTGTGCAGACATCCTGCCAGCCTGCCGAAGCGTACAAATTTCCCCGAATATCGAACAAGCCAATCGCCACTCCGGTTAGTTTGGAAAATACTACGAGCATGGATTGGACAGCCTGGACATCTAACAACGCATCTAATTGCGGAGTCTCCAGCATTACTCTATTATCAGACAAATTATCAAGCGCATCGCATGAATGATGAATGTCACATCGCCCCTCCAATCTAGCACGGTCTTTCAGCTCCACAACAGTATCAGATAAGAATCCTCGCACCAGCAAAGCATCGTCCAATGACATCCATCCCTCCAAAGCTGGTTTTCATAATGCAAGAGAAGCGACGTCCGTGCGCCCTCCACCGTTGACTTGGCGCACGCGTGGCGGCGATGCCGACAAGGCTTGCCACGAGAAGTCGGACGACCCTTTATCAGCCCGTTGCAAAATGTGGTTTTGGACAAATTTTCTTGTCACAACAGCTGAAATAGTTTGATCGGATTTGGTCAAAAATGAGTTTTGCAACAGGCTCTTATGCCATGGGCAATTTTTTGGGGCGCGGGGTCCCGGCACGCCTTTCTCACGGGCCGGCACGAACTTGCGGCAGATAATATCTGCTTTTATATAGACAAATTGATTTACCCCCCCCGGGGGGGGTAATCTATATTTATAAGTACATTTAACGACGGCATATCACCCCCGCTTTCCCCGACCCTCGGCCGGAAAATTGTTCGCAGCAAAGCCATGGAGGACATGCCATGCGCCGTTAACGCAACGCGACGAGGCCTGCGGCGGTTCCGCCTGACAAGGCCATGGCGGGGTTCGCCGTTCCTTCGGCCTCTATCTGGATGTCCATGATCAGTCGCCGCAGCGACTGAGCCTGATCCGACAGATCTGCCACCGCCTGCTCCGCCTCCCGCATGACGTCGGCCGTCTCCGTGCAGATGCGGTTGAGCATAAGGCCCTCAAGGCTCGGGATGCGGTTCTCAGCCACCTCCGTTACGTCCTCGTCCACATCCGCCGCGCTCCGGTAGGCCAGCCATCCCTGCAGGAGGCATAAAGCCACGACAAGTCCGAACGACAAGGCGAATTTGACGGAAAGGCGCAGATTCTTCATAGATCTTCCTTTAACCTGACTGCACAACACAACCGTAACTTGGCTGCCCGGTTGCATTTGGGTGTCGCTTCGTTGGTGAAACGCCGCCATGCCGCATGATTGGCCACTGTGGCCGAGAGCCAGCCCCGAGATGGCCGAGACTGCGCCAACAATGGGACGTCGCCCGACTTCCCTTTCCAGGATTCATGCCGTTTCCAGGGAATGCCGTCTCTTCGATGGGTTAGTGCAGGATCATCAGTTTGCGGCACCGTAGTGGGGTGTTTTGCAGAAGGAAGTCATCATAATTTGTGAACACTAGAAGAGGCGACATGTTCACAAAGAGGGGATTAATCGGGCTGCAAGCCTGCTTGTCAATCTCAAGAGTTTATGCTTGGCGCTCTATCGCGACGCTCTCGACAAAGATCGCCGGACAACGGGCCGGGCAAAGAATCTTCTTATGCTTTTCGAAAAAGTGCATCAGGCTTTGTATCAACGTTAACCAGAGGCACAGCGCCAGCCCGAATGGAGCGCTTGCGGTAAACGTTATCCATCATATAAGCAGAACTGGTTCTTGCCATTACGCTTTGCAATATACATCGCCTGATCTGAGTATTTCAGCAGCCCAGCTAAATCATTAGCACTTTTCGGAAACAGCGCCACACCGATGCTAACCGTGATCTTTATACTGCAACTCTCGACAGCAAATACATGCTTATCAAATGCAGCGACCAATCTTCTAAGGAGTTCACCAAGATTTACTTGTTCCAATTCTGGAACAATAACCCCAAACTCTTCTCCTCCGATCCTCCCCAATGTGTCCACTTTTCGCAGGGTCTTCTTTAGAATGTTTGAAACGTAAATTATAGCCGAATCGCCTACGGGATGACCATACGCATCATTAATGCCTTTGAAATTGTCAATATCAATCACAAGCAACGCAAAAGAGCGCTTATATCGTTTCGCTCTTTCTAGTTCGTTGTGCATAATATCAAAAAAACGCCTGCGATTATTCGTATTTGTCAATGGGTCTGTTGAGGCTAACGCTTCAAGGTCGACCACTAACATTTCTAGCTTTTGTTTATAGCGGTACGACTCATTGATATAAAAGTTAAGCTGTTCGGAAAGCAAATGCAACTCGTCTGCCCCTGGTATACTAACGGTTTCCAGACATTCGTTGGAGGCGTATTTTTCGGAAATTCTAGCGAGTTGTTCTTTCAGACTCACTATTCTTTTGATTATTGACCTGTCGATAAACACTATGATCAAAAACAACAGCACGGCCCCACCTGCAAGCAAGACGAGGGAAGACTTCATTAATATCAAATAACCCTGGCTCAGAATATCTTTACCATTGTATACCATTAACTGTATTGTTTTTTGGCGCAGGAGGTCCTCTAACAAGACAATTCCAACCATCTCATCTGAATTTAAGTCGTAAACGGAAACCGAGCCATTCCCACTCTCTATCTTAGAAATTAATTTTAACATGCCAAAATCTTGAGCTACAGCGGAAGATTTATAGCCAATAGTAAACTTTATTCTATTATTTTTTGACAATTTCTCCAGATATTCATTTGAAATCGTGCGCCCCATAACAAGAACACCAGCTTTTGGCCCATCCTCCTCACTACTGAGAATTGGCGAACTCGAAACGACAGTCAACTTGTCCTGAAAATAAACCAAACCGTTAATTTTGTTTCCAACACTACATTTTGTTGATATATTCATCTTTCCGAATAGCAGACTTGCGAGTTCGGCCGGAATCGAACGAGAATACTTGTCACTATTTGTTTTGCTTTTTGAAAAAAAAGCTTCATTTGAATTATTAATATAGACAACAAACGATAACTCCATTAAACTTAAAGCCTTGTCATTCAAGTTAGATTGGATGTACTTCTTTGTTTTGCGCTGCATAAAATCAACGCTGTCATCCCAAATTGCCCAATCCGCAACAGCAGCATCGAGTTTGGCGATCTCCGCGTCAAATAAGTTTTTCACCCTTTTGATGTCATCAATTAACAATTTCTGCTCAAAACTATCAAATGTTGAATTCAAAAGATAAGCATTGACGCAAATAAAAATACAAAACAACAAGACAAAACCCAAACAAAGCCCGACTATCGTAGTTTTCTTGACTGATGTGAACACTCGGAACTCAAATATTATCAGAGGCTACATTGTAATCTGTAGTGAAGCGCCCCAACGTGATTCGGTCAATGGCTATTGGAGATACAAAAATAGAAGCGCTCCAGCCCATGACCGCCGTGACTTGGAAAGAAAATTTGCCTGCGAACGAAAAATCAAAACCAACTCCCGCCACTATGACAGCCGGCATACGATATACACCATCAATCATTGGGATAATACAATACCATGACAAT
>Ga0074193_1000861_pt1 | contig 44560 bp, 54 predicted proteins | sample EPASupsiteHSE605_FD_64523 | JGI IMG/M metagenome (GOLD analysis project Ga0074193, IMG submission 64523) | Bioremediated contaminated groundwater from EPA Superfund site, New Mexico - Sample HSE6-05 | ecosystem: Environmental > Aquatic > Deep subsurface > Groundwater > Contaminated ...
AAGTTTAAAGCCCTTCCCTCACCAGCAAGGGAGTATAGCAAAGCGGTAAGGCATTAGATTGTTAATCTCTGTAGCGCAGTGTCGAACCCTGCTACCCCTGCCATAAGGGAGTAATTTAAATTGAAAAATGTCATGGTATTTGACAATGTGGGTGCAATTCCCACCTCCCTTTTCATGCTAATATAGCGAGGTAGGACAATGGTAGTCCATCAGGTTCATAACTTGAAAGTTGTGAGTTCAAATCTCACCCTCGCAACCAAATTTACTGATGTAGCTCAATGGTAGAGCCAGTGACTTATAATCGCTAGAACGTGGTTCAAATCCACGCATCAGTACCAAGTGTTGGTAGTGTAGCGGTAGCACATTAGATTGTGGCTCTTCTAGCGTTGGTTCGACTCCAACCCAACACTCCAATTAATATGAGTAGCGGAAAAGAAGGTACAATATGAGCAAATATCTTCATGATTGGTCAATTAAAAATGTAGAAAAAGATTTTAATAAAAAATGGGGAGAAGAAGCATTAATTCGAGATTTTGATATAAAACCAGAAGAACTTGAAGGAATGGAAATACTCCTTGCAACATATGGACAAATGCAATATGAAGGTAATGCTTTTGTTTTATTCAAAAAAGGTAATAAATATTACGAAGTAAATGCTTCTCATTGTTCTTGTTTTGGTTTAGAAGGACAATGGAAACCCGAAGAAGCAAATTTAAAAGAATTATACCACAGAGCTACTAAAGGTTCTTTAGGTAAAGATGATTATTGTGAAATATACAATTTTAATAAAGAACTTTTAGATATACTAAAACAAGAAGAAGAAGGAGGTGCAACGTGGTAGAAGCCCAAATCAACCAATTCGAATCAGAAATTAACCAGCTTGAAGAAGATGTAAAAACTGGTTATGAAATTCTACGTAAAAAAGAAAAACGCTTACGTATTTTAAAGAAAGCCAAAGAGCAACTTGCTAGATTAAATAAACGCTTAAATGATGATGAAGTAGAAGATGATATCGAAGAGTAAAATTCTATTCATCACTAACGAACTACTTTCACCAAACCAACAGCGTGATATGCGACTACCGTTAATATTTATAAATTTTGGAATTACAAAAGGTAGTATGTTTAAACACTTCCGTAGTAACCACACTTTCATTACCCCTATAAATGTTAAAAAACAATGGGGAAACAGTGTGGTCTACGGAGGTTTGTTTTTAATCAATAATTTTGATTATTACGAACCTATATTAGATGCATATCACTTATGTTCCATGTCCACATTGCAAAAAAACCAGCAATGGGACATTCATCATAGAATTAAAGTTAATGTTAACCCAATCCACTTTAACACACTAGATGAACTCAGTAGATTACAATATAAAGAAGGGAAACCAATACAAGCAGAAACTTATATTGGTAATGTTAACCATCCTAAAATAAACCAACGCATTAACAATTCCCACTCTTTTCGCATCATTGATGGAGTTAACCACTCCAATTTCAAAAGTTTATTTCAGGAGGTTAATAATAATTAACAAAGATTTTTTAGAAGGATATAAATGTTGTTTAAAAGGAATAATCAAAACAATTAACAATTCAATAAAACAAAATAATGATGCTAATACTTTAAAAGATACTGTTAAAGTTTTCAATGATTTAATTGAATTAATAGAAGATATGAATTATCTTGTTGAAACATTTGAAACACCCATTGACAAAGGAATAGCACCATGTATAATAATTAATATGGATAAAGAAGGTAGGCGAGATTAATTATGGCTGGATGGGATTTTGGAACCAATAGTGGAGATAGTGGCCAAAAACTAGAATTCACCAAATTTATTCCAGGTGGAACTGTTAAACTAAGAGTAGTAGGAGAAGAACCTTATAGTAGGTGGACTCACTGGCAACCAGCTCACAGTAGAAGTATTAATTGTCCTGGTCGTGGTTGCCCAATTTGTGAGATTCGAACGCATCAAAAAGCCAATAAAGAACCATATACTCAAAGTGTATCTCGAAGATTTTCTATTTTAGTACTCAATAGAGATACTAATAAATTAGAAATCCTTGAACAAGGTAAGACTTTCTTTGAAGATTTAAGAGATATCATGATAGAGTTAAAAGAAAAAGATAAGTCTCTACTTGACGTAGATATTAAAGTACGTAGACGTGGAGCAAGTAAAGATGATACCGTATATCGTATTGATGTTGGTGATGAATACCCCTTATCTGAATCAGATAAAAAGCTGATAGAAAATATGGTTGATTTAAATGAATTCTATAAACCTCATACTCCTGAACAAATTCTTCGCATTCTAAACGGAGAAACTTGGGAGTCAGTAATGAAAAAAGAAGAAGTAGAGGATGACAATGTTGAGGAAGAAATCGAACTAAAATAAAAGAGGTAAAAAATATGAAAACTCTATTAATTAAATGTTCATGTAAACACGAATATCAAGACAAACTATATGGGAATTATATCAGAGTTGGTAACCAATCAGGCAAAGACCCAACTAAAATAAAATGTACTGTTTGCGGTAATATTACTAGTAGAGGAATCGAAACAACCTCTTAAACATCTTCTGAAGGGAGGTGTAATATGGGAGCCATAGAGCAAAAAGTACTTGGTGCTTTACTTTTTCTAGCCAATGGAAAAAAAGAAGTTACTGCAAAAAGAAAAGAAATTATTCATGAAATGGGATATTTAACTGATGGTGGAGCAATTAGTTTCGCTTTACGCTTACTTGAAATGAATAACTACATTGCTAGACCAAGCAAAAACCAATACATCATACTCGTTTAAAGGAATGATATTTTTGGTTAAACCAAATGGTACAAATGCAAAAGATATCGCCATTTACTTCTTAAAATTAAAGGGTCTCCCTTTAAACAAACCTAATATTACTAGAACTATAGTACAAGCTAAAGCACTATTAACAATGGGTTATACCAAGGATGAAATCATTACTGTTGTTGATAAAGCAATTGAAAGTAATCCAAACATATATTCTTTAGGATACCTACCTTATTGTATAGTGGATATACTTAAAGAAATAAAAACAGAAGCAGTTAAGCAAGAAGTGCAACAAGAAATTAAAACAGAATTTGCTAAACGGCAAGAGGAAGTGAATCCAGATAGCGAATCCTGTAATCGAAACAGAAGTAAGCTCGACAGATTTGGTTTTCAATCCAGGTTCGGAGAGAAATTTAATTTCGATATGTTTGAAAAATAATGATAAACTTGTCGATGTAGAATCCTCTGAAGTCTTTGCTGAACACTTTGGAGTACCAGGGCATAAATTCATTTTCATGGCTATGATGTATTTATACTCTAAAAACATTAAGCCAAACCCAATGACTATTATGGAAGTACTCTCTAATGACCAAGCAAAAAAATCTGTTGAGCTTTTAGGTGGATTAGAGTACCTTACTATTTTAGAAGAAGCTATTATCCCACCTGATAATTTACCCATCTTTATTGAAAAAATTAAGCAATCTTACACAAGACGTATGCTCTTAACTATTTCTGATAATGTTAAAAGTTTCGTACTCTCCGATAAAGCCGAAGTACTAAATCCTTCCGAACTTATCAACTATGTCGAAACTAAAATATCTGATTTGTCTGTAAACACCTCCACTTCAGAAAACGTATATAAAATGGGTTCAGCTACCGAAACTGTACTCACACAACGTGCTGAAACGCCTTCTACTGTACCAGGACTCGAAGTAGGATGGGTTCAACTTGACCGCTATACTAATGGTGCTCAACCTGGAGACTTAACCATTGTATGTGCTCCAAGTAAAGTAGGCAAATCAGTTACTTTAACTAATTGGGCTACTAAATTAGCTATTCATGATAAAATACCTATCCTCTATATTGACACAGAAATGAATGAACGTGAACAAGAAGATAGAATTTTATCAAATCTAACTGGTATACCTCATGATGAAATAGTTTCAGGAATGTATGTTTTAAACACAGTTAATGGACTTGCTGGTGATAAGCAAGTTAAACTTAAAAAAGCCAGAGAAGATTTGCAAAATGGATTTTATTATCATATCTATATGCCACACTTTACTATTGAAAAAGTAACTGCAATTGCACGTAAATTCCATATGCAATATGGAGTTAAAGCAATCTTCTTTGATTATATTAAGGTACCTTCTAACCAAAGCAATACTTTTCGTCAAATGCAAGAGTATCAAGCACTTGGCTTCTTCACCTCTGGTCTAAAAGACTTAGCAGGATTAATGAAAATACCAGTATTTACTGCTTGTCAAGCTAATCGTAACGACTTAGACACTGACAATCCTGATGCTGGAAACATTGGTGGTTCTTATAGAATACTCCAACTTGCCAGTAAGTTGATGTTTCTTATTAACAAATCAGACGAAAAAATTGCTAAAGAAGGATTCCAAAATGGCAATCAGCAAATGATAATTAAATACCAACGTAACGGCATGTCAGATTGCCCACCGATTAATTTAATCTTTAACAAACCAATACTTCGGCAGCAAGAAGTATAAAAGAAAGAGAGTAATCCCAATATGAAATATGAATTAAGAGTGAGCCTTACTCCTAAGTTATATAGTGGTTCAATGCAACATTATTGGCATATAGTTTTAATTACTGAAAGTGGTATTTATACCATTGGTGATGGTTGGGCATCAACTATACAAGCCGCCAATATTAAAGCAGAAACATGGATTAATAAAAACTTAGAAAATTGCAAATCATACAAATAATTTTAAGGTGGTATAAACTATTGTGGATGCAGTAACTACTCTCGATAATAAAATTAATATTGAAAAGTTACTCATCCATTATGGTTTTCAAAACATTAAAAACGATGGTAATATGATTCGTTGCTCTTGTGCAATACATGGTGGTAACAATCATACTGCCTTTGTTGTTAACCGTGAAACTGGACTTTGGTATTGCCATACTGGTTCTTGTGGTGGAGGTGATGCTTATACCTTAGTACAAAAAATGGAAAACTTAGATTTTTCAAGTGCCGTACAATTTATAGCTACCTTCTTTAATGTAGATATATCAAACCTTAAAATTAAGGAAAGACAACCAAGTTATATTGAAAATATTAAGAAGTTTCTTTCTCTGATGCGAGATAAAGATAAAGAATATCCTGAATTTCAAATCACAGAAGAAATGAAAGATGTTGTTAAGTTTCGTAACTTCCAAGAGTCTACTTTAACTTATTTTGGGGTAAAATATGTAAAGAATATTACCCTTAAAAAAAAAGTAGAAGGAGGTTACTATACTTTGCAAAATCGTTTAGTATTTCCAATAATCTTCATGGGAAGAATGATAGGGGCTTCACTTAGGCGATTAAATAAAAAAGATTTCCCTAAGTGGAGTCACCAAAACATTGATACTGGTGATATTCTTTATAACTATGATAATGTTATTTTAGCAAAAGAAATAGTTATATGTGAAGGAATACCAGATGTAATGGCTTTCCACGAATTAGGAATACCAGCAGTATGTACATTTGGAGCGCACATCACTCATAAACAATATAAATTATTACTTAAAACTGGAGCAGATTTAATATTAGCGTTTGATGGTGACGAAGCTGGACATATTGCAACTAAGAAAGCAATTGACTTATTTAAATATAAAGCTAATATATCGTTAATCACTTTCTTGAATGGAGAAGACCCTGAAAACATTTCCAGAGAGGAATTATATGAAAGGTATGTTAACCGAAAAAAATACCTATAGTTTATGCAATCAATGCATTAAAAATAAAACATTAATAAATGAACCTTGTAATCCAAATTGTAAAAACTATAAAAAGAGACTTATCAACAAGGAGAGTTTATATGCAAAGCGAGCCATTTATTAGTGATGAAGAATTAATAAATTTAGTTAAAAAATGGTCAACTAAACCAACAATTTGCAATTATACAGAACTAAAACCAGAAATAAAATGTGAAAAACCTATAAATGACCCAATAAATCATCCAGCTCATTATACATCTGGTGGAATTGAAACAATTAATTATATTGAAGCTAAATTAAATTTTGACCAATATGAAGGATTTCTACTCGGAAATATTCTTAAGTACATTTCACGTTATCCACTTAAAGGTGGGAAAGAAGATTTAAAAAAAGCAAAATGGTATTTAAATAAACTATTAGAAATTATGGAGGATTAATATAATATATGTTATGGCTTTTAAATGATAAAACTTCATGTCAAATTATCTCATGTAATACTCACTTTGATGAAAAAAAAGGAGTACATCAACTTTGGGCAACTCGTCCTGGTGATAAGAACTTTTTAGTAAAAGAAAGTAGTTCTGAAGCAGATATTGTTGAACTTAAAGGTGCAATTGATTATGCTTTAGAAAATAAAGAACCAGCTTTAAGATTGGAGTAATCTTTACACTCCATCTTTACACTCCACTCATACTATGATACACTATACTAGATGGTATGAAAGGAGTGTATAGAATGAATTGGTTTTTATTATCAAATGATGAAATAAAACAAATAACAGAACAAAGAAATACTATTAAAGGTAAAAATGATTATGTTATTTGTAACAATCACGCTGAAATAATTTTAAGAGATAAAAAAGGTAAAGAAAAGTGTAGAGCTAAAATCTCCTTAAACAAAATTGATGAATTAAAAAATATCAATTGGTTTGCATCTGGAAACAATTATGTTGTTGGAAAACATAATGGAGAAGAATACGCTCTACACCGCTTTATCTTAAAAGCAAAAACCAACGAATTAGTAGACCATATTAATCATGATAAATTTGATTGCAGAGATGAAAACATAAGGATATGCACTCGCTCTCAAAACATGATGAATACAATTATCCCATCCACAAATACATCTGGATTCAAAGGCGTAAATATGGATAAAAGAACCAGTAAATGGAGAGCTTATATCACTATTAATAAAAAACAAATAAATTTAGGAATATTTGAAAAATTTGAAGATGCTGTAAAAGCTAGATTAGAAGCAAATATCAAATATCAAGGTGAATTTGCTTATCCAAATACTAAAGAGGTGATTTAATTTATGGGTTTTGTGCATTTGCACACCCATTCTTGACTGAATACAGTGTACTTGATGGAATGGGAAAAATCAAAGAATTAGTTCAAACAGCTAAAGAACTTGGACAAAAAGCGTTAGGATTAACTGACCACGGAACTACATCAGGTTTATGGGAATTCCAAAAAGAATGTAGAAAAAATGACATTAAACCTATCTTAGGTTGTGAATTCTACTATGTCCGAGAAAATGATGGTGAGAATGGCCACCTTATCATCCTTGCTAAAGATAATCAAGGACTTAAGAATATCTTTAAACTTCAAGATTACGCTTATGTCCAAAACTTCAACCGTAAACCACGTATTGATTGGGAAACACTTATAAAACATAAAGATGGTCTTATTGTTTCAAGTGCTTGCCTTGGTTCAACATTTGCTCAACACATCATAAATGATGAATGTGATAAAGCTGTAAATTGGGCAAGAAAATTCAAAGAAACATTTGGTTCTGATTTCTATATTGAAATCATGCCTAATGAATTATTTGAACAAGTAAATTATAATCATACTGCTTTACGTATTGCTAAACAATTAGATATTAAAGTAATTGCCACTAATGATGTGCATTATGTTTTTGAACAAGATGCCTTCACTCATGAAGTATTGCTTGCTATTCAAACTAATAGTAAAATGAGTGATAAAAAAAGATGGAAATTTGATACTACTGATTTCTGGCTTAAAAGCTATGATGAAATGATAAATACATTTCACAATATACCCGAATCAGAAATAATATCTGCTCTATCTAATACTGCTGAAATTGCTGATAAATGTAATGCTGAAATAAAAGTTGGCAACTACCTACCTAAATTCTACAACATACCTGAAGGTACTACTGAACGAGAATTACTAGTTCAACGTACTAAAGAAGGGTTAATAGAAAAAGGAATATCTGACAAACAGTTTATCAAAGAGGTACAAAATGAAATTAATGTTATTGATAGAAATGGATATGGAGGATACTTCCTCATCGTCCAAAACTATGTCAACTCAGCTAGACAAAATAATATCATTGTCGGAGATGGAAGAGGGAGTGGTGCAGGAAGTAAAGTTGCTTACCTTACAGGAATTACTACAATCAATCCATCTAAATATGACCTCCTTTTTGAACGCTTCATGGCTGATGGACGCCAGCCTGATTTTGACGTTGATTTCTCCGACCAAGATGCAGTATTTAAGGACTTGCAAGAAAAATACGGAATGGACAATGTTGCAAGGGTCATCGCCTTCGGTACAATGACACCACGTTCTGTAACCAGAAAAGTAATGTCAACCTTTGACCACCCTATGAGTGAATTAAATATCATATCAAAACTAATTCCTGATTCAGCAAAAAGCATTAAAGAAGCATTAGAAAGTTCTGCTGAACTTAAAAATTACGCTAAAAAATACTCCTTAGAATTTCAAATCATAGAAAGATTAGAAGGTACAATCTCTCATGAATCACAACACGCTGGAGGAGTTATCATCTATCCCAACCTCTCGTCAATCCTTCCTATTAAAACACGGGCTGAAGATAGGAATAAGCGAATCGTTGGATTTGATAAATACATGCTTGAAGAGCTTGGACATTACAAGTTTGATATACTTGGACTCGAAACTCTCCCAATTATCAAACGATGTCTCGATTCTATCTTGGAATCTACAAAGGAAAGGATTAATCTTGAACAAATCAATTATGATTGTCCAACCGTGTACGACATGCTCTGTAGTGGACAAGTCTCTGGTGTGTTCCAGTTGTCTGCACAAGGAGCAAAAGTAGTTGAACAGCAACCACGTAATTTTAAAGATTTAATTGCTATTAACGCTTTAATAAGACCTTAATAATAGGGCTTTAACACAGTGATGTGTTATCGAAATTCCTCTAATTCATGGGAAACCCCAACCTTTTATATTTTACTATTATTGTGGTACAATATAGATGAGTGGGTAATCATGAGCGAAATAAGGAGGAATTATATGAAAGAATTATTTAATCGTTATTTAATTGATAAAAAAGGAGTTATTACATCAAAAATAACAAGAGATTTATCAAAAGGTAAACAAAAAATTATACAACCATTTTACGATAAAGATGGTTATAAAAGAGTATCACTTATAACAGATGAAGGTAGAAAAAAATTCAGAGTTTGTAGATTAGTTGCATTAGCATATGTACCAAATCCAGATAACAAACCATTTGTTAATCATATAAATGGTATCAAAAATGATGATAATTTTGAAAATCTGGAGTGGGTTACTGCATCTGAAAATAAAATACACGCTTTAAATATTGGTTTAGAAACAAGAAATTGGTGGACATATAAAGTTTACGATAAAGATAAGTTTGTATTTAAAGGTAATTCATATAAAGCGTGTCAAAATTTTATTAAATGTGGAAAATCATCTGTTCAAGATGCTATTCATAAAGGTTATGTAATTTTTAAACGATATACAATAATTCAAACATATAATTACTCTTGAAACGTGCAACGACTAGCCGTAAGGCGTAGGTTCAAGTGAACCGAAACGGGGAACATCTCAAGTAGATGTTGATATAGTCTGGTCTGTATAGGAATATACAGCAGTTCATAAGAGAACGCACATTAATTAACGACTAATGTGGAACATAACGGGAACAGGAGATTGGCATGAATATATCGCGAGACGAAAAGGTAAGGCTTGGAAATGCTTGGATGAAAGAATGCCGTACCTTATGGAAACTGAAGGACTTATCACATATCAAGAACAATTCCTTCTTGATGCGAAAACTCTTGCAGGTTGGGATATCGCTTACGCAGACAAACATATCCGTAAGAATAAAGATATCAGGAATGATGTTGCACTTAGAGAAAAATTCATACAAGAATGTATACCCAATGGATTATCAAGTGAAGAAGCACAGTTGGTATGGTCTGAAATTGAAGATGCTGTTGCTGGAGGGTATTCTTTTAACAAATCTCACTCAGCTAGTTATGCAGTTATATCATACCAAACAGCCTGGTTAAAATATCATTATCCACTTCATTTCTATGCTTCTTTAATGAGTTCAGAACAAGACCAATCAAAAATTGCTGAGTTAATTATAGAGTGTAAAGAAAAAGGTATAAAAATTCTACCACCTGATATTAATAAAAGTGGAGAATACTTTACAGTAAATGATGACTCTATTAATTACCGAATCTCAACAATTAAACATGTTGGTGAAAGTGCTGTTAAACACATTAAAGAATTAAGACCTATTAAGGATTTTGAAGATTTTCTTAATCGTAGAGAAAAAAAATACATCAAACAAAATGTTGTTCAAAATTTAATTAAAGCTGGTTGTTTTGATTTCTGTAATGAAAAAAGAGCATTTTTACTCTGGAAACTTGATATGGATAATCGAACACCAAAACAATTAAAAAATAATATACAACTTCCTACCTACGATTGGAATGAAGAAATAAAAGCAGAATGGGAGTATGAAGTACTTGGAATGTATTTGTCAATACACCCTTTGGAACGCTTTGGATTTAAACCTTTATCTTCTTTCTCTGATGGGCAATACTGTATCCAGGGTGGAAAGGTTTATGATATTAAAGTTTTCCAAGATAAAAATAAAAATGAAATGGCATTTATATGGTTGTCCACGTTATTCGGTAATGTTAAAACCATTGTTTTTGCTTCATCTTGGAAAGCAGAAGCCACTAAAAAATTATTTAACTTGGGAAGGTTGCTCCTTATCAGAGGAAGAAAATCTGGAAATTCTGTAATATTTGATTCGGGAGAGGATTTATAATGCTTTACAATTTAAAACTAGCACTTGCCTTACGCACTGGCAATATCATTGTTAATAAAGTAGAATTAATGATTAATAAATTAATCAAAAGTAATGAAATAATCAATAAAGATATTCTTAATAAATATAATAGTATTGATTATTTGCGTGATAAAATTAATAAACATGAAGAAGCAATTGTAACTAATAATAAAATAATTGATAAAGTAAAATCCTTCTATAATTAAAGGAGTGTTTTATGGAAGTAAAGATACTTGATGTATTCGGTACTTGGCTTAAAGTATATAATGCCGCACGTACTACAGTTAATTTAGAACCTGTAAATGGTAATGTACCTTCAACCTGGAAACGCAGAATACTTCTTGCCGAACACTCACCAATACGTAAAATTCAAATCAGTTGGAAATGGTTTAATTTAAAATCATGGATTTCTGTACATTTTGTTCGACATAAATTTGGTATTGAACATTTTGTCCGTACTCAACGTACAGACCGTACTAATATCAATCGTGATGAAGAAAAACAATCAGCACTTATAGAACATGAATGTCAAGCAAATCCTCAAGCTATTATCAACATTAGCCGTAAACGTTTATGCATATTAGCAAGTCCTGAAACTAGACAAGCATGGCAATTATTTCTTGATAATTTATATTATTATGAACCAGAACTTGTTGATGTTTGCGTTCCAGATTGTATCTATCGTGGACATTGTTATGAATTCAAATCATGCAACTTCCACAAAACTGAAGTTTATAAAGTATGGTTAGAAAAATATAGAAGAGGAATAAATGCATGATATCATTAACTGATTTAATAGGTTTGTTTATTGGAGGAATTATTGGAGTAACAACAATGTGTTTGTTTCAAATTAATAAAAGGAGATAAAAATATTAATGAGTAAACAATTAACCATTACCATTAAAGATGATGGTACTTTTGATTGGAGTACAGATGGACTTGATATTCCTACAATTATAATGTTACTTGAAGCGGTAAAATTATCTATATTAAACGGTGAATTTACTCCAATGGAGGAAGAATCTTGATTTGTATAAACTGTTTTCTTGATATAGAAGATATGCGAAAAGAAACCAGATGTACAACTTGTAACAAACCAATTCATAAAGATTGTGCCATTAAAGGATTCTGTGATACCTGTTACACCGCATCAAAAAAACCAACTACATTACCTGTTGAAAAAATACCAGATGTAATTCGCCGCTCCCACATAGAAACTTATCGCACTTGTCCTTTTAAATTCTACATGCAAGTATTTAAAGGTATTAAAGAAGAAATGAATCCTTACCAACAAATAGGTATTGATTTACATGAAATCTTTAATAAATGTTCTAAAGACCATTCTATAAATCATACAACAGCACTTGAAATGTTTGAGAAATATTGGCTTTCATATCCTATAGAATTATTTGATGATGACCCTGTATTAAAGAATAAACTTTATATCAGAGGTACAGAAAGTATTAATACATACTTTTACATTATCAAAAATATGCCTAAAGCCATAACTACTGAAGAAACAATCCACACATCAATAGGTGATGATTATCCAATTATCGAAACAACTATTGATAGAATTAACCCATTTAATGATGGTATTGAAATTGTTGATTGGAAAAGTGGTTCAGTAATGGTTGGTAAAAAATTCACCACAGATATGCAAGCACCTCTATATATTTATGGAGCTTCTAAACATTTCGAAAAACCTGTTCAAAGATTTAAACTAATATATTTACAAGAAAATAAAGAAAGAATTTTTGAACAAGTAAGCAATAATATATATTGTTGTACTGTAGGTAATCGTGATTACATTATTAATATTGAAGAAAAAATTGATGAAGTAAAAAAGGTTTTCGACAATATTAAAAATAATCGTTTCAATATTCCTAAAAATACAAAAGAAATGTATTATCAATGTAAAATGTGTTACCTTAAAAAACAAGATATATGTAAAGGTGCTGACATACAACCTTGGCGACAATAACTTTAAAGGAGTAAAATATGCACCCACTAATTAAAAAACTAGGCAAACCTTTAACAAAAGAATTAATTAGTATGATATTATTTGAACCAAATTTAAATTTAGCTAAACTAAATGAACTTTTCAAAAAACATAAAAAATTACGTACAAGAAGTATAGACCATGCTTATGCAAATAAATATGAAAATATGAATTATAAACTCTATATTGAAAACGATGCAAATAAAACAATAATAAATATGCATTTAAGTTTAAAAGATTTTGAACAAATAATGGAGGAAGTCAATCAAAAATAAAACATTACTCCTAATTTAAAAAGGAGAAATATGTTTTATAATAACCTTTTAACCGATGAGTTTATCAACAAATATCCAGATACTCCAGAACACATGAGTGAACTTGGTACTTTTGTATTCTACCGTACTTACAGTAGGTGGCTTGAATACAAAGGACGTAGAGAAACTTGGAAGGAAGCTATACGCAGAGCAGTAGAATACAATGTAAACCTTGGTTTTAGACAAATTGAAAAGAATAAAATTAACTTTAATCGTGATAAAATGCGAATTGAAGCAGAAACTCTTTTCGATAACATCTTTAATCTACGCCAATTCTTATCAGGACGTACTCATTGGGTAGGAGGTGCTGAATCAAATGTAGCTGATAAATTCCCCTTAGCAAACTTTAACTGTTCCTTTATCAACATTAAAAAATGGAAAGATATCAGTAATTTATTCTACCTTCTACTCATCGGTACAGGTGTTGGTATTAAATGTACTAAAGAAAATGCTAAACAACTTACCAAACTTAGAACTAATTTAAAAGTTATTCACAGTGAATACAACCCTTTATCCAAATCAGAAAGAATCGAACACACTCGTCTTATTGATATGAAAAATGGTTATGCAAAAATCTGGATTGGTGATAGTAAAGAGGGTTTTGTAGAAGCATTAAAATACTACATTGATATTTTGCACAATTATGATTACGAACATATCCATACTGTTAAAATAAGTTATAACTCTATTCGTCCTCAAGGAGAAAGGTTACGTACTTTTGGCGGTACTGCAAGTGGACACTTACCTTTAAAAGAAATGTTTGAAGGTATTAATAAAGTTATTAAAGGTACTCTTTATGAAGGATATCCTAAAATGGATGAAACAATATATAAAGATTATGAAGATGAAGAAGTATTTGTACAACCTAGACCAATTCATATTCTTGATATTTGTAATTTGATTGGAGCAAATGTTGTAGTTGGTGGAGTAAGACGTACTGCTGAGATTTTTTTATGTGATGATGATGATGAGGAAGTAATAAATGCAAAGTGTGGTATAAACAGTCCTGATTACAAAATGCATCACCGCCGCATGTCTAATAATAGTATTTGTTTTAAAACAAAACCTACTAAAGAAAGATTAACTGAAATATTTGAACTTATTAAAACAGAAGGGGAACCAGGATTTATTAATTTTGAAGCGGCAAGTAAACGCAGACCCAATATGGAAGGGGTAAATCCTTGTGGAGAAGTCCTACTTGATTCGAATGGTGTATGCAATCTTACTACTGTTAATGTACGACAGTTTGTTACTCCTGCTAATACTCTTGATTTTTCAGGCTTAATGCAAGCTCAAGCACTCTCTGTACGTGCAGGATTACGTATGGCATGTATTGATTTAGAATTACCAGAATTCAACTTCACTCAAAAAAGAGATAGACTCATTGCTTGTTCCCTCACTGGTTGGAAAGATGCTATGGAAGCATTAGAATACGATTCTGATAAAGAAAAGCACTTACTTGAAACACTAAGAACAGTTGCTTTTGAAGAAAGTTTACGTTATTCTAATTTCTTAAGAATTCCTATTCCTTTATTAACTACAACAATTAAACCAGAAGGAACTCTATCTCAAGTAGCTGGTGGTGTTAGTCCTGGATTACATGAAAACTTCGCCCCATTCTACATTAGACGAATCAGAATTAACGCTTCTGACCCACTTGTCAAAGTAGCTAAAGAATTAGAATGGACAATTAATCCAGAAGTAGGAACACCAGGTAATTGTATTGAAAACGCTAGAACACTTGTCATTGATTTCCCTGTAAAAAGTGAAACTAAAAAACAACGTGGTTCTTCAAATGTTAAAGAACAACTTGAAAATTACTTCTCCTTCCAAACTCATTATACAGACCATAACTCTTCAAATACTATTTACGTTAAAGATGATGAGTGGGATGAAGTACTTAATATAATTTATGAACGTTGGGATGAATTTATTGGAGTAACATTCTTGCCACTTGACGGTGGGACATATCAACTTGCTCCTTATGAAGAAATTACTGAAGAAAAATATTATGAGTTAAAAAATAACATGAAACCTTTTGATTCAAGTTTACTTTCTAAGTATGAAAGTAAAGAAACCGAATTAGAACCAATGGATTCATGTGAAACAGGGGTATGTCCTCTCAGATAAGTTTAAAGCCACCATTTAGGCGTGTGAAGCGTATTAAGATACAAACACCTTACCCACACCTTCCACACGCCTGTATGACCCCTTTAAAAAGGAGGTATTTTCAAATCATAAAAAAATATACCCTATATTTAATGCGTTGGCAAGCAAGTAGTATAATCCTTGCCCCATGTATAGCATATTTACCATATAATTCAATTAATAAAGCAATTATCGCTAATTTAATTGGCGGTTTAATTTTCTTTTGGATTGACCAATTAATATTCAAGGAGAAGTAATGAAAGAAGCTCTCAATAGAGAATTTCAAAAATACTTTGAGAATTTTCTTATTTGTAAAAAGGAGCCAATAATGAATGTGATATTAAATCCTGATGCACGTAAAGTAGATGCAATCAGAAACTTTCTGAAAACCAATGGTGGATACTGTCCTTGCCAAATCAATAGAAGTGAAGACACCATCTGTCCATGTAAAAAATTTAGAGAAAATAAAGAATGCTGTTGTGAATTATATGTGGAGGTTAAAGATGAAAATTAGAGAATTTGAATTTGTTAAAAAGGAGATTAATATAACATATGATATCACCTGTAGAAAATATTGATTTTGAAGAATTCCTTAAAGTCTATTCAAAATCAGAAAATTTAAAAAAAGAAAACTATACTCAATTCTTAAATCCTGATAAAAAACTTATTAAAAAGATTAGAGCACGTTTAAAAATTACAGATGGATACTGCCCTTGTAAACCTGATAGAATTGAAGATAATATTTGTCCATGTAAGGAGTTTAGAGAAAGTAAAAAATGTTGCTGTAATTTATATGATACATTAATAACTACAGCATTTAACCCAAATGCACCATTTTGATTCAAATATAAAGATAGGAGTTAAATAATGAAAATTAGAGGATTTGAATTTGTTAAAGATGAGTTCAGAAAAAATAAAAAAGATACACCTACAGTAGAGTTTGATAAAAAAATAAATCTACCTAATGGTAAATTCTTTTATGTTACTGACAATCTTAAACTACCAGAACAAAGTACCATAGGAAGTGCTGGTTATGATTTCTATCTTCCTACAGATTTAACTTTAATCCCTGGAGCTAAAACAATCATTTATTCTGATGTGAAAGCATACATGTTAGAGGATGAATATTTAGTAATTCATCTACGTTCTTCTGTAGGAATTAAACATGGATTAATGTTATCAAATATTACTGGTATCATTGATTCCTCTTATTACAGTAATCCAGATAACGATGGAAATATTGGTATAGCACTATTTAATCCTACTGGTAAAACTGTTACAATGCGTAAAGATGAACGTATTTGTCAAGGTATCTTTATGAAATACCTACTTGCTGATTACACATCAGATAAAAAACGCACTGGTGGAATGGGAAGTACAGGTAAATAATATGGATAAAAAAATATGTAAATATTACGTACTACAACCATATGATAATGGGGATAATCATTATTACGGTTGTTGTAAAAATGGATTATTAAGAGGATTAAGTTTTTTTCCAAATTGCTTAATGCAATGTATAGAATAAGTAAATAGGGAGGGTACTTTTGACAGAAGATTTGAAGGAAGATTTGAGCCGTTGCAACCCTAGATTTCCTTCAAAAAAACTGAAACTAACACTACCCTTACCTCCAAGTGTTAACTCAATGTATATTAATAATAGAAATGGTGGTAAGCGTTTATCTAAGGCTTCACAAAACTATATACGAATTGCAAAAGCACTAATCAATCAAGCAATAGATGACCAACGATGGGTTAAACAAGAAGATAACACTTGGTTCTATATAGACATAGTGTTCTACATGCCAGATAGAAGGATTAGAGACTCACACAATATGATTAAACTTCTTCTTGATGTGATGCAACCAATTATCTATACAAACGATTATTATGTAATGCCTAGAATACAAAGTGTAGAATATGATAAAGAATACCCACGCTTAGAATTATGCATAACACCACAATCTAAAAAAGATAGAATTAAAGCTTTACAAATGACAAATTAAAAGGAGTCAACATGTCAAATATAATAAAGTTTATACCAAAAAAAATACACAATCTAATAAAGTGGTTAAAAACAAATTCTGAAAATATTGACCAATTTATTGTGACTATATCTCTTAAAAATGGTTCTACCTTCACTATTTATGATTGCTACACATATGTTGAAGCAATGGGTTTATTAGAATTGTCTAAAGATAGTATTAATATGTTAGCACATGATAATGAATTCATATGTAAAAAGTAAAAAAAAGACCCCCTCTTGTTTTGAGGGGGTCTTCTTATTTATTATTCCTTATTTAATTCATCTTTATGATTCTTAAAGATACCATAAAGTATAGTACCAAGTAAGAAAGTATTAAAAATAATATCAGTAATTTGAGTTTGTATATCTTCATTAATCTCAACACCAAGTACCAATTTAATAGCTATGCAAATCACAGAAATAATTGGTATGATAACTGTTTTATTAAAAGTACCCACTCATTAATCCCTCCTTTCTAACTCTGTAATTCTGTTTTCAATATGTTCCATACGCAAATCAATCTTTTGTAGCGTATCAGAAACCTTCTGCAAACACTCTCCTAACTTATTCATCATTTCATTAATGTTATTAACCATAAAGTTTAACAAATATATAAAAGCCCCACCTACTAATGTAGTTTCAATCAACTTCCCTACAATATCTTCCATCATTACCACCCTTTCAATTCATTGTAACCAGTATCATCCCCAGGAATAACATAACCCTCTTTGCTCCAAATTCCTTTCTTCTGATTGTACGCTTCTCCCTCTGTTTGATAATATTTAGATTTATTTTTATAGTAAGGTTCAAATAAATAACGAACTTGAGCTAAACCTTCTTTTAATAGTTTTTCATTATAATCCTCACCATCTACACTAACATAAGCAAGCATTCGTTTACTATCAGTAGCATCTTCTTTCGGCCCATCAAAAATTAATTTAACATCCTTACCAAATAAAGCTTTTTTACTATAAGTGCTTGCTTCTTTACCATAAGGCATTGGTTTTTCTTCATAATCCCTAAGTTTATCCTTACCTACACTCTCAGGTGTATCAACAAGGAGTAATCTAACTTTCTTCTTCTCACCATTTATATCCACTTCAAAAGTATCACCATCAATAACCTTTGTAACTTTACCGATAGTTGGTTTATCACCAAAATCAAGTTTATCCGCTAAGAACCAAGAAAATCGCTTCATTACTCCAGATTCTTTATACTGCATATCCTCTAATGATTTAGCCATCTTATTATAAACAATTGCTTCATCAAGTGTAGGGGGAATATATGCTTTTCTTTCTTCCTCTGAAAGCCCCTCATAAGTCTTCTTACTAATTGGTCTCATTGCACCTTCATACTTAAATGCATCAGGTCTATCAGCAAGAACATCATCAACTGCCCTTGACACTTGACCTTTAAACCCTGATACAAGAGAACCACCCATATCAGTAAAGAACTTTTTAAACTTATTATCCATTTCTTCTGATGTGAGATAATTATTTGCTATTTTATTTTTCATCTTCATAGACTTATAAGTTTCATAATCATACGATAACAACTTAACACCAGACATATTATTAAGCATCTGAAGACCAAAATCTAAATCTTCTTTTTGCACCATATCTTTACCTACATTATACTCTGCAAAATTAGATAAAAGATAATTTGCAAGTGTACCACCAGTTGAAGCTAAACCTTCATCCTCTTTAAAGATAGGTTGTTCAAACTTTGTATTGCGATTTAAAGGAAGTTCAATAGCCGCTTTAATTGGTAAAGCAGTCTGTGAAACTAAATCCTCAATACTTTTAATAGGACTAGTTACTCTTGGTATACGTGACAAATCCATATAAGGAAGGTTAGGATTAAGCATAACTCGTTCTGTAATCCCTCTAGGATTCTTAACAGTAAAGGGAAGTTGTATCCAATCCTGAGCAAACCTATCAACATATTGACTATCCATTTTGGTCTTTTCATCATTACTATTTTCAATTGCGTGAGTAACCTTAGCTACCATAGCATATTTAAAAGGTTTTTCAAGTAATGATTCAACTTGTAAAGCACCATTCTTCTTTAACCAAGTATAATAAGGAAAAATCCGTTTCATTACATTTTGTTCAAAATCAGTTAAATTACTATAATCAAATAAATACTTTTCAACACTTTCTGCTGCTTGCCAAGGTTTATCTCCTGCTTTTAACCTACTCATAAAGTGAATTAACTTATCACTATTTTCAACAGTACCACCAACTTCAGTACCAACTTTATAAGCAAAGAAGTTTTTAGTATCAGTAGGGTCATACTTTGCTTTAACCCATCTTCTCAACTTACCTTGTACCTTAGTATGAGCACCAAAATCTTTAGCAAAATAACCAGTATCAATTACTCCATGAGCAAGTGCTAAATTATAAATCTCTCCCCAAGTAGAATTTAAACCTTCAATAACTTTATCACTTTGGCCCTTACTTCTAACTACTTTTAACGCATCAATTTGGTTTTTTACATTTAAAGCATCTTGTCCAATACCTAACCAATTATTAAACATATTTGAAAACTTATTACGCATATGAAAAGATGGCATTACAACAGTTTGATTTAATTTAACAAAATGTAAAAACTTATCATAAATTTGAACTAAACGATTATGGTCTTTGAGCATTTGTAATTTACGTGTCTGATTTGCTTTATTAATTAAGGATTGATGAACCTCTCTAATTTGTGGAGGTTCTAATTTATCAATTTTTTCAATAGCACCTATTAAACTATCAAGACGTTTAACTTCAAAATCATAAGCATTACCTTTCAATCTATTAATTGTTTCTCTAACTTCAGCCATACTTAAATCATGAAGTTCTAATAAACGTTTAGAAGAATTAGGTACAGTATTACCTTTACCATCTAATTCATCAACATATTTAAGTGCATATTCATCATATAATACATCATATAAATAATTAACTTGTTTTTTAGTTAATTTTTGTCTATTTTGAAGGTTTTCAAAATATTTAATCTTAGCTTCTAATCTACCTCTTTCAAACTTAAAAATATTATTTCTAATTTTATGTTGAAAAATATTAATAGCACTATCATAATAATTAAATATTCCATTAATATTATCTTTACTTAACTCAAACATTGGAGTAGACATACTATCAATAGAATTAACGCCAAGTGTAGACTTTTCTAAATATTCATTAAAATTACGCTCAAATAAATTTTTCATACTTACTTCATCAAATTGAATAGCAACCATAGCATCTATGTGTTCAGAAATAGCTTGATTAAATTGTCTATTATATTCTATAAAATATTCTTTACCAGAAGTAATACCCATAGCATTTAAGTTTTGTTCAATAGTTCTATTTAAATCAACAGAATTATCGCGTAAAAATACCCTAACAACATGACTAATCTCATTACTCATATCTAAAGAAATATTTAATTTAGCCATATCAACAGCACTATCTTTAATTTTAGGTAAACTAATAACTGAACCAAAACCATCTTTAATAACTGTATCACGCTTTACTTCTGTACCAAATATATTCATCATTTCTTGTGTATAATGAGTATCATAAAGTACTTCTAAATTCTGTAAAGCACGTGTTTGATAAATATCAAATATGCTATCAGAAAATAAATTCTTACCACCTAATTTTTTAGACATTTCTTTATTGATTTGATTAATAGTGTATCCATCAAATTCTTTAACTCGAGAATGAGCAAATTGATTTCTAATCTTACCATAACCATAACCTTGAGTTAAAGCAGCTTGAACATCATCATCAAATTCTTTAATACCTAAGAACTCAGCACCATCTTCAGTAAGAAGTCTAGTTACATACCCATTAATCCACTTATCAACTTGCTCTTGTTTTAACACTCCCGCTTCAACTTCAGATGCACCAATCTCTGTAAACTTATCTCTAAGGTCTTTAGCAATTGCTTTAATTTTATCATCAACAGTCATATCAGCGTCAAGCATAATCTTAGTCACATCAACAAAATTGATTGCACCTTCTATCTCTTCTGCACTAAGATTTGCTCGAACATAAGTTTCAAATACATCATCATTATTTAAAATTTTCTCTAAACGTTCAATTTGCCTACCAACATCATAAATATCAACATTACTATCATCAATCTTATTAATTAACTCACGCTTAGCAAGCCTTAAATCTTCTACATGTTTAAATACACCTTCTAAACGTTCAGTAGCTTCTTTTTGTAATTCTTCAATTTTTAACTTTCTAATATTATCAACTTCATTAATATTAGATAATTTAGATTTATAATCTTTTATTTGTAAATGTAAATCATCAATTTTATTAATCAAATCATGTAGCCTTACAGTTTGTTGTGTAAATTGTGGCTCAACACTACTGGATTTTATATTATGAAACTCATCCCAACCTTTAAATATTTCAACCATTTCATCAGAAGTAGCAGTAACCTCATCTACTTCTCTCCAACTAATACGTGGTAATGCTTTAGGTTTTTTATTTACCCTACTTACATTCCACCTAGCAAGTTTCCTAATAGCTTTTCTTTGAGGAACACTAATATCAGACCAATTTCTACCTAACTCTTCTAAAAAAATTTCCATATCTTTAATAATAGATTCAGCCCATATTTGAGTTTTACTATTTTTATATTTACTTTGTTTTAAAATATTCTCAAGTTCACCACTACGTTCATGTGGAAGAAAACCCCTAACAGGAGTTTCATTATAAACTTTATCTTTTAATAAATCTCTTTTTCTTGCTTCTAAAGTTTCAATACGAGTTGTTAAATCACTAATTCTTTTCTTCTTACTATCTGCCTTAACAACTCTATTTACTTGTTTAGTACCCTTTGCCAAAGCTTCTCTTTTCTTTTTAAGAGAATTATTTAGTGCTTGAGCAATTTTAGTATCAACTATACCTTCTAATTGTTTTTCAATTTCTTTGATTTGACCTTCAAGTTCTTTAATATCTTTTTTAGTAAGTGGTCTTTCAACTAAATTTCTAGTAGTTTTTTGAACACCATCTATTTTTAAACTTTCAATTTCTTTTTTCATATCAGCTATTTTTATATCAATCTCATTAACTCTACCTCTAAGTATTGAGCCAGATTGTTCAAAAGCATCTTGTCTTCTTTTTAAATCTTCAATCTGAGCTAACTCTTCAGCATGTAAACCAGGAGTAGTAGCATGATATTTTTCTTGATTAATATATTCTAATACTTCATCATAAGATTTCATCTTTCCAAACATAGCAAGATAAGACCTACGTTCATAATCAGCCGCAGTTATCTCAGCTAAAACACGTGCATCTTCTTCACTTAATCTACTATAAAAATCATCACTACTTCTAGCAGAAGTTTTACCAGCAATTATTTCATCTAAACTTAAAATATCTTTATTAGTACCAACACCATATTTATCATATATTTCTTTTAAACGTTTAGTATAAAAATCATCCCAAGTTTTAAATTCACTGTTTTTACCACCATAACCAATTTTACTAGCAATAAAAGAATACATTTCCTGACGATTAACAAAAGATAAATCATTCGATAAATAATCACGAATCTGTTCAGGAGTCATACCTTTATCAATCATAGCAATAAGTTCATCATATTTACTAGCAAATAAATTACGATGAATCATACCTTTAATTCCATAAACATATTCACTTATCGCATCAGAAAGATTAACCTTCGCTTCAAATTCACCTTTATTAGTAGAGACACTCTTACCAAGTCTTCTTTTAATTTTCTCAACTTCTTGAGCAATTTCTTCAGGTGTTCTTTTTACGTATCCAACACCTCTAACATATTTATTAACACTTATATTATATGAGATATTTCCATCTTCATTTACAACATTTTGTAACTTAGTTTTACCTTTAGATTCAATAGCAACACGATAATCATTATGAAACTTCTTAATATTATCAATCATACCTTTATTAATTTCATCTTTTTCAACTTCATAAATTTTAACTAATTTCTGTAAATTTTCTAAACCAATAGGTTCATCAAAATTTAAATTACGAAGTCTATTATGATATTCTTCTCTTAACGCATCAATAGTTTCATTACTTTTAACTAAATCATTATCAACACCATATTTAGAGTTATTTAAAAACTCCTGCATTTCAGTTAAATCATCTATTTCTTTTTTAAAATTATCTCTTTGCCTTACTAATTCATTACGCATAATTTTTGCTTCTTTAGTATCGAGTAATTTAATAGTTCCCTTTAATTCACTCCACATAGTTTTATCTTCTAATATATCAATTAATTTTTTAGATTCAGCAGGAGTAATACCTTTTAAATTTTTCTCTGCCCAATCTCTAATAATCTTTTCCTTTGCTAATTTATCACCAGTTAAACCTTGAGTAATATCTACCATCTTAACAAAATCATAAACAATACCAGGGTCTTCTTTAGATGCTAGATAAAGTGGAGTCACCGTAGAAAACTTCTTGGCAAACTGAGTACCATAAATAGCATTTCTTAATTTTGCATAATAAGGAGCAACAGTAGCTTCGCCAAAATCTTGAGTACCTTTAGGAGTAGTAAATTCTAAACGCTTTGCATTAGGAAAATACTTCTCACCAATAAAAGGTAAATTCTTTAAAGATAAGTTTAATCCATATTCAGGTGTTTCTCTAAGTCCAATAGTTTTGTTAAACTTGCTAACAAACTTCTCCGCATCAGAAAGAATTTCATCATCAGTTAAAGTAACTCCTCGATTTACCATTCTAGCTTTAATAATCTCTTTTGCTCTATCTATATCAAGTCCATTATCAAATGCATCAAAAGTACGATAAACATCATCAGCCTTACTCTTAGCAATATCTTTTGCAACAGATAAACCACGCCCAGAGAACTCATTGAACACTTTTTGATACACTTCATCAGCAAGTTTATCAGCATCTATATTATCTAAATCATCTAAATGATGCAACCCATACTCTTCTACTACTGATTTGACAAAAGGTTTAGTATGAGTCATAGCAACGCCAGCACGCCCTGTGCCACGCACTAAAGCACTCGTCCCACCAGAAAGATAAGTAAGAGGGTCAAGTAACACATCAAGTCCAAAACCAAGTACACCTTGAGCAACCTTACCACCCATAAAAGTAGGTTGCCAACCAACACCTTGCATTACCTTAGAATAAGTATACCGACCCTTCTCATCCCCTGTAAAACCTGATTTAAACCCTCTCCACGCACCTTCAAAAGGATTAACAGAATCCTTATCAGCACCATCAGTAAGACCCTTAACAAATCCAGCAGTTGTATATAAAGGAATAGATAGAAAATCAAATACTTTAGATAAAGTACTTCTATCATTCTCTACTTCATATTTATAACTTGTAATTTTTTTAGACAACGTTTCAATAAGTTTTCTTCTTTCTTTACTTTGTATCCAAGTATTAGGAACAAGTTTATTACTGAAATATTGCCTATCAAAATCACCTACGGGGTCAAATTTAAAATTCAACCTATACACCACCTAATAATTCAACAATTTTGCCTTAGCTTCCATTGCCGCTTTTTGTTTATCACGACCAGATTTTTTCTCATCATAATCAGTCCACCAATTACCAAGTGCACCCCAATTATAAGATACATCAACAGGTTCAGGAATAACTCCACCATAATTCTCAGGAAGATATGGATTATTCATTACAGCTTCAGCTTGTTTAGTAGCAACTGTAGTATCATATATATCTCTTATTTTTAAATCACGTTCCATTTTAGCTTGACCAATTGCAACTTCATACTCAGGAGTACCAGGAGTAATTGAAGCTTTAGCACGTTGCATTTTTAAAGCATAATCATCTTGAGCCGATTTTGCACTAGCTCTAGCTTGAGCCGCAATTTGACCCATTCTATATGAATTTTCCATACCCATTTTCTTTAACTCATTTTGAAATTGAACATCTAAAGTATCTAAATCCAACTCATGAGATTTAAGCATTTCTTTAATTTTATAATTAAATTGAGTTTCCATTTGTTTATTAGCATATTTATCACTTTCAGACATTTCCCAATTCTTCAAAGCTAAGTTTTGCATTGCTTCAGCTTTAATCATATCAGCTTGACCACGTGCTTGTATTAACCCTGCATCATATTGACTATTAAGATTAACAATATCTAAATTTTTCTTTTGCATAACAGAATTAATTCTATCTTTAATATTATTAATACGTAAATCTCTTTCAGACATAGAAGAATTAATAAGTTTATTTTTCCTTGCATTATCACCCTGTATTAAACCAATCATCTGTTGAGAGTTTTGTATTCCTCTATTTTGTGCTGTAAGTCTAGTATATTCTTGGTCTTGAAGTGCTAATTGTTCAATCTCAGCTTTAGCATTTTCAAATTGAGTCTCTGCTTCTCTAACAGAAATACGTCCATCATTAACTGCATCAGCATAAACTTTTTCTAATTCTGCTATTCCTGATGCTTTTGCTGATTCAAGCATTCCTTTTTGATTTGTAAAATACCCTTCAGCACTCTTATCAGCAAGTGAAGAAACATAATTAGAAGACTTCATATATTCATTACGTGAAGCATTAAGTTTATTTAAATAAGCTTCTTGATTAACTGTATCCATACCAGAAGCTAAACGATTAGCAATAACAGCTTGAGCACGTTGTATTTCACTCTCAACAACATCAGGATTATTTAAATCAACTTGAGTACCACCTTGACCATTATTACCATATTGACCATAACCCTTATAAATATCTTCTACCAACTATATCACCACATTTCTATTTAAGTTTACCAGTAGAAATAAGCATAGCAAGTTCCGCTCTACTTATTGCTTTATCAGGTCTAAAAGTATTATCACTATACCCAACCATTATACCTTTTTCAACTACATCAATAATATATTGCTCTGCCCAGTGCCCATTCACATCAGAAAAAATTGCTTTACCAAAATCTTTAACTTCACTCATAAATTTATCCTTATTTATTGTTTCACCAGGACAATCAGTACTTGCATTCTCTCGATGAAATCTAATATATTTACCTTTATTATAAAAATACTTAGCAAGTGCTAAAATTGAATTTTTTTGCTTACCTTCAAACGCATCACAAGCAACATTAAAATTACCTAACATTTCTACTGCAAGTGGTACTTTATTAACTGTACCATTATATCCTTTTATTGATGCAGGAATTTGTTCAAAAGGTCTACCAGTAACAAATAACCCATCAGGAAATAAAGTTAAATGTTGACCAATATCTTTCCAATTTCTTTCTCTGATATGAAATTTACGCATATTCTCTTGTAAAATAAAATAATTATCACCATTGAAATCTTTATGACTTGGTGCTGAAGTGTGATGTACATGTAATTCTGAATGATTATACTCATCAAGAATATTTAACAACTCATCTATACTAAGTTTCTTATCCAAATTAATACCCCTTCCAAATATTAGATTTTGAAGCAAGACGATTTAATGCAGAAAGTTTAGGGTCAATTTTAGAATTAAGAATAGATTGTTCACCTAATTGATTAGATAAACCAGGTTGATTAATAACTCTCTCTACCATAGAGGAAGGATTTAAATTAAGACCATTATAATTTATACGTTGCCTATTACTATCAACAATATCTCTCATACTATTTATTATATTACCAAATGCACTATCAAAATCAAAGTTATTTACTTGTTGAGTTGGTTGTTGTTGAATCGGTACTTGTGGTATGATTCGTGGAATAACTTGTTGTTGAGGTAAGACTTGTTGTTGAGGTACAGTAGGTTTAGAATTACCAATTGAAATATATTGACTACCATCTATACCACCACTATAACCTGCACTTGCCCTAGCGGATTCTGCAGCACTATGAGCCGCTTCCATCCCTGCTTTATCACCTTTAGCTTGTGCTGATGCATAATCAGCTTTTGCTTTTTTTATAACAGCACTATCTTCAATATTAGCCACACCCTCACCACCTTAATAACTAATCAAATGAGCTTCAAAAAATATATTTGTATAATCTTTTGTAGAACCAGTTTGTTGAGATACACCAAATTCAATATAATCATTAATAGATAAATCATCAAAATAACTATAGTTATAAGTAGTTGTATGAATACCATTAAATAACCGTTCATTTGATGCAAGTAAAACACTTCCATTTTTATAAGCTACATGTAAAAAACTTTGCTCTCCAATAGTACCACCAGGATATTGAAAACCATAACTAATCATATATTTACCAGCAGTTTTAATAGTAATTCTTGTTGGATTAATTACACTTTCATGCATCGTATTAGTATCATATTCTTCTGATGCAAATGATATTAATACAGGTGAAGCACTATTAGAAATTGATTGTGAATTACTTATCAACATAACACAAGGTACAATAGCTGGCAACATACCAGTACTTGTACGTTTAGCAAGAGTATTAGCAGTTGCAGTAGTTGCAACAGTAGAAGCTAGTTTTGCATCTGTCACATTTGCATCAAGTATTTTATCTGTTGTGATGCTTCCATCAGCAATCTTAACAGTTGTTACATTTCCATTAGCAATTTTAGCAGTAGTTACATTTGCATCAAGTATTTTAGCAGTTATTACTGAATCAGAAGCTAATTTATCAGCAGTTATATTTGCATTAGCTACTTTAGCAGTTGTTACAGCATTATTTGCAAGTTTATCTGCTGTTACATTTGCATCAAGTATCTTAGCAGTTGTTACATTTGCATCAGCAATTTTAACAGTAGTTACAGCATCACTTGCAAGTTTAGCATCAGTTATACCTGCATCCTTTACTCTTAAAGTATTAGTATCAATTTCAATTGTACTATCATCCACATTAACACTTAAAGTATTATCCACAATACTTTGACTAAGTCCATCACCAGGAGCATTTAAAATTGCAATAATTTCATTTACTTTAGTTTCCACATCACTATTATTAACATCAAATTTTTCACTATCTATAACATCACCAACAGAAAAATTATCATAAGTAATTGACAAATCAACTATTGCCACTAACGTTTCCCCCTCACTTCATATTCCCCATTAATTTGATATATTTTCATTGGTTGATTCATTTCATCATCAGTTATTTCACTCCACACAAAATTATCATATAAATAATATTTACCATCAGCAGTTACTTTTGCAACAGTTTCACCATTCACTTTTTCAGTAGTACTACCTAAATCAGCTATAGTAGCAACTTCCCCATAGTACTTATATCCATTTGATATATTAAATCGTATATTTCTACCACGCATACCAACAATAAATGGCAATGATGCATTTATATTTCTAACAACAAACCTATCACCAAATACTGCCCTACCAAATGTTGATGTCTTATTTGGTACACTTGTACTACTAAATACATTATTATAATCAATTTCAAACACTATATTTACATCAGATAAATAACTATTATAACAATGTGCTACTATAAAAAATTCTTTAAATAACTTATAAGTATTTGCATCATCCATATCAAAATATTTACTTATCCATTTAGATAAAAAAGGAGCACCATTATCTAAATAATTTGTACTAAATTTAACTATTCTTCCATCATTATTACCAATAAGTAATGTACCATCTAAATTATAGAATGAACGTGCATTAATACTATCAAATAATGTAAATGCTTGATTCCTATAATTATAAATAATTATTTTATCTTTTATAGCTAAATACCATTCATCTTTATAAAAAATAGATTCAGCATCAACAAAATCACTTATAGTTAAATTTATTGGTTCTTTATATAAATCAATTTTTCTACTAACTAAAACAGTTGAAACAATTTTTTCATTACTTTTAGATGAAGATAGGAAATAAATATTACCATCACTACCTAAAAAGAATAAATAATTATTAACTAAACACATTGCACCATTGCTTACTACTCCAGTATGAGAGTTTATTCTTTTTAAATTAAACACTTCTAAACCATGAGTAGGATTATTAGTAAGACCACGTAAAACATATAAATCATTATCTCTACTTAATATTATAGCGCCATCATACTCAATAATACCAGTAATTTTATCACTAGTAGGTGGAATTTGTACTGGCATCGTAACAGGAAAATAATAAGGACTTACTGTTGATGTGAGAAAAATATTATCATCATCTTTATCACAACCAGTAACAACAAGTCTACCATTATAAGAACAAATATATTTAGGATTAAGTGGCAACACATTAGCACCAAAGTAAGTATCTGCAATTTCAGCTGCACAAGGTTGATACTGTATTTTACTTGTAGTATAATTATAAATTGTTTTACCAACAGTAGCAGGAGCAGGATTAGGGGTATAGCCAGCAGTAGGATTTTCTACTTCCATCAACACATAATTAGGATTAGGAGTTCCCACCACATCAATAACAGAACCATCATCTATTTGTGGAAATTTCCCATAAACATATATTTTTGCACCATCAGTAAAAAAATATTTACCATCATGATTTACACCACAAGGTTTACTAGATATCGTATAAGCTGTAGAGCCAAAATAAATTTTCTTTTCTACTGCTCTAATATAAATATTATCTTCATTGTAAGGTTTAAATTCATCTTGCCATACTACATCAGCATAAGTTACAGCGGCTTCACCTTCACCAACTACTTCAGTAATATCAACTGCATCATAATATTCAGTACCTTTTCTTTTTTCCATAAGAGTTTCATCAGTGAAAATCATATTCATTAAATTAGAACTTTCATTAACCTCTAATTGGTCTGAACGATTATTCAACCCACCAGAAAAACTTTTTAAAGTAAAATTAAATACCTTATTGGGAAGTGGAATTTGTCTTTGTATATAAGTCATTACTCCACTCCTTCCACTCCATCATCTAAATCAACTTCTTCAATTGCATCAACAAAATAAGTATCCTCAACAAACTCTTCAACAACTATAATATCAACATTAGTGATAACAACTTCACCACTCTCAACAAGTGCCTTTAACTCTGCTAATTTAGTTTCAAATTCATTCATTAAATTAGATGCTTGATAGTGTCTTTCATCTTGATAAAAACAACGTGAAGAAGCATATATAGCAAGGAGAACATGAAATTGAGCAGGAAGAAGTATTGGTTCTATCAAATCAGATGCAGTATCATCTATTATAGGAAGATATATCATACCAACTAACTCTTGAATACTTTGTTTAACCCTATCAATACCTTCATTAAGAAAATCATATATATCAGCTTTACGAAAAATAGAATCATCTAAATCTCTTGTAATAATACGTACTCTATTAACAAGTTGTAATCTATTCATACTTCACCACCTTATAAAATAAGTTATTTTATTTTAGTTTATTTTAATTACTCCACTGGTTCTTCGGGAGGTACTTCTCCTGGCACTTCTTCATCTTGTATCGCTTCCTCAGCTAACCTTGCTTCCTCAGCTAATCTATCAGCTTCAATCTGCGCATCCCTAACTACTATATCCGCATCAATACGCACAATAGCATCTGCTAATTCCCCTTCAGTACAACCACTGAGAAGTCCACTTGCTTCAACTACTACATACTTTCCAGCTTCAATAAACGTCTTAGTTCCATCTGCTTCATTTACAACTAAATCTTTCTCAAGTTTATAATAAACAGCCACGTTTAAACTCCCCTTTCATATTGCATTTGTAAGTTCGGCACAACTCCTACAGGACTTCCATCTACACGCTCAACATATAATGTACCATTACGCTCTGCGGTTAACGCACTACCTAATGTAATTGGTTCATATTTAGTAATTACAGGATTATCTAGTTGATAAATAAAACTAATAGGATAAGTGTTAAGATATGTTGCAAATTTAGCTGAAACAGTTGCCCCTGCCATTGCGTCAATTTTAGCTTTTTCTAAAACCATATAAAGTACATTGTTAGAATATATACTAAAGTGCCTAGAATCAGTAGTAGCACTAGCTGTAGTTCCAATATAGCCATCAGCACAGTAACTATAAACAACAGAAGCATCAATAGATGGATGGTAAACATTTTTACCATTACCCCAATTAGTTTGCATTCTATACGTATTTGTATTTGTTACCAAAGAACCCCACAATAAACTTCCATCCAACGTTACCCAATCACTTATTCGCTTAGTAAAAGTTCCACTACTCGCATCAAAACTATCCGACACAGTACCTATACTACGCAACTCAGCAGGGATTAAGCAAGTTGTTTCTCTGTAAGGTTCGTAGGTGGTTGCTGTAGAGGATTGTTCTAGTTGGGCAAGCGTGAGAGGATAAGTTACCCCGTCAACCACAGATATTCGAACATAATAACAATTGGAAGGAGTAACAAAACTACCTCCAGAGTCTATTCTTTGAATATGCACTTTATTTTGGTCATATTGATTAACTAGCCTATCAGTGCAGATATATCGTGTATTAGGTAAAACTCTAAAATAATTATTACTCCTTGCGGCATTACCACTAGAAGCAATCGAACCTGACGAACCATAATAACTCCCAGTTATAACATCTGATGTAGATATATTACATAAATTCTTCCCAACACTACGCAACCTTGTAATGCTACGACTTCCACTAAACCAATCAGCAAAGAGTTTATCACATGTGGCCTTGCTTGGTTCATTACCTGTTCCAAAAATATCTGAAAGACATAAACACATTAAATTATCAATCTGTATTTCATCAAATCCAGAACCCCTATCATCCCTAACAACAGGTAAATGCCCAGTAGTTGTTGCTGTTATTAACATAGATAATCTCTCAAAATTTCCAGAACCAGAATGTGCTATAAATGATGAACTAGTAAAACCTAATTGAACTAAATTAGATGAAGCCTTAACATTAACCATTGCATAATATTTTTTACCTATAACAGTTGATGATAACGCAACTCTAGCAAAACCATATTGGCCAGAAGCAATAAACGTACCAATTCCAGATGCTTCTGTTAAACTTCCTAAATAAGTTACCCACCCAGTAGTCCCTTGAGCAAAGTTTCCATTAGCAAGTAAATTAGTCGCTACAGCACTCCCTACTGACTTCACTCCACCTGTTTTACCATCAGTACCTACGCTCATAGGATACTTTAACGCAAGTTGGTCAGCCGTCATATTAGTGAAATCTGATTCAATCTCTGAGCCAGTAGGGAGTTCGTATAGGCGAATGTCTTTGAAGTCGATGTAAGTACCATCAGTACTTGAACTTCCAGTTACACACCTTAAAGTATTATTTGCTATTGGATTAGCAGTAGTAAAAGTTGCCTTATTGTTTCCTAATGCTTGTGGAATCAAAGTAGCTACACCAATAATACTAGTAGATGAAATGTAAAATTTATCAGCCAATAAATCTGTAGCTAGCACATTATAAAGCACTCCATATTTTTGATTTGATTTACAAACTACAGACAGTTCAGCATATTCATTATTTCCTTCTGCTACTAAATGTATCCCAGTACTGCCCTTAGTACTCCCTGTACCCGCTACAGTCCACTCAGCATAAGTAGCAGGAGTATAATCTAACTCATTTTTAAGTGTTCTACCAAGTACAGTTGCTTTCAACTCCCCTGGCACAATTACAGATGGATTATACTTTGCCATGAGTGCATCTGCGGAAAGTGCTGTAAAATCTGCTTCTATTTCGGAGTTAAGAGGGAGTTCGAAAAGGCGAATATCTTTGAGGTCAATGTATTGTCCATCTGCATTTTCAGCAGGTAAATAAAACTCCAGTTTATTTGTTGTTATTGTAGCTTGTGTAGTAAAAGAAATCTTATTGTTTCCAATTAATTTAGGTACATTAAATGCGGTACCAGTATATTGACTGTTAAGTTTCAAAAAATTAACCAACGTAGAAACCAATACATTATATAATAAACCATACTTGGTATTACCCTTAACCTGTGTAGTTAACGCTGCCGATTCAGTTCCTCCAGATGCCACTAGATGTATCCCTGCTACGCTCTTTATTGAGCCAACTCCATAAACTGTCCATTCCCTATAATCCGCACTGTATACTAACTCATTCTTAAAATGCGGCACACCTACTACATTAGGATTAGCTTTAATATTATACGTATCAGTAAATGATTTACCTTGCACAGCACCTTGCAAAAAAGATTTAAATGAACTTTTCAACGGATTAACAATTGCTGGTATAGTCATTCACTACACCGCCTTTACTCTCACGTACGCGCTAAATCCATCTGCCGCACCAAGTCCAGTAACATTACTTACTACTAAACGCAAATCAGTATCAGCAAAAATACCTTCAATCTCCTTAACATAAGTATTAATAGTAGTACCAGTAATTGCTTGAGATTTAAGTACGGTAAACGAATCATAGAAAGAATATCTGGTATCCCCACCAAAAGTTAAACACTTACCAAAAATCTTTACTGTTAAATCTGTAACAGTAGAAGGATTATATACTACTATTTGATAACGTTGAGAAAAGGTTGCTGGTTTCACTATATCTACATTTACCTGCGTATTAATAAGTGCAGAATTTGCAAAAGCTACAGCTTGGTCATCCCCTATTTGCGTTACAGAAAGAAGTCTTTCTGATTGAGTAACAGGAACTACAGCATCAAGTAAAGAAACACTTTGAGCATGAGTTCCATCATTTAAATCAACAACTTTCATTGGTACTTGACTCATATACACAATTTTATCTGCCATGTTTGTACCTCCCTTTACTTATAAAAAATAGGGTAGGAGTTATACCCCCACCCCTAATTAAAAATAATCAACTAAGCAGTAGCAATGTAATATAAATAAACTGTCATAGCTCCACCAGCATTAGTTACAATACTGGTAAAATCACTACCACCAGTAACCGTTACTCTAGGAGTTGATGCTGTTGCATTAAAACAAGTATCCATAGGTGCACCAGTTCCAATAGTACCAGTTGTAAATACAGAACCACTAGTAGAAGCAGAAAATTTACCTAAAGTACCAGCTACACCAACTTGCATCACCGCAGTAGTATCACCAGCAAAAGCACCAGTAACAACTGCTTTCCAACCAAGTACTATTGCACCAGCAGGAAGAGAACTTGCTGTAAAATCAATATAACCAGTTGCATTTGTATTATCTGTAAAATCAGCAACAGCACAAACTTTACTAATTACTGAAACTTTAGGAACTGCTAAAGTAAGTGCACCAGTATTAGCTAAAGTAGCATCACCAGATACAGATACCGAAGCCACATCAGTACCATCACCTACTAAAATCTTTCCATCACCTTTAGCATCAATAACCCCTGTTCCAGTAGAAATACCAGCAACAATACTACCCCGAGTAACACCATCAAGAACATTAAGTTCTGCCGCTGTAGAAGTTACAGATGTACCAGCACCAGACCCAAGTTTCAAATCAGCAACAGCAAGTACATCAATATTTTTATTAGCTCCAAGTACTACGGCTTTACTCGCTAAAGCTGTACCAGCAGTTACTCCATCAATAAAACCTAATTCAGTAGATGTAATTCCACTAATCGGTATTTCTACTCCATTAAGATAATATTTATCCGCATCAACATAATCAAAATTAGTAGTTCCCATGCAACACCCTCCTTAGACCTCAATATAGAAGATATATAAATCACCAACAAATTCAGTAAAAGCATTGGGTACGGTCACAGTAATATTAGGAGCACTTGTGGTCATAACTCCTTTTAATGCACAAGTATGTGCAACTGCACCAGTAGCAGCCACACTAGCTCCATCAATAAAGCCATCAGCATCACCACTATCAGCACTATCAGTACCAATTTCAATAGTCTTAGTAGAACCAGTAGTTTCAGCAGTAGTTACACGTAATGCCGCACCAAGTACATAATCAGTTGCACCCATTGCTACACCAAGACTTGTTTCCGAACCTGAACCACAATCAGCAGCTTCAATATGAATACGTCTAATCTTAATCGGACTAATTTCAGATACACAATCTTCATCAGCCGTAGGTAATGAATCAAAAAAACCAGTAATTCCAGGATAAGTAGTGGCGTTACCAGCAATTTTCTTATAAGCCATTTAAACCATACCTCCATATAATTAAATTAAGGAAAGGGGGTAAACCCCCTCACCAGTTAAAGACCAGTAGAACCTACAAATCCACGCCAATCAGATACACCCATACTATAACGCATGTAACCACGATATTTTGCAATAAAAGTATCGAAATCTTCTTCCCATTTAAACTCTGGTCTAACACGCCAGAAGAAGTTAAGTTCATGCCGAGCACCATCTTGAAGGAACCAAGCAGTATCAGAACCACCTGCAGCAAGACCTAAATAATCAAGTACGATAATTTCAATTCCATAACTACGTAAGTATTCATTGGTATCATTATTGGCAGTTCCAGCTAAATTAGTAGATTTAAGCAAACGAATCGCCGTATCTTGAAGTAATGGTGGAACAATAAGTCGAGTAGCTCTAAACTGAGCCAAGTTTCCTGCTTCATCAGGAGTACGTGCCATTAGAGCAAGTGCCGCTTTTAAGTTTTGCTCATTAAGTGCACCAGATGCTAAGTTATCACCAACACTAGTAGAATCAAGCAAATCATGGTCATCAGCACAGAGAGCTTTACCATCATAAATTGCAGTATCACCAGTAACTCCACCACCATTAGTTACAAATGCTTTGTTAATTAAAAAGGCCGCATCTTTTTCTACTTTAGCCCGACCAGAACGAGCCATAGCCTTCGGTAACTTTTCCATTTCCCGATACTTTTCATCATCATACATTTCCCGAGTAACCATAAAGCCTTGAGTAAATGCATCATGAATATAAGTACGAGTCAAACCAGGAGATAGAGTTTTATAATCTACAGTATCAAATTGTGAAGCACGTTTCGTCCAATCACCAAATGCACCCATTCCCCAATCAGTTTCAGTAGCTTTATCAGAGGTGTGTACATTATAAACTTGAGAAAATTGCTCAGGAAGTTCATCATAAGTTTCGAAGAAAATCTTCCTAAGTCCAGGTTCTAACAACTTACCAAAATTAAGCTCTCCTGCTCTATCTGCTTCAGAATAATTAAAAGTATTAGCGTCAGTTGGTTGTACAGGAGTAGCGAAAAGTTGTAAATCAAAATTCCACAAATCTGCCATTATTTCATATCCCTCCATTTTGCATATTCAGCAATTGGATTCTTAGCACTTTTAAACATTTTAAGTGCAACAGATTCCTCTGCTTTACTAATTTTAATTTCCCTATCAGCTATTTGTTTCTGAGAAGTTTTAGTAGAGATTAAAGTACCAGTTGCTTTTCTTTCATCTTCAATTTCTTTAATCAAATCACGTTTAATCTGTTCTTTTAAAGCATTAATATCTACTTTTTCTTCCTTCCTTTTATCAGCGTTAATAGCTTTATAAGCAACTTCTAAATCAACAATTCCACGTTCAGATGCAAATCGTACAACTTCTTTTTCATCAAAATCAGAGTACTTTCTTTCTAAACGCATAATCTCTGCGTCTAACTGCATATCATAAACTTTTTGTTCCAACTCCATAATCTTACGAACAGCAGGGTCAGCATTCTTTGGTACAGGAATTTTAGTACCTATCTCATTAAGTAATGCAGGATTACTTCTTACAACATTATAAAATTGCAATGCTTCTTCTGCTTCTTTTGATTTTTGAGATAATTCTTGAGTTTTTTTAGTATAATCCCTATGACGTAAATAACCTTTTTGTAACTCATCAATAGTAAATTCTTCTTCACCTATTTTAATTTTTTCAGGTATTTTAACTTCCTCTTTTTTTTCTTCTACTTTAATTTCCTCTTTTTTTTCTTCAAGCACGACAGGTTGTTCTACTTTAGTAGAATCCTTTTCATCAGCTTTTTGCTCGGCCTTCCAAGCACGATACTCATCAATATTCAATATAAAACCTCCTATGGAATCCTTCTCAGGGTGTTCCAAAATTAAAATTATTTATTCATAAGTTCTATTAACTCTGGATTTTTTTGAACTAAAAGTGCTAATTCATCATCAGATAAACCTTCTATACCAGATAAAATTTCATCAGGTAATCCATCATCAACATCTTCTTCTTCTGCAATATCTTCTTCAGGATTTTGATATAATTTTTCTGCATCAGTATAGCCAGTATTATATGAATCAGTTTTAATTTTCTCTTCTTTTTCCATCATTTTCTTTTCTTGTTCAATCTTATCATGCTTACCTTGTAGTTGTAAAATTTCTTGATTTACCTTCTCAAGTCCAGATACAAGTTGCTCAATAGCACTCATAGTTTGTTCATCATCTTTTTGGTCTTGTTGCATAAACTGTTGCATTTGTTGACCCATTTGTTCAATCATTTGTTGTAACTGTTGCATTTGTTGTGTAACTTGTAAATTTTGTCCTTGCATACGTTGAAGCATAGCACTTTGAATTTCTTGAGGTAAAAAATATGCAACTGCTTCTCTATCTACGAGTGGTTGACCATCAGGCATTGGAGTTTGAGCAAGTCGAATCATAAGGTCAAGCATAGCAGAACGATTATTGGGCATAGTTGAACCAGCAGTAATTTTTAAATCAAACTCATATGACAATACATCTTTTTTAAATAATTTAAAATCATAAGAACCATCAGATTTAGTAATAGCAATCCACTTATCTTCTTTCCAAAACTGACGCATACGAGAAAACCACTTACGTGCCATTTTTCCTAAGAATGTTTCAAGTCCTTGTACTTTAAGCCTAATTCTTACTTGACCAGCTTCTTGTAGTGCAAGTATTCCTTGAGCAGTATAAACACCAGTATCACTTTGACCACGTAGAGAATTAAACATACCACTGATTTCACGCATATCATTTTTAAATACATCAGGTTGTTGAACTACATAATTAGGCATACTAGGTGGGTTTTCTCTTTTTACTTCTGAACCAGGATTCTTACGAATAATTAAACCTTGACGATTAGTAATTTTACCTTGTGGAATACCAGAATTCTTATCAATAATCCAAGGACTATTAGCAGTAGTTTTAGCGTGGTCAATAATTGCATTATTCATTTCATTCATATAAACTTGTGGAGATAAAAGCTGAGCTACTTCACCTTCTCCCCAAAACTTACCAGGTAAATCATAATCTTTACAAAGCTCAAAAGGAAACTCACCATCTTCATAAACAATTGATTTATCTTCAAATACAATTCCTAACATCGGAGCAACAATAAGATGTCTTCCATTAGGATATCTTGGTTTAACTTTTCTAACTTCACCTATAACTTCTTCATCATATTCATAAGCACGTGTAAACACTTCAAGAATAAGTACTTGATTATCAACCCTAGAGTTATTACTATTGTTATAAACAAGTTCAGTATAGTTTACAGAACCACCTTTAACTAAATGTGCTTTCTCAGGATACTTTCTTTTAAGTACAGATTCATTAAAATAATCAGCATAAATAATATATTCAGCATCCTCAATACTAGTAGCAAGTGGGTCAGGAAAAACATTAAACGGAGATACTGGAATACCTTTTATCTGTTTGCTTTGAGAATCATAAGGAATATAAAATACACAAGTACCAAGTACTAAGGTATTAATTAACTCCCGAGCAACTTTAGGTCTTAAATCTTCTCTATCCCATTCATAAGAAAATGCTTCAGTTAAATCTGCACTAGAAGCACGACCATCAGGTTGTCTAGGTATTGCTTCATACTTAGGATTATTATCAAGCATAATTGGCCTAATTGTTTCTACTAAAGCAAAAATATAATTACTTACTTGATTCGAACGATAATCTGGTAAATTTGAATTCTTAAAATAATCACCATTATACGCATCAAGATAAGTATTCCACCTCTTAGTGTATGGAGCTTTTGCAACCATTGCATCTTTCCATTTAAAATTCCATTCACTAGCTAATTGTTGTTCTTCATAACGACCTTCAAGCACTACACCACCCCTTAATAACTAAATTCTTCTTTAATTTCTTTCTCAAATAGAGGGTCTATTATATCTTTTCGATATTTTTCTCTTTGGTCAATCGGCACTTCTGGAATATAAGATTCTCCTTTTCCTTCTAAAAGTAATTGTAACATAATAGCAGTTGCCATTACACAATCATCAAAACAACCAGATTGAGCTTCAGTTTTACCATCATCTACTATTATATAAGAAAACATTTCTGAAATTAAAGTTTCTGAATATATACCTAAATACATTTCACGTACAAATTCAGCTAATTTATCAATCATAAAAGGTTTAGTACGAACATTAGTATTCCAACCAATTTTTTGAGTCATAACTTCTGCCATACGGTCATAAGTTTTAGTAAAAAATAAATTCCAATATTCAAGTCTTTTAAGTACTGATAAAGTAGTAAGACCATGATTATTATTTTCTACACCAACATAAGCACCATTATAATATTTACCTAATTTATCAAGTTCAACTCCAAAAAGGTCAGGGTCAATATGACCATGCCACTGAGCAACAATATCAAAAGTATCACTATCGCCAACCATTGCACAAGAGTAATCACCATGCACTAACCCCTCAGCAACATCAGCGCCAATACAATAATATTTATCTACTTCTGGTTGTTTCCAAATAGAGATATAGCCATTGTCATCATCTACAAAAGAAACTTTATTATCTCGTTCAAAAAGATAACCACGTTTTGGTTTTTGAATATAAGATTGATATTTTTTTAAAGCGTTAATTAAAAACTTAGGTCTACCAGAAGAAATAAAAGCTTCATCAGCAGTTGATGGATACTCTTGCATAAAAAGAAATTCATCACCTTGACACTTATTAGCAATAGTCCATCTACGCCAATTTAATTGCTCATAAGTAAGGTCATTTTTAACCATTAAATCATACTCATAAGTACGTATAGGGTTACCTTTACTATCTTTTCCAATAGTATTTACTTCATCAATAAATTGAGTTTTTTCCACATCAGAAGAAAAGGGTTTTATATAGGTAGGGTCTATAAACCAAGGTAGAAAAACAGGTATAAATTCATTTTCACCCCTAGTAGCCTTTTGCCACATACCATGAAACCAATCTCCTACCCCATTTGCTGTACTTTCAAGTACTACAAGTGTATTCATTTCATCTGGAACACATTGTAAAAGTCCTAACATAGTTAGTCTCGCATCAGGAAAAAAAGCTACTTCTGATGCATGTAAGTTATGAACAGTACTACTGCGACCAACAGCGTCATTTTTAGTTGCACCTGCTGTAGATACAGTAATTTTACTGCGGAGTCCTGGATTCTTGTTTTTCTCGGCGATTTCATTACTTGGATTTTCAAATACCAATGCCTTTTCATTGGAATATTTAATCATTGGCCGTATTACTTCAGGTATTTCATCCAAGTACAGCTTACTCATAGCAAATAAGTTCTGAGTTGCTTTATCTTCATGAGCAATAATCATAGAGTTCTTGAAAGAATTAGTACTCGTATCATGAAAAATAAGCCCTTCAAACAGAGTAGATAACCCCATTTGCCGAGCTTTTAGAACAATGAAACGTTTTAATTTGTTTTTTTCTTCACATTCCCTTATTTTATCAAGCACTATTTTTTGTGCTTTATTAAGTTTAAACGGGATTAACTGTGATTTTTTATCTCTAATCTTCAAGAAACTCTCTATATACCAAGTTTTATCATTTTTAAGCTTGTAATAGAAAAGTTCCTCTTTATTCAGTTAAATTTCCTCCATTTCAAGTAAAATATCATAAAAATCCATAGCACTTTCTAATTCATCAAGTGAAATACCAATCTCACTACTAAAATCACCATCATTTTCAAACCAAAAATATTCCCCATCAAACTTAATTACAAAATCCATTTCTAAATCTTGAAAAGTTAATACTCCATTATCTTTATTAATAACGCTAAATGCCATTTATTCTACCTCCATTACAAAATCCAAAACAAAAACAAATTAGACAATTCATACATTCCCATTTTTCTATTTCATCACAACAATCACACCATATAGATTCATCTAAAATTTTTACTCTACCTCCTCGATATTAACTTCAACTAAAAGTTTAAAATCATCAACATCTAAATTATATTCGTTTGCAAAAAAATCATAAAGTTCTTCTTTTAAATACTTTTCAAGTTCTTTAATATTAATATTTTCTTCTATTTTAGAAGAATCTATATAACTAAAACAATGAACTTTACTTTCTATTTTAAATATATTACTCTACCTCCACATCAACATCTAAAGTATAAGTAACACCTTCCACTTCTTCACTCTCACCAATAAGTCCATCTTTAATTACTTCAAGAACTTGACTTTTAACCATACTTTTATATTCTTCAATAGCTAACCTACTTTTTTCTATTGTAGTATTGAAAAGAACATCATTAATAATTAAACATAAATCTATGTTAATTTTAACCTTCATTATTCTATCTCCTCATATGTAATATCAATGGTATTATCAATAAGTTCTGCTAACTTTTGTTCAATAGTAGTGACAGTTTTATCAATTTTTACTTCTTGTTTTGGCTTATGCCCACCCCTATCAAGTACATCTTTTACTGCTTGCATAGCTACAGTATCGACAGGTGAATCAATAAGTTCATTAAGTTTATTAATTGCTTTTAGAGTAAGACCACTGATTTGCGTTGTGACAATGTTCCGATTAAGTTCTTGCAAATCAGAAATAAGTTCTTGTACATCGTCTCTTTTTAACCACCGACTAATTGTATTAGAGTTTACATCAAGTAAAGCGGCAATCTCAGCAAGTTTATACTGCCCAGTTAAGTACAGATTTACAAAACGTAACATCTTCGGATTAGCTTGTACAAGTGCCATTTCTTTACTATTCAGTGTCGTCAATTCGTTCTCGTTTGTAATAAGACTCACCCTTTTTATAAGTATTGTATTTACCACTTAGAAAATCTTCAGTGACAATGTCCATATCTCTTAAATCAACTATATCATACATAGCTTCAAGTTCTTCCGAGTTTATACACCCTTTAGCATAAAGTAAATCGGCGATAAACTTAATCATAAACTTATCAGGTTTATAACCACAATTATAAAAACCACACATTGATAATATATCTATTTTGCATACTCCTCTCCACTAAAGTATTGAGCCATATCATAAGAAGAATGAGGTAAATTCTTTACTAAAGGGTGTAACTCCTTTGCTTCACCTGATGAAGCACGTGATACAGTTTGTTGCATTGCAAGTTCATCCTTGATTTTAGAAATACGCTCATCAAAAAGCTTCTCTCTAAGTATTGACTCTTCATTATAAATATTTACTTGTTGATAAAGTTCTTCAGGTGTTAAAGAAAATTGTTTAGTAAGTGTGGAAATTCTTTTAAATACAATACCTAAAATAATTAAAACTAGAATATTCAGAAAACAATTTACAATAAAATAACTCACTTATACTCCTCTCTATATTCTCTTTTAACTAATAAAAAAAGTACCTCAGTCTGTAAGGAAAATAAAGTTAAATACACCTTATTAACCACATCAGAGGTACTTATATTTATACATACTTTGCCTTAAACCCCTATACTCGGACTTCTGTACTTGACTCTTTACTTGCTATTTACTTGTCTCTATATTTGGGTCTCTACTAAGAAAGGTTAAATTTTATAGGACGAAGTCCTTAAGTCAATTATAAAAGTTTAGTAAAGTTTTGTCAAGTATTATTTTTAGTACATTAAGAAATAGTTATATTCTGAATTGTTTATACAACTTATATGTATACTCTTATGTATACTTATTCTAAGTGCCTTCAGTAGTACCTTCTACAGTACCTTTTACAGTACCTTCTACAGTACCTTTTACAGTACCTTCTACAGTACCTTTTACAGTGCCTTCTACAGTACCTTATATATGGTGTATTGAGTTCAGTACTGAATGGTGTATTGATTCTAAGTGCCGAGGAATACATACCTTTTTGTTGATTTGAGAAGGTGTAGCGAAGCGGAACCTTCAAGTATTTATTTCAGTACTTTGTAAGATAACCGCTTGTGAAATGTTTCTCAACTAAGGAAAAAATTTTATATAATATATTTTTTTTTATTTGTGTCGAACTTGTGTCGAAGGTGTGACGTACACCTTGACGTCACCCTTCAGAACACCATTCGGTACACCATTCAATACACCATTCAGTTGGTCATTCAGTACACTTCTCAGTTAGTATATACACCCTTCAGTTAGTTGTTTAGCACACCCTTCAATTAGTCTATACACATTCTCTATACACCCATCAATTGGTTATGTGGGAAGAAGTATCATGGGCAACGGAGAGAACGAGAGGAAACGGGACTCCCAGTTTTGACCCCTCGGGGGTGTATTGTCCTAACTCCTGTCTGATGTGTAAAGAGCACCTACTGTACACACACAGAACCTACTCGATGCCATGCCTATTTATGCCTTTGTGCTCAGTACTAATCAATACTGTAATGTAGAAAGTGTACTGTACTCAACAGTTAGCGTAGAGCAGGTGTGTAGAAGGTGTACTGTACTAAATACTGTACTGAATGTAGAAGGTGTTGTGTACTCGAGGCAGGGTGTTGTGACAGGGTGTTGTGGGGTGGGGGGTATTGGAAAAAGCAACCAATTCCCACCAACAGAACAAGTACCAACTCATACCGAACAAGTACCAAGCACCTAACGCAGACGCATCAACACCTTCTTCCACATCAGACACTCAAGTATAAATGCCTTCAGCAGGTGTTTTGTAAGTACTTTAAGTGTTCTTTGTACTTTCTCTTTAAGTTATATTATATACTTAAAAGCTTCGCTTTGCTTACGCTAAAATATAACTTATTCTTTACTTCAAATCAAAAGAAAAGATATTATTCTTGATGTGGAGCAAGTACCCTCAGTACTTTCCTTGGCACTTATATTCAGTACTGAATTAGAATATAAAGCAAATACCCTCAGTACTCCCTTCAACACTTATCTTAAATACTGAAAGAGTAGCATACCTAACGAGAAAATAAATCAATAACACACCAACTCCGACTAGTCAAGGGGATAAAAATTTTTTTCAGTAGGGAGTGTTTATAGGGAGAACTGAAAAAATTTTTTATCTAGGGAGTGTTTTTGGGGTCGCCCTTGACAAGTCTGCGTATTGGCGTGTTTGACCTTCGGTAAGAAAGCCTTGCGGCTATTAGGTTTTTTATCTATTAGTTAAGCAAGAGCAAAAATAATTAAGAGGGGGATTTATTTATGTTTTTTGAAGAAGAGCTTAGTTGTGATGGG
>Ga0074193_1000863_pt1 | contig 44549 bp, 33 predicted proteins | sample EPASupsiteHSE605_FD_64523 | JGI IMG/M metagenome (GOLD analysis project Ga0074193, IMG submission 64523) | Bioremediated contaminated groundwater from EPA Superfund site, New Mexico - Sample HSE6-05 | ecosystem: Environmental > Aquatic > Deep subsurface > Groundwater > Contaminated ...
GCATCTTTCTTAAGAAAATACTGTTGAAGTAAGGTTGACATATCTTGAACCTGCAAATCGGCCTTAATGTCAATTCCTAAACCTGTAAGCCTCTTTAAAAATTCTCTCTCCTGTTTTTCCAGTGATGAGTTGCCTTTGTTATCCTTCTCCTTTATGGTTATGTTCAGATATATTTCGTCAGGAGCTACCTCGCGCTCTGCTCTTCCTGTTACTTCAATATAATTCTGGTCAATAAAGTTCTTTTCCTGAGCAGGTAATATATATGCTGCAAAGAGAATTGAGATGGTAAATAATAGTCGTTTCATGATGAGATGGGATTAATTTTTTTCAAATGGTTGCATAAACTGTACCAAACAGAAGCGGAACATTTTTTATATATTTGCATAGACGAGATGTTGAGGTAGGGTAAATTAAGATTAATGCGGTATTATTACAAAAGCTTTTTAAATTGAAGGAAACAGAGTTCAAAGATCTTTTTAACATGCATTTTGATGCAATTAGGCGGTATATTTACTATAGGTGTAGTGATAGTGAGTTAGCCTCAGATATTGCACAGGATCTGTTTACAAAAATATGGGAGAAGAACAAGCAGATTAATCCGCTCAAAGACAAGGCTTTGTTGTACAAAATGGCTTCTGATATGCTTGTAAGTAGAATGAGAAGGAGAAAGATTGAGATAAATTATACCAACTCAGTTATTATTGAGAAAAGTTCAGATTTGCCGGACAGAGACATAAATATTGCTCAGTTAAAGACAAGTTACATTGATGCCTTGTCGGAAATGACAGAAAATTCGAGAATAACATATCTGATGAGTAGAGATGAGGATATGAAATATCATGAAATAGCCGACATACTGGGTATAGGCGTCAAGGCTGTTGAAAAGAGGATGTCTGCAGCACTAGTGATACTTAGAAAAAAGCTCTTAAATTAAATAGGTTTCAAAATTGCGTATTATGGAAAAGCACTTCAAAATAGAGCCCCACTGGAGCAGGAGCAAGGAGGAGATATGGAAAGAACATTTCGAAGAGATGGTTTTGCAAAAAGAACCAAAGTCTGTGAAAACAGGCAGGCTTATGAAGTTTACATTCTATTACGCAGCTGTAGCAGCAATAGTGTTAATTCTTCTTATCCCCTTTGTATATATAAGGACAATTGAAACGAGCCGCGGAGAACACCGCAACTTTATACTGCCCGATGGTTCCTCGGCTACACTAAATGCAGAGAGTGAAATTTCATACAAACCCTTGTACTGGAACATTTCCAGAACAATTAAAATGGAGGGAGAGGTATATTTTGAAGTTGAGAAAGGGAAAAAATTTGAAGTAAAATCAAAAAACGGAACGGTAAAAGTCTTGGGTACGAAATTTAATGTGCTTTCCAGAGGAGATAGTTATTTTGTCTCTTGTATTACAGGAAAAGTGGAAGTAATATCAGGAGGAAGAGTAGTACTTGACAAAGACAGCAGAGTGACCAAAAGTAAGGATGGAACTCTTTTTCTTGAGAAAAGAGATGATGTCGTGAAAATTATATCATGGAGGGACAATATGTTTTATTTTTCATCGGCACCATTATCTGATGTGCTGGAAGAAATATCAAGGCAGTATAATGTGAAAATTGAGTATTCAAATTTAAGTGATTACCTTTACTCTGGTAATTTTTCAAAAGAGAGTGATGTGTCAGTTGTTTTGGAAATTGTTGCACTCCCTTTCGGCATTAAACTGGAACGATCTAAAGATGTATATAAATTGTCAAAACCTTAATCTGAAATATGTTCACAGACTTCTGATTGTTCTGACATTTTTTGTTGTTGTATCATCTCTTAGTGCAGAAGAGAGGATAAAGTTAAAGTACACCGGAATCCCTCTAAGTACAATTCTTGATCGAATCAGATCACAGGAGCAAATTTCGCTTTCATTTAGTTACAACGAACTGAACAAGTACATAATAACAGTAGATTCAACATTTTCTAATGGGGCAGATGCTTTACGCCATCTGATAAAAAGCCTTCCTCTAAAGCTTACTGTTATAGATAATGTATATGTAATTTCCAGAATGCCAGATCTTTTTCTTGTTAACGGCATGGTTTCGGATGCCGATACAGGTGAGAGACTCCCATTTACCAGCTTTGTGTATAATAAACGAGTGTATTACTCAGATGAAAATGGCCTTTTCAGGATACCTGGGACAGATGCCATGAATGTCAGCATCTCGGTGTATTATTTAGGATATAAGTCACTTGACACGATTGCGACATCGGAGAAGTTCAACTATATTGAGATGAAGCCGGTTGACATTAATCTTAAGGAGGTTTTAATAGAAGGATATGAAGCAGGTAAGGCAATGCAGACAGGTGAGGCTCCAGGCCTTTTAAGAATCAATCACCTTATAGCGCAATATCTTCCGGGAAACGGAGATAATTCTGTTTTTAATCTTTTAAGAATGATGCCCGGTATAAGAGCCGCAGGAGAACCTGCCGGGTTAACTGTCTGGGGAAGCAAACCCGGTGAGAGCTCAGTGATATTTGATGGCTACAGACTTTTTTCCATGAATGGATATAACGAACAGATAAGCTCAATAAATCCATATATGGTAAAAGAGATACGATTGTTTAAAGGAGGCTACGGATCTGCTTACGACAATCAGACAGGAGCAATTGCAGATATCACAAGTATAGACGGTAAACGGGGAGTACATGACATAAAACTTAATATCAATAATCTCACAGCTAATGCTTTTGTCTCTGTGCCTGCAGGGAAGAAAATAACTATAATGTCTGCCTACAGACAGACATACTACGGATTGTATGATGTAAATACATTGAATCCCTTCGGGAAAAGAGTCGCCAATCAGCCTGAAAATTCAAACGCTACCAGAAACAATACTCTTTATATAACTCCGGATTACAGTTTCAGAGATGCAAACTTCAAAATATCAGGAGAGACCTCCCGGGGGGATAACTATTTTCTGTCACTTTATGGGGCATCAGATGATTTTGAATACTCTCTTACAGGAGACGATATAAGTTTGAATGCTTTCGAAAAAAACAGACAGTTGTCTGCAGGAGCAGAGTTCAATAAAGTTTGGAAAAACAGTTCTGTAACCAGATTGGCACTTAATTATTCTAATCTTGACAATAGTAGTGAGAAGGCCTTATATCTCAACAGGAACAGGTATGACTCAATAAATATCCACAACATTGTTACAGAAGCTGGTGCATCTGTCGTTCACACATTTTCCGCATTAGGAATGGATGAATCGGAACTTGGGATTGAACCTGAGGTTATGAAAGCGATAAACGATGGTGATACAAGAGAAGTTTTTAAACTTGGCTTTTATATTCAGGATAGGTTGATTATGAATGATTTGTCAATTATTTTAGGGGCAAGGGCAGATTTATTTACAAGTCAGGTTTTTATACAACCCAGGTTGTCGCTAAAATATAATATATCCGGAAAATTCTCAACATCTCTTTCATGGGGAACCTATAACCAATTCCTTGGAAAAGTGCCTGTAATATATGAAGATAAGATACCGTCGCTTGTGTGGAAAATTTTGGGAGACAATGAATTCCCTGTGACAAAATCTATGCATACTGTTTTAAACTTAACTTATACAGACAAATCGTGGCTGCTTACCCTGGAGGGATACAATAAGAAAAACACGAACCTCTCCAGAATTTACCGCAGATCTAATAGAAATTATATTGTAAACGGAGAGTCATTGATAACGGGAGTTGATCTCTTTTCTAAATGGGAGAGAAGAGGAAGTCAGGTTTTTTCTTCATTTTCTATTGCCAGTTCTCTGGAAAAATTTCTGACAGAGAGTAATCAGTCAATATGGAACACACCTATGGAATTGAAGGTAGGTGCCTTATGGAATCTCTCCCCGGTTTATTTGTCTGCGGAATACGTTTATGGAGCAGGTTTTACTGAATCATACGGAACGGGACGTTTCTCAAATATAGATGAAGGGGTATATAACAGGATGGATCTGGCTGCTACATATACATTTAAATCACGGCATGTTGTCTTTAAAACAGGAGTGTCAGTATTGAATCTGTTTAACTCTCCCAACATCAAAACCCTGGACATTTTCCCGCTTGCCGGTGGGGGAACGCAAAGTCAATTTCAGAATCTTTATTCTGAATCAATTCCATTTACCCCTACTCTGTTTGTACATATTGAATTTTAATCCTCTTTGATGGTAGGGTATAGGCTCGGGAAAGCGGTTAAGATATGTACAAAAAGAAAATTATTATGAAAAGAGATTTTATTAAAGGGACGGTTGTCCTGATTTCGATTTTAGCTGCATTTTCATGCACTAAAGAACAGACTGCTACAGATAGCAATCTGATAACTCCAAACACAACAGGAGAGATAATTGAAGTAAAGAGTAGTGGTGCAACAGCATTTAATGCTCCGGCTGTTACTGCTCCATTTGATTCTACAGCCGATCTGACGGCAGATGAGATTGAATTTCTTTTTGCTGTAAGGGAGGATGAAAAACTGGCAAGGGATGTATATGCCATGTTTTACACAAAGTTTCAAAATAAGATTTTTGAAAACATAGGCAATTCGGAATCTACACACTTAAAGGCGATTGAAAGGCTTTATGACTATTATGAGATAGATTATCCTGCAGTGGGTGATGCAGGGAAGTTCTCTGATCCTCAACTTCAGCATTTGTATGACTCACTTATTGTAAAAGGAGACTCACTACTTGCAGCTGTTAAAATAATGGCAAACCTTGAGGAGTCAAATATCTTTCATTACAGGGAGGTACTTAAGACCATTACAAACACAAACATAAAGATTGTGATTGAAAATCTGGAAAAGGGTTCTGAGAACCATTTTAAAGCCGCAATCCGACAAATCACTGCTCTGGGTGGAGTCTATACTCCATTACTCATTTCATCAGAGGATTATAGAGACATTATAGCTTTAGGCTTTGAGCAAGGGAAAAGATACAAATACCTTAATAACGGTCAGACAAACAACCAAGGTAAAAATATAAATTCTCAGAATGGGAAAAGGGGTGCCGTATCTAATAATGGGTCGTGTAACCAGATTTCTAACGGCAGTGCTCCGGGTACCAATAGCGGTAATGGCAGACAGGGCAGGGGGTACAGGGGTTAAAATTCATCGATGACTCAAAACATTCATTATTAGAAAGGAGCTGCCTAATGCTTAATAGACAGCTCCTTTTTTGTATCAATAGAGCATTGTTCACATGTCTCCTGTAACCAGTTAACTAGTAAATTCCACGTTCTACATAATTAGTATGAAGCAGTTCATGTGATTTGTGTCCCAATGGTTCAACAAGGAATTCATCGTAGAGTGCCTTTATTGCAGGGTTTTCGTGAGATTTTCTGATAGCTTTGAGATTGTCCTCTTTGTAAATAGAGTCTGCTCTCTTCTGACGGATCTCCCATGTAGTTGGAATTGCCTGTCCTCCGCCACCAAGGCAACCTCCGGGACAAGTCATGACTTCGATGAATGCATAAGGCGATTTTCCCTCCTCTATCTGTTCAAGGAGTACCCTTGCATTTTTTAATGTGTGAGCAACAGCTACTTTGATTTTTGTTCCATCAAGGTCAAGCTCGGCCTCTTTTATGCCTTCAAAGCCTCTCACTACATTCAACTCTATATTTTCCATAGGTTTGCCAGTGATAACCTCATAGGCAGTTCTAACAGCAGCCTCCATAACACCACCTGTGGCAGCAAAAATGACACCCGCACCTGTTGAAATACCTAAAGGATGGTCAAAATCTTCTTCAGGCATATGTCTGAAATCTATACCTGTCTGTTTGAACATCCTTGCTAGTTCGCGGGTTGTCAAAACATAGTCCACATCAAAGAAGTTGTCCTTATCTGCAAGATTCAGTTTCTCCTTCCAGTAGTCAAAGGCGGAGTTCATCTCAGGCCTTTTACATTCAAATTTCTTGGCAGTACAAGGCATTATTGATACAACAACAATCTTTCGCGGATCAATATTAAGCTTTTCTGCATAATATGTCTTGGCTACTGCTCCGAACATCTGTTGAGGTGATTTACATGTAGACAAATGGCTGAGAGACTTAGGGAAGAAGTGTTCTATAAATTTTATCCACCCCGGAGAACATGACGTAATCATTGGCAGTGTTCCGTTGTTCTTTATACGGCTGATTAACTCAAAACCCTCTTCCATAATGGTAAGGTCGGCTGTGAACTGAGTGTCAAAAACCTTGTCAAAACCAAGCTTCCTTAGCGCAGATACCATTTTTCCGGTAACCAAAGCACCTTGTTCCATACCCATTGCCTCTCCGATACCTACCCTTATTGCAGGAGCTGTCTGGACAATAACTACCTTGTCAGGATTATAAATATCTGCAAAAACCTCCTTAGATTCGTCCCTTTCGACTATTGCAGCAGTCGGACATACCAGTGCACATTGCCCGCAGTTTGTACAGGCTACATTGCCCAACCCTTTGTCGCGGTATGTGGATACTTTTGTTTTAAGACCCCTTCCGGCAAAATCTATTGCATATACGGTCTGCACGTCGGCACAAACTGCAATACAACGACCGCAAAGGATGCATTTTTCGGGGATCCTGGTAAGAGATAAAGATGTAGTATCATTTTTCTCAACCGGTTTTGTCTTTCCGTATGGAGTCTCCTTTATACCAAGGGTAGCAGTCAGTTCCTGAAGTTCGCAATTTCCGTTTCTTTCGCAGATAAGGCAATCCTTAGGGTGATTTGCCAGAATAAGCTCCAGATTTGTCATTCTGGCCTGGTTTATTTCAGGAGAGTGAGTGCGTATCTCCATTCCTTCTGTAGCTTTGCTTACGCATGACCTTACAAGTGTCCTTGCACCTTTTACCTCAACAACGCATATTGCACATGATGCGTTTGTAGAGACATCTTTAAGATAGCAAAGAGAAGGGATGTTAATACCTATCTTCTTGCAGGTTTCTAGTATGGTATTGCCCTCTTTTACCTGATAGGCTTTACCGTCAACTGTTATATTTATTTTTTTGTTTTCCATAATTATTCCTCCTCTGTATTTACGATTACACGGACATCACAACGAAGACACCTTGAGGCTTCGGCATATGCCTGTTCCTTAGAGTAACCAAGATTGATCTCTTTAAAATTGCCAATACGTTCTTCAAGCGGACGTTTGAATGTATAGTGGCGGTTTCCCCCTTCCGGTTTGAGAGGAACCTCGTCGCTGTATTCAAATCCCCGGAATAATTTATGGAAGCGTCGTTTATTCATAAGGTTGAAATCAATAACCTCGGCAGCTTTCTTGGCAATTCCCATTGCCTCGGCAGCTGTTGCAGGTCCTGTAACTGCATCGCCTATTGCATAAACTTTAGGGTGTGAGGTAGAAAAAGAAAAGTGGTCGCAAGAGATGTTCCCATTGCTGTTTGTCTTAATTCCAAACTCTTTCAGGAACCCTGCCTCAACCTCTTCTCCTACCGCAGTAATTACGGTGTCGCATGCCAGGATGAATGATTCTCCTGTTGGTACAGGTTTGCGGCGGTTAGAGAGGTCGATGTCGCCTGAAGCCATCTTCATAAGCTCTATTCCTCTTACCTTGTCGCTTGTATCGGCGAGAATCTCTTTTGGATTGCAGAGGAAAAGGAAATTTACACCCTCCATTTCTGCACCTTTGATCTCGTCCTTGTTTGCAGGCATATCTGATTTCAAACGTCTGTAAACTACAGTAACCTCGGAACCAAACCTTTGAGCAGTACGGGCAGCATCTATTGCTACATTGCCGGCACCTATCACAACAACATGTCTCCCGATATTCAATTGTTTTCCCTTTGCAACATCTTTGAGGAAGTCCATTCCGGAAAGTACTCCGTCCAGCTTGTTTCCTGCAACGCTTAATGCGATATCGCTCTGGGCTCCTATACCAACAATCACAATATTGTAATCTCTTTCCAGGTCGGCGAAAGCAATATCTCTTCCAATGGTAGTGTTAAATACGAAATGAACGCCTAGCTCTTTTATAAACTGTATTTCAAAATCAAGAGTTTCGAGAGGTAACCTGTATTTAGGTATTCCCCAGCGGAGAATACCGCCGGCTTCTGATTCTGACTCAAAAATAGTAACATCGTGCCCAAGTCTTACCAGATAGTATGCAGCTGTAAGTCCTGCAGGACCGGCGCCTATTATGGCAATTCTCTTATGTGTCTGTGGAAGCCTTCCTTTTTTGATTTTTTCGTAAACAGCAGGAGCTTTACCCTCTTTGTATATGGTGTCTGAGATGTATCTATGAATATCTCCTTGAGAAACAGAGGCATCTATGCTCTCCCTGCGGCACTTCATCTGGCAGTGGAAGTGACATATACGGCCAATCGATGATGGAAGCGGGTTATCTCTGAGTGTAGACTCAAAAGCATCTTCTAGCTTATCCTCTTTAAGCAGCTGCAGATATCTTGGAATGTTCATGTGAAGCGGACAGCTGTTCTCGCAAAGTGCACTGAAGAGATCCTGACAGATACCCGGCTCACATTTTTTCTCAATCATGTGATGGTCGTACTCATCTCTGAAGTATCTCAGGGTTGTAAGTACAGGATTTGGAGCCGTCTGGCCCAATCCGCACAATGCTGTTGCTTTTATTACTTTGCCTAGTTCCTCGAGTGTGTGTATGTCGGCCACAGTTGCCTTGCCTTGAGTGAACTTATTGATGATTTTTAGGGTTTGGGCCAGACCCTCTCTGCAAGGGGTACATTTGCCGCAGGACTCTCCATTAGAGAATTCAGTAAAATACCTGGCAACGTCCACCATACAGTTATCCTGGTCCATTACTACCATTCCCCCAGAACCCATTATGGAACCCAGTGAATTAAGTGACTCATAATCTACAGGGGTGCTGAGGTACTCTACAGGAATACAACCTCCCGAAGGTCCTCCTGTCTGAACTGCTTTGACCCGTTTCTGGGAACCTGTTCCCTCTCCGATTTTGAATACTATTGTTTCAAGAGTGGAGCCTAGCGGTAACTCTATAAGTCCGGTGTTTTTTACCTTACCTACAAGTGAGAAAACCTTGGTTCCGGCACTTTTTTCTGTACCTGTTTCTGTGAACCAGCTGCCTCCCTTGGAAATTACTACCGGAATGTTGCACCAGGTTTCTACGTTGTTGATGTTGGTAGGTTTTCCGTAAAGTCCTCTCTCTGCCGGATATGGAGGGCGAGGGGTAGGGCGTCCGGATTTGCCCTCGATGCTATGAATCAGGGCAGTCTCCTCCCCACAAACAAAAGCACCTGCACCTTCAACAATATCTATGTCAAAGTTAAAGCCTGAATTTAAAATATTCTCGCCAAGGAAACCGTATTCCTTTGCCTGCAATATTGCACTCTTTAACCTGCGGACAGCCAGTGGATATTCTGCTCTGATATAAACTACTCCTTTTGATGCACCCATTGCGTATGCACCAATGGTCATCCCTTCTATAAGCATGAAAGGGTCACTTTCAATTTCGTTCCTGTTCATGAATGCACCCGGGTCACCCTCGTCTGCATTGCATATTATGTATTTCTGATCGGCCTGTACCTTTGCCATCAGTTCCCACTTAACGCCGGTAGGGAAGCCCGCGCCACCACGTCCTCTTAGTTTGGAGGCTTTAACTTCGTCAATGACAGATTGAGGTGTCATATTGTTAAGAGCAGAGAATAAAGGGAAATAACCCCCCACTGCTACATACTCTTCAATATCGTCAGGAACTATAAGCCCGCAATTGCGCAAGACTATCTTTTTCTGCCATTTGAAAAATGGTACCTCGTTCCATAAAGGATAGTCTGTCAATCCTTTTCCAAAGTCAAATTTACCTGTGATAAAATCCCACTCCTCTATCCTGCATAAAACATTTCTGTATGGCATGATTCCCTTTAAAACTCCTGTAATAATTGGAATTACGTCATTTTCGGACACCTGATGCATTATGATAAGTGGGTGCCCGGGTATATATAAGTTTACAAGTGGCTCCTCTGAGCAAAACCCGAAGCATCCTGTCTTTTTCAGTATGATATCGAGGTTGCGCTCTTTTATGGTCCGTTCGAAGTTGTCGAATAGTAACTCGGCACCGCGTCCGATTCCGCAGGTACCCATTCCGATTGCTATATATGGCTTGTCAGGAAGAATCTTTTTTGCAGCATTTTCCTTAAGCTCATTGAGCTTAGCTAAGTCTGATATTTTCATCTTTATTGTCCTCCTGTAAGTTTTCTAATAGTTTCTTAATTTGTTCTGATGTTACATTGCTATATATCACTCCGTTGACAGCAACGACGGGTGCAAGTGCACACTGGCCGAAACAGGCAACTGTTTTAATTGTGATTAGCATGTCGTCTGTTGTAAAAGTGGTCTCTCCTTGGTCGAAAGCCTCTTTACATCCGGGAAGTGTTGTAAGATCATCCAACAAGATTTTGGATCCTTTAGTATGACAGGCAGTTCCCCTGCATACGATTAATGTGTGCTTGCCCTGCGGTTTCAGATTAAAAAAAGAGTAAAATGTTGCCACACTGTAGATTCTGGAGAGTGGAACATTCGTTTTTGAGGAGAGATAATCCATACTTACATCATCCAGGTACTTGTACTCGTTAGCTTCCTGCACCTCTTCCATAATGGTCAGCAGCTCACCCGGATCACCTTTGTGTTTGGAAATTATCTCGTCGATAATTCTCGTATCGACTCGATTTTCTAGATTTGCATTCATTGGCTCGTTTTTTTTATGTGGTGATATTTAGTAGTTATACAAGATTTTGTTTATAAATCCTGCTTAGTGTCAATTCAATTTTGATAAGTAATTCAATGAAAAACTCAAAATATTATCTCCCACATTCAAGCCGCAAATGCAATACTTTGTCCTGTAAATATATGAAATTATTTTCAAACACGAAAGTACATTTGAGAGCATTTTTAGTGTACTTATACATCAGCTGGGGGCTTCACCGAAACTCCGTTAAAGTTTCCCCCATGTTCTGCATATCATGTGAAACTGCAAAAATTGATCTGCCAGTTGTTTTCATAACTATCATATAATGAAAGTTATACGAATATATCTTGTGAGGTTTTTACGGAAAATATATTTGTAATGTGCTAGTAAACAAGCTTTTCTTAAAACAACTGGCAGATCAGATAAATTGCACCAAAGTGTCTATACAAAAAATCAAAAATCTCTGTTTATCTACAGATGAGTTACGGATCAAAGTATAGTTTTCTCTTGTATGTATTAGCGCGATAGGCTGCAAGGGCATTGCAAAGGATGCATTTGGGCACCCACTTCGTGAGTGTCGCGGCAAAAAAACAAGTAGTGCCCCCTGCGTCTGATATGCATTGGCAGACTCAATGGGGGCACCTTTGTTTTTTAGCGTAAAGAACGTATAGTGGGTAAATGCGGTTGCATGCCCTTGGAGGCTATCGCGCTAATACAATATAAAGAGATGACTCTACTTACTTTTCCATTTGATCCGTTAGTATCTCTTGCGTGGGGTGTATTTAGTATGGAGCAGCTTATGCGACTTTTCACCGAGAGGGGCAATCAGAAAATCTTTGTAAATCTTGGTGATTTCGGGATTCAGATGAGATTTTCTCATTGGCATGCCTTCATCTTCTGCATAAATTGCGGCAGTACGCTTAGCGCGGATTTCCGGATTGGTCGGAATAGGCTGACCTCCTCCTCCAAGACATCCTCCCGGGCAGGCCATAAACTCAATGAAATGGTAGTGTGAAGTTCCTGCAACAATAGAGTCCATTACCTTTTTTGCATTGACCAAGCCGTGGGCAATGGCACAATTAAGCTCTACACCATCCAGAAAGGACCATTTTTCAAGTGGATTTTCTATCTTGATTGAAGCCTCTTTAATACCCTCCATCCCTCTGACCGGAAGAATTTTAAGATCCTCAAATGGCACTTCACGTCCGGTTACCAGCTCGTAGGCAGTTCTAAGTGCGGCTTCCATTACTCCACCAGTGGCCCCGAAAATAACGCCTGCCCCGGTTGATTCTCCCATAAGACGGTCGTAGTGAGCATCCTTGAGCTTCATAAAGTCTATACCTGCCTGTTTGATCATGATTGCAAGTTCTCTCGTTGTAAGAACATAGTCTACATCGCGATAGCCACTGTCATGCATCTCCGGACGGGCCGCCTCGAATTTCTTTGCTGTACAAGGCATTATGGAAACAGAGACAATTTTTTCCGGATCTATGTTCCGTGCCTTGGCGTAGTATGTCTTTACAAGCGCCCCAAACATTTGTTGAGGAGACTTGCAGCTAGAGAGATGATCAAGCAGTGAAGGATACATATGTTCTATAAACTTAATCCATCCGGGAGAGCAGGAAGTTGCCATAGGCAGCTTGATATCGGGATTCTTGTCAACTAGTGCGCCTTTAAGGCGGGTAAGCAGTTCTGTGCCCTCCTCCATGATTGTAAGGTCGGCAGTGAAATCAGTATCCATAACGGCATCAAAACCAAGTCTCTTTAAGGCAGCCACCATTTTCCCGGTTACTCTTTCTCCGGGTTCGAAGCCAAGCTCTTCTCCAAGACCCACGCGAACGGCAGGAGCAGTCTGAACCACAACATACTTGGTTTTGTCAGAAATTGCGTTCCAGACCTCCTCTATGTAATTTTTCTCAACAAGGGCACCTGTAGGACAGTGATTTATACATTGGCCGCAATTTGTGCAGACAACATCATTCATGGCTTTTTCGAAGAATGTTGTAATCTTGGCATGTTCTCCCTTGTAAGACATTGTCAGTGCATTTACACCCTGTAGTTCGGCACAGGTTCTCACGCATCTCTGACACCTTATGCACTTGCTGTCGTCTTTTATAATTGACGGAGAAAACATATCTATGGTGTAATTCCTGAATGGAACTAGATGTATGAAGTCCTGATTCATGATTTTATATTCCGAAGCAAGTTTCTGCAATTCGCACCCGCCGTTTTTGTAACAGTTGGTGCAATCTGCATTATGTTCAGAAAGCAGCAGCTCAATAATGTGTTTTCTGGAATTTCTCACCTTAAGTGTATTGGTGAGAACATCCATTCCCTCGTCACAAGGGGTGGCACAGGCTGGGGCAAGTCTTTTCTGCCCCGCAATCTCAACAACACAAACACGACAGTTACCGGCTACACATAAGTCTTTATGATAACACAGAGTAGGAATAATAACTCCTGCCTGATTTGCAGCTTCCAGTATAGAAGTTCCCTTGACAATCTCAACTGTTTCTCCGTTGATTGTAATTTTAATCTTCTTTCCCATAACAATTAAATTAGCAGAATTAGTAAATCATCTCTTCTCTGAAATTCTCAACAATCGACGAGAATGAGTTGGCGACAGATTGTCCCAACCCGCATTTGGCCGTAAACTGCATAGTTTCGGCCAGTTTAAGCATTTTATCGAGATACTGCGCATTTTTTTCTCCGCGTTTGACTGCTTTTATGCCACGCAACAACTGCTGGCAGCCAACCCTGCAAGGGGTACACTGTCCGCAGGATTCCTCGGCAAAGAAATTCAAGTAGTTATCCAGTACATTGAACATGGAGCGGGAGCTGTTGAATAGCATCATGGACCCACCTGTTGGCAGAGAAATTCCTACCAGTTTACCTTGAAAACCGATATTTGTCTCATTGAATCTCTTACGAGGTACAAGAAAGCCCGATGCTCCACCAACCTGAACTGCTTTAGTGTCGTCATCACCGAATTCATCTACGAAATCGGCAAGACTCATACCGAGCTCAAGCTCATAAATCCCCGGTTTTGGAGTGTCACCAGAAACAGAAAATAGTTTGGAACCACGAGAATATTGAACACCAAGGTCATAAAACCTCTTTGACCCGTATTTGAAAATGGTGTATGTGTGAGCAAGTGTCTCAACATTGTTTATTACAGTAGGTTTGCCCATGTAACCGAAAGCAGAAGGAAAAGGTGGCTTGTTTCTTGGCTCACCCCTTTTTCCCTCCATAGATTCGAACAGGGCAGTCTCCTCCCCGCAGATATAAGCACCGCTGCCCATGAATATCTTTATGGAAAAATCGAATTTTATTTCACGGCAATAGTATTCAAACTCATTAATAGCCTTATTCAATTCTGTCTGAAGGAAAAAATACTCACCTCTCAGGTAGATGAACCCTATCTTGGCACCTATGACATGCCCGCAGATAGCTATTGCGGTCAAAACCTTAAACGGAACCTTGGACAGAATCTCACGGTCCTTGAATGTTCCGGGTTCTCCTTCATCTGCATTGCAGATTACATATTTTACATCGTTAACCTCCTCGGCAGAAATCTTCCATTTGAGACCGGTAGGGAAACCGGCTCCGCCTCTGCCTTTCAGTTCTGAACTTATAAGTTCGTTGATAAGTTCATTAGGAGGTCTGTTTATATTATTTTTCAGAACCTCTTCCCAGTCGTTTTCATCCTTGAAAATGAAATCGGCTCTTTTAAGTTGATAGTTAGTTGACATTTTGCCCTCCTTCATTTTTTCTGTTCAAATATTCACTCAGAATTTCACGGACCTTCTCTGGAGTAAGTTCTGTGAAAACATCATTGTTGATAAGCATAGCCGGAGCTTTGTGGCAAAATCCAAGACAATTTGTCTGTAGAAGAGAGAAACTTCCGTCGGGAGTTGTCTCTCCCACTTTAATTTTCAACATATCTTCGATTGCCAGCAGAATTTGCTTTTCCCCTTTCATGGAACAAGTAATGGTTTTGCAGATACGTATAATGTATCTGCCCATTTTCTTGTATTCCAGAAAAGAGTAGAAGGTTGCCGTGCCGAAAACTTCAGTCGCCGGCAGGTCAAGTTCACGGGCAATCTCAATCATTGAGTACTCAGACAGATATTTTTCCTGCTCAACGACTCCTTGAAGAATCGGCAGCAGACTATGTCTGTCCCGGCCATGCAGGTCGGCAAGATCCTTGATTAGTTCAGTAATAGGTTTCATTCAAAAATATTTAAATTGTGAAATTAAACTACCTTATTAACTGTTGTGGGCAGGCCATGAAAAAAGGCCAGGAAGTCAAGCTCTTATCTTAACTCTCTGGCCTTATAAAATTGATACATCCATATATAGCCTGTATGTGAAAATTATTCAGTGTAAATATACAAATAAAAACAAGAATAAAAAATTACTGTTTTTCATAGGGTATTTCATATCTGGACTATCTTAATGGTACAAGCAAACATTACTAATTTTTTAAATTATACAGATATGAAAACAATAGTAAAACAAACCACAAAGTTACTTTTGATTCTCCTTTTAATTTCCGGTGGGTCTCAGCTTTGGGCGCAAAGCAACAAAGATTACTTTGCTGTAAGAGGAGTTGTAAAAGACAAGATAACCCAGAAGAGTCTGGCTTATGCAAATATCTCGGTTCAAGGAACAAATATTGGCACAATCGCCAATATCAATGGCGAATTTTCAATAAAAATAAAGGATTCCCTTAATGCGAAATCAGTTGAGATATCTCACCTGGGGTACTCCACATTTGTGCTTCCTGTTAAGGGAGAAAATATAAAAGAGATAACAATTTATCTTTCACCAAAGGCAAACCTTCTGGATGAAATAACTGTCTATTCTCTTGACCCTCGTGCTTTGGTAGAGGAGGCAATCAGTAAGATTGAGACAAACTACAGTTCCACAACAGATTTGCTTTCCGGTTTCTATCGTGAGACAGTAAGGAAGAGAAGAAGTTATATAACCGTATCCGAAGCTGTGATAGATATTTACAAAAGCCCTTATGCAGAGGGAGTCGAAAAGGATATGCTCCAGATAAACAAAGGGCGCAAGCTTGTTAGTCCAAAACTGGATGATACACTTATGGTAAAGCTTCTTGGAGGACCCAACCTGTCGATATATGTAGATATAGTAAAAAACCCCGACCTGATTCTAAACCTGGAAACACTCTCGAACTACAAGTTTTTTATGGAACAATCCGTTATGATTGACGAGCGTCCCAACTATGTAGTAAGTTTCAAACCACAGGTAATACTTCCTTATGCACTTTATTACGGAAAGCTTTACATAGACAAACAAAATCTGTCTGTTTCACGTACAGAATTCAGTCTTAGCCTGGACGACCGCAACAAGGCAATACAGGCTATCCTTAAGAGAAAACCATTCAGCATGCGCTTCAAACCGGAGGAGATTTCATTCCTGGTTACCTACAAACAAAGAGACGGATTAACCCACCTGAATTATATAAGAAGTGAAGTTCGCTTTAAATGCGACTGGAAGAGGCGCCTGTTCTCTACAAACTATACAATAGTATCAGAAACCGTAATCACAGGAGGAAAAACAGACGTTATTAACAAAATCCCGCACAGATTTGCATTCAGCAACAACCAGTCACTTTCCGACAAAGTAATCAATTTCTTTGACAAGGATTTCTGGGAAGACTACAATATCATTGAGCCTGATGAGTCACTGGAATCTGCAATCGGCAGACTTAAAAAAGAAGAAAAGAGATAATTCGGACACTTTTTGTATATTTGGAAAGAGTATTCATTAAGACAACAATATGCTGAACGATCTGTTGCAGATAAAAAAGGTAAGAGAGGGGGATATAAAGACATTCGAAGAGATTTTTCGGAAGTACTACTCCCCCCTTGTCTTTTTCTCGGTTAGCATAACCAGAAGGATGGATGTGTCGGAGGAGATTTTGCAGGATCTGTTTTATGTTTTGTGGAGGGACCGTGCAAACCTGCAAATACTCCGTTCTCTTAAAGCATATCTCTATTCTGCCGTCAGGAACCGTTCCCTTCAGTTTTGCGAAAGAAAGAAACTCGATGATAACTACAGGGAAAGCCTGGAATCGCCGGATGTTGAGGTTGACAGAATGGATCCACAACAGAGTATGGAGTATATGGAACTGGAGAGTGTAATAAACAAGACAATGGAACGGATGCCCGAGCGTCGTCAGCAGATTTTCAGGATGCATCGTTTCGAAAACAAAAAGTATATGGAGATAGCAGATATTCTATCGCTCTCCGTTAAAACAGTAGAGGCAGAAATAAGCAAAGCTCTTAAAACATTAAGAAAAGAAATAGAATATCATACAAGTGTATTATGACATTAAAAGATAACAATAAGACAGATCAGGCCTGGAACCGGCTTCATTCAAGACTGGAACAGGATGGGTTGCTTAAGGAGACAGAGGTGGCAACGCAACCCATATTCCGGCATGCTGCTTTAAAATGGGCGGCGAGTCTGGCAATCCTGGTAACAGCAACCCTGTTCATCATAAATGGCGTAAACACATCGCGCCCGGAGATGCTCTCAATGTATAACAACGATGAGAACTCCACTTATGTAAGTACCCTTGAAGATGGCTCAGTAGTATATCTGGCCGGAAATTCCACCTTGTCATATCCGGAACATTTCAAAAAGAGCAAGAGAGTGGTTTTCCTTAAAGGAGATGCATTTTTTGAGGTCAGCAAAAACCCCGATGCTCCATTCATAATAGAGACAGGGCTTATGAAAATTGAGGTGTTAGGAACATCGTTCAATGTAAAAAGCAACGGAGGGGCATTCCCTTCACTATCGGTAAATACCGGGGTTGTAAAGGTGACATTGAAGAGTGACGGCCAAAGCACTAAAATAGTGGCAGGAGAGACAGTTTTGATTCAATCCGACCGCCTTCATAAAATAGATACGCACGACCTTGAGCAGTTTTCACGCTATTCAGAACGTATGCACTTCAAGGACGAAAGACTTTCTGACGTAATACGAGTTATAAACCGCAGATTAAATGGTGTACATATGGAAATCGCGCAAGAACTGGAAGAGCGTTTGCTAACCGCAACATTTTCAAACAATTCCGCAGACTCAATGGCTCAGTTGATATGCATCGCTCTCAATCTGAAGTTTTCTCAGGAGCAGGACACAATACGTATTCATGAATAATTATGATAAAAAGGACAGGATACCTTCTTAATTGTATTATTCTGTTAATTATGATGGCAGTTCCGGCTATTCTGCCGGCGGAGAATCAGAATGGACAGGATATTAAAATTAAGATGCCTAAATGCAGGGGAAGCATTTACGAACTGCTTAACCGTGTATCGGGGCAATCGGGGTACCTCTTCATCTATGACAGTCAGCTTATAGAAAACGATAGAATTGCCAGAATTCCTGCCGGAGAGTATAGTTTGCAGGAAGCTGTACATAAAATAACCGGCAATGACGAGCTGAAAATAAGAATAATGGGCAATCATATTTTATTATACGTGCCAGTAGAGGTGATACCTGTTCCTGTTCAAGCAGAAGAGATAAAAACAGAAGAACAGAAATTCTTCTCTCTGGAGGGAACCCTCATAGACCGTATGTCCGGAGAACCAATTATTTATGGCACAATCAGCGTAAGCAATCACCCAAATGGAACTGTAACAAACCAGAATGGATCATTTAAACTCACTCTGCCGGATTCGCTTTTGACTTCCAATATACGGTTCTCTCACATAGGATACATTACCAGAGAGATAGGGGCGGCACTTCTTGCAGAGGGGCATATAAACTTTTATATGGACCAGAAGGTTATACCATTGCAGGAGATTGTCGTAAGAGTGGTTGATCCGCTTAGGACAATCAGGGAGATGATGCTTAGAAGGAACCAGAATTACTCGCATGAACCTGTTTACCTTACAGCATTTTACCGAGAAGGTGTAGAGTATAAAAACAGCATGACACTAAGCGAAGCTGTCTTCAAAATATACAAGACCGGATATGTGAGCAGTGCCGGCAGTGAACAGGTGAAGATGCTCAAAATGCGTCGTATAGTAAATCCGGACGATAAAGACACGCTGGTTGCCAAGATAAAGTCCAGCATCAGTTCATGCCTGTTGCTGGATCTGGTCAAAAACCCGCCTGAATTCCTTTTACAGGAAAATCAACCACAATATGTCTATACTCATACAGACATTACAACAATTGAAGACAGAAGGGTATATGTCATTTCATTTACTCAAAGTGAACTTATTACAGATCCTTTGTACTGTGGGGAACTCTACATAGATGCAGAAAATTTCTCACTCTTGAAGATCCGTTTTGAAATCAACCCGGTTTATGTAAGGAAAACATCTGATGATCTTATAGTAAGGAAAAGCAAAAACTTTGATATCGCTGCTGAAAGAGTTGTATACGAGGTTACTTACAAGCCGTGGAATGGTATTTATTATATCAATCACATAAGAGGAGATCTTAACTTCAAGGTAAGAAAGAGGGGTCGGTTGTTCAGCTCGGAATTACATGTATGGTTCGAGATGGTTAACTGTAATACAGAGACGCAGGATGTAAGACGTTTCACAAATGAAGAGAGAATATCAACGCGCGATATCTTTTCCGAAACTACATTCATATATGACAAAGACTTCTGGGGCAACCTCAATGTCATCCTGCCCGAGGAGAAACTCAAAGAGGTAATCAAGCAATACAACTTCAATCAGGAACGCAAGTAGCACTACTGACTCTTTTGTCTACACATTTTCCTGTTTGGTCTACATTAATTGCACGTCGAACTGCAGGTGGATACATTTGCGAGGCACTAAACTCACAATTGTATGCGTAGATTTTTATTATTGATTCTTATTGGCATCTCCACACCCTTGCTGACCTATGCCCAGTCGGTTGAAAACCTGAGGCTGACCAGAGATTACAGGGGCAACCTTGATGATATACTTACTGGAATAGGCAAGGACCTTAAGATACGTTTTGTATATGATTCAACTCATATTGGCAGATACAAGACAGCATTCAACCGTTATGAGGAGAAGACGGTGGGAGGAACCCTCAAGGTTATGAGAAGCGCCTGGGATATGGTGACCCTTGTAGGAAAAGATGGTTATATCTATATAGCTAAAGACTCGGCTCACCTTGTTCTTTTGCAGCAGAATAAACATCTCTCAACTCAGCATGTAGAAACGGAGCACAGAGAAAGCAGGAGCAGGATGGAACCGGTGAAAAGGAACTTTCTACTCTCGGGAGAGATTTTCGACAAGACAAACGGAGAGAGAATTCCGTTTGCTTCTGTATACATTCAGGGAACGACACAGGGAGTTTCGACAGATGCCAATGGACACTTTGCTCTGGAGAACGTTCCAAGTGATACAACAGTAATTGTTGTCTCGTATCTGGGGTATGAGACAAGAGAGATAGAACTGGTGCCTGACAAAAACAACAACCCTCTTACAATAGAAATAGAACCCCAAAAGCAGGAGATTGCAGAGGTGTTCATTTATGGCAGGAAGAACGACAAGGCACTACAGCAGTCCACATCGGAACATAAAATAAAGATGGCGCCCGTTGCATTAAAGGTTTTGCCTAACGTAGGAGAGAAGGACATTATGAGAGGATTTCAGCTCATGCCCGGAGTAAGTGCTTCAAATGAAGGCTCTTCGGGCATGTACGTAAGGGGAGGTACGCCGGACCAGAACCTGATAGTTTACGACGGGTTTACGGTATATCATGTGGACCACCTTTACGGATTCTACAGTGCATTCAATTCAAATGCAATAAAGGATGTACAGCTATACAAGGGGGGCTTTGAATCTAAATTCGGTGGCAGACTTTCCAGTGTGACAGAGATTACCGGAAAGGACGGAAACACAAAGAAATTGAGTGTAGGAGCAGAGGTGAGCCTTTTAAGCTTTAACGCTTGTGCAGAGATACCAATAGGAGACAAAATAACATCGCTTTTTGCCTACAGACGCTCCTATCAAGGGTATCTATATAAAAAGATATCCGATCAGAATAGCTCGTCCACAGTAAGTTCCCTTCCTAGTTTTGGAGGACGCACGGCCCAGGCAAATTCATACTTTTACGATATCAACGGCAAGGTCACAATAAAACCTACAGACAAGGATATAATATCGATGAGTTTCCTCAATGGTACGGACTATCTCGACAACAGTCCCAGATTCGGCATGCCAAAAGGGGGATTCCCGGGAGGAGAGGAGTCGGGCATGACAATTAAGATGGACAACTCCGACTATACAGAGTATGGAAACATTGGAGGTAGCGGACGCTGGGCAAGGAAATGGAACGAAAAACTCACCTCCAACCTTCTGCTGGGCTACTCAAATTTCTATAGTACCCGCGACCAGAGGAGGTCAATCACCTTCTCAGGAGAAAATGGAAAAGGGAACCTCAAAAACGGAATTCTAGAGGATAATAACCTTATAGATTACAGCGTGAAGAATGACTGGAAGTACAGTTTTAACGACCGGAACATACTAGAGGCTGGTTTGTTCGGAACATTTTATGATATTGCTTACAGCTATTCACAGAATGATACCACTAAACTTCTGGACAAATCGGCTCGTTCCCTTCTGGCCGGTGTATACCTGCAAGACAAAATTTCCTTTGCAGACAACAATATCACTATTACTCCCGGCTTGAGGGTCAATTACTACAGCGAAACGGGTAAGCTATATTTGGAGCCCAGATTATCTGCTAGTTACAAGTTTTCGCGAAAACTGAGCATGAACCTGGCGACAGGTTATTATTCTCAGTTTGCAAACAGAGTTGTAAGAGAAGATGTAATGTCGGGGAACAAGGATTTCTGGATACTCTCAGATGGAACAGATATTCCGGTAAGCTCATCTACACACATAAACTTAGGGTTAAATTATGACCTTCCGGACTATCTGTTTAGCGTCGAGGCTTATTATAAACTCAACCACAATGTGACAGAGTATACAACAAGGTTTAACTCCAGACCCGACTCTGAGACTGAGGTTTCTGAACAGTTTTTTACAGGAAACGGCTATGCAACAGGGGTAGAGTTTCTGGCCCAGAAAAAAGCCGGCAACTTTAACGGTTGGGCAAGCTACACTATTGCAGAGGCAAAAAACCGGTTTCCGGCACAATCAAACAAGTATTTCTATGCAAACCAGGATGTGACTCATGAATTTAAAGCAGTAGGCATTTACAAAGTAGGGAACTTTGACTTTTCCGCCTCATGGATATATGCGTCCGGCAGACCATATACCGCTCCTCTTGGTGCATACTCAATGGAGTTGCTCGACGGAACCACTGCCGACTATTTTTCAGTTAGCGACAAAAACACATTCCGACTTCCGGCTTACCACAGGTTCGACATATCGGCATCATTTCGTTTCAACATGTTTGGAGGATCGGGGCAGCAGAATTCTGTCAGTTTTTCGATATTCAACCTTTACAACCGGAACAACATAAGTTCAAAGCAATTCCAGATTGTGGACCATACAATTCTGGAGAGTGGTGTAAGCTATCTTGGCATTACACCAAATTTATCCCTAACCATTAAATTTTAATATTATGAGAAGATTCAATAAAGTGGTGATGATCATTATATCTGCTGTAATACTTGCTTCGTGCCAGAAGACTGAGGTTGCCGATTTTCAGGACAAAGCCGTTGTGGAAGCCTATCTTTTTGCGAACCAGACTCCTGTTGTCAAAGTTTCAAAACTGATACCATTTTCTGGTAGTGCAACCTTTTCCGATATGGATATAGACAAACTCTCTATTCAGATAACAGAAGAAAGTACAGGAAATATATATATCATGTCTGCTATGGGTGAGGGGAGGTATATGAACGAATCACTTATAGTTAAACCGGGAGAGAGCTATAGTGTAACCTTTCCGTACAATGGAGAGATAGTGGATGCTGCCACTACGGTTCCGGAAAAACCACAAAAGGTTAAAGCAACTCCCACATCGGTAACAGTGAGTCAACCCGGTGAGATTGGAGGAGAACCGGGAGGTATGCCCGGCAGACCAACAGATATTTTAATTACCTGGGAAAATAGCGAAAAATGCTATTATCTTATTGTTGTTCAGAATATGGAGACGTCACCTGTAGCAATTTATGACGAAGACGAAGAGGATGAGAGACCATCTATGAGTTTTCGTTCTGAACCCACACAAGCAGACAGTTGCAAAATCAACTCCATGACATTTCAGTACTATGGACGGCACAGGGTAATAGTAAATAAGATACAGCCGGAATATGCATTACTGTACAGTAATAACAGCAACAGTTCGCAATCCCTTGCAGAGATACACGCAAATGTAACCAACGGATTTGGCATTTTTACAGCGATAAACTCAGACACACTTTTTGTCAGGGTTCTCAAACCCTAGGCAAAATCAAGGAACCGTGTGTAATTCTCTTTGAAACTATTGCTTAAAGGAAGGCAAGTGTTTCCATGCAAATAAACACACCCTTTCTGAAACTCTTTCAGGTAGTTCATATTCACAATGTTTGACTTGTTTATACGTACAATTTCGGGCAAGCTGAGAATCTCGCCGATGGACTTGATTGTATGCTTTGTGACTATAGGTTTTGACTGAAAAGATGTAAAAACCTTAACGTAATCTTTAAGCCCCTCAATATATATAATGTCGGACTCTTTAAGCTTGATATTTCTGTATTCACATTTGAGCACTATTTGTGGGGAGGACTATAGGTTTTGACTGAAAAGATGTAAAAACCTTAACGTAATCTTTAAGCCCCTCAATATATATAATGTCGGACTCTTTAAGCTTGATATTTCTGTATTCACATTTGAGCACTATTTGTGGGGAGTCCGGAAGATGGTTATCGGATCTAGACAAAGAATAAAATAACCTGGCTTTATCTACTGCCTGTCTGAAACGCTTGACTTTAATCGGCTTAAGTACATAATCAAGGACATTGTGGGCGAATCCTTCAACAGCATAGTCGGGATGAGCAGAGACGACAATAACCATAGGAGGTTCATCCATTTTCTCTATAAGCTGCAATCCGTTGAGCATTGGCATCTGAATATCGGTAAACAGCAGGTCAACAGAATGATGTTCCATATATTCTAGCATCTCGCCCGGGTTACGGCCGTAATTTACAAGTTCCAGTTCCGGAAACTGTCTGATATTGTCGCATAGGAGTTCCAGTGCATATTTTTCATCGTCAAGGGCAACACATTGTATCATCTGCAATCAATTTTTAACTTAACAATAAACCATTGGTCATCTACTCTATTTTCTTCAAACTCATGTTTGCCGGGATACAGCAACTCCAGCCGTCTTCTAATATTGGCGAGACCAAGGCCGGAATATGTAGAGAGTGAAGAGGTATTCTGTTTAGAGTACTTATTCCTCACCATCGCATTGAGTATTCCGTTTTGGGTGCTTAGAGTTATATCTATTACCGGTGATGAAACCATGGATGTACCGTGTTTGAAGGCATTCTCTATAATTGGTATCAGCAGCATGGGTTCTACCATTATATCATTGCCCGACTGTGTAAAGGATGTCTTTATCTCTACCTCGTTGTCAAAACGGAGCCTTTGCAGCGAAAGGTATTGCTCAATAACCATGATTTCATGACTCACCTTGCTCTTGTCCCGTGTATCGTAAAGCATGTACCTCAGAATATCTGACAATGTATTAACTGCTGTCTCCACCCTCTCAGGATACTTTCTGGAAAAGGCAACAATCATATTCATGACGTTGAATATGAAATGCGGATTTATCTGATTTCTCAGAAAGGATATTTCGCTCTCCCTTAAATGTTTGGCTGTAATATTCTGTATCTTGAAAATTGTAATGCTTGTACTTAACAAGAACATGAAAAGGAAAATCAAAAAATCGAAGAAAAAATTTCTGATGCCGGCTTCCCATATCCAGAATTCCAGAACCGACCTCAGACAGATAAAGAACACTACAGTAATTATGTTCCACAGCACAAATTTCAAGTACTGTCTCTGTCTGTACCACTTAGAAAAAAGCAGATAATTAAGGTAGAAGTAGATTATAAGAACCGGAAAGAGTGTCAGGAGCGGACTATGCATCTCCGGATGATGATCCGGAAAAGGCATATTGCCAGACATTGGCGGAGTACGACCCTCACGAAGGAATAATGGGGCTATTATGAATACAAGCCAGAAGAGAATATGGATTACATATTCAAAATTTGCAGATTGTTTTTTTTCGCTATTCATCAATTATCTCACTTAGCAAAAAATATTCCTAAATGAGATTTTATGCAAAAATTAAAAAATTAACCATTTCTGGTATATGGCATCGTAGGTGCCGTCGCTTTTAAGCAAACCAAGTGTAGTCTGCCATTTATTGACTGTTGCGGCGGGGGTGTTTTTTGAAAAAGCAATATAATAATCCGATGACATAAGCGAAAAAGCAGGAACAACCTGATTATACTGATATCCAAGAGTGCCCAGAATATCAGGAAATGTCACACCTGAACAGACAAATGCATCAATCTCTCCACGCATGAGTTTTTCTGCCATCACAGCCGGGTCACTTAAAGAGACGAGGTTCGTGAAGCCCAGTCCTCTCAAGTATTGGTCAGAAAACCAAGAATTTACGGTCCCTACTTTAGCCAGAGCCTTTGCCTGGGCAACAGAGGTGATAGTAATTCCGGAACCGGCCTTTGTATAGAAGTAGGTAGTATTTGTTCCGATTGGCCCAACCCATTGGAAGAGGTTGCTCCTTATCTCTGTTCGGTCCATTGTAAACAGACAGACATTAGGGTTATTAAGCGCAAGTTCGTAACCATTGCTCCATGAAGATAGTTTGATGTCGATAAAAAGGTTGTTACGCTTCATTATTTCATACACAATGTCTGTTCCGAAACCTGTAATCTCACCGGAACTGTTCCGGAAAGATAGAGGAGGATATTGTTCTGTATAGATTTGCAGTGTTCCGGGAAAGTCAGAGGAGTTCAGATATTTTTGTGAAAGCGTCCTTAAGGTTCCGTCTTCCTTGAGACGGTCAATCTCTCTCTGGAAGTCATCCACAATAGCGTCAGGAACCTTTTTGTTGAATGCAAAGTAGATAAGGTCCGTGCGGATAGTGAGTTTTTGAGTAACACTGAAAAGTGATTTATTTAACTGTTTCAATGCAGCCTCTGCCGTAATTTTGTCGGAAGGGAAGAGGTCTATCTCCCCTTTCAGAAGCTTGTCAAAAGCCTCTATATTGTCTTTGCAGTATACAAGATTTGTAAATCCTTCACGAGTAAGATATTGCTCAATTGAATAATCATCAATAACACCAATCTTGCCTACACTCTTTGCATCATCCAGTGAATTCAGCTTTATCTGAGCCTGCGGCCTGGCATAAAAAAACCAGTCGATTGAGGCGAAAGGCCCTGCCCATTTAAAGAGATCCTTTCTGTCGGAGTTAAGGATTGTAGAAAAAAGAACAGCATTGTCTGTATTTCCGGCTTGTGTATATGCTTCGTTCCAAGGAAGGACATTAACGTCAAAAGGTACGTTTAGTCTGTTGCATATTTCCTTGAGAAGATCCGGAGCTAATCCGGTAATTGTCGAATTTTCAGTATAATTCAAGGGTTTGTAATTTTCAGTCAAAAACTTTAACTGATACGGATACTTGTCATTTGCTGTTTTGTCACATTGTGTGAAAAGTACAATCATGCATGCGCATAAGATCAGAAACAGGATGCCTTTTGAGATTTTTTTCATGTTTAATTATATTTCAAAGAGATATAGAGCAATAAAGTTAATAAAAATTGTGTAATTTTGACAATGGGACTGCCATAAACAGACCTTTAAACCTATAACGATGAAAACTTTCACATTCAAAGCGGTAATTCTGCTTTTTCTTCTGCTTTTCCCAATTTTTGTTCATGCGCAAATTCCTAAAATAACTTTTGCGCCTCAATGGATACCGCAAGCGCAATTTGCCGGATACTATGTGGCTCAGGAGAAGGGATTTTACAAAGAAGCCGGAATAGAGGTAGAGATTGTACATCCTACTGCAAATATTCAGGCAACTGCTCTTCTTTCTACGGGCAAGGCAGATTTAATCTCACTTTTTCTCATTACGGGCATGTCGGCTAAAAACCAGGGGCTGGATATTGTAAACATTGCCCAGATTTCTCAACACTCTGCAATTCTTTTTGTTACAAAAAAATCCAGAGGAATCGACAAGTTAGAAAAGTTAGATGGAAAGAAAATAGGAATATGGAAAAGCGGATTTGACGAGGTTCCTAAGGCACTTATGAAACAGAAAAATTACAATGTGGAGTGGGTTCCAATCCTATCTACCGTAAACCTCTTTATGATGGATGGAATAGATGCGATGACGGTAATGTCTTACAATGAATACAATAACATAATAAATTGCGGGGTAAACGAGGACGAGCTGAATGTTTTTCCTGTAGCAGATTACGGATACGATGTACCGGAGGATGGGTTGTACTGTCTCAAATCTACTTATGAGAAAAGAAGGCCCGAGTTACTGAAATTCTTTCAGGCAACACTTAAAGGGTGGGATTATGCGGCAGCAAACAAGGCAATTGCAATAGATATGGTAATTGAGAGAATGAAACAGGCACATATACCCGCAAATCGTGTTCATCAGGAGTGGATGTTGGATAAAGTGCTGGAGATGATAATGATTTCAAACAGGGGGGCAAAAAGAGGAGAACTTATAGAATCAGATTTTCTTAAAGCAGCCGGAATTCTGGAAAACAGCACCAAAAATAAATCGAAATACACTTTTGCAGAGTTTTATAAACCTCTTGATAAATAAAATACATTTAACAATATGATTTTATGAAAAAAACAACACTCTCCTACCATATAATCCGTAATGTATTATTATTCTGCATAGGCCTTTTTTTAGTGATCTTTTCTGTCTATTACTATTTTACCCGCAATACAATAAGAGAAACAACAAGAGAAAATGCTATTTTTCTGGCCAACCACACAGTAAATCGTATAGAACAGGTTTTGACTCCCGCAGAAAAAATTCCTGAAATAGTTGCAAAAATGCTGGAATCGGCATTTCTGAGCAAGGACTCACTCATCCCTTTCTTGAAATCGATGCTGAGTATCAACAAAAATGTATACGGCTCCATTATAGCCTATGAACCCGATTATTTTCCGGAGCAGGGTATGTATTTCGCCCCTTATGTCTGCAGACAGGGAGATACAATTTATTCCAGTGTCCTGGGTGACAAGAACTATGAATACTTCTACATGGACTGGTACCAGATACCAAAGATGACAAATGCACCTTACTGGTCGGAGCCATACTTCGATGAGGGAGGAGGGAATGTACTTATGACCACCTATTCTGTCCCTTTTTATACCTACAAAAATGGGAAAAGAACATTTTCTGGTATAGTCACTGTGGATATTTCTCTCGAATGGCTAACGGAAATAATGTCGCAGGTTAAAATATTGAATACCGGTTACGCTTTTCTGTTGTCACGCAATGGTGTTATCATAACACACCCCAACAAGGATTACGTGATGAACCAGACAATTTTCACCATTGCAAAAGAGAACAACCAACCGGCAATGAGGGAGACGGGCCGGAACATGATTCAGGGGAAAAGCAATTTTGAATCAGCCGGTTTCAGAAGTAAGTGGAAGTCAGGGAAATTATGGATAAACTATGCTGCATTGCCATCAAGCCACTGGTCCATAGGGGTTATATATCCCGATGACGAAATGTTTGCATCTTTGCACAAGATCAATATCATACTGCTTATACTTATTCTGATAGGTCTCTCCTTACTGTCATTTGTCATATACAAGATTGTCAACAACCTTACATCACCGCTCAAACAGTTTGCCAAATCAGCAAGGTTGATAGCTGCCGGTAATTTCAACGTCCATCTGCCCGAAATTAAGACAGAAGATGAAATGAAAGAACTACATAACTCATTCTCTTACATGCAAAAAGAGTTGGGAGATTATATTGTCACGCTCAAAGATACCACGGCGGCAAAGGAGAAAATAGAGAGTGAACTGCGTATTGCCAAGGAGATCCAGATGTCTATGATCCCCCATATTTTTCCGCCATTTCCTGATCTTCCGCAAATTGACGTGTTTGCAGTTTTGAAATCTGCAAAAGAGGTAGGAGGCGACCTGTATGACTTTTTTGTTATTGACGGAAATAAGTTCTGTTTTGCTATTGGCGATGTATCGGGTAAAGGAGTGCCGGCATCACTGTTCATGGCTGTTACACGAACTCTTGTCCGCTCGATATCCGACAAGGAGTTTTCACCATCGGTTATTGTTGGCACACTAAACAAATCTATATCGCTCAATAATGAATCAAGTATGTTTGTAACCTTCTTCCTGGGAGTTCTGGACCTCTCAAATGGAGAACTTAAATATACAAATGCAGGCCATAACCCTCCGGTTATTATAAAAAAGAACAAAGAAGCCGTAATGTTTGAAAAGACAAAATTCATTCCGGTAGGACTTTTTGAAGATTTTGAATATGGCGAGTCCTCTCTTCAACTTGAACCGGGAGACAAGATCTTCCTTTACACAGATGGAGTAAGCGAAGCCGAAAATTCTGAAAATGAGCTTTTTGGAGATGGAGCCATAATGGACATAATAGGTAGGAACCTGACAGCTCCTCCACGTGAACTGATTCATAAACTGGAAGAGGGTATATCTGCTCATGTAAATGGTTTTACACAATCGGACGATATCACTATGATGACAATTGTTTACAATGGATAAAATTTTACTTGTCAATAATAAAATAGAGGAGTTGACCAGGGTTGCTCAGTTTATGGAGGAGCTTGGCGAAGAGTGGGGTTTACCTGTTCCGCTTGTTTTCTCCCTTAATCTGGTTATGGAGGAGGCTTTGACCAATACCATAGCATACGGGTTTGACGATGATGGAAGTCACACTATTGAGATACACTTTAACAAAGCAGGAGCCCTGCTTTCAATAATCATTACTGATGACGGACACGAGTATGACCCCACTCAGAAGAAGGATCCCGACATATCTTTGGCTGTTGAGGATAGACCCATTGGAGGATTGGGAATCTTCCTTATAAAAAAGATAATGGATAGCGTCCAATACAGACGAATAAATAACAGAAATAACTTAATTCTAACTAAAAATATCGAATCATGAATGTAAACGTTGTAACTTCAAACGACTGCTCAATTATCTGTGTGGAGGGGAGAGTAGACACCACCAATGCAAACGAATTTGAAAAGGCTGTAATGGAGGTTGTCACAAGCGGAATAAACAGGATAATCCTCGATTGCTCCGGACTGAACTATATAAGCAGCTCCGGACTAAGGGTGTTTCTTATTGTCCAGAAAAAGATGATGGCCATCAAAGGAGAGTTAAGACTTTGCTGTCTTCAACCGGGAATTCAGGAAATTTTTGATATTTCAGGATTCACGTCAATCTTTTCCATTTACCCTAATCAGGACCTGGCATTAAAATGAAGAAAACATATTTGCAATGTTTCATTATTGCTGTAACCCTCATACTGTTTGGTTGCAACGATAAAGATGTAAGAATAACAGCCCTTTCGATGCTGGAGGGAGGAAAGACATTTGCGGTTCCCACCGGAACTGCTGCCGACCAGTTTGTATTACAAAGATTTCCCGATGCAAAACTGGAATATTACAACAGCGTTTTAGATTGCGCCCTTGCAGTTAAGGGAGGTAAGGCCGTTGCTGCAGTATATGACAAACCTGTTCTGCTGAATATAGCAGGTAAGAATGAGGGACTCGCAGTACTTCAGGAGATGCTGGTCGACGATAATTATGGTTTTGCAGTACAGCTAAAAGATGTTGAGCTGAAAAACAAGATAGACGAAGTTCTGGAAGAGCTAAAAGCAAACGGAACATATGAAGATATGAGTAAACGCTGGTTTCCGGCTAAGGGAGAACCGGCAGCAATGCCTGTGATAGAACTTGCAGGAGAGAATGGAGTTTTACGCTTTGGCACTGCCTCTGTAACAGAGCCCATGTCGTTTGTGGACGGCAACAGGAATATTGTGGGATTCGATATTGAATTTGCTTCATACGTTGCCAAAAAACTTGGCAAACGCCTTGAAATAACAAATATGGAATTCGGGGCAATGCTACCTGCACTAATTTCCGGAAAGGTGGATATGATTGGTGCCGGTCTCTCTATAACAGAAGAGAGGGCAAAAAGCGTCCTGTTCTCAAAAAGCTACTATCTGAGCGGTCTTGCTGCAATTGTCAAAACTGACGGGGTATCTGAAGAAAAGGCAGAAGGGTTAAACCTGTCGTCAATTGATGATATCAGGAACAAGCGCATAGGGGTATTGCTGGGATCTGTTCACGATGCTTATGCTACAAAGAATTATCCTGATGCAGAAATAATGCAATACCAGAGTATTTCCGACCTGCTCCTGGCAATTAATTCCGGTAAGGCCGATGCTGTATTTTTCGACCATTCGGGGTTGAATGATATTTTAAGTATAAATAAGAAGTTGGATATTTTAGCATCAAATGTGTTTTCTGTTCAAGTAGGTGCAGGTTTCAACAAGGACAATGATGAGCTTCGTGAAAAATTCAATTCATTCTTGAAGGAGATTAAAGCCAATGGCATTTATGAACAGATGATTGAAAGATGGATGGATAAGAGTACATCTGAAATATCTGAAATGCCCGAAATTAAAAGCATGAAAACCAACGGCACCCTTAAAGTAGGTATCGTAAGCGATCTTGGACTTCCATTTACAATTATCAGAGCAGGAAATCTTTCCGGTTTTGATATAGAACTGACTAAACGATTCTCGGCATATATAGCCAAAGAGTTTATGCCTGTGGACCTTCCTTTCGGAAGTATGCTGGCATCACTCTCCACAAATAAGATAGATATGGTTACCTGTTCTCTCATGATTTCTGAAGAGAGGAAAAAACAGATTGACTTTTCGGACTCATATTATGAATCGGGTGTAAGTGTAATTGCCAGGAAAAGCAATATTGCCCACAGTTCCGCAAGCAAGCTTACAAACCTAGATGATCTTGCAGAAAAAAAGATCGGAATCTTTTCTGGCACCGTCCATGACGCCTTTCTCACAAAAAAATATCCAAAGGCATCAGTCAGCAGGTTTGAAAGCACAGCCGACCTCATATTATCGGTTTCAACAGGCAAGACGGACGCAGTAATGCTTGATTTGATAACAGCCAGAATACTTCTGAAAAGAAACGATGAACTGGCAATTTTATGCGACGATGCTCTTGATACTCCTTTAGGAGTCGGCTTTAATAAAAAGAACCATGCCCTCAGAGACGAATTCAATGGCTTCCTTAAGGAGATACGGGCAGATGGAACCTATGGCGCCATGCATAAGAGATGGCTCGTGGACGACCCTGAGAAGGCTATAATGCCACCATTCAACAATCCATCATCAGATAAAAAACTGGTAGTTGCAGTGTCTGTGGAGGATCTTCCATATGTTGCATTCATGAATGGTAATTATGTAGGATTTGACATTGAGATGGTAAGATTATTCGCAGAGCGCAGGAATTATAACCTCGAAATCATAACGATGGAGTTTCCTTCGCTGATAGCTGCACTGGCAGCCGGTAAGGCCGATATGATTACTGACGGAATTTCAATAAGTAAGGAGAGGGCAGAACAGATCGATTTTTCTGATAGTTATGCCGAATTTAAAACCGCCGTGGTTGTTCCCAAAACGAGTATGGCAAAATATTCGGGCGAGAAGAAAACGGAAACCAAACTTTCGTTCTGGAAAAAAATATCAAACAGTTTTTATAACAATATTATTAGAGAACAGAGATATCTGCTTATAATTGAAGGGCTAAAGATTACAGTTTTCATATCAATCTTTGCAGCATTGGTAGGCACGATCCTGGGTGGTCTGGTCTGTTTTATGCGTATGTCAAAGAAAAAGGCTCTCTCTGCATTTGCAAGACTGTATATCTCAATCTTAAGAGGAACGCCGGTGCTGGTGCTGTTAATGATTATTTACTACATTGTCTTTGCATCGGTAAACATAAATCCTGTATTAGTGGCGATTTTCGCTTTCGGGCTCAACTTTGCGGCTTATGTGTCTGAAATGTTCAGGACATCAATAGATAGCGTAGACAATGGACAAAAGGAGGCAGGAATTGCGGGAGGTTTCACCAAGGTACAGACATTTGTTTATATAATCATGCCTCAGGCATTGAGGCACGTTCTGCCGGTTTACAAAGGTGAATTTGTGTCGCTGGTAAAGATGACATCTATAGTGGGATATATTGCCGTACAAGATCTTACAAAGGCAAGTGACATTATCCGCAGCCGTACATTCGACGCCTTTTTCCCTCTTATTATGGCCGCAGTCATATATCTGATGATTGCCTGGCTGCTGACATGGGCATTGGACTATGTCGAAGTATCAGTTGATCCTAAAAGAAAAAAAATTAAAAGAGCAGAGGAGGTAAACCAATGATAAGCATAAGAAACCTTTCTAAACATTTTGGAGACCTTGTCGTTTTGAAAGATATTAGCACAGACATAAAAAAGGGTGAGGTAATTTCTATAATCGGCCCTTCAGGTACAGGAAAAAGCACATTCCTGCGATGCCTTAACCTTCTTGAAACTCCTACCGGCGGAGAGATATTAATTGACGGTATACCTTTACTGGATAAGAAGTCGGATGTTCCTAAGATACGGCAGAAGATGGGAATGGTTTTTCAATCCTTTAACCTGTACTCGCATCTGACAATTCTGGAAAACCTAACAATAGGCCCCGTTAAGTTATTGAAAAAAGGTCGTGAAGAGACCAACAAAAAGGCACTCGAGCTGTTAAAACTTGTAGGACTTGCAGAAAAGGCATATAGTTTCCCTGACGAACTATCCGGAGGGCAGAAACAGAGAGTGGCCATTGCACGTTGTATGGCAATGGAACCGGAAATCCTGCTTTTTGATGAACCTACCTCCGCACTTGACCCCACAATGGTAAGTGAGGTGCTCTCAGTTATCCGCAGGCTTGTAAGAGAGGGTATGACCATGGTAATTGTTACTCACGAAATGGAGTTTGCCCGTAATATCTCCAGTCGTGTATTCTATATGGACCAAGGTGTAATATACGAAGAGGGTACCCCGGAACAGATATTCGAAAATCCACAAAAGGAGAGGACCAAAGCTTTTATCCACCGCATACGCAGCCTTACTCACCATATATCCAGCAAGGATTACGATCTGTATGCTCTTCAGGGAGAGGTTGAGACTTTCTGCGAAAAACACATGTTGTCGAAGAAAGAGAGTGATTATCTTGCACTTCTAACAGAAGAGGTGCTTTGCCTGCAATCAGATTTCTCAGATATAGATTTAAGTCTCTCTTATTCCGAAAAGGACGGTACTCTCGAGTTTTTGTGTGCAAATACAGGAGCTCCTCTCAATATGCTTGAAGAGGGAGTGGCTGACGATGACATAGGGCTGAGGTTAATAAAGAGCAGGTGTAAAAGTGTCGGATATAAATATGAAAATGGTAGAAACATACTAATGTTGACGGTTAAGGGAGAGTAGAAGTTTCCGGTTTCGTCGGGAAAATGCGGTTTTTTACAGATTTCCGGCAGGAATACGACAGATTTCTGTTGTCTTGCCTTTCAATACAGAATACTTTTGCGGCATATAACAAAAACAAAAATTTATTATGCATGTAATCAACAAAGGGAGCAGCCCCCTTCACGGCAGACTTAACATAGTCGTAGTTGCTGCAATATTCATATTCGCAGGAATCCTTTTCCTGGGAAAGAATCTTGGATTCGTCGAACCCTATCTTCTGCGGATATTCATCTCTTGGCAGATGCTACTGATAGTAATAGGGCTTGTCTCTCTTTCTAAAGGACAGTCATCGGGTGGCCTCATACTTATTGGAGTAGGCTCGTTCTTTCTTATACCTCGTTTAATAGGGGTAGGTCCTGAATGGCTGGGTACATACTGGCCGCTGGTTTTTGTTCTTGTAGGCGTCCTTCTTCTTGTCAAACTTTTTCGCCCCGATAAATTCCCATACAGAAGAGATAGGTTCACTCAGGAGACCACATACACTACAGATAAAGGGTTCGTGAACTCAACCTGCACATTCGGGTCAGTAAAACAGATTGTACTTGATCCTGTGTTTAAAGGAGCAAAAATTCAAAATACATTTGGAGGAACCATCCTGGACTTGCGACACACCGTATTGGAGGCAGAGAGAACTTTTATAGATCTTGAGTGCACTTTCGGAGGTGTAGAGATCTATGTTCCGGGAAACTGGACAGTAGACGTAAATGTGCAGCATATGGCTGGAGGAAGTGAAGATAAGCGTTACAGAATGAGGGAAAACTCTGACACTGAACACAGACTTGTAATACGCGGAAACGTGACATTCGGAGGATTGGAAATCAAGAGCTGATAATGAGTCCACATCCATTAACAGAGTCGTTTATCAAAAAGACAACCGGGACAGCTCTGGCAATCCTTGCCGCAACTGTCCTCTGGTTGCTTTTGACTTTGTACGGAAATCTTAATGTTATAAACACTCTTGTTGCCTCCGCCGCCTATGTTTTTCTGCTGTCACTCGCCGGATATCTTTACTGGTATATTGTCGACTACGTCCCCACATTTGTTCTAAGGGTACTAATTGCGGTGGTGGTGCAGATTGTCTGCATTGCAGGTGCATTTGCAGCAATAATGATTCTGGAGACAGACGAACCGGAGGTGGCGGTCGCAATATTCCCGTTATGCTTTGTTTACGGCCTTCTGTGCCTCATAGTTCTTAACCAATGGTATCATTCAGTAAAGGATAGGTTGCAAATGCAGCAGATTGAGGAGAATTGCAGAAAGGAGAGTATGGAGCCGGAGAGGGGAGAGGTTATTGACAGAATCTCGGTAAAGGAGGGAGTACAGATTCATATCGTTCGTCTGGAAGAACTGCTATACATTCAGGCTTATGGCGATTATGTAATGTTATTCACCGACAAGGGAAAGTATATAAAGGAGCAGACCATGAAGTACTTCGAGATGCACCTCCCTCTGACCTTCGTCCGCATTCACCGCTCATGCATAGTAAATACAGAAAAGATAACCCGTGTAGAACTTTTCGGTAAAGAGAGCTACAATGTCTATCTGAAAAACGGCACCAGTGTGCGGGCAAGCACAACAGGATACAAACTGCTCAAAGAGAAACTGCTTCTTTGAAGATTTTGCGTGGCACGATAAGTGGTATTAATCTTATATTCAGAGCAGTATTAATTTAAATAGATCAAATATATTTGGCTAACATGGTTATTTATAGTAACATACCACTTATTGCGCCACTAACTGTCCGACGACCAAGGAGAGGAGTTCCGCAAGCCCCGAAAAAGACAAAGAAAATAGCGTTTAAAAAAACAACGGTGCTGGTGGTGAGCTTGCCCATTGGATATGTGGCGATTATATATAAAAAAAGAGACTACCTTTTAGACAGTCTCTTTTTAGATACTTAAGAATTCTTGCTTACTTAGAACTGGACCATGGTCTCGTTTCAACCTCAAGGCCCCAATGAGGATTTTTTATTATTACATCGTTCTGAATTGGCATTCGGAAATAGTCGGAATTCACATTTGCAGTATAAGTTGTCCCTTTGACAACATGAGTAATTGACTCTTTAGCCCAAGGTTTTCCCTTTTCAAGAACAAGGCGTTTCAAATCAAGGAACCTCTTCTGAGAACCTACAGGAAGTTCACGACGTCGTTCATTCAGAACCTCCTCAATTACAGCATCCTGACTAGTTGATGCAAATGGGGTGAAGCCTGGTTTCATTCTGAATTTTCTTAGCAAGTTAAGGTCTGCAATTGCACCGGCAAGATCGTTTGTTCTGGCGCGGCCCTCTGCTCTTATCAACAGAAGTTCCGGATAACTGAAACCCGATGTTCTGGCCATCTTGCTCTGATAATTTAGAACCTTCCTTCCATCGTCATATGTAACTCCGGCTTGGATGGTTTTATAACCATTGTATTCAAAGAAGAAAAAATCACGTCTAAGATCCTGCCCTATGTTAAATAGATTCTGAAATGATTGGGATGGGTATGCATAAGAAGATCCTGGAGGATTAGCACACTTTCTGTACAGTAACATCTCTCTGTTATAATTAGCAGTTAAAGCATCGGATCCTTGTGATGTATTTATAGTACTTGCATTTTTCTTATTAGGATCAGTTACAACCCCTGCATCTGCCCATGTAAACTTATTGTAGTCATAAAAAAGGTTATCTATTCCTCCCTTTTGAGTAGCAGCAAGAGTTAAAGCTTGGTTCGCATACAGAGCAACGCTATCATATTTTTGTGTAAAGAGGTGATAATTTGCCAGAAAAGCTAAAGCTGCTCCTTTTCCAAACCGGGAAGGACTTGCAACCTCTTCAGGAATTACTTTTAATGAGGAGTGGATATCCTTTAAAACCTGAGAGAAAATCTCTCCATTAGTTGAGAGATCCTCCATTGGTGCCATAACATCACTCTGTGTCCTCATTGGTATAGTCCTGAAATCATTAGTGCCGTTTGGATCATAGACTGGACCATATATCAAGGCAAGGTTAAAAAAAAGATACGCTCGTGCAACTTTTGCCTGTGCAATTGTTTCATTCGCTAATTGCTTCTCTTCTTCGGTTCTGACACTATTTATACCGTCTATACATACATTGAAGTACTCAATTGCTCTGTAAAAATCCATCCACCAAATGTACAGATCCGGCTCTGTAGGACTATAATAAGGAATTTTATAAACGTAGGCATAGTATAAATCCATAGCAGGAGAAGAGCTTATCCAAAAATAGTCTGCCTGATTGTTTGAGATCTCAATATCATCGGTTAAATAGTTTAGCCTGCAAAATCCATTAGCATCGCTTCTAAACCCTCCTGTAAGAGTGTAGTCGTTGTTGAGTAATTTTTCGTAAGAGGCAACATCTCCTTTTTCCGGGATTAGTTTTCCCGCTGGTTTTACATCAAGAAATTTTGAACATCCAGATAATTGCACCAAAAAAATCAATAGAATAATATTTTTAAATCTTTTCATAGCCATTTTATTACAGATTAATAGAAACACCAAAATAAACTTGTGGACGGGAATATAATCCTTCCGGATCCACATCAACACCTTTGGCTGTAAAGTAGAATAAGTTTCTTCCTTGGGTATATAATTTAACACCCTTAAGACCTAATGCTTTCGAAAAAGCTGACGGAGCATCGTAGGAAAGTGTTATATCTCTTAGTTTAAGTAGATTTGAACTTACAACAAAAACATCTGAATTAGGAAGATAGGAACTTTCCACATTTCCTGATATCAGTTTTGGATAAATCGTTACGTTTTCATCCCCGGGATTTTGCCATCTCTCACCTACGTATCTGCTATTTATTGTAGCTCCATTAAACAAATCCGATCTGAAGTAACCACCCAGCTTTGCAATGAACATAATTGACAAACTGAAATTTTTATAGGATAAATTATTTTTCAGTGCCAGCTCACATGTTGGAGTTGAACTTCCAATATACTTTGCATCTGCTGGACTAAGGTTTCCGCTAGTTATTTTTTCGCCGGCAGAATTATAATAAAGAGGTTTTCCAGTATTATCAAGGCCAGCATACCTTATTGCCCAAATTCCATATAACGGATAATTTGCAACCAGAGAACCAGAAGTTGTAGTATAATTCAGAATGCTTGTCAGATTTGCGTTATATGTCAGAAGCTTGCTGTTATTGGCACTTAAAATAAATTCAGAATTCCACTTGAAATTATCTGTTGACGAAATATCTCCTGCAACTGTTAATTCATATCCTCTGTTTAATACCGATCCAATATTTTGATATAATGTATATGCTCCTGTTGTGTAATCTACCAGGTCTGACGCAATTAGGTCTGAGCTTCTTTTTGAATAATATTCAGCAGTTACTCTAATCTTATCATTCAGAAATGAGAAATCTGCTCCCAGATTGATAATCTGGGTTTTCTCCCATCTTAGTTGGTTATTGGGGAAACTTGATATTCCATATGATATTCCATTTGTATTCAAGTTATAAGAGCCTACGCTTAATACTAAATATGGGAAATGGTTTAAAGATATATTACCGTTTACTCCATATGACCCTCTTAAATTCAATCTGTTTACAATATGTTTATAAGATTTGAAAAACTCTTCCTCTGATAGTTTATACGTACCTCCAACTGACCAGGTTGGTTTATATCTGTATTTTGGATCTGTTCCGAAAAAATTTGTAAGATCAAGTCTGGCACTCCCGCTTATGATATATTTATTATTTAGCTCATAAGATCCATTTGCATACCATCCGGCAAATCGGCTGTCTCTTACGGTTATAGAACCGCCATAAGTTATACTGCCTAAATTAGCTGGAGCTTTTTGAAATAACATATCGCCCTTAATATTATTTGTATTTTTATTATACTCATATGAATCAAAGCCGGTGTTAACGCTTGCAGAGATAGGATTATAGCCCAGATATGTTGGTAAAGTCATCGTTTCATATGTGTCTTTACTAATCTCAGAGCCAACCATAGCAGTTATTCTGTGTTTATTATTATCTAATGACTTCTGGAAATTTATCTGCCCTCTCATAACCCAGGTTTCAAGACTTCCTCTAGACCCATCGAGTTTACCCCCGTCTGGAATGTATCTTTTAACGCTACTGGTTCTTGATGCTCCATCGTTGTAAGCAGATCTCATCAAATATGACTCACCTAACTTAACTGTTTTGGTATTGTCCATTCCCTTAACCCATGAACCCCCTCCAGAAACTGAGATCTCATCAGAAATTTTTAATGTGACATCGCCTCCAACTCTTATTTGCAAATTTTGATTATTTGTGTATTGTAAATATAGCTCTTCAGATGGGTGATACAACATTGATTTCATTAGAGAGTATTTATCATATTCTGGAATCCGTCGCTGTCCTGCAGGATTATATAATATTGGTTCGCCTGAGTCTGTATAAAGGTCTGTATATGGATTAATTCTGAACCCATAAAAGTTTTCGCCCGATGAAACAGATTTAGTGTAGTTAATATTAGAAAGAAATTTAAAAGTGAACCATTTAGTGGGTTTCCATATATTATTTATGTCTGCTATAAATCTTGAATTTGTGTTATTGTCCAGATTACCTGATTCATTATTAAGTTTTAATGAAGCATTAAAAAGGTTTTTCTCTGTTCCACCAGAAATGCTGATACTATGCTGTTGGGATCTTTCAGATTTAAGCATATATTTTTCAATTTCCTTCAACGCATCATTTTTTCTAAGCAATTCAATTTTAGAATCTGCTTCAGTTGCACTCATCCATGATTGGCTTTTTGCTAGTAAAAGATATTGTACATCTGTCAAAGTATTCCATGAATTGTAAGAAGTTAAATATGATGTGGGATTTTGATTAAAAAGATCAATTTCTGCATCAATATAGTCACTAACAGGAGCATAGTTAAGAGAAGCAAATTTAAATTTTTGGGTAATTCCGTAAGTTCCTTTATATGAAGCAGAGACTTTGCCTGTTTGGGCTTTTTTTGTTGTTATCACAATTACACCGTTAGAAGCTCTTGCGCCGTATATCGATGCCGCAACAGCATCTTTTAGAATAGTTATATTCTCTACATTATCTGGATTTACCGATTCTATGTCCATCCCGTTTCCAATCAAAGGATAGCCATCAACAACAATTAAAGGGGTTTTTACTCCCATTATTGTTGATAATCCTCTAATTACAATACTTCCACTTTTTGATATTGTAACACCTGCATTCTCTCCTTCCAGCATACTTTGAAATGATGGTTGAAGCTTATTGCTTAAGGATTCCGAAGTAATTGTTGAATATGACCCTGTAGAGCGCTCTTTTGAAAGAGTCTGGTATCCTGTTACAATAACATCGGAAAGTTTAACCACATCTGCTTCCAGTAATATGTTTAACACACTTCTTCTGTTTACAGATACCTTTTGTTCCTTCATTCCCAGAGAGTAGAAAACAAGGATGTCGTCGGGATAAGAATTGATTGTGTACTTTCCGTCCAAGTCTGTAATTGCAAATTTATTGCTGGTAACCGATTTTACACTTGCTCCCGGCAGACCCAGTCCGCTTCCATCAGTAACAATTCCCTGAACCGTAACACTCTCTTTTTCATCTGCACGGGGCTTCTGTTTTTCATCTGAAGGAGCCTGATTCTCTCCTTCAACTTTTAATGGGGCAAGTGCAACCTGTTTCCCTTTGATGGAATAAGAGATGTTGTTTGAAGAAAAAAGTTCAGACATCACCTTGTTTACATCAACCTCTTTGAAGTTGGCAGATACAATTATTTTATCTACATCCAGCTTACTTGTGTATACAAATTTGTAGCTGGTTACCTCACTGATCTTGTTCAAGACTACCTTTAATGGTACATCTTTGAAATTCAATGAGATTTTTTGTGCGAATGCTCCGGAAGGAGCCATCAAAAACAAAAAAGAGAATATGGTTACCACTATTCTCCAATTTGACAAAATTCTGTTGTTCATATAAGTTTTAATTGTGGTTTCATTAAATACAAACATGTACGTATAAAACCACATTTTTTAATAGAAAATTACTTTGTCCTCATCGATTCTGTATTTCACACTTGTACAAAATTCAATAATTCCCAGAATCTGTATTAACGATTCATTCTTGAACGAGGCGTTCAGATCAAAGCCATTAAGTGACTTGTTGTTGACCACAAATGTCTTTCCATACCACCTTTCCAGAATTTTCAAAACCTCCGGCATAGGCGTGTTGGCAAAGATAAGTTCTCCCCTCATCCACGCGTCGTCATTCCCCTCTCTCCCTGTTTTTGTAACAAGAAGTTCGCCCACTGCAGGTACTACAACGCAGTCGTTCGGGTTCATAATGATTGATTGTTCTTCTCTGTTTTTCCCCGCCTCTGCCGTTAGATTGATTTTGCCACTGTAAAGAATTGCCTTTGTTTCACTGTCGTTGTCATATGATTTTAAAAGAAACTTTGTCCCCAGAACCTTCACTTTTACACCCTTGGCAGTGGTGACAATCATGGGATTAAGTGAATCTTTTACAACATCGAAGTAACCCTCACCCGACAATTCAACCTCTCTGGCCGAGTCAGTGAATTTGTCCGGATATTTTATGGTTGAACCGGAATTAAGCAACACAATTGATCCGTCAGGTAAAACTACTTTGCCTTTAACCCCCTTGTCTGTATACATATACCTTTGGTTAACGGCGGTAAGATTTGCAGCTTCTTTTTTGTCGGTAGAAATACTATCTTTAAATCCAAGTACTCCAGAGAAGATTCCAAAAAATAAAATTACAATTGCGGCAGAGAGTGCAGAGGCAAATCCATACCAGAATTTACGATCCTTTACTGAGAATGCAGATCTTGCCGAAATAACTTTTTTGAAGTTGATAAGATCTTCCTCCCGTGCCATCTCATCGGGAGTAGACGATAAGGTCCATATCATCTTTAGTTCAGAGAATTCCTTTAGATTGTCGTCCGACTCTCTAATCCAATCAAGCATTCTCATGTTCTCTTTCTGAGTGGCTTCACCTCTGATGACTCTTATTATTATCTCTTCATCCATTTTCATTTCAGGGTAAGTAAGTTATTTACAATAAATACAATTTAACCAAATAATTCCGCAAAGAAACTTATAAACCATATAAAATAATCCTTGAATGCCTTTTTTAAAATTTCCATGGCAGCTTTTAATCTGGTTTCAACTGTTCGGAGTGAGACGCCTTGTAAATCTGCTATCTCTTTTTGTTTCAACTTGCCCGATCTGCTCAATATAAAAGTTGAGCGAACTTTGTCTGGCATCACTTTAATAGCTTTATCCAGAAGAGTTGAAATCTCCTTCTCTATCAATTTTCCTGAGGTATTGTTAGATAAAGAGAGCATATTTATCTCTGCCTGTAATTTGTAATTACTGAAATCCATGAATTTTTTTTCAGTTACTCTTCTTTTTAATATATTAATACATAGATTTTTAGTTGTGATTAAAAGATAGCCGTATACCCCTTTTTCAGGATCAATAATCTCTCGTTTATCCCAAAGTTTGAGGAACACCTCCTGAGCTACACCTTTGGCAGATTCCATATCGAAGAGATAGGAATAAGCAACATGCTGTATCTTAGGGAAGTACTTTAGATAAAGCTGATTGAAAAATATGTCTTCATCAGATCTCATATTTAAGTCAAGAGTTTAAGACTAAATTTCGGACAATCTCATCTGTAAATATACAACGAAGCACGGATAAACCACATTCAAAAATCATTTTTTTTGTATATTTTGTACTTCATGCCGAATGCACAAAATGTGGAAAAAGCTCTCTAAGTTGTATATTGTTTATTAAACAAAAAAAATATTCGTAATGAAAAAATTTGGAACCGTAATTCTATGCCTTATGATGTCTGTGCCTTTCTTTGCACAGAATAAGGCGCAAAACCCCGGTGTTCTCTTTGAGGAGGGAACATTTGCTCAGGCGCTTGCAAAGGCAAAAAACAACAAAAAAGGGCCGAAAATAATCTTCATGGACTGCTATACAACATGGTGCGGTCCGTGCAAGTATATGTCGGAAAAGATTTTCCCTCAAGAACTAGTAGGTAAGTTTTACAATACCAATTTTGTTAATATAAAAATGGACATGGAAAAGGGCGAGGGAATAGAACTTGCCAAAAAGTATGAAATAAGTGCCTATCCTACTTTTTTAATTCTGGATGCAGATGGAAACGAGATAAACAGAATAGTGGGCATGGGAGATGCTGATACGTTTATTCAGAAGACGAAAAAAGCGATGGATCCGGCAAATAATCCAAAAGCTTTAAAGGCAAAATTTGAATCTTACAACAATACGGAGAACGCGATTACTTATCTTGAGGCTCTTAAAGCATCATCCCTTAATAAAGAAGCTGATATTTTTATAGAGGAGATTTTTTCAATAATGCCTCCTAGAGAAAAGTATTCCGATAAGATGTGGCCTTATCTCTCTCATTCACTACAAAATGCAAATTCAAAGGTTTTTAAAATGGTGCTGGCTGAGAAACCTCTTGCAGACAAGATCGCTTATAAGGAGAGGGTTGACATTGCTATCTGCAGTGCTATTAAAAATTTAATAGGGAACTATACTTCTGGCAAAATTAAAGATGCCGACCACAATGCGATTATGGACCAGGTTAATTATCTCAATCTACTTTCTGGAAATGATGAGACTGCATCATATTTTGTAAATGCAGCCAGATTTTATGGGGAAAACGACATGGATGGTATTGCAGGTATTCTTAAGGTTGACGATATTATGAGAATGGGTGAGAATAATAGAAACGCTATTGAGAGACTCCTTACTTCAGTTAAAGGATTACCTAAGGAGAAGGTTCTTGAATATTTCAAAGCTAAACAGGAGTACTTAAAAAAGCAGTCAGAGCAGATATCTGCAAATATCAAAAGGCTTTCCAATTAAGTATGTGAGCCGATATTTTACTACTTTTGGAGCATCATAAGAATAGTATTAAATAAAATATAAATCAATTTACATGAAAAAATTATTACTGTTATTAGTGCTCTGTTTTTCAATTTCAGGCATATATGCACAGGAATCCAACGGAGAGAAAAAACTGTGGGCAAAATCCCTTTTAAATGAAAAAGCTCCTGAGCTGGTTGTTGAACAGTGGTTGTCGGCAAAGCCGGAGACAGCAGGAAAGTTTGTATTAATAGACTTTTGGGCAACATGGTGCGGACCTTGCCGCAAAGCAATTCCTGAGCTTAACAGTTTTCAGAAGAAATTTGCAGGAAAGCTTGTAGTTATC
>Ga0074193_1000864_pt1 | contig 44535 bp, 45 predicted proteins | sample EPASupsiteHSE605_FD_64523 | JGI IMG/M metagenome (GOLD analysis project Ga0074193, IMG submission 64523) | Bioremediated contaminated groundwater from EPA Superfund site, New Mexico - Sample HSE6-05 | ecosystem: Environmental > Aquatic > Deep subsurface > Groundwater > Contaminated ...
CCATTGCGGAAGATTCCCCACTGCTGCCTCCCGTAGGAGTCTGGGCCGTGTCTCAGTCCCAGTGTGGCCGTTCACCCTCTCAGGCCGGCTACTGATCGTCGCCTTGGTAGGCCTTTACCCCACCAACTAGCTAATCAGACGCGGGTCCATCCATAATCGATAGCATATAAAGAGGCCATCTTTCCTTAAAACCTGATGCCAGGCTCTAAGATTATCCGGTATTAGCCCTCGTTTCCAAGGGTTGTCCCGGTTTTATGGGTAGGTTACCCACGCGTTACTCACCCGTCCGCCACTGCCAGGCGAAGTTCGAAGTGCGATGCACGATGTGCGAATTAAGAATTTCTCTGTGGCTTTCAATACCTCAGATGTCAACTAAATTCGAACTTCGAACCTCGAGCTTCGAACCTCGCAAAGGCCGTTCGACTTGCATGTGTTAGGCACGCCGCCAGCGTTCGTCCTGAGCCAGGATCAAACTCTCCAAAAAAAGTTATTTCACTTCTTATTAGAAGAAGATGATTGACTCATGATTTTTTGAAACTCTTGCGAGTTTCTCTCATTGGCTGTCCTTGTTGTTTAGTTTTCAAAGACCATACATTTTCCTTGGCCCGTTTAGGCCGGAATTGTATCTTAGCATTTTCAACTTGTGTTGTCAATACTAATTTACTTAGTGTTTTTGATTGAACAGCTAGAGTTTTAACCCCTTACTATCAATCGCAGCGCGTCTTCATGGCGCTCAGTTATAATAGCATTATAGCAATATGATGTCAACTAGTATTTCACTTATTTTAAACTTTATGCTTAATGCTTTAACTTTGTGAAATTAATTTAAGTAAATAGATCTTAGCCACACAATTACTATATGTATTCTTAAACCATTGTGTTACAAATATCTAACGAAAGATTATTATAATCCATCGACTCCGTACTATATCACATAGTAGGCAATTACTTACACGCATCGATTTTTTCCAATGCCGATGCCACTTAGCTCCCATCCATTGACCTGCGAAGTATGCGCCTGTTAACATAAGATACGTTGTTAACTCCCATCCAAGTCCCATCCGTATACGAAGGAACATAATAAACGGAACTGGTAAATGAACGGATAAAAACCACTGCCCTGAAAATTTCTTAACATTTTCTCTCCAATACCCAAAAGGGATATTTATCAATATCACCAGAATTAAAATCATACCCAAGCCATCTGCGGCCTCCTCTCATAATAGAAAATCACGTATACGAACAAATCTTTTCTCAAATTATGTTTACGAAACACATTCTTACAATATACATTATGGGATGACTCTTATGAGAGGAGTGTGTTACATAATGTTCAATCGTCCTATAATATTAATTATTGGTAGGCCCTGGATTTTGGCTGGCATCATAAGCTTGCTCATTCTATTCATTGGGGCTGGCTCATTAAAATTAACATCTGCATTCTCTTCCAGTCTAAAAGATAAAGTTATTGTCATTGATCCAGGACATGGAGGGGCTGACCCTGGGGCACAAAATTCAGGGCTCAAAGAAAAAGACATAAATCTAGATATTTCTCTACGCCTAGGTAAGGTCCTGGAGTCCAAAGGATGTAAAGTTATTCTAACTCGCGACGTGGATAAGGATTTTTTCCTGCCGGGGTTTGTTAAAGGGCGCATGGCTAAACGAGTAGAGTTAAACAATAGAATTAATATAGCCAATGAAAATAGTGCTGATTTATTTATTAGCGTTCACGCCAACAGCTTCCCTAAACGAAATTCTTACGGGATGGAAACCTATTACCACCTGAAATCCTCAAACGGAAAGGCACTAGCAGAAATAATTCATGAACAACTCGCTCAGGTTCAGCCCGATAATAAGCGTAAAGCCAAAGCTGGAGATTATTACATAATTAATCAAACAGAAATACCCGCTGTCATTGTTGAAGTGGGATTCATCTCAAATCCTCGAGAAAGGAAACTATTATTATCAGAGGATTACCGCAATTTAGTGGCTGAAGCCATAGGTACAGGGGTTGAGGATTATTTCCAATCCTTTCCACTGGGGGTACGAGACAGTTCCCCAACTGTAGCGCAAGAAGGACCTCCCGCCATAAGCGGAAACGCCTATAAACTTTACTTTTCTAATGAAAACTTAGATAGCCTAGAACCTGAAGATCGTCAATTAAATCAATCGGTCTGGACTAAACTTGACCTCTCGCAAAAAGCAAGCCTTGTTATGAGCGAACTCATTCAAGGCCCTCTATCGAGTAAACTAACACCCACTATAGCTCCAACAACTAAAATACTTTCTGTAACTACTCAAAATGGCATTGCTACTATCGACTTTAGTAAGGATATCCGAGATGATTTTCCTGGCGGGGCTTCAGGGGAAGACATGGCCATTAGATCGATCATTTGGACAATGACGCAAATTCCTGGGATTACCAGCGTACGCATTCTCGTTAATGGTGAGTTTGGAGACTCCATTGGTGGACACATCCTCTTAGACCGGACGTTTACCACTCAACTTGGAGTTTAAAGTGGTTGCATGTAGAATTTAATTTCATAACGATCGCTTAACCAACTTGCTTTCCATTCATCTAATAAAAGCACTGCATAATTTTCATCTTTATCAATCACAACAGTACTCATACTTGACTCAGTAAGAAGCTTAATGGTCTTTTCGTCTTTTTCAACCCACCGTACTATTTCAAAGGGGAGGTGTTGAATACTGACATTTACTCCATACTCCTCACGCAATCTGTACTCTAACACCTCAAACTGTAATTGACCGACAACACCAATGATTGGAGCCTCTACCCCTACATGGAGATCACGAAAAACGTGGATAGCTCCTTCTTCTTGAAGTTCTTGAATTCCTTTAATGAATTGTTTACGTTTTAAGGCATTCGCAATATTGATACGGGCAAAGTTTTCAGGGCTAAAGAAGGGCATTGCTTCAAATTGAAGCCCATCCTTTTCAGTAAGAACATCTCCGATTCTCAAAAGTCCGCTGTCATGCACCCCAATAATATCTCCAGCAAATGCCTCATCGAGAATTGTTCGTTCCTGAGCAAACAACTGCTGAGGCTGGGCCAGCCGGAGTCGACGATGAGAACGCGTATGAATCACATTCATACCCCGTTCATAGCGGCCTGTACAAATACGGATAAAGGCAATTCGATCTCTATGCTGGGCATTCATATTTGCTTGAATTTTGAAGATATATCCTGAAAAACTAGGCGTTTCCGGATCTAGCTCTCCTACATTAGTACTTCTCGCTTGTGGCGCAGGGGCTATTTCTAGAAAATAGTGCAAAAAATTCGGCACACCAAAGTTATTGAGTGCACTCCCAAAAAATACTGGTGTCACTTCCCCCCGATCCACTCGTTCCTGCGAGAAGGTATTTCCTGCCAAGTCTAGAAGTTCAATTTCTTCCATCAGCTGGTTAACAAGGCTGTCTCCGATACCTTCCTGCACCAATGGATCACTGAGCGCACCAGAAATTGGTGGTTTACCACTGGACCTTGCGCTTCCTTCTATAAAGCGCTCAACCTGCCCAGTTTGGCGGTCATAAATACCTTTAAAATCCTGACCCATTCCAATTGGCCAATTCATGGCATAGGATTCAATTCCTAGCACTTTTTCAACTTCATCCATTAGATCAAGAGGATCCTTAGCATTACGATCAAACTTATTAATAAAGGTGAAAATAGGGATTCCACGTTTACGGCAAACCTGGAATAGTTTTTTAGTCTGAGTTTCAACCCCTTTCGCTGCGTCAATCAGCATTACAGCACTATCGGCTGCAGTCAGAGTACGGTAGGTATCTTCACTGAAATCTTGGTGCCCAGGAGTGTCGAGAATGTTAATAACATACCCTTGATACTTAAATTGAAGGGCACTAGACGTAATAGAAATCCCCCGTTGCCGCTCAAGTTCCATCCAGTCCGATGTAGCATAGCGTTCCGCTTTCCTGGCTTTGACCGAGCCTGCTTCACGAATCGCCCCTCCAAAAAGGAGTAACTTTTCAGTTAAGGTTGTTTTCCCTGCATCAGGATGAGAAATAATCGCAAAGGTTTTACGGGTAGAAATTTCTGATTTTAAATCCATTTGGTTCAATGTTTTTAACTCCTCTAACTCATCTTTTGTCATTACATTCTATTCTAACTTTTTAAATTAGTTTTCAATAGTATAAGTGTTAATTATACACGATATTGTGTACATCCTCAATTCCATCCTAGTTATTGCTAACAAAATGCCCACCCATTAGTTTAGAAGTTAATTCTAACATGGGTGGGCTCTTAGTTGTATTCTCGGAAAAGGCCTTAGTAAACATTAAATATTGGCTATGAAGACTCATGTTATAAAGATAGCAGACATTCGCAGATTACTGAACTCTTTCTAATAATTGAGCATGCTCAGAAAGCCATTTTTCTGCTGCATAATCTAGAGATAGAGTCCTGATAGTTTCCCATTCAATATCCGCAAAATTTCTCACACGTAAATCATATTCCTTAGAATATTGCCAGCATTCTTGACAGATAATTATCTCGACTCCTGGATACTCCTCTGTATGCAGATAGTTTAACTTTGAGGCTTCCTCACTCCCACAGTGAACGCACCCAATACGCTTAGCTAACCATTCATGCCCACAGATCGAACAATGTAAGTATCGCCTACCATTAGGCGGAGCGAGAACCGATATCCCTGCCAACTCACCACAGATGGGACACGTTGTACTTTGAGTGGGTGAAACTCCAGCATCATCTCGGACTTGGCTATTCACTGACCCTTTTTTCATTTCTGGCAAGGTCTCTCGAAACAGCTTTGCAACTCCACAAAGAGCAATTTGCAAACGGCTTAACAGCTCAGTGTTCGTAACATGTTGAAGACTATTAAACTTATTCCATGTTTCCCATAACATAGAATCTGAAACGACAGTATTACTAACTTCATTCAACCTTTGACAAAGTTCAAGAACCGCCTTTTCTGGTAACTCTTTGATAGGATAGTGGGGGGGAACCTTGACTGGGCTTAGCCTTTCGATCCAGAAAGAACCTCGCTCCTCTTGCCAGCGCCTGACTTCCTCCTTAAGCGTACTATAAGTTTCAAAGGCTTTATCCATCAACTTTCTCCTTTACGTCCTCCATTTTATGCCGTATCAAAGGATCTCTCCTTGACAACCATTAGAAATTATTTTGCTCATCCTTCACCCTATCATACCATTTTGCATGGTGCGAACGCGCGAACTTTGTTGGCACATAACCATTAATCATGCCTGTAATGGAAGGGTTTGAATCCGGGTGTAAAAGACCTAAATACATATGCCCAATGACAGCAGCCGTCATCATAAACATGGAAAGGTCATGTACAGGATAAGCCCAACGGACTAAACCAGGGGGGAAAGACGGAGCGAACCAGAGCACAATCCCACTCAGAGTGATGAAAATAGAGCCAAAAATTGTGATCATTGAGTTAATCTTTTCCCCTCCATTATACTTGTCTTGAGGTGGATAAGTACCGTGTCCTCCGAAGAACTCCTTAGGAAACGCCATGACGTGTTGCAAATCTTCTTTCTTGAACGAAAAAACAGATCTTAACCATTCCCAATGATGGCGAGGATTTCCAACAAAGAACATCAAAGCCACTACGACCACAAACACGACCGCTACAACACGATGAATCACCCGAGCAGCTTGAATCCCGCCGACGATGCCCATCGCTGGTTGAAATGTAGCGCTGAGCACTCCCAGTCCAGTAAAGAGCAATACAAAGAAGGCAATAGCATGAACCCAGTGACTAAAACGTTCTCCTTTAGTAAAACGCAAAACCTTATTTGGTTCAATCGTCTTTTGGGGTGGATTGTTGGTGTTCATTTTGACTGCCATTACTATTTTCCCCCTTTCTTGCTATGTGCATGATTGGTAGAATCATCATCAGTGGACCGGTAATTTCCTCTAAAAAGATTAGCAAAAACCCCAAGAACAACAGCCGCAGCTGCACCACCAACAGCAACACTACCAACCGGTCTAATCACATCTTTCCAAATAGTCAGAGAGAGTGGAGCCGCAGGATTAACTGGGAGGCCATATGCTTCAGGACTGTCCAACAACAAATACAGATAGGTCATGCCGCCCATTTCCTTTTCTCCGTAGAGCTGTGACTTGGGATGGGTCTTCTGAACCTCAGCAAGACGTTTCTTTGCCTGTGTTAACATAGCGTCACGTTCTCCAAAGCCTAAAGCACCCGGTTGACAGGTATGTACACATGCAGGCAGTAAATTATTCTCAACCCGATCAATACACCCGGTACATTTGAATGATTTTTTAGCGATTGGGTCAACCTTTGGAACCCCAAATGGACAGTTTTCGGCACAATAACCGCACCCAATGCATTTGTCTTGATCAATGAGGACGTACCCAGACTCCGTCTTACTGATAGCACCTGAAGAACACGCTTTCATGCACGCTGGATAAGCACAGTGAAAGCATTGTGCCTTACGCATTAACCAATTCATTTTCTGATCTTCGTACTTTTCAATGAAGGTCATATAAGTCCACGTTTTCGTCGTAAAATTCTTTTGGGTTTGATAACTAGTGAGCAACTGGGTTTTCTCCGCTGGAAGCTCATTCCACTCCTTACAAGCCACTGAGCAAGCTTTACACCCCGTACACTTTGAAGTGTCGACAAAAACCATTTTCTTTGTCATAGCTATGCCCTCCTTATATTGACTAGACAAACTTTATACTCCGGAGTTCCAGCTCCAGGGTCCAGTGCTGCAATGGTTAAGTCATTAGTACTTGGTCCAGGGCTTAAGGACGCAAATCCCCAGCTCCATGGCATGCCAATGGTTTCTGTATCTTTTCCGTTAACTTTATACGACTGCAGGCGGTCCGTTACTAAGGCCCTAACAGTGATTTTACCGCGAGCGGAAGAAACTTCAACCATATCCCCTTCTTTAACCCCAATTTGTTTCCCTAGATTTTTACTGATCTCAGCAAAGGGTTCCGGCATAATTTCATTGAGCCATGGAATATTACGCGTGATTCCTCCAGCACAGAAATGCTCAACTACTCCATAGGTCGTCAGAACATGGGGGAACTCATCCGACTTGCCGATCTGGCTCGATACTACTAGAGCCACCGGGCTGATTGAAACCTTGGGATGCAGAATGTTCGCTGTCGGGCTTTCTGTTGGTTCGTAGAATTCTGGCATAGGTCCATCAACGCATAACCCTGCTGGACGAATCCCGATGGCCGGGAGTCCATCAGCGGGTGCTACTACTGGCAATCCACTCATGTATTGGGCTGCAAATAATCTACCTACACCCTCTGGATTCATACGGAAACTTTGCTTCCCTTCAGGTGTATCTGGTCCCTTAGTCTTATCCACAACGTCCGCCCCGTCATTTCCTGCCCACACCTTTGCTGCAGCATCCCACCAAATAAGTTTGCGTTTAGCGTCAACTGGCTGCCCCAATTCATCGCAAGAAGCACGGTTATAGAGAATACGAACATTCCCAGGCCAAGCAAAACTCCAGTCTTTATACAATCCCAGTCCTGAGGGGTCATCATTTTTACGACGAGCCGCCAGGTTTCCATTTCCCGTCACGCCCGCATAAATCCAACATCCTGTAGAAACCGTACCGATCGGGGCTTTAAGATAATCCCCTATTGTCGGAAGTAACTTACCGGTTGTTTCGTCATACCCACTTAGCTCCTGAAGCACTTTTAAAGCGCTTGGCTCATGCTCACCATAGTCCCAACGTGCCTTCAAAATGGGGGCATCCTTTATATCTGTGCTCCCGGCATATAACTTACGAATTTTCTTGAAGAGATGGTCCAACAAATCGAGATCTGGCAATGATTCCCCAAGCGGTTTGAGAGCAGCGTCTTTCCACTGAATCCAGCGCGAAGAATTTGACATGGTGCCTGCCTTCTCATATACGAAAGCTGCCGGGAACATGATGACTTCGGTTTTAATATCTCCAGTATTCACCCCTGGTTCACGCCAGAATTGGGCAGTTTCAATCTCGAAGAGGTCAGATATAACCAACATATCGAGTTTGGCTAAAGCAGAACGAACGAGTTTTCGGTCTGGAATGGAAACTAGGGAATTAGAGCCGACGTTAAAGAGGAGCTTGAACTGTCCTTTATTCATCATTTCAAAGACTTTGACCATCGTCGCATTCACTAAGGGATTAGTCTTAGGTAAATAGCTAAATCCGTAGTCATTCTCTTTAGTGGCGTTTTCACCAAACCACGCTTTAAGAAGGGCAACCAGATGTTTTTCATAAAATGACCCATTGCGTACTAGATAATCACGCAAAGTCTTATCAGTATTGATAGGATAAGGCAAATATCCTGGCAAGTTGCTAACGAGGTTGGCCATATCGGTCGAACCTTGAACATTCGGCTCTCCACGTAATGCATTGATGCCACCACCAGCTTTTCCGATGTTGCCTAACAACAATTGAATTATGGCATAGGCGCGAATCCCTTGTACTCCCGTAGTATGTTGTGTCATTCCTAGGGCATAAAGAATACTTCCCGGTTTCCCTTTACTGAAGACATCCGCAATTTCCTTAATTTTAGCCGCAGGAATCCCCGAGATTTTTTCGGCTGTTTCGAACGTATATCGTGAATAGTGCGATCTGAGCTTCGCAAACACGCAATCTGGGTCCTCTAAGTTTTCAGCTTTCAGAGGTTTATTATCCGGCCCAAGTTGGTAACCCCAGCTCGTAACCGCATATTTTCTGGTCTTTTCGTTATAACCAGAGAAGAGGCCCTCTTCCAATTTGTAATCTTTATTAACCTTCAGAAGGGCATTAGTATAATTTAAAACATACTTCGGATCGTACAATTTCTGTTCAATAATATAATTAATAATTGCACCGAGATAAGCAATATCGGTTCCCGGCCGGATTTGCGCGAAGATGTCTGCTTTAGAAGCAGTCCGCGTAAAGCGTGGATCAACAACAATAATTTTCGCACCATTCTCTTTGGCACGATTTATCCACTTCATGGCAATCGGATGGTTTTCTGCACAATTACTTCCGGCTATTAAAAAGACCTCAGCATTTTTTAAATCAGACCAAGAATTTGTCATCGCACCGCGGCCAAATGAAGGTGACAAACTTGCCACCGTGGGAGCGTGTCATATCCGGGCCTGGTGTTCGTTGTATGGGGTACCGATTAACCGACTGAATTTCGAAATAAGGTAAGACTCTTCATTGTCAACTTCGGCTGAACCTAAGAAGGCGATTCCTTCTACACGGTTCACTGCCAAGCTTTCTGGCAGACCAGTTTTCGCATCGACCACCTGATCGGCGGCTTTCCAACTGGCATCTCTGACTTCTTTTGTTTTCTTGGCAACAATGTCCAGCGCCTCTTCCCAAGAAATATCCTCCCAATGATCAGCCCCTGGTGCCCGACGCCTTGGCTTTGTCACCCGATCCGGTGAATTAGCAACACTCAGTAAACTTGCTGCCTTCGGGCAAAGAGTCCCCTCATTGGTCGGATGATCCGGATCACCCTCTAAGTGAACTAGCTTGCCCTCTTTTACATACAAGAGCATCCCACATCCACCTGAACAGAAGTGACAAATACTAGGGATCTTTTTGCTTCCTTCAAGTTTCAATGCATACCCCTTGGCCTCAGCTACTGCAGGATCAAATCCCAAGCCAGAAGCCAAAGCGGCGATGGAAAGCCCTGAAAGCTTAAGGAAACTCCGACGCGAAACATCCATCTCTTTTCCCTCCTCTTTAAATGTTACGTAACCATACCTACGACCCGAATAGTTTTACGACTTACAATAAAGTGCTCAATTAGTTGGATTTTGTACAAGATCATAGATAGCTTCTTGTTAGACTAGGTTAAATTTTCTGAATAATATGTTATTGCAAGCTTATATTCACCTCTCCCCAAAGTCACTATTATCTTAATTATGAAAATAAAAAAACTATTAAAAAATATAAAATCCCCCTAGTTAGGGGGATTTTATATTTTTTAATTTTATTTAATTAATTAAATAAGTAAATAATTTATTAATTATAAAGACTTCACTTCTGTAGACAATCCTCACTCAATACCTTCTATGATTAGATTAGGATCTGGATGAAACAGTTTAACTGGTCTCCCTACTGTTCCGTATTTTAGTTCTGATTTTAAAATCCCAAATTGTTCCAGGAAATCAAGATATCTCCTAACGGTTACCCTAGTAAGATTTACCCCCTCAGCAACATTTTCAGCCGAAACGGGTTCATTAGTCTCACGCAAAAATGAGACAATTTGCATTAGGGTAAGTTGATTTAATCCCTTTGGTAAACCTTGTTGAGTGATTTTGACATTTTGCTTTTGAAGTTCTTCCAAGATTATTTCTGGCTCTTCTATCTGATTAGTTACCATAGTAACCTTTTCTACATGTGGATCTTTCAGCCTGGAGACTTTACTCATTTCATCGGCTATATCACCTAGTCGTTCAACCATTTGATTAAACGCAACCGCCAGTTCACCAATCTCTTTAGGACCTGTAACATTAACTTTTTCAGTCAAGTGACCAGTCGCCACATCACGGGTTCCGAGAGTGATATCATGTATTGGGCGAATAATAACTTTCTGAATAAAAAACCAAGTTAACAAAATAACGATCAGGGTCAAACCTAAGCCAACCGATGCAACTCGGATTAAGGAATTAACAATAAAAGCCTGGGTGTAATTTCGTGAAATACCCACATAAAAAATTCCTATAATATCCCCATTGATATCACGAATAGGCTCATAGGCCGTTTGAAAAAGCTGTCCGACGACATTCGCTTCACCTAGGTAAATCTGTCCATCTTTCAAGACTGTTTGTGCAACTGTATCCGACACCTTTGTTCCAACCGCTCGCTCACCATTTATGCTTCTTACTGTTGTAGCAACTCTAGTATCATCTAGAAATAGAGTCACGGTATCACCCGTCAGCTCTGCTAAATGATCGACAAGTTCAGTGCGATAAGAAATTTGAGTATCTCCTTTGAAAAGCATACCATCTTTTACATGCCAAGGGCCCGAGGTGCTTAATTCAATAATGTCCATGCACGTAGCAAGATCCGTTTTGGCTTTAACAATTGCTGCATCTACCGCACCATGCTTTAAATGCCACCCTAAAACGAAGATTAAACTCGCCGCTAAGACAACTAGGGAACCAAGCATTAGCATAAGAATTTGATGTTTAAGTGAACGCAATAGCACTCCTCCTCGGAGAAAAATCTTCTTTAAGTTATTTCGTTGTCTTACTATTAAAAACCTTTCTTCTATATAAACTATTTATTTATATTCCAGAACTGGAAGGAATTTGCCATCTTATGTTGAATTTGTTAAGAGAAAACAGGTATTGATTTAGGGGGATGGTAAAGTGTCCTTATTTCGAGTGCTCTATGAGATTCTAAGTCAAAATGGGTGGGAATTTGATTTTGACAATAAAAATGGAATCATTAAACTTGAGATCCGTGGAATAAATACTAATTTTCATGCATTCCTTCTTGTTGATGAAGAACAAGAATCATTACTTTGCAATACACATATTAATCAAAAAATCCCCCCCTCTAAACGCCTTGAAGTTTGTGATTTCATGAGTCGCGTTAATTATGAACTGGTCAATGGTAACTTTGAAATGGATATGGACAACGGTGAGATAAGGTACCGTACTTTCCTCGATCTATCTGATGCACACCCTTCTCAAGACCAAATACTAAATATCGTCTGGAACGGTGTGCTTGGATTTGACACTTATTACCCTGGTTTAATGAAACTCGTTTATGGAGATTACAGTGCCGAAGAGGCAGCCGCCTTTTGCAATGGGGAAATTTAAAAGGAGTGGGGATATCCACTCCTTTCTATATGTTTAAAACCGTTACCTATCCTGCCATAGGCATAATATATATTAGAATCATTATATAATGTACTATACTACCAGCTCCAATGAATAAATGAAATATCTCATGGAATCCGAAGCGCTTTGGGAAAAAATCAAAGATCTTTGTTGCATATATAATGGCGCCAACAGTATAGGTAAGTCCTCCGACTGCCATGAGAATAATAGCACCCATTGGTAAATTTTTGATAAGTTGCAAGAATGGAACAATAGCAATCCAGCCTAGTGATACGTAAAAAGCCGAGGATACATATCGTGGTGCGTGGATAAACCAAATTTTTAGTAACATTCCTATTATCGCCAAACTCCAAACAACACTGAGCATCGCCCATCGCCATGCCCCTTCAAGTCCATAGAAAAATACCGGTGTATAGGAGCCAGCGATTAATAAATAGATCGCTATATGATCTACCTTTTTCAGGAGAAGTTCTTTTTGAGGAGTAGTTCGGACCCAATGATAAAGAGAGCTAGCACCATAAAGTAAGATCATACTAACTCCATAAATCGTCATTGTTATAAGCTTCGAGATATTATTTTTACTTAAAATAATAAGAAATACAAGTCCTACAATTGCAGCCATAAACAATACAAAATGAGTCCAAGTGTTTACAGGTTCCTTCATCTTCAAGACCATCTGGAATCCTCCTAATACAATCCAAGTAACACTCTAAGTTTAAACCTTACATTAGATAAAATCAACTAGCACCAAACTTTTGCCTTTAGTATTCTGAAAAGGAAAGCTCTTTATATTGTAGAAATAATTACCTGAGTAAGAAAACTACATAAACACATAATAAGAATGTTCCAGTACACAAACAATTTTAAAGGAGGGTACCTATCATGGCAGGAGAAAGAAACACCAATACACCCGCAGCTAAGGGAGCTTCACAACAGTTGGATCAATTCAAATATGAAGTCGCAAATGAAATGGGCCTTCAATTAGGTGGTGACCGCACAAGCCGCGAAAACGGTTCTGTTGGTGGTCAAATGACCAAACGCATGATTCAGTTTGCAGAGGAACATCTTAAAGGCGGATCCAAAATCTAACACTATACTTCGAGGTTAGAGACTGTAAGAAGGATATCGAGAGATATCCTTCTTACCTTTTTAGACAAAACTTTTTAAAGAAAAAGGAGCTTTTTAGCTCCTATTTAATCGTGCCATCTGTTTCTTCAAGGTGTTTTTTCTTGGAAGCTAAATGTGCTTTTACATCTTTAATTTGATGTGCACTTAGCTCTTCAGCATTTTCAAGTAAAAACTCTTCATTTTTATGAATGTTTCGAAGCGTCAATTCTATTTTCTTTAAATCGTCATTCTTATTTTTATTGCCATCATTTCTTGGCATTGTTCATCACCTCATAAAATAGTCTATCCAAAGATAACAGATTCATCCAAGACGTCTTCTTCTTAGAAGTCGCGAAATGCTCAGAACTAGCATTAAATAATCCTGAAACAGACCAATGGCAATTTTTAGAATACAAAAGCCTATATCTTTAATTACTAAGTAAATAAAGATACAGGCTGCTTGTGACGCTGATAATGAACTTAAAAGAATCTTAGTCCTCAACGGAATAGCCAGCATCAACTACCGCTTTAACGAGATTCGCGCGCTCTGCATTCCCAGTTACGACTGCTTCTTTGCTCGCGAGATCGACTTTGACACTTTCAACACCACTTATCCCTTGAAGGGCTTTTTCTGCTCTCATTTTACAATGGTTACAGGTCATGCCTTCAATCTTCAGGATGGTTTGACTCATTTTTTTCACCTCCTAAGTCAGAAGTCAGAGATCAGAGGCCAGAGGCCAGAAGCCAGATGACGGTTAACTTCCGAATGATATAAGACTGGATTACCCTAAGAAGGTTCAACTCAATTTTTGATAGACCGGTCATCCTCAGAGTTATCAAAATTGAGTTATATCTTTATCCTCTTAAGCCTGTAATACTTTAAGAGGAAAAATCGCTCTAATTCTAAGTGGCCAACTTTTTATCATACCTTTTCAACAAGAGAGAACTTGTTACAACGGACACTGACGAGAAAGCCATAGCCAGTCCTGCCCACTCGGGCGGTAATAGTTGTCCAGTTAAAGGATATAAGACGCCTGCGGCTATCGGAATACCAATGACGTTATAAATCAAAGCCCAGAATAGATTTTGCTTGATTTTATGAAGTGTTCTTCGCCCTAATCGAATTGCTCGTTCTACATCAAGCAGGTCATTGCGAACTAACACGACATCCCCGGTTTCTTTTGCCACATCAGTCCCTGATCCAATAGCAATTCCTATATCTGCTTGAGCTAAGGCCGGAGCATCATTAATTCCATCTCCTACCATCGCAACCTTAAACCCTTGATCTTGATACTTCTTTATAATGCTGATCTTATCTTGTGGTAAGATTTCGGCAATTACCTCATCAATTCCGACCTGCTCACCGACAACATTAGCGACTTTTTTATTGTCTCCAGTGATCATGAACGTCTTTAAGCCCAACTGATGCAACCTTTTAATTGCCTCTATGGTACTCCCTTTAACCACATCGGCCAGCGCGATTAGTCCGATTACTTGTCCACCTAAGGCAATAAAGCTAGTCGTTCTGCCCGATTCAGCCAGACGCTGAAAATCACGCTCCGACTCGTTAACGTCTACATTGTACTTATGCATCAGTTTAATGTTTCCGATGAGTAACGTTTGCCCTTCATAGGTACAGATAACGCCATAGCCAGCCTCTTCATGATAATTTTCAACCTCTTGAATTACGAGCATTTCCTTCTTTCCCTCTGCTACAACCGCCTGAGCCAAAGGATGAATTGAAGGATTTTCACCTGCTGCTGCAATTTTCAGGACATTTTTTCTCGAGTAATCAGCATAGGATATGATATCCGTCACTTCGGGAGTTCCCTTAGTCAACGTCCCCGTTTTATCGAACCCAATGGCTTGCAAATGAGCAATCCCTTCCAGTACCGCTGCGGATTTAAATAAAATCCCTCGATTTAACCCTACCCCACTTCCTACCATAATTGCCGTAGGAGTCGCTAACCCCAAAGCACAGGGACAAGCGATCACTAACACTGCAATAGCAGCCGTAAAGGCAAAAACAAACGTACTATCAAGTAAAACATACCAAATCAAATAGGTGATAAGTGAGATAACAACTACGGTTGGCACAAAATAATTAGAAATTTTATCTGCCAGCCTTTGAATCGGGGGCTTCACTCCCTGAGCATCCTCCACCATTTTGATAATTCCAGAAAGAACTGTATCTTTACCGGTTTTAGTCGTTTTAACTTTGATACTCCCAGAACGATTTATAGTAGCCCCAATCACAGGGTCCCCAACTCCCTTGTCAACAGGAATGGATTCTCCAGTCAGCATCGCCTCATCAATACTCGCCGTTCCTTCGATAATCTCACCATCCACCGGTATTCTTTCGCCGGATTTAACTATGGTAATATCCCCGATTTTTAGATCTGACGCCGCTACTTCCTGAACTTCACCATCGATCCATAAATGTGCTTTATCAGCCTGTAACTCTAACAACTTTTTCAAGGCCTGACCCGCGCGCCCTTTTGCTTTTGCTTCTAAATATTTACCGAAGCGTACAAAGGTAATCAACAATGCGGACGTATCAAAAAAGTTGGGCCCTTCAAAAAAAATTGACGGAATAAACATATGAAGCGTTGTCATCAGACTATATCCATAAGCTGCTGTAATTCCAATCGCCACCAAGACGTCCATATTAGCGGAACGGTTTTTCAAAGCATGGTAAGCACCACGATAAAATGTCCAACCAGCCGTAAACTGGACAATAGTTGCTAGAATAAGCATTGTATACATCAGTGATCTTGACATAGGCAGAAACATGATTGGCATTATAGGCAACGAGAGAATTGCACTGAAAATGAGCCAGTTGCGTTGTTTGATCGCGGTTCGGTCATCTTGATTCTCGTCCTCGTTCGCGATTGGAATATACCCTGCATCACGAACCTGCTCGAAAATTTCTCTCATATTGATGACACTGGAATCAAACTCTACGGTTACAGTTTCACTCGCTAAATTAACGGCAACGTTTTGGACTCCCTGAGTACCCTTAAGTTTTTTCTCAATCGCTAAGGCACAGTTTGCACAGGTCATGCCACCTACCTTAAATTGCTGCTTGCCATCGTCTGCGCTTTGAGCACCATACCCAAGATCCTTGATTTTAGACAATAGATCATCTTGTTTAACCACGTCAGGGTCTGTTTCCACAGTAAGCTTTTCAGAGGCGAAATTGACAGCTACTGATTTAACCCCTGGCATAGCCTTGAGACCTTTTTCAATTGTTAAAGCACAGTTTGCACAAGTCATGCCACTAATTTTGAATAGTTGTTTCAGCTCAGACCGCGAGGACATCCCCACTGTTTCACTAGACCTTTCACCGTTTGTTACGCTTACAACATCCATTTCATTCACTTGATCTAAATTTACTTGATCTTCCTGACCAACGGCCTGCTTTTCAAATGAATAACCAGCCTCCTCAATTTCCTTCTGAACATCTACTAAATTGACCTGAGTAGGATCCCAAGTAAAAGTAGCCTTTGAATCATCCAAAGATACCTGAACTTGCTCTACACTGGGGAACTTCTCGAGAATCTTAGTGACATGGTTAACACAATGTTGACAACTCATTCCATATACAGGTATTTCTTTATTTTCTCGCTTTGCTTTTTCCATCTTTTAATCCCCCAAACTAAGATCCCTGAACTAACTTATCTAAAGTAATAAGGGCTCGAAAATTGTTGCTTGTAACTAAATCGCTTATCGAATCATGCGAAAAATCGTCTTCAGGACCTCATCAATGACCTGATCATCATCCCCTTGAAGTCTCTCTTTAACGCATGATTTCATGTGTTTTTCAAGAAGTAATCGAGACGCTCCATCTAGAGCTGATTGAGCTGAAGAGATCTGATTTAAAATATCATCACAATAAACATGTCGTTCAATCATACCTTTAATACCACGTATTTGACCTTCAATACGATTCATTCGAGTTACAAGTTCTTTGATAGTTTTATCGTCATGCTGACTCTTTCGTTCACCTTGCTCCGTAACTTCACTCTCACAGACTGAACACTTGTGAATCTGTTTATCTTCGGATTTCATCTCTTAACCACCTCACTTATTATAGTATACCCCCCTATGCTATAAGTCAACTGGAAAATGTCTTAACGTTAATAAAAAAGTAATTATTTATACGTTTCCCAAATAGTCCTGCACTATCCTCAAGTATGCCATTTTTACAATAGAAAAAACTCACTTCTATTCTACTAAATGTATCCTTTTGAATTTGGTAAGGCTGATTATTTGATTGGTTTAGCGGTTAGAACAACTATTAATAAAACTATATATAAAAGTGCTCCCTTGAGCTAAATGAATTCATAATTGCTCAACAGGAACACTCTATTGTAATGCTACTCCATGACTGCCTACAATCTTAATTATCACAATCATAATTTATGAGTAGAGTTTACTTTTCAAGAAAATATAATTCCTTTTCTATCTAATTCAAATCGGACTGTGTTAGCTAGTTTCCCTGAAGAAATTAACTCTTTTGCCATATTAATCTCCATATACATGACACGATCTTCTCCAAGAGTCGCAATCTTAGACCTTACAAGTCGATAAGCACCTTCGCTTCCCTTTCCAAGCCGAAGTTTTTCTTTGCCAGTTCTTAAATCCAACCCTTGACAGGCTGCTAATAATTCCATCCCCAATACATGCCCAGTATTTTCAATAATACTTCGGGCCTTGCGGGCTGCAATTGTTCCCATACTCACATGGTCTTCTTGGTTGGCGGAGGAGGGGATGGAATCGACGCTCGCTGGATGGGCTAAAACCTTATTTTCAGAAACCAAGGAGGCCGCAGAATACTGCACAATCATAAATCCTGAATTTAAACCTCCATCAGGGGTTAAAAATGCCGGCAGCCCACTCAGGTTTGGATTAACTAAACGCTCTAAACGTCGTTCTGCGATATTAGCAAGCTCTGCCATTGCTATCCCAAGAAAGTCCATTACCAAGGCAATGGGTTGACCATGGAAATTTCCACCCGAGAGAACTGCGCTTTCTTCAGGGAAAATTAATGGATTATCAGTAGCTGAATTAATCTCGGTTTCCACTACTTTTTTTACATAGGCAACGGCATCTCCTGAAGGGCCATGGACTTGGGCAATACAGCGAAGTGCATAGGCGTCTTGTACTCTAGGATGTTGTTCATCTGCAACAAAAGTGCTGCCCTCCGTCAGCTGGCGAATTTTTTTCGCAACGTCGTTTTGTCCCTGGTGAGGACGTACCGCATGAATTTTGGGATCAAAGGCGTCAAGAATCCCCTCTAGCGCTTCGAGGGTCAAGGCCGATGTAATATTTGCTGATTCACATAAGATCTCAGCATCCCAAACTGCCAAAGCCGCAATCGCTGTCATAACCTGAGTTCCGTTAATAAGGGCCAAACCCTCTTTTCCTTCCAAAACCACAGGTTCTATCCCCGCTTGGGCAAGGGCCTCCCGTCCATTCATCCGACGCTCTTTATAAAACGCTTCTCCTTCACCCAGTAAAACCAAAACCATATGGGACAAGGGCGCTAAATCCCCACTTGCGCCAAGTGATCCTTTCTCTGGTACAACAGGAACAATTCCTGCATTGAGCACGTTAATTAACGTCTGGAGAGTTGATAGTCGAATGCCTGAAAACCCTTTCGCTAAGGCATTTGCCCTAAGAAGTAAAATCCCCCTTACAACTTCCGGCGCCAGGGGCTCCCCTACACCCGTGGCATGGCTCATTATAAGGTTGCGTTGCAACTTTTTAGCATCATCTTTGGAAATTAGGACATCGCTAAACTTGCCGAAGCCTGTAGTGATTCCATATACCGTTTGATTTCCTTCGATTAATTGATCCACGTACTCCCTGGATCTTAGGACTTTCTCCTTGGCTGTCGGGTGTAATTCCACCTTGACACCGAACCGTGCAACCGCTACCACTTGCTCTAAGGTAAGGGTTTCTCCATCTAAAGTGACTTTAGATCTTTCTGCTAATACTACGCTCATGTTTTGTCCTCCTTTTAGAGCAATGAAAAAAGAGGATTAAGCTATAAACTTTCGTCTACAGCTTAGCCCTCAAACATCTAATAACTCTGAGCATACCCTATTTTATTGCAACTTTCCAAAATAAATACGTTTTTCAAACTTCAGAACCAGTTAAACCGTCAAAATGTTACAGATGGTTTATTCCTAAACCACAAACCTCATGCTCATGTCCTTTAATAGGTGCACCAATCATCCCGTACATGCTAACAGCAATCCAGAGGTCATCTAAATCCTCCAGCGTACGTGGCCCTTTGACAATTGCAAAGCGAAGTCCAACTGTGCGCAAAATATTTCCCAGCTGAAGTGGTCCTCGACCTAACCCTTGCAGAGCATCAAGAATAGCATGATAAAGGGCATGTTGAGAACGATAGCTATCATTGGTTAGACCCTCGCGTTTGGCTGCTGTTTCAACTGCTGCGATGATCTTTTGGACATCCATAGAGCCAACCTTACCAGTCACGACATCAAAGCTCTTTTCTCGAGCACGAGAAACATAGTCGTCAGTTTCACTTCCTTCGGCCATGGCAATCAGTAAGGCCGTTTTCCCTATAGATGAAAAATGTATCATAATAGCCCCCTGATTTAATACGTAAACATTCTTTTATCTATGTCAGCTCTGATTACTTCTTGTAAATCTTCCACTGACCCTACTCTTATCATAGACGAGAAACACGCATCATTCAATAGAAATTTTTCACTCGACGTAATAAGCTAAACTCCTCATTAATTTTACCAAATAAGAGAATAGAAATATTAGAAATAAGACTAGGGAAAGACTATTTTTCATATCCAACATAGACTTATCCTCCAGTTATAAAAAGCTGCCCAGATTATATGAATATTGGTAGGTTTAGGTATGACTTATCGTCGAATGGCTAGTATAGTGCCTCACGCGAGTGGCATTCAAAACTGCTAATATGGCTACTCCGACATCAGCAAACACTGCTTCCCACATAGTGGCCATTCCTAGTGCCCCTAAGAAAACAAAGCCTAGTTTAATCCCTAATGCAAAGAAAATGTTCTGCCAAATAATCTTCTTAGTAAAACCAGCGATATTAATCGCAGTTAAGAGTTTGGCTGGCTGGTCTTCCATGAGTACTACATCTGCAGCTTCGATCGCTGCATCTGAACCCAATCCACCCATCGCTATCCCAACATCTGCTCGTGTAAGGACTGGCGCATCATTAATCCCGTCCCCCACAAAGATAACTTTCCCTTTGCGATCCTTTTCAGCCATTAGCCTTTCTAACCAAGCCACCTTATCTTGGGGCAGTAAATCCGCATGGAATTCTGACACCCCTAAATCATTTGCCACACTTTGAGCTACCGTCTGAAGATCTCCTGTCAACATGACAGTTTTAATACCAGAGTTTTCTAATGCTACAATGGTTTCTTTGGCACCAAACTTTAGGCGATCGGCAATAAGGATATATCCTGCATATTCCCCAGAAACCCCTACATGAACAAAGGTTCCTGCTTGCACGTAATTACCGGCATCGGGAATTAAAATTCCAGCTTCCTTTAATAGAGCGGCCTTCCCTACTAAAACGTTATGCCCTTTGATTTTGGCCTGGACTCCCTTTCCGCTTATTTCCCTATAGTCCTCAAGCGTCTCTGGTTCAATGGGTAATTTGTAACTGTCTCGAATGGATTTGGCAATTGGATGGCTAGAATGAATTTCTGCTGCAGCCGCAATTTCCATGAGGAATTCGGGGCTGAATCCCGTCGCCGGGCTTAGTTTTACGACTTCGAAAACTCCTTGGGTTAGCGTTCCGGTTTTATCAAAAACAACCATCTTTACCTTAGTCAGCGCTTCGAGGAAGTTCGCCCCTTTGACAAGAACACCCTGTCGTGAAGCTCCTCCGATCCCGCCAAAGTACCCTAAGGGAACCGAAATCACTAAAGCACAAGGGCAGGAAATCACAAGAATCGTCAAGGCGCGATAAATCCAGTTACTGAATGATCCTGCTCCAAGAAGAGGAGGTACTATTGCAATTCCTAAAGCGATTAACACCACTGCCGGTGTGTAATAACGAGAAAATGTAGTTATAAACTTTTCTGTAGGTGCTTTACGAGAACTAGCATTTTCAACAAGATCGAGGATTTTTTGCACGGAAGACTCGGCATAGGGTCGGGTAACTCGAACTGTGAGCACACCACTTGAATTGACCATCCCAGACAATATCGTATCCCCTACATCAATATTCTTAGGAACTGATTCTCCAGTCAACGCTGAAGTATCCACAAATGAAGAACCCTTCACCACTTCCCCGTCCAGAGGAACCTTTTCACCGGGACGCACTAAGATTAGTTGCCCAACTTGAACATCTTCAGGGGCGACCTTCAGTACGTCTAATTGGTGAACGAGATTCGCATAATCTGGTCTAATGTCCATCAAAGCTTGAATCGAGTGTCGAGAGCGATTAACCGCTAAGTCCTGGATATATTCGCCAACTGTATAAAATAACATCACTCCAACCGCTTCAGGAAGTTGATTAATTGCAATTGCTCCAATCGTACCTAGGGACATCAGGAAATTTTCATCAAACAATGCCCCTTTACTAATATTTCGAAGGGCTGTATATAAAACTTCATATCCAACGAGAACGTAAGCGATTAAAAAAATCGAGGATTCTAAGACCCAAGAGAGATTTAAGCCAAGTATGGGGAATAACAGTCCTATTGCGAGTAGTGAACCTGCAATAAGCATACGAACTTTTTGCCATCGATTGTCTGGGGAGGCTTCCTCTTGTTGTAGACGCTTGCCTAGCTGGTTTAATGGTTTTAATATTACACCTGGCTCAATTCGATCAACAATTCGTTGGGCAAGTTCTAAGGCTGATGGAGGCAAATAAACCGTTTGCGTGGCAAAGTTTAGGGAGGTTTCTCCAATCGTTTCTTCAGAGCAAAAAGCTCTTTCTATTTTCAGGGCACAATTTGCACAACTTAAACCGTGTAAACGGTACTTAATCCGTTCTTGATTTTGTTGTTCTAAACTCATTCTTTTCTCCTCCAAACCAATATCTAAATTGTAAGGCTGTTACGATGTCGAGGTTCGAAGACCACAGTTTAAATAACGCTCACAAATCTATTAAGCTCCCTTATGCACGACCCTCTGAGATGTGCTCTAGACCTTCACGGTAAAGTGCCATAACATGGTCATCATCTAAGGAGTAATAAACCATCTTTCCCTCCCTACGGTATTTTACTAGTTGGTTACTTCGAAGAACACGTAATTGATGAGATGTAGCTGATTGACTCAATTCCAGAAGTTCTGCCAAGTCACATACACAAAATTCGTTTTTTGCTAAGGCATCCATAATTCGTACCCGTGTAGGATCTCCAAGTGTTTTAAACAACTCCGCTAAACGATTGACTTGCCCGCCTGGAATGAGTGTTTTACGAACTGACTCGATTAAATCAGTATGGACACACAATATCTCACAAACTGGGCTATCAGAAGATTGCGTTAAAGATTCCGAAAGACTATCCTCAAGTTCCTCTGTCGTACTAGCCATTGTCAAATCCCCCTCACATATGAGTATATGTTCATATGTACATTATAACTCGAAATATATCTTTTATCAATCTATAATTTAGATTTTGAATAGACAATTTAAGAATTCATACATTCATCAGTGGTGCTGCAAAGCGCATGGAAGTCTGACTAATATAAAAAAGCACGGCCTTCTCTAAAAGAAAGGTCGCGCCAACAATGGAGCATAGACGTTCAAGTAGATAAATTCATTTTTCTACTGTTATACTCTTCTGTATCAATCTGGCCTTGAGCATACCGTTCACGCAGGATCAATAAAGCTGGGTCGTTTAGTTTTTGATTCTGGTTGACTTTTGAAGCATGACGACGCAAGAAAATAACGGCAAGTACAATAATCACAATTAAGAAGAACAAGTGGAAGGCCAAGGGAAATGTCAATGAAGTTATCCATTAATAACTTAGAATAAATTTATTGTACTTGATACATGCCTTTACTTTGCATGTATTGGAAAATTCCTTCGCCATGTTGCTGTTCTTCCTTTTGAATATGATTTAGAACCTGTCGGACGTTAGTATCTCTAAACTCAAATATCGCAGTATTATAGGCAGCGGACACGTACTTTTCTGTCATTAGCATATCTTTACAAAGTTTAGCATCCTCTTGGTTGTAAGTTCCTTGAACCGAAGAGGTCATTTGACCTTGATTTCCCCCAGTCATTTGCTGTTGGTTTTGAGCCTGTTGACCTTGGCTTTGTTGTCCCCCTACACTAGGTACCTGACCAATTAACAACTGATTAATCGTATTTAAATGTTCTTGCTCTTTTGCTGAATAAGAATTAAATAGCTGTTTCAATTGGACGTCTTGAGCCTGATTCGCATACTTAGCATATTTGTCGACACAGCTTTCCTCGTGTTCTCTTTGGTCCAGCAAAAGAGATTTTTCCTTTTGTGAATATTGAATTGGCAATATAAAGCACCTCCTTATTTCTGCTTTATATTGTTTTCATTATTCGCGATTCTATTCATGCTTTCCAACAAGTTAGGCAAGTTTGCAAGTTGAGAACCGACCCCAAACTTGCCTCTAAAGTTGAAACTTGCACGTGGATTACTCATGGTCCCCCACTTCAGTTGGTGAGATTACGTCACAATCTTGACAATTATCATAGCTGTCGTATGATTAAGTATTGAATTACTGCGATTAAACAAACTCACTATCATCTTCGATGGTTGAAAGGATGATCAGCATGAAAGTAAGGATTTTCAGTTCACCGGATTCTCGAATCTTAGAAAACCAGGTCAATCAATGGTTAGAGGACAACAGTTGGATTAAGGTGATTAATATCACTCAGAGCACTGGCTCAGCCACCGTCCTCTCCATTTGGTACGACGAACCCAATGTACCTATTCTCGGTTAAGACCGCTGGCCATGGACGGCGAGAAGGGACCGCCGGCCAGGGATGGCCAAGTGTCCCTGTAGCCATGGACGGCGAGAAGGGACCTTCCATATGTTAAACGTCAAAAGAGAAGCTAATGCCCAGAAAGGCTAATAGCTTCTCTTTTTTCTTAATAAAACATCATACCCGCATCAAAATCCGTTTGATTAGGAAATACTAAGATTACTACTCCAGAGATTATGTGATTTACAAAAGGATGGTGTTTATGAAGGTTTCCCTCTTTGCAACCTGCCTTACTAATGCCTTTTATCCGGAAGTGGATCTGACGATGGCAAAAATACTTAAACACTTAGGGCATACCATTGACGTTCCCGAAGGGCAAGTCTGCTGTGGCCAAATTGCCTTTAATTCCGGCTACGTCGATGATGCTCGAGAAGTTGCCCGAACACTTATCAATTCCTTTGAACGTAGCGAAGTAGTGGTAGGCCCAAGCGGCTCGTGTATAGCGATGATTCATCACTATTACCCTACCCTATTTGAAAATGAGCCGGTTTACCTCAAAAAAGCTGAAGATCTCATTAATAAGAGTTATGAATTTACTCAATTTATTGTTGATGTGCTAAAAAAGCCTGATCTGGGCGCTCACTACTCAGCAAAGGCTACCTACCATCCCTCATGTCATGCAACACGGCTATTAGGAATTGGAGAGGCTCCCTTAAAATTGCTTCAAAACGTGAAGGGACTAGAACTAGTTCCCCTACCTGAGGCCCAACTATGCTGTGGCTTTGGTGGAACGTTCTCTGTGAAAATGCCTAAGATTTCTGAGGCAATGGTTGCCGAAAAAGCAGAGCATGTTCTCGAATCTGGAGCGGATATACTGCTTGGGCTCGATATGGGCTGTCTAATGAATATTTCTGGTTACCTGGAAAAAATTAATAAGCCCGTAAAAACCATGCATATCATTCAGCTACTAGGGGAGGGAATGAAATCATGACCATGTACAATCTAACCACGGATCAACGCGTGGACGAGGCCCTCGCCAATAACTTCTTACGCCAAGCCACTCGCAGGGCCACTGATCGTTTACGGAATAACAAGTACAAAGCATCCGAGGAACTAGGAAATTGGGAACAATGGCGTAGTGCTGGAGAAAGTATTCGTAAACATGTAATTTCTAACCTCGACTTTTATTTAAACCAACTCATTGAGCAAATGGAACAACGAGGAGTGCATGTTCATCTGGCTAAAACTCCAGCGGATGCTGTGGGTATCGTACGTAACATTGTTCGTGAACATGACGCTAAAAATGTACTTAAATCAAAGTCCATGATTTCTGAAGAAATTCACCTCAATCATGCTTTAGAGGAGGATGGCGTCGCCGTCGTCGAAACCGACTTAGGGGAATACATCATTCAAATTGCCGGTGAGCCCCCTTCTCATATCATCGTTCCAGCAATGCACAAAACCCGTCAACAAGTTGCCGATTTATTCGAGCCCATCGCTGGTTATGCCTTAAGCTCTGATACCCCTACTCTTACCCGTTTCGTCCGGATTCAAATGCGAGAACAGTTTCTCCGTGGGGATATCGGAATCACTGGCTGCAATTTTGCTGTAGCGGATACGGGAAGCATCGTGATGGTGACAAATGAAGGAAACGGGCGAATGGTAAGTACTCTGCCCCGCGTCCAAATCACACTCATGGGCATGGAGCGTATTGTCCCCTCATTCCGGGAACTTGACGTTATGCTAAATTTGCTCGCGCGGAGTGCGACAGGACAACGTCTCTCCAGCTATACGACTATCCTTACCCCCCCCAAGAAAACAGCCGATTCAGACGGTCCAGAAGAATACCACCTCGTAATCCTAGATCATAACCGCTCAGAAATTCTAGGTGATAAGCTGTTTCGCACAGCCTTAAACTGTATCCGCTGTGGAGCATGCTTTAACGTATGCCCAGTCTACCGCCAACTTGGTGGACATGCATATGGCTCCGTATACTCTGGTCCAATCGGATCTGTGATCACGCCGTTATTGGAGAAAGATTGGAAAAAATGGGGTCACCTGCCCTACTTCTCCTCACTTTGTGGAGCTTGCTCAGAGGCATGCCCCGTCCGCATCCCTCTCCACGATCTCTTAGTAAAACTTAGAATGCGTAAAACTCAGAGTGGACACACTCCTCAAGTTGAACAACAGATCTTTAAAGCCTATCGCTACTTCTTTACCCGTGAGAAAACCTTGCGCAGAGCACTTCGGCTAGGCGCTCATCTACAATGGCCATTCGTTCGAAACCATCGGATCTCTGGCGGTCCCCCACCACTTTCTAACTGGACCAAAAGCCGCACTCTTCCTATGGTCGCCCCCAAACCATTCATGCAAGTATGGGCCGATTTAAATAATAAGAGGTGAGAGCAATGAGCAATACTAATGATTTTATCAGTCATCTAGCCTCCAAATTGGGGCGTTCTACCCCCGCGCAAACACCCCCTCCCGTTGACATATCTGTACCTCAGTATCGTTTGTCCAACTCTGAAGAACGAGTCTCTATCTTCTTGCAAAATTGGCAAGCCCTTGGGGGCAAAGGAGCTATTGTAAGATCATCTGACGAAACTCTTCAATGCTTAAAAGCTTGGTTTGGAGATTTACCGCTTAATTGGCTTAAAGATAATCATCAAGCCCTCGTAGCATGGGATATGCTCCCCACGGTCGCTGAATCCGCCTTTTCCACATTAAACTGGCCCCTTACCAGATATACTCAATCAACCTTAGACCCTCGCGACCGTTACTCCATCGCTGCTCATGCAGAACTCGGCATTACTGGTTCTGATTTAGGAATTGCACTTTCCGGCACAATTGTTATGAACAGTGATCCCCTTCGAGGGCGGGCGGTAAGCCTGCTTCCTCCTCGTCATCTCGCCTTCATAGAGACCACAAAGATTCGGAACAACCTCTTCGAAGTCCTAGAAGAGGTTTCAGTGTTAGGAACTCCCCCGGCGGCCATAGAGATGATCTCCGGCCCCAGCAGAACATCCGATATAGAGATGGATTTATCCATCGGGGTACACGGACCCATTGAAGTTTATGTTGTGGTAATTGACAATTAGATGGGTACCCTAAGAGTGATCAACTAAAACTTCCCCGATTTAAAAATAGAAATAAACAGCCACAGCAACATAAGGCCAGCCATCGCAGCTCCAATCTCGATAACTGAGATTTGCCAAAACATGATAGGCTGACCTAAAGCCGAAGCAACAATGATCCCCGCCATTACGATACTAAACGAAAGCAAAACAATACTGAAGGATATCTGATTTGTGATACGATCCAATTTTCTAAGGAAAATATCCAGCTCCGGAACGCTAACTTCGATGCGAATACGTCCTCGCACCAGATTCCGCATCAAGTCTTTCATTTGTTTAGGAAGATCCACTAAAAGATCACCATAATCCGAGACGTTATGCCATAGCCTCCCAGCAATGGTACTTGGTCTATAACGTTCCTTTAGGAGCTGAATTCCAAACGGTTCTGCCATGTTCATAATACTGAGATGGGGGTCTAGCTTTTCCACGATCCCTTCTAAAATCAGTAAGCATTTGGCTACCATGGTAAAATCTGAGGGAATTCGAATCTCATGACGAAAGGCGACCACAAAAAGGTCGCTAATTGCCTCACCAAGGCTCATTCGACTCAAGGGAACATCCATGTACTTTTCTCGTAATTCATCTACATCATTACCTAGAAGAGATAGATTAACATCTTCTGGAATTATCCCTATTCGTAAGACTGCTTTTATCATACCCTCCGTATTCTGACGCATCATAGCAATTATTAAGGAAGCAAAATTATGTTTCATATCTAAAGTTAGTCTTCCAACCATACCAAAGTCGATAAACGAAATCACGCCGCCTCTCAAAAGGAAGATGTTTCCAGGGTGAGGGTCTGCATGAAAAAAACCTTCAATTAACATTTGATGAAAAAGTGCTTGAACAAGTTGTTCTGCCAGTACTTTATGGTCGTATCCATTCTTCTCAAGCACTTCAAATTGATTGAGCCTCAACCCTTCAACAAACTCCATCGTAAGTACTCTTCTAGTAGAATAATCCCAATAAATCAAAGGAATGTGAATCATCTTATTCGTTTTAAATTGTTTGGCAATTTTCTCCGCATTTCTACCTTCAATAGTATAATCCAACTCATTACGAAGCGACTTGGCAAACTCTTCTACGACATCTCGCAATTGTAAACGTTCCATCCGTTTCATACGGTTTTCAGCCAAAGTAGCTAAATCGAGAAGGATTTCTAAATCAGTTTCTATCATTGCTTTAATCCGAGGGCGCTGAACCTTAACAGCAACCAACTCACCTGTAGCCCGCAGCTGTGCGCGATGTACTTGACCAATGGACGCCGCTGCAATCACTTCTTCATCAAACAAGGAAAAAACATCCTCTAGTGGAGAGCCCAGTTCCTCTTCAATAATCCCCTTGACTTCCTCGAAGGAGAAGGGAGGAACGTTTTCTTGTAGTTTTTCCAGTTCACAAAGAACATCTTGTGGAATGATATCTGCTCGAGTACTTGCAATCTGCCCAATCTTAATATATGTTGGACCCAATTCCTCGATCACTAAGCGTATCCGCTCCCCAAATGACATAGGATCCATCTCTTCTGTATCCGTGAAAAGTCGTTTAGGCAGAGAAAGCATATGTAAAAGTCCCATCTCCTCCACAAAAAAACCAAACCCGTGGCGAGCTAAGACTTTAGCAACATCTCTATATCGTTTAATATGGCGTATTCTTTTCCCAATCATCAGAATTTGTCCCCTTTATACTCGAGGTTCTTTGTTCGAGGTTCGAAGAACAACGTTTGATAAGTTCAACTAACGCTCGAGACGTCAATCTAATACGTTAGTTTATAAGAATTATTGATCTTCTTGATAGAGGGCCTGAAGTTCATTCAGGCCCTCTATACTTTAGTTGAATTTCATGTTAAATCTATTGCTTATTCTCCAGTTCTAGAATTCGTTTCTCCAAACGCTCTAGATCCGCTTTAGTTGGAACATTTAGGTCTTTAAGCACTTTTTCCAATTGTTCATGGATTCTGGCATTCATTTGTTTCTGCTCTGCTTCCCCTTTCTCTAACAGTTCATTAATGAGGTCCTTAGATTCTGCAGTAGAAACTTCCCCTTTTTTAACCAATTCATCAACAAGCTTTTCAATCTGTTCCTTACTTACCACCGCTAGTCCTAACCCAAGGGACAGCCCCTTTTTTATAAGGTCTTTCACAACTACGTCTCCTCCTTTATCGTGCTTTTTTATTTGATCAATCATTTGTATCATTATAACTCGTGAGTATCTTAGTTACACTAATAGTTGTTTACAAAAACAGTAAAACTTATTTATTGCTTTTTCTTTCTATATAAGATTATAAACCATAGATAACTCACTAGGCTAACATATAATTGTTTTCTTTTTCTACCAGATCCAACATCTACCAAAGACAAGTCGGCAATTATCCGTTATACTAGGAGACAACTTCAGATAACACAGTCAGTTGTGAGTGGTAAGACAACATCTTCTAGCTTCGGTGACGAAAACTTCCGTGGTTTCGCCGAAGCCGCAATCCCAAAAAAGATACCTGCCGACGCAGGATGAGAACAAAGGAATACCCACTAATAGAAGTGGTAGAACATGATAAACGAAACGAAAGGAATGAAGAAATTGATAACTATCAAAAATATAAAGTGGTCCCTTCTCCTAGTTCCCGTCATTTCCGCATCTTTATTTGTGACGATTATCACAGCCGCACCAATAACTATTGCCGAAAAAATGGATACTCAAGAAATTCAAACCATTGCTGTTATGGCGACAGAAGCGACAAAGAATCCCACAGAGCCCCAACCTACTGGAGACCCTCAAACTGTCGCAAGTCCTGTTAACACTAACACCCCTTCTATAACAACAGTACCCAGCTCTACACCAGCCCCGGCTAACACTCCAACAAAAACGGCACAGCCACAACCATCTCGGTCAACTGGTACAAGTAGTGCGTCTAGTAAATCTACAACCGCCAAACCGGCCTCACAACAAACGAAAGCAAGTGCCATAATTGCTACTAGCAAACAATATATCGGCGTAAAATATGTCTTTGGTGGAACTACACCAGCGGGATTCGATTGTTCTGGTTTCGTGCAATACGTTTTTGCTAAAAATGGTATAACACTTCCAAGAGTTTCACGTGATCAGTTTAAAGTAGGAAGTTCTGTCTCCTTCAGTAACCTTCAACCCGGAGATTTAGTCTTCTTCTCTTTAGCAAAAAATGGAGTAGTTGACCACGAGGGAATCTATATAGGCAATGGTCAATTTATCAATGCAGCTAGTTCTAAAGGCGTAACCATTTATACCTTGGGACCCTATTGGAAATCAGCATATGTCGGAGCTAAACGAGTACTATAAGGTTATATACCAGGGTAACTTCTATGCAATTTTCTTATATTCAAGCGTGTCTCTACGTAGTTAGTTCGTTGAGACACGCTTGTTCTATCTGTGCAATCATTCTTTCCTCATATATCTCTGAGGGGAGTCGTGACATGCCTTTTGAAATTACTGTTCCAATTTTGGATCACTGCAACTTCAATAAGTGTAGCAAGATTACGCCCCGGACGGACCGGAATCGAGATCTGAGGAACAGAAATCCCTAAGATCTCTCGTGTTTTTGGAGGATCGATCCCTATACGATCATAAACCTTATCTTGCTGCCATTCTTCCAAGTGAACAATAAAGTTAATTACCTTTTCATCTCTCACAGAACCTGCTCCAAAAAGAATCGTCACATCAAGTATGCCTAAGCCACGTACCTCAAGTAAATGCTGAATCTTTTTTGGGGCAGTGCCTAATAATCTTTCTTCATCAACCCGACGAACTTTTATGACATCAGCGGCTACTAACAGATGTCCACCCTTTATAAGCTCCAAGGCTGCCTCGCTTTTACCAATCCCTCTCTCACCTGTGATCATAACCCCTACTCCGTATACATCAACTAATACTCCTTGAACCGCAGTACTAGGAGCTAACTGATTTATTAGATAACGAATTAAAAGATAAAAAAGCTGAGTAGAAGATCGAGGGGTTGTCAAGAGAGGGATCTTCCGTTCACTGGCTAATTCGATAAACTCTAGGGGAATTGTTAAACCCCGAGTAATAATCACACAAGGTACCTCTGCAAGCATTACCTGAGCAAGTTTTGAGCGACGTACGGAATCATCGTATTGCTGGATTAGGCCTAATTCAGTCCGCCCGTATACTTGAATACGTTGGGGAGTCAAATGTTCTAAATAACCCGCCAATTCAGCACTCGGACGCTTTAAACTATATTCCGTTATTAATTTGTCCAATCCAACATGCCCTGCTAAGACCTCAAAATTAAATTTCTCTACTAACTGGTTTACTGTAAGCAATTTTAACCCTTCTTTCCTAACAGGGAGCCAGTCCCTCCGTTTTCTTATGTTTTCTACCTTAGAGATCTATTATAAACTATTTCGAAGATCTCGCCTACTTTTGTTAATGTAGTTATAGTGTTTACAATACCCCCTTGCTTCCTATATTCTAGGGTAAGGCATTTAATTATTTTTAGATCGTTTAGGAGGGTACCCCCTTGAAGAAACAAGCTGTCGTCATAAACTCGAAAGACAATGTTGCCACGGTAGTAGATGACTTTCCAAGTAATACAATCATTCATTTTTTTATCGGTCAATCAGAGCACTCCATCCAATTACTAGAAGACATTACTCTCGGGCATAAACTCGCTATTCAGGAGATTCAGCCTGGACAGGATATCCTCAAATATGCTGAAAGCATCGGAGTAGCCACTAAATTGATTCGGCCTGGTCAACATGTTCATATACACAACATGGAAAGCCAACGCGGACGAAAAGACAAGTGAGTAGAATTAAGAACACATACTTTATAAGAAGTGGGTTTCTTTGAACTGATAAATATCCATATAATAAAACATTAGTGATTTATTGGAGGTAGTACTCATGGAGATTTTAGGTTATCGCCGTCCCGATGGAAAAGTAGGGATTCGTAATCATGTTTTAATAATCCCCACATCCGTCTGTTCGAGCACCGTCGCTGCAAATATTGCAAATCAAATTCCAGAAGCCGTGGCACTTCCCAATCAACACGGTTGCTGTCAAATTGGTCCCGACCACCTTCAAACTCTCAGAACATTGATTGGCTTTGGCAAAAATCCAAATGTAGCAGCAGTACTTGTCGTGGGTCTTGGATGTGAAGGGATTCCTATCAGTGAAACAGCTGCAGAAATTGCAGCATCTGGTAAACCAGTTGAGGTAGTTATTATCCAGGAAATCGGCGGCACCCTAAAAACAGAAGCTGAAGGCCTTCGCAAAGTAAGTGAATTGGTCCGCCAAGTTGCACATGTTCAACCTGAAAAAGTTGATATCAGCGAACTAAGCTTAGCCATAGAATGTGGGGGATCCGACTTCACTTCAGGGCTCGCCTCAAACCCGGCCGTAGGTATCGCTTCAGATCTACTAGTCGCTGCAGGGGGCAACGTCATGTTGTCTGAAACCACGGAATTTATCGGAGCAGAGCATGTTCTCGCACGTCGCGCTAAAACTCCAGAAGTCGCAGAAAAACTATTTGAAATTGTACATGACTGTGAGGAACGAGCTAAGTTTTTAAACATCGATATTCGCGATGGACAACCCACACCAGGTAATATTGCCGGTGGCATCAGCTCTATTGAAGAAAAATCTTTAGGATGTATCTATAAAGCAGGCCATGCCCCCATTCAAGACGTACTTAAGTATGGAGAAATTCCTAAGGGCAAAGGGCTATATATTATGGATTCGCCTGGCCAAGATGTTGAATCAATAACCGGAATGCTCGCCGGTGGCGCTACCGTCGTGATCTTTACTACAGGACGCGGAACTCCAACTGGTTCCCCGATTGCGCCCGTCATTAAAATCACCGCTAATCATCGGACATATATAATGATGGAAGACAACATTGACCTTGACGCATCCCCCATCATTTCTGGTGAAGAAACCATCGAGCAAGTTGGACATCGAGTTTTTGAAGAGATTATCGCTGTGTCAAATGGACGAAGAACAAAAGCAGAGAGCCTAGGATATAAAGAATTTGGAATCTACAAGATTGCACCCACATATTAAAATGTCATATGATTTTACCCTCCGCACTTCTTAAGTATATAATGATGTAATTACTCATTTTGTAATGAACTGTCTTCAGTGGTCACTCGCAAATTCATATTTCACTCTTCAAGGGTATATTTGTCAAAATAAATTGAGGACGATAAGGAAACGTACTTGTTCCTTTTTCGCCCTCATACTAACTATTTTTTGACCTCAGCTGGCTCAAATTATCCACGAATATTATCAAGTGTCTGCTTAATCTCTATAAGGAAACGTTCTGTACTAACAGTTTTCTTATCAGGAAGTTCTGAGATAATTGCTAGATCTTTCGTCATAATTCCTGCTTCTATAGTTTTCAATGAGGCTTCCTCTAATTGATCCGCAAACTTGACCAATTCATTTAATCCGTCAAGTTCTCCGCGCTTTCTTAAGGCACCCGACCAAGCAAAAATCGTGGCCATAGAATTCGTTGATGTTTCTTCACCTTTAAGATGTTTATAATAATGCCGAGTAACAGTACCATGGGCTGCCTCATACTCGAAATTGCCCTCCGGCGATACCAACACCGATGTCATCATTGCCAAACTTCCAAAGGCGGTAGCGAGCATGTCAGACATAACATCGCCATCATAATTTTTACATGCCCAAATGTAACCTCCTTCGGAGCGAATCACTCGGGCAACAGCATCATCGATGAGAGTATAAAAGTATTCTATCTTAGCCTCTTCAAATCTTTCCTTATACTCTTGATCAAAAATCTCCTGAAAGATATCTTTAAAGGTATGATCATATTGCTTGGAGATTGTATCTTTAGTAGAAAACCACAAATCCTGCTTCACTTCAAGCGCGTAATTGAAACTAGAGCGTGCGAAGCTTTCAATGGAACGATCAAGATTGTGCATTCCCATGAGAATACCCTTGTCTTTGAATTCGAAAATCGTCTGACGAGATTCTTCCCCTTTTTCATTGGTAAAGACAAGCTCTGCTTTACCCGGTCCGCCTACTCTATACTCAACATTCCTATAGATATCTCCATAAGCATGACGGGCAATTGTAATAGGTTTCTTCCAAGTAGGTACCAATGGCTGAATACCCTTGGCAATGATGGGAGCGCGAAAAACGGTTCCATCAAGAATCGCCCGAATCGTACCATTAGGACTTTTCCACATTTGCTTAAGTTTGTACTCTTCCACTCTCTGAGCATTAGGTGTAATGGTCGCACATTTGACAGCTACACCGTATTTCTTGTTAGCCATAGCAGCATCAACTGTGATTTGGTCGTCGGTTTCATCCCGTTTCTGAAGCCCGAGGTCGTAATACTCTGTTTTTAAATCAATGTAGGGTTTAAGTAAAATTTCCTTAATGGATTTCCAGATGATTCTAGTCATCTCATCTCCATCCATCTCAACTAACGGAACATTCATTTGAATTTTATGCACGTTTCCATTTCCTCCTTAGTAATACCTCATTGAATAAATAGGACTAGGTCCTAAAATCCAATGTTTTATACTTCGACAAAATATAGGTTTATCCTTTCACTATCAATTAGCTTTATCTACGAAATACAATATTATTCGTTTACCTTGAGCATTAACATAAGCAAAAACTCCAAATCGCAAATCTTCGTGTTTGATTATTACCCCGACTTCTTTAAGATAAGAATTACCACCAAAATCACTAAAATCTAATTGATTTTTTAGGACTATCAAGATATTCTATACATTAATGCATTTCTATTTCTACTTTTAAAAATTAGCTATGTTTTTATACTGAGAAGGGAGTATTATACCACTATGGAGCTCTTGAAAAACAAAATCCGTAAAGACGCAAAAATAACCGAAAATCGAATTATTCGAGTTGATAATTTCTTAAATCACCAATTAGATATTACTTTATTCAATGAAATAGGTAAGGAATTCAAACGTAGGTTCTCAGGCAAAGAAGTAACAAAAATAGTAACCATTGAAACTTCTGGTATAGCCATTGCAAGTATTACGGCTCAGTACTTTAACAATGTACCCGTAGTCTTTGCGAAAAAACATGCAGGCATGAATATGAACCGAGATGTTTACGAAGCAAAAGTTTATTCTTATACCAAAGATCAGGAATATTCAATCAAAGTATCTAAAGAATTCTTATCCCCGAATGACAAGATATTGATTATCGATGATTTTCTCGCTAGTGGAAGTGCGCTCTTGGGATTGGTTAATTTAGTGTCTCAAAGTAGTGCGGAAATCTCGGGAGTGGGTATCGTCATAGAAAAATCGTTCCAAGGTGGAAGAAAACTCGTAGAGGATAGTGGCCTACAGATAGAGTCTTTAGCAATCATCGATTCGTTGAAAGATGGGCAAGTCTTTTTTAAATAGTTTAGAATAATCAACTAAAAGCACAAGCTAGGGATTGACCCCAGTTTTGTGCTTTTTGTTTAATAGCTATGGTTTTAGCTATGTTTAAAGGGGTATTATGTCCATAGGTGAAGTTCCTACAAGTTATGGATTTATACGAATCCTCATGATCCTAGGGGCTGTATTATTTATAAAGCTGGTAATAATTACGAAGAAGAAAGAAACTGCTTAATTATTTAATATGACCGTGCACTTCTAAATTTCGTCCCAACATAATATGGAATAAATAGGAAAAAGGAGTGCTTAGCATGCATAAGATGTATCATATAGTAAAATCAGGGGATACCCTTTGGAAAATAGCTCATCATCACCATACTTCCATTCATCATTTGCTTCATATGAATCGTTCAATAAAGAATCCTGATCTGATATATGTCGGTCAGAAAATTAAAATTCATTAATATAGAACTTAGATAATATCTGCAATTTTCTTTAAGGGGGTGTCTACAAGGGCATCCTCTTCTTTCTATTTATCCCCTTCCGGCAATAGTTTAGCTCCTGCATCATTATTCATTAGAATGACTATATCTTTACTACGCAGGTTTACCAAACACTCAGTAAGGTACTCTTCATTATGTTCATCTTATCCTGCTCTGACAGCTGAGGAAATATTCGTTGGCATAAAACCGTTTTGGCATTTCATTCTCTTGACAAATCCTCCATCACTTAGTATTAATCCTAATATTTTACACCCATAAAAATCCCTTGTATGATTAAAACTAAAGATATTTTAAAAATGTACCTTAGAGGAGGAAAAACCATGAACTCAAAGTACTTGAGATTTTTAAGTTCAGTTGTAATTAGTTTACTACTACTTTCTACTGTATTTGCCTCAACGCTTAACGCCCAAACTCTATTCAGTAGAACAAATATCCCCGCTCAAGTTAAAGTTACTGCTGGCTCTCTAAATGTAAGATCTGGGCCATCTGCAGCAAATATTAAAGTCGGGTTACTTTATAAGGACCAAATAGTAGATTGTATTGGAAAAATTGGTACATGGTGGGTCGTCCATTTGGAGAATGATACAGTAGGATTAATTACGAGCAAATATGCAAATCCTTATTATCCACCAAGTCCTGCTCCAGAACCTACCCCTGCTCCAGAACCCGCTCCAGTTCCAGAACCTACTCCAAGCCCAGAACAACCTACTATTGGAGTAGAAGAACAAAAAATGCTCGATTTGATAAATGCAGAACGCTCGAAGATTGGGGTAGATCCCGTAAAGGCAGATATTAAGTTGATGGAAGTTGCCAAGCTTAAAGCAGAAGACATGGTTAAAAACAATTATTTTTCTCACACTTCGCCTACTTATGGCTCCCCTTTTGATATGCTAAACAAGTTCGGTATAACTTACCGAACCGCTGCAGAAAATCTTGCTGGAAACTCTACTGTGGAAGCTGCTCATAATGCTCTAATGCAATCAGAAGGCCACCGTAAGAATATCTTGAATCCAAGCTTTAACTATATAGGTATTGGTATTTCACCTAGTCCTGTCTATGGAAAAGTTTTTGTACAAATGTTTGTTGGACGGTGAAACTTGAATATTTCATCTGGACCGATCCCCTCAACCATAGTCTTGTTACGGTTAAATCCGATTTAGCGGAAATACCAGAGTTTCTTATCACGTTTTAATACACCCCGGCTAGGTCATTTTGTACATCGTCCAAGCCTCACGTCCATACTCGTGAGGCTTGAATAATTGGGTAGATTTCTAAATTTATTATTTCTCCTTAGGTCCTATAATGCCCGTTACGTTAAGTAAGGGCCCTCGTTTTAGGGCAGTTTCATGGTTTGATCAACAGGCTCTATCCTTTTCTCCCCCCCATTCTCTCCTCCATAGCCTTAATCAAAAAACCATTCAGCAGCTTCTTATACTCCCCATGCACCTGAGTATCAAGCTTAGCCAGCAAATCCATCTCATAAGTTAGTTCCTTGAAGGCTTTCTCCAAGGTCTCGTAGCGAAAAGCGATTTTACCGGTGAGCAGCTGGATCTGGGCAGCAGCCAGCTCATTGCTGACCCTTTGGTAGCTCTTCACATTGGAATTTTCTGCGAGCTTCTTATTCTCCAAGGCCTTTTTCTCAACATCCTGCTGCAGTTCTTGCTTGGACTTCCGCAAATCGCTGGTTTCTTTTTTCAGGTTGTCCTGCTCCTGGGCCAGCTGTGTGTTTTTCTCCTTTTCCTCAGCCAGGGCTTTCTGGAGACCTGCCTTCTCCTGTTGGGACTGTTTCAGCTCATTAACCGCCTGCTCCAGCTCACGGGTTGTCATGCTTTCAATATTTATGTCGCTGATGAATTGCGCCCGGTCCTCTTCCGGCACCCCCAGGAGAATGAGGGCGTGGGTGTAGCTCAAATTCGGCAGTTCCCTGCCCAAAGCCCCGGCGTCGCCTAAAGCAGACTGTTGACTCCCAAACTCCTTGTAGAGGCGCATCAGTTTTTCAGCCCGGTTCTGGGAAAAGCCGACGGACTCTTTCAGCCAGTTGCCCCATTCCCCATACTTGATCAGGCCCTTGGCCTCTGCCAGCCGCCGGCCGATTTCGATAAAGTTGTTAAGCACCATTTTCTCGGTCTGGTGTTTAATGATATTAATTTCAGCCGCGATTAAAAGCGGCGTACGCTCCGGGATAATATCCCCCATATTGTTCACGGACCTTTCTCTTCTTTTATCCACATAATATGGGATTATCCCGGCAAGGGTGAGAGCCTTCTCCTTAGCTTGTACCAAGAATCTTACGCGCGTAAGATTCTTGGTACAAGCCCGGTCGGATCTGAGATTAACCAGTTATCGTCATCTCAGGACTCCTTCCTTTGAGAATCCTCGGCATCCCAGGCATCTCCGCCCTCCGGGGGCAGCTGTCAGTCCCTAATATATGACAAACCGGAAGGCTTGTGTCACCTTCGGAAAAGAGAACTCATATACTATTAGGACAAACCGTAATTCAATCGGCCTGTCAATCCGGAGGAAAGGAGGTGAGTATCATATGGCAGTTGTAGCGACACCTTTAAGTTCTGCCCTGGTCGTTGTCTACCAGGACGGGCTCACTGCCCTCGGCGCCCCGATCAAAAAACAGAAAAGCCTGAATTACCTGAGGTTCGACGCCCCGGAAGAGGCTCTTCACAATGCGGCCCATGCTTTATACAGCCTGTCCCAGAATCCGGTGCTGGACGTACTCTACCGGAAAACCTTTGAACTGACGGATGAATAACCGGCGGGAAAATCTGAGCAAAGGAGGAAGTAAGATTTGCCACTCTCAACAAGCAAAGTGGTCCGGTTAACGTTTAATACCGCAGGGGGAAAAACATTCGCCCTAACCGTGGCGAACCCCAAAGAGGACCTGCAGCTGGCTGAGGCCTTGGCCGTTATGAATTCCCTTATCGCAAACGATATATTCCTAACGCCCAGCGGTGCTCTGACGGGAATACGGGATATAAAGGTCATTGATACGACAACCAATGACCTTTACGACCCTCTCCAGGCCTAGCCCTCCCCTTTTAGCTTTTAAGACAGCGTTAATTAACCCCCCGGTTCAACTGAAGCAGACTGCTGACAACATCATATTTGTCGGCAGTCGCATCTTCACTTAACTAATCTGATTGTACTTCAAGACATAACTTTTTGGATGACAATCTTTTTATTGCATTTAGATTTTAAATCTTTCTGGTAATCCCCCTGCCTGCTATTGAACCCTAGTTTTCACAAGCTATCAATAAGTTCACACGAAAATGATTTTGGTAACTGGTTCTAGATCTTTATAATAGTTAATCTGGTTTTGCTTGTAGCTTTTTACTAATTATAAATAGTTCCTTGTTTTTGGCAATAAAATGCCCGAGAAGTCTTTTTACAGGTTCCCTCTAGAGTACTCACATTATGCTATTTGGGGCTCTACTTTATATCCTCTTTTTTGCAACTCTTGAATTAATTTCTTTTCCCTTTTTTCTTCATGCTTTATTTGTACTTCTTTAAATTTTTCTTCGTTATATACTAGATTCTCCTTTAACATTGTGTAGATAATTACTAATATTTTTCTGGCTAATCCGATAATTGCTTTTTTTGCACCACGCTTTTGTTTTACTTTCCAATACCAATTTGACAAATATTTGCAGTGAATTCAGCAGCATTTTTGCAGCGAGTAAATCAAGGAGAGTGTTGTCCAGTGAAAAAAATCGGGAAGGGTTGTCCGCTTTGTGAGGGCAACTCTTCCCAATTTGTCACTCGTCCACTGTTTCTAAGATCTCTAGTACCTCGTAGGATTTGACAATTACCGAGCAAGAAAGGTTCCAGGACCCTTTGCGTAACGGTGACCATCGGGAGCCGTTACGCCGAGTAGTGATCAACCAAAAAGGAAGACCTCCGAAGTAAGCGCTTCGAAAGCCTTGTTCAATCCAAACATTTTGCTATTGATAAATCAGGCTATCATTTATAAGAGCCTTGGCCTCATCTAAATGAGCGACCAAGAAAATCTGGTTTATAATCCGGCTGAGCGTATCCAAGTCAGTGATCGTACGCACAGTCTCTTGAAGAACTTGGGACTCTGCACCGAAACGAACTTCAAGGTATTGGCAAATAGTCTCCGCCTTGCCTTCTGCTCTGCCTTCTGCTTTTCCTTCACGCTTCGCTGTCTTGATTCTAGTTAGCTGGTCACGAAGTTCCGCTTCCCTGGCCTCGTAGCGCATTCTTGCCTTTTCATCCTTACTGATGATCTGCAATAAGTCATACGCTTTCTTGATGTCTTCATTCTTTTCCGCTAACATCTCAATCACTCCTTGCGATTTGGCATCCAAAAATTCCATCCATTCAACGATGGGATCACTTTCGTCTCTGGGAATTTCTGAATCTATTAGCTTAGCTATCTCCAAAAAATGCACCTCTAAGATATCCGTTAATCGGTAGCCTGTTTCATCCTCAGTCAAGTGATAACTGGAGTACAGCTTTGGAAAAGGGGTACATCTGAAATCAACGATGTTGATGGTGATACATTTCTGCAGCAGGTCATAGGTGTCGCCTGGCTTGACTTGACTGGTGTACATCTTGGACCAGTAGAACATGGTTCTTTCAGGCATAAATTCCGTTGGTAATATTTGTATTTCAATATCGATCTGTTTCCCTTGTTTTGTCTTTACCCGTACATCCAAGATTCCTTTTTTATCTTCTGTAAACTCTCTAAGCAGCTCACTGTTAACGATTTCAATGCCCTCAAATTCTTCCTTTGGCACACCGAGTACTGCACTAAGAAAGGCTATTAGTAGGTCTTTGTTCTTTTCATCACCAAAGATGAGTTTGAACACAAAGTCTATTTTGGGAGACATAAGGAAGCCATCGTCCGTTAGAATCTCTTTGCTTTTACTCCTCTTTTTCCCTGCCATCGCAGCTTCACTCCCTTATTTCCAGAAACACCATCCTTGAATATAGTATACCATATTTTAACGGTTTTTTAACGGTTGCGAGTAGTTATGGCGGTCGTCTATTCCAACGGATTTAACCCTTTATTGAAAAGGGATATTGACGGAGCACCCTTCGTTTTGAACCGACGATGTGCCCGAAGTATATATTCTCTTGCGAGTCCGATAAGTAAACACTATGACAATAGTATTATACTTCATCATATTGTGTCTTGTGTCCTATAATGACTCTTCCGTTCAGTAAGAGTAATATACTTCTCGCATGACAAGATTGATAGCCTGAGCAAAGCAAAATTTCACACACGTGCTATTCTCCTCTTGTGAAGAAAATGCAACACTCCTTTGTACTCTTGGGCTATCTTGATAGGTGCCGCCAGTCATGATGGTTGATAAGTTGGTGTCAGGCACCGGGTTCCTTAATCAAACTGGCAGAATTACATAATACAAGTACAGATTATCTCTTGAACAGAACAAACAAGAAAAAGCCCTATCCAAAAGTCTGATCCGAAAATCCGGGAAGTACCAGTCCCCGACCGTGTTCGCCCGTGTTTTTGGACCGCGTTTTTGTGGCAAATTCTAATGCTCATAATACTTAGATAATGTCTCATAATCGTTAACCTTAGTTAGTACCTTAATAGCCCATTGATGTGGTGAATCATGAAAACCAATTGGATTTTGAGTTAATGATCTAACAACTTGAGCCCGCCTTATTAATCTAATAGCCAATGGTCTATCAAAACCAAAGTCATCGACCAACTCATTTACTATCTTTTGTACAAAATGCTGAGTAGGTCTATTTACATCAGACGAACGGGAGTAGGGCTCAGCATCAACAGAGTACCGACATCCTTTTAACAATTCATTATGATGCGCTTCCGATTCCCCAATAAAAGTAGCCATTGCTTCAGCTTTATTTACTATTCTCTTATTGTTCCTCTTAATCTTTCTTGATACTAGCATGATATCACCTCCAATAACTCTAACATTTCAATTGCCTTTTGACTATGAACAGACATTTGATTAAACCCTCTTAGGGAACGAATTTCATGGGGAGCATCCTGTCTGAGACCTCCATCGGCGACAGGGCCAAAAACCCAATCATGTTCAGGTGTACATTGTTGCTTCCTCCAATGAAATATCCAGTTCCTCCAACCATCGTTATCCTCTAGAAAAATTTTATGTTTTAATTCTTTCCATCTGGAGGGATCATTAATCCTGTATTTCAAGACAACTGGCTTAAGATTATATTTAACACTCATAAAATCTCTAAAAGTCATCCCGATGATTTCAAAGGCTTCTTTATTATACGTTGGGTTAGTCGCCTTATCTAGAGCCCATTTAGCAGCTTGTTGTTGTAATCCAACAGAAACATAAAATCCGGGTCCAAAATCAACATCGCCTTTAGGCCTCTTTATTATTCTTATGCCATGATTCCGAATTATATCGTAGTATAAATCATTTGTTCCATGATATAAATAATCCCGGGGATTATACCCAACTCGCAAACCCTGCTCCTCCAATAATCTATAAATATTATAGCATGCTTACTTACTATCTGATAGGCATTAGGCCAATTATAGCCGACATATTCGCCAAGGTATTGATTCTACCCAGATCTTGCTTTTTCCTGCTATATTATACATCTTAAATTTAATATTACGTGAAGTAAGGGCCCTCGTTCAGGGCAGTTTCATGGTTGTTCCGAGGTATTGCCGAATTTTCCAGGAAAACAAAGGTTCCAGGAACCTGACCGGAACGGTGACCACCGGGAGCCGTTCCGGCGAGTTAGGCACCGACATCCTGCCAAGTTAAACCATGAAAAAGCTATTGCTTATTTCATTTAATACCGGCTATAATTAAGTAAATTAATACCAGATTGTCTGGGGGGAATTTGAAAATGGAAATATCAGAGCAGATCAATGAATTAGTAAAACATATAAATTTAGCGACTCCTGCATCCTCAATCATACTCTTTGGCTCTCAGGTCAACGGTATTCCTACAAAGGATAGCGACATTGATATCTGCGTTATCACCCCTGAGCAAGAAAAGCGGAAGTTACAAATACTTCGTGAAATCAGAAAAGCCATTTCCCCCATCTTATCTTTACCTATTGATATTCTTGTCTATCATGAAAATGAATTCACAGAAAGGTCTATCTTACCGACCACGTTAGAATTCAAAATTAAACAGGAAGGGATAAACGTCTATGGACAATAAAATTTTTATCCCTAGAGTGGTTCAACTTCGCCGAAGCTGATCTACAATCTGCTCTCTTCTTACTAAATATGCATCCGGCTCCCCTAGAAATTATCTGCTATCACTGTCAGCAGTCAGCAGAAAAATACCTCAAAGGCTTTATCGCCTTAAATGGCGGGGAACTACTTAAGATCATGACCTACTTTTTCTCAATAAGAAATGCTCCTTCTATAATCCCGATTTATCGATTATAGAGGATGATTGTATAAGTCTAACTGACTATGGGGTACAAGTAAGATATCCCTTTCATATTGATGTTACTGAAGAAGATACAAAAATGGCAATCGAAAGTGCCAAACGAATTAAAAACTATATACTCGAGAGCGCTAAGTGATGCCCTAGGAAACTAGGGCATTTTCGTTGTTCGCCTTTAAGTATCTATCGTGACCAAATTAGACGTAATGAATTTGCGTCCGATAATGAACTTTACGTTCAGTAAGAGTCTTGTTTCAGGGCAGTTTCGAGGTCACATAAATGTCAGAATTATTTCACATTGTGCGTTTTGAGTATACTGCGCACCCTACAACATCGAACCCTAGTTTTCACAAGTTAAACAATAAGTTCACACGAAAATGATTTTGGTAACTGGTTCTAGATCTTTCTAATAGTTAATCTGGTTTTGCTTGTAGCTTTTTACTAATTATAAATAGTTCCTTGTTTTTGCAACTCTTGAATTAATTTCTTTTCCCTTTTTTCTTCATGCTTTATTTGTACTTCTTTGAATTTTTCTTCGTTATATACTAGATTCTCCTTTAACATTGTGTAGATAATTACTAATATTTTTCTGGCTAATCCAATAATTGCTTTTTTTGCACCACGCTTTTGTTTTACTTTCCAATACCAATTTGACAAATAAGTTCCTTTTTTTCGAGTTACTGTCCAAGCCACTTCACATAATATGCTCTTTATATAGGGGTTACCGTGTCTTGTCTTAGTTGATTTTTTTTACCGGCACTTTCATTGCATCCTGGCGTCACTCCTGCCCATGAACATATATTGTCCACCTTTGGAAATTTACCCATATCTATTCCTATATCTCCAATAATTGCAGCTGTCGCTACTTTACCAATACCTGGTATGCCATCAATTTTTCCGCTGATCCCTTAAATTTTTCCAGATATTCATCTATAGTTTCATTTATTTCTTGCACATTTTCTTCTAGCTTCACTAAGTGTCTCATCTGCATAGATAAAAAATTTCTCTCATGTCTATTTAAACTTCCATTAACCGCTAAGGCTATTTCACTTTTTTTCTTTCTTAAAGTTCCTTTTATTAGCGATTCTAATTCTTCGATGCTTACTTTACCATGGTTCATTATGTGATTTAGGATTAATCTTCCTGATACTCCAAAAACATCTGTCATAAAGGTGGACATCTTAAAACCTGAACTTTGCAAAAATTTTT